>OFFG01000803.1_pt1 | contig 23164 bp, 25 predicted proteins | sample 1521331 | NCBI WGS metagenome assembly OFFG01 (sample SAMEA3504129, study PRJEB24116) | mouse gut metagenome | biome: mouse gut; feature: mouse-associated habitat; material: faeces | place: Denmark | collected 2011 | reverse complement strand
GGGCGACTGAGCGTCTGGGACATGACGGAGGACACACGGGCGCAGATATGGGCGGAGGTGCTTGCCTGTGTATCCGCGGGCGAGGAGGCCTTCCTGGACGCGGAGATGGAGAAGGAGGCCGCTAAGGCACAGCAGGCTGCTTTGGAATATGACGACCGCGAGGGGCAGGTCTTGGATTACCTGGATACCCTGCTGCCGGAGGACTGGTACAGCTGGGATTTATGCAGGCGTGTGGATTATTTTCAGCAAAGAGATGTACTGAGTGCGGACATTGACGCTACAATGCGGCGGACGAAGGTGAGCGCGGTGGAGATATTCTGCGAATGCTTCGGACGGCCAAAAAATACATGGCGCAGACAGGACGGGTATGAGATCGCCAGCATCATGGCAAGGTTGCCGGAGTGGGAAAAGACAGGGGTGACAATGCGGGTGAAGGACTACGGGAAACAGAAAGTCTACACTAGGATCACTGAAAGCAAGTAGCGGGATATGGTAACAAGTACATGGGAACAAGATCGCACGTTATCATCAAGTTACCGGCAAATTATCGGTAAGAACGGGAACAAGACGGACTTGTTACCCCGCTTGTTACCATACTTGTTACCAGCGAAAAGCCTGCAACGGCAAGGGTTGACGGGTTACTGGTAACAAGGTAACAGGTTTTTCTTATAGAGTATTTATATTTTACACAAATACACGCGAAACGAGCACGCACGAGCGCATATACGCGCGTATAGGTTTTTGCCCCCTTATTACCACTGCTTGTTACCACCAAGGAGGAAGATAGGATATGGAACGGGAACGCGACATAGAAAAATGGCTGCGGCGGCAGGTGGAAGGCATGGGCGGTGCTTTTCTGAAATTCACCAGCCCCGGAAATGGCGGCGTGCCGGACAGGCTTGCCCTCCTTCCCGGCGGGCGGGTCTGGTTTATCGAACTGAAAACAGGGAAAGGCAGGCTCGCGCCGGTACAAAGCTGGCAGCTTGCCAGGCTGCGGGCATTAGGCTGCCGCGCCGCAGTACTCAGGGGGAAGGCGGAGGCGGCGGAGTGGCTGGAAGAAAGACGAAAGGAGGCAGATGCGTATGGAGTTTATACCGCACGATTATCAGAAGCGGGCGATTGATCTGGCAGTCAGGCTGCCGAAGCTGGGGCTGTTCCTTGATATGGGGCTGGGCAAAACGGTCATTACACTGACGGCGATACAGGAACTGATGTATAACCGCTTTGAGGTTTCCCGCGTGCTGGTTATTGCGCCGAAGCGTGTCGCCGAGGATACATGGACGCGGGAGCATGCCAAATGGGACCACCTGAAGGAATTGAAAATATCAAAGGTTTTGGGGGACGAACGGCAGAGGGTGCGGGCACTGCAGGAGGACGCCGACGTCTATGTCATTGGACGTGACAATGTGATTTGGCTGACAGACTGCTATTTCCAGCAGATGCGGAAAGGCTGGCTGTTTGACATGGTGGTAATTGACGAACTGTCCAGCTTCAAAAACCCACAGGCAAAACGGTTCCGGGCACTGCGGCGGGCGATGCCATTTACAAAACGGGTCATCGGTCTGACCGGAACGCCAAGCCCAAACAGTCTGATAGATTTGTGGGCAGAGCTGTATCTGCTGGACAGAGGTGAACGGCTGGGGGCAACTTTGGGGGAGTACCGCGAAAAGTATTTCCGGCCGGGGGCAAGGAGCGGCTATGTTGTATACAAATGGGAGCCGTTCCGGAATGCGCAGAAAGAGATTGAGGAGAAAATCAGCGATATCTGTGTCAGTATGGATGCGACAGATTATTTAGAACTGCCAGAGCGGATTGATAACATTATCCCTGTGCAACTTTCTCCTGCTGAGATGGCTGCATACAGGAAAATGGAAACGGAGCAGCTTCTGCAAATCGGAGGGAATGATATTGCCGCATTGAATGCAGCGGCAGTAATGAACAAACTGCTTCAGATTGCGAACGGCAGCGTCTATTCTGTTGACGGGGAGGTTATCCGGATACACAGGGCGAAGCTGGACGCTCTGGCTGAAATCACCGACACTGCGGATAGTCCTGTTCTGGTATTTTACAGCTATCAGCATGACCTTGCGGCGATACAGAGCCGGATACGGGATACGCGTGTGCTGGAGAGTGCGGAAGATATTGCTGATTGGAACGCAGGGAAAACACATGTGCTTCTTGCACATCCGGCAAGCATAGGCTATGGGCTGAATTTGCAGGAAGGCGGGCATATCATTGTCTGGTACGGGCTGACATGGAGCTTGGAACTGTATCAGCAGGCAAACGCAAGGCTTCACCGTCAAGGGCAGGAAAAGCCGGTTATCATTCACCATCTGATTGTTGAAGGGACCGTTGACGAGGACGTAATGGACGCGCTGCGGCGCAAGGATACCAGTCAGGCGTCACTTCTGGCGGCATTGAAAAGCAGAGTATGATTCTGACAGAAATACGAGACAGGAGGCGGGTGGAAGTACCTGCCTTCTGCCTGTTTACAAAACGACAAACAACAAGGGGGTGACGCCGTGCCGAGGGCAAAGAATGAAAAAACAGCCGAGGCCCTGGCTTTGTACAGGGAAGGACACAAACTCGTAGAAATAGCGCGGCGGCTGGATGTACCTGAAGGAACTGTCCGGCGGTGGAAATGTATGCAGGATTGGGACGGAAAGAAAAGCGAACGTTCGCAAAAGAAAAAAGCGAACGCTCGTAAACGTGGTGCACCGCACGGGAATAAAAATGCCTCTGGTCCGCCTGGCAACAAGCATGCCGAGAAGTTCGGCTTCTTTTCCCGCTATCTGCCAGAGGAAACGCTGGAGCTTGTCGGCCTGACTGCCGATGCTTCTCCGCTTGACATTCTCTGGGCACAGATACAGCTGGCATTCGCTGCCATCGTACGGGCGCAGAAAATTGCCTATGTGCAGGACCGGAACGACAAAACAGTCGAGAAAATTGAGGAAAAGGACGGAAACGTCATCGGGGAACGCTGGGAGGTACAGGAGGCATGGGACAAGCAGGCGAATTTCATGAAGGCACAGGCGCGGGCAATGGATTCCCTGCGGGGGCTCATCAGGCAGTATGATGAAATACTGCGGGCGGCTGGCGAAGCCGCGACCGAGGAGCAGCGGCTCCGGCTGGAGCTCCTGCGGGCAAAGCTGGGCGATGGCTCCGGCGCGGCAAAGAAGGTGACAATCATCAATGACACAAAACGAAATCCGGCTCAGTGATATCCTCATCGAAAAATTCTGGGATATATTCAATGACGAGGTGCATACGCACAAAATACTGACCTCCGGCCGTGCGGGGACGAAATCCAGCGCGGCGGCGATTGAAACTGTTTTCAAGCTGGTACGGGACACGGACGGCAGTGCGGTCGTTATCCGGAAGCGGCATAACAAGCTGCGGAAAACGGTATACAAGGAAATCAAGCGCGCCATCAGGAGGCTGGGGCTGGACGAACGGCTGTTCAAGATTACGGTCAGCCCAATGGAAATCACGTTTCTGGAAAACGGGAATACCATCTATTTCACCGGCTCCGACAGCATCGACGACACAAAGGGTATCATTGACGAAAGCAAGCCTATCCGGCTGGTGCTGATTGACGAAGTGAATGAGTTTTTCGAGCAGGGAGAAGGCGCGGACGAACTGCAAAACATTGAGGCAACATTTATCCGCGGCAATGATGCGGGCTTTCAGATGCTCTACCTCTACAACCCGCCGAAAAACCCGAACGCGCCTGTCGTGCAGTGGACGCGCAAAATGGAACAGCGTCCGGACTGCATACATGTTCATGTGGATTACAGGGACGTGCCGCCGGAGTGGATTGGGCGGAAGCTGCTGGAATCCGCAGAAATACTCCGGCAGACAGACGAACGCCAATGGCGGTGGCTTTGGCTGGGGCAGTCCATTGGCGTGGACGAATTGATTTACTATATGTTCAGTGACAAGTACATCGCGCGGACGGAGGAAACAGCTTTCCAGCTCATCGGTGTGGGCGTTGACTATGGACAGCAAAATGCAACGACATTTCAGGCGGCAGGGCTGAATTTCTCCCGCCGCCGGCTGGAAGGGCTGGCGGAGTATTACCACAGCGGCAGGGAGAGCGGCGCACAGAAAAGCCCCAGCGGCTACGCGCGGGACTTTGCGGCGTTTCTGGAGGAATTACGGGAAACGTACCAGTGCGAAAATTTTTATGTTTTTATCGACCCTTCTGCGGCGGGGCTTGCCGAGGAAATCAAACGCGCCGTGCGTGTCCTTCCCTGCTCTGTGCGGCTGCGGGACGCGCAGAATAATGTCGCCCTTGGCATTTCCCGCGTGCAGAAGCTGCTGACCTTTGGGCTGCTTCTCATTTCTCCGGAGCAGGAAAACGCCATACGGGAGTTTGGGCTTTATGAGTACGACAGAAAAAGCATCGAACGTGGGCAGGAAAAGCCCGTCAAGCAGTCTGATCACTGCATGGACGCAATCCGCTATCTGGTGATGGGGCTATGGACGAAGGTAAGGCACTTTCTGCCCGTGCGGGACAGGGACGATGAAGAAGCGGAGGAACCGGAAGAATGAACATTTTCGAATATTTCAGGAGAAAGGGCATCAATACCATAGACAGCTCCTTTTATGGCAGGATACATCTATGGGACAGCTGGTACCACGCAAATGTGAAGCGGTTTCACTCATACAGGGTGTACCGCGGCGCGGGCCACTATGAGCGGTGCCGCCGGAAAAGCCTCTGCATGGCAAAAAAGCTCTGTGAAGATATCAGCGACCTTTTGCTGAATGAAAAGGTCAGGCTTACCATCGAGGACGAAACGACTGCCGCTTTTGTTCATGGCGTATTGTCAGACGCGAATTTCAGCGTACTGGGCAATGAATACCAGGAGCGGAAAGCCGCCTGCGGCACTGTTGCATATGTTCCTTACCTTGCCAATATGCAGCTGGACAATTCCGGCAGGATAATCAGCGCGGATATAAAAATCAATTACATAACGGCAAAGAACATTTTCCCTACTGCATGGGAAAATTCCCATATCACAGAGGCTGTGTTTGTGTTTGAAAAAACATACCAGCGCAAAAAATACGCCCATTTCCAGCACCACAGGCTTGAGCCATTCTGCGGTACAGGTGCAGGGGTGCAGTATGTGATAGAGAATACGGTCGTCCTTTGTTCCTCCGGCGCAGGCAGGGAACTTACGCCCGAGGAATGGAACGGTATCCCCTGCTTCAGGGGACTTGCCCCGCGCGTTGAAACGGGCTCGGGTGAGCCGCAGTTTGTGATTGACAGGCTGAACATTGCCAACAATGCGGACGAGGACGACACAAATCCGATGGGCGTTGCGCTTTTTGCCAGCAGCATTGATATTCTTGCCAAGCTGGATTTGGAATATGACAGCTATGCCAATGAGTTTACGCTTGGTAGGAAGCGCATATTTGTTGCTCCGGAGATGCTTGCTGACGGAAACGGTTCCCCGACATTCGACCCGGACGATACGGTTTTTTACCAGCTGCCGGAGGACTATTTCAGGGATACGAAGGAGGCCCTGCATGAGGTCAATATGACACTGCGGGTTACGGAGCATGAGGACGCCATTCACAACGATTTGAACCTGCTTTCCTTCAAATGCGGCTTTGGCACGCAGTATTACCGCTTTGAGCGCGGCACTGTGGCAACGGCAACACAGGTCATCAGCGAAAATTCCGATATGTACCGGACAATCAAAAAGCATGAAATCATATTGGAGGACGTGCTGAAAAAGCTGGTCCGCTGCATTATCCGGCTGGGGCAGGCGGCAAATGTCCCAGGGCTTGCGGTTGATACGGATATCAAGATTGACTTCGACGATTCCATCATCGAGGATAAACGGACGGAAAGGCAGGAGGACCGTCAGGACGTGGCGATGGGCGCGATGGGGCTTGCGGAGTACCGCGCGAAATGGTACGGAGAAACGGAAGAAACTGCTGCCCGAAAATTGCCGGAGCAGACGAGCGGCATCCTGATGTGAGCGTATGGACGAAAGCTATACCAGCCTGTTGGCGGCAGGCATAGAACAGAAATACCGGCGGCTGGAAATGGAAATCATGGAGGACGTTATCCGGCGGATACGGAAGGCGGGCAGCGTCACCAGTGTTGCTGATTGGCAGATGCAGCGGCTTTTTGTGCTCGGAAGCAGCCAGAAAAATATAGAACAGTTGATGCGGAAGGCTGTAGATGGGAACGAGGCGGAGGTGCGGCGGCTCTATGAGGAGGTCATTTCGCGGGAATATACCCGCAGCCGCGCGCTGTATGAGGCCGCTGGCAGGGAGTTCATTCCCTATGAGCAAAACCTTGAACTGCGGCAGATTACAAACGCCCTGATTGCGCAGTCTTCCGAGGAGCTTTATAACATCACGAAATCCGCGGGCTTCATGCTTGCCGACGGGCACGGGGGAAAGGTGTTCACGCCCCTGTCCGACGTATACAACGGCTGGCTGGATAACGCAATGCTGGGCATGGCACACGGTGCGTATGACTATAACACACTGGTGCGACGTACGGTCAGCCAGATGACGGCATCAGGCCTGCGGTCAGGCCGCGCTTTCCGCGGCGGCGGCAGAGATTACGGCATTGATTACGCAAGCGGCTGGCACAACCGGATTGACGTTGCGGTCCGGCGGGCTTTGCTGACCGGCTTCGGACAGCTTGCAGGGCAGATTGCAGACAGGAACGCCCAGCAGCTTCATACGCAGTATTTTGAGGTGACGTGGCATCCGGCCTCCCGCCCCTCCCATGCTGTTTGGCAGGGGAAGGTCTACACGAAAGAAGAACTGGTTTCAAAATGCGGACTGGGGACGGGCCCAGGATTGCATGGCTGGAACTGCCGCCACGATTACTACCCGTTTCTTCCGGGCGTGAGCGAACGGAGCTATTCCGACAAATGGCTCGAGGCGCAGAACAGGCGCGAAATGACGCCAACCCGCTACAAAGGGAAGGAATACACTGCCTATGAAGCCACGCAGAAACAGCGGCAGATGGAAACGGTGCTGCGGGCACAGCGGGAAAGGGTACAGCTGCTGCGGGAAGGCGGGGCGGAAAAGGACGAGGTCACGCTCGCCCAGTGCAGGTATCAGGCACAGCTGGAGGAATACAGGCGTTTCAGCCGGACAATGGGCCTGCAGGAGCAGACGGAACGGATATACACAGGGCGCACACGCGGCAGGATTTCTCCCAGCCCGCAGGCTTATTCCCGCTGGCAGGAGGAACGGGCGGCGAAGAAGGAGGAACGGGCGGCTGAGCCCGGGGCAAAGGCGGCTCCCGCCCCGAAGGATGTGACGCAGAAATATCTGGACGCGGCCACGCCGGGCAAGGGCAGGATTACATACGAGGACGGCTATAAGGCAAAAAACCATCGGGACGAGATTGATATGGCAAATTGGATACACCGTACCTTTGGCGGAGATATTGAGCTGCTGAAAGAAATGGCAGGGGACGGCTTAAAGCGTCCGGACTATATGTGGAATAAGTCGTTTTGGGAGCTGAAAGGGGCGCATTCCATCAATGGGGCGGACAAACTTTTGCAGCATGCCATAAAGCAAATCCATGACAATCCCGGCGGGGTCATCCTTGATATTTTAGATGATGTAGACAGGAAAAAACTTGAAGAACAGCTTATGCGCCGCTTTTTGCGCAGTGACACCGAAGGCTTTGACCTGATACTTCTGTCAAAAGGGGAACTGGTAAAGGTTTTAAGGCTTAAAAAATGAGAGCCGGCCGCAACAACTCTCATGGGGTAAAGGAGCATGCCTTTGGGCTGGCGTCACCCCCTAACCACTTTTATTATATACCAAATTCACTATTTTTGCAATGCAAACCGAAAAAGAAACGGGCTTTTGACAGCAGCATATCCTATGATACGGAAGGAGGCGTACCATGATAAAAATATATATCAGCGCGAACGGCATCGAGGTGCTGGGGCACGCACCAAGGGCGGACGACACGCCGCCAGGGCAGAATATTGTCTGCGCCGCAGTTTCCGCGCTCACCCTCACGCTCATCGAAGGGCTGGAGGCTGTGGCGGGCATGGAAATTAAAACAAAAGAGGCGGCGGGCAGCGTCCGGATTACATGGGCGGAGATGAGCGCCATTGGTGAGGCTCTGGTGCAGACGTGGCGCATTGGAATCACCCGCATACGGGACAGCTATGAAAATACAATCCTGCTGGTATCAGCATGATTTGGAATGTGTTCACGGTACACAAAAAACGGAGGATTTGACTATGAAAAAATACTTTAACCTTCAGCTCTTTGACGACGGCGGCCTGAGTGGAAAAGAGGGGACAGCCGGAACAGGCGACGGCGGCCGGACAAACGCCGGAAATAGCGGCTCATACAGCTTTGAACAGGCGGAGGAAATTGCGAACGCCCGCGCGCAGCGTGCGGAAAAAGCCGCGCTTGCGTCCTACTTTAAGCAGCAGGGCATGAGCGAGGACGAGGTTTCCAGGGCAATCACGGCATATAAGGCACAGCAGGCGGCAAACAGGCCGGATATTGACGGAATCACAAGGGAACGTGACGATGCGCTTGCGGAGCTGGCGAATCTGAAAAACGGGAATGCTCTCCGCGCCAGAGGAATCCGCGGGGAGGACGTTGATTATGTGATGTTCAAGGTCAATGCGCTGATGCAGGCGGACAGTAAGCTTGATTTTGAGAAAGCCGCCGACAGGTTTCTGAAAGAAAACCCGCGCTTTACAACCGGCGGGGCGTATAAGGTGCGCACTGGGACGGATAATTCCGGACAGGGCGGCACGGCGGCAGGAGGGAATGCCATCAACGACGCCATCCGCAGGGCGGCGCGGCGCTGACACAACAGGAGGGAAAACATGAACAGATACTTTAACCTTCAGCTTTTTGACGGGGAGGCAACAGGAATTGACCGGACCGGTGCAGAAGCGCTGATTCCCGAGGAACGTGCACGGGAAATCATTCAGGGGACGGTCGAGCAGTCCGCGGTGCTTTCTATGGGGCGCAGGCTGGCAAACATGACTACGAAGCAGACAAAACTGCCTGTGCTGGATTCCCTGCCTATCGCCTATTTTGTGGACGGCGACAACGGGCAGAAGAAAACGACAAAACAGGCATGGGATAAAAAAGTGATTTATGCGGAGGAAATTGCGGTCATTGTGCCGATACCCGAGGCGGTGCTCGACGATGCAGATTACGATATCTGGGGCGAGGTGCGGCCGCGCGTGCAGGAGGCGTTCGGCAAGGTCATTGACGAGGCCGTACTGTTTGGCACGGGTAAGCCCGCAAACTGGCGGGAAGGGCTTGTACCGTCCGCTGCCGGCGCGGGGGCTGTGAAACCACTCGGCGCAAAGCTCTACGATGACATTATGGGCGAAGGCGGCGTGATTGATTTGGTCGAGCAGTCCGGATTCTTTGTGTCCGGCCATATTGCGGACATTTCCATGCGCGCAAAGCTGCGCGGGTTGAAAGACGGGAATGAACGCCCGCTTTTCCTGAGCAGTATGCAGAACGGTACGGCGTATTCACTGGACGGCTCCGCGATGCGCTTTGCACGCAACGGCGCGTGGGACAAAGGGCAGGCTCTGATGATTTCCGGCGATTTCTCCCAGCTGGTATATTCTATCCGGCAGGATATTACATTCAAGCTCTTTACGGAGGGCATCGTGCAGAACGCGGACGGCACCATTGCCTATAACTTAATGCAGAACGATATGGTCGCGCTGCGGGCGGTTATGCGTCTTGGCTGGGAGATTCCCAACCCCATCAACGCTCTGAAAACGGACAAGGCAGAGCGGTTCCCGTTTGCAGTGCTGAAAGCCGGAGAATAAACAGCAGGGAGGAAACGGCTGTGTATGCAACCTATCATTTTTACAGGCAGACTTACGGCGGGGAGATGTCGGAAAAGGACTTTGCCAGAACGGAGGCTCAGGCGGAAACCCTTATCCGCTATCTTACCTGCATAAACGGCGATATTTTTGCTGAAAAGGACGACCGCGTAAAGCTGGCGGTCTGCGCGGCGGCGGACGTTGTTTTCCAGAGCAGAAAACAGGACTGCGGTGCGGCAGGTATCCGGAGCGAGAGCAACGACGGCTATTCTGTCAGTTATGTGACAGAGGCGCAGGACGGGCAGACAGCGGAGGAAGTCCTCCGGCGGAAAACTGCCGCGGCAGTGCGCCCTTATCTGCTGCCGACAGGCTGGCTCAGCCGCAGGGTACAGATGGGGGGATATGGCAATGCTTGTACAGACTGCGGTCACGATATTTAACAGGCGGCTGGGCTCCGGCCGGAGAGAGGTTTATTTTCCTTCCTGTATCTCCGGCGCGTCATACTTTGAGGGGAAAGGCTCGGAGCATTCCTCCGGCGTGCGCACGGAAAGACTGTCTTATAAGCTGCGGATACCGAAAAGTGCGGAGATACAGGACGGGCGCGGCTATATCGGCGAAAATACTTATCGTACTTTGCCAGAGGAAGAAGCAGAGAAGCACTGGACGCTCCAAAAGGGCGACATCATACTTGCAAGGGAAACATGCCTGACAGAGCCGCTCGACGAGGCGGCAGTCCGGCGGCTTGCCGCTTCTCTGGCGGCAGACATCATCACGGTGAAGGAATACGCGGACAACACGTCCAGAGGGACGGACGCGGTCAGACATTGGCGGATTGGAGGGGAGTGACATGGCATTTCGGGAAATTACGGCACTGCAGGACAGCAGCTTTGAAGGACCAAACGGCAGGGTTTCGCTTGTCTGGAACCATGGCGCGGAAGGACGCATCAATGCCACCCTGCACGCAAAGCAGAGAGTGATTGACAGTGAAGTGCTCCGGCTCTGCGCCCCGCTGGTGCCGCACAGGACGGGAACGCTGGAACGCTCCGGCACGCTTGGTACTGTCATTGGTTCGGGTGAGGTGCGCTATATCACGCCTTATGCCCGCGCTCAGTATTATAATACTGCCCAGACCCGCAGCTATGACCCGAGGCGCGGCGGCAGATGGTTCGAGCGCATGAAAACGGCAAACAGAGCACAGCTTGAACGGCTGCTTAATCAGGAATAGGAGACAGGAGCATGGTGAAATCCATTATTGAGGGCATTGCCGCGTTTTTTCAGGGCTGCCCCCTTCTGGCGGACGGCGTGTTCCGCGTGGACGCGCTGGGGGACAAGCCGCAGGAATATACGATTGAAACAGGCATATTTACGCCTGTTATTGAAACTTACATCGACGGCAGCTCGGACAGGCGGTACCAGTTCTATTTTGGCAGCCGCGAGTATTACGGTATGGACAGGCTGCAGAACATTGCGAACAGCACTTTTTACGAGGAATTTGCCGCATGGGCAGAGGGGGAAAATGTTGCTGGACGCTTTCCGGAGCTGCCGGAGGGAATGCATCCGGAACAGCTTACCGTGCTTTCCTCCGGCTACCTGTTCGATGAGGCAATGCAGAATGCCAGATACCAGATACAGTTGGAATTGATTTATCACAAGGAGGCATAACACATGAAGAGACGGTTTGACCTTCAGCTTTTTGACGCCGGACGCGCCGCACTGCTCCGCAACGCTATCGCGGACTATGTGCTGATTGACGGCGAATATGAATTGATGGGCACGGGCTTCACATCTTTGGACGAAAGCCCGAACGCACAAACAGATAACGAAACCTATATCAACGAAACGACTTCGTCCTCGGATATTACGGGCTATGAAACAGAATTTCCGTATGAGAGCCGCCTGATTCCTTCCCAGAAGGCAATCTATGCGCTCTATAAAATTGGACGCGACCACGCTACGGGAGATGCCGCCCAGCTGACGTATGTCAGAGTGGATTTATTCAACCCTGTCGGTACGCCCTCGGAAACGTCCGCGGAATACACCGCACGGCAGTTCAAGGTTGCCAACGAGGTGAGCGACATTGAGGGCGAGGGCGGCGCAAAGATACAGATTTCCGGCACGCTCCACGCTGTCGGCGACCCTGTTCAGGGCAAATTTGACACAGTGAGCAAAACTTTTACTGCGGGAACATTTTCCGGAAAATTTGATGCAGCAGGGGACATGGGAGGCGGGCCTTCCATCGTCGAATAATAACAAAGGCAGACGGCTGGCAACGGGCAGCTGACCCGGACGGGCAGAGGAACGCCAGCGCGGGGCTGTGCTGACAGCGCGGCAGGGCTCCGCCTCAATAAACGCTGGACAGAGGAGGAAACCATGGACATATTTATTAACGGCGTAACGCTTCAGGGCGATTTTATGGACGCGGATTTTGTAGGACCTTATGAGGCCGCTACGAGAAAGCTGCAGGCGGCGGCTATTGCCAGCCGAGACAGAAAATACACCAGCGCGGCGGAGGGCTATCTGGAACAGTGCCGGACGGTGGACGAGTATTTTGACGACATTTTCGGCGCGGGCACAGCCGCAAAGGTGTTCCAGGGCAAAGAGCACAACATACTGGCGCACTTGGAGGCTGTGGAGCAGCTGACCGACTGGGCACAGGGGGAAAAGAAAAAACTGAATGACTTCACCAACAAATATACCCAGCGTCAGGCTGCACAGATACAGCGCGCACGCGCCCGGCAGTCTGCCGGAAACGGGGGCAGAAAGCATTGAGCCTGCTGCTCGACAGACTGCCTGATACGGTCGCGATATGCGGGCAGGAGGTCCCTGTCGAAACAGGATTCCGAACAGGGATACTGTTCGAGGAAATGCTTCGGGACAGCGCTTTGAGCGATGCTGAAAAAATACAGACTGCACTGGAGCTCTATTTTCCGGGCACACGTTTCAGGGATTCCGATATGATGCGTGAAGCCATTGAGCGTCTGCTCTGGTTTTACCGCTGCGGCAAAGAAGCGGAGGGCGGTGCGGAGAAAACGGGGGCGGAAGGAACAGAGCCGCCCTTTTCCTATGAGCATGATGCAGACTATATTTACGCGGCGTTTTTCCAAGCCTACCACATCGACCTGACACGCGCAGACCTGAAACTCCATTGGTGGCAGTTTCGCGCGCTGTTTTGTGCATTGCCGGAGGACTGCCAGATTATGAAGATTATTGGCTACCGGACAATGAAGATTCCTGCAAAGCTGCCGAAGGAGCAGAAACAGCATTACCAGCGCATGAAGCGGCTGTATGCGCTCCCGCAGGCACAGGACAGACAGCAGCTAGAAAGTGACCTTTCCTCCCTGCTTATGAGCGGCGGTAATCCCGCTGCCCTATTGGCAGGAGGAAACCATGTCGGCGGACGGAACACTTAGATTTGATACATCACTAAACACAGAAGGACTGCAGGAGGGAACCGGAAGGCTCGGCAGCATTGCAAAGGATGCGCTGGGCATATTCGCGGGGAACATGATGACGAAAGCCGCAGAGGCGGTTGCCAGCCTTGGCAGGGAGGCACTGCACGCGGGAATGTCCTTCGAGGCGTCGATGGCAAAGGTTTCGACGCTTTTTACCGGAACAGACGAAGAATTTGGACAGCTTTCCAACACGATACTGGAGCTGTCCTCTGCCACCGGACTGGCGGCGGACGAGCTGGCTGAAGCGGCGTATTCCGCGCTTTCGGCGTCTGTTCCCGCGGAAGATTTAGGCACGATACTTGACAAATCCGCAAAACTGGCGGCGGCTGGCTTCACAGATGTAGACACAGCCCTTTCCGCAACGGCAAAGACCATGAACGCCTATGGCGTGACGGGGGAAGAAGCCATTGACAAAGTGCAGAAAGTGCTGATACAGACACAGAACCTCGGTATTACGACCGTAGGCGAGCTGGGCGCAAGCCTGGCACAGGTCACGCCGACTGCTGCGGCGTTCGGCGTATCGTTCGAGCAGGTTGGCGCATCGCTGGCGGTTATGACGGCACAGGGTACGCCGACGGCGCAGGCAACAACACAGCTCAACAGCCTGATTGCGGAGCTGGGCAAGAGCGGCACCACTGCCGCCAAAAACCTGGCAAAGGCGGCGGAAGGCAGCAAATACGCGGGAATGTCCTTCCTTGAGATGATGGACGCAGGCGCGACGCTGGACGAAGTACTGGGAATGATGCAGGAATCGGCAGACGAATCCGGCGTATCCATGGTCGATATGTTCAGTTCCATTGAAGCGGGCAAAGCGGCCATGTCCATTTTTACACAGGAGGGTGAAGTCTTTCGCAATGACCTGAGACAGATGGGCACAGACGCGGACGTTGTCGGCGATGCTTACGCGAAGGTTAGCGATACACTGGAATTTAAGAGCCAGCAAATCAAGACCTCCCTTTCCAACATTGCGACAAGCCTGTTCCAGATGGCATCGGGACCTCTGAACACGGCTGCTTCTGCCGCTGCGAACGCTTTGGCGGAGATTCAGAAGGGCTTCAGCGAAAACGGCCTTGCTGGCGTTGGTGAAGCCGTACTGAACATGATGAACGGTGCGGCGGAAAAGCTGGAAAGCTACGACTGGGCAGGTGCGGCGCAGGGCATCGTGGACAAAATTACCGGATTTATCAACGGGGACGGCTCGGGACGCTTTCTGGAATCTGCCGCGCGCATTATTGACGCGCTTGTAAAGGGCATCGGGCAGGCACTGCCGAAGCTGCTGCCTGCCATTGTTCAGCTTGTGACGTACATGATTACGTCATTTATCAGCCATATCCCGCAGTTTTTGCAGATTGGGCTGGATATTGTTGCGGGCGTCATCAACGGACTGCTTCACGCGATTCCCGCAGTTTGTGAAGCAATATTGAACATCGGCAGGGCAATCCTTGAGGCATTCATGGGCTTTTTCGGCATCGCATCTCCCTCTAAAGTCATGGAGGAACAGGGCGGCTACATTGTGGAGGGCGTGCTGAAAGCACTGGCAGAACTGCCGGGCAGGGCGGCAGAAATATTTGCCGAGGTCGTCAGCGAGGCAGTTGAATGGGGCAGAAAAATGCTCAGTACGGCAGGCACGGCCATGCGCAGTATGCTTTCCGAAATCACGGGTATTGTGCAGGAACTGCCAGGCAGGGTATGGACCTTCCTTGTGGATACGGTCAACAAGGTTACGAGCTGGGGACAGCAGATGCTATCCAGTGCTTCGACTGCCATGAGTAATATGCTCTCGAAGGTTGTAAGCATTGTGCAGCAGCTGCCCGGGAAAATATGGACGCATCTGACGAATACGGTAAGCAAGGTCACAAGCTGGGGGCAGCAGATGGTGTCCAACGCCTCGACCGCTATGAATAATATGCTTTCAAAGGTCATGAGCATTGTCCAGCAGCTGCCCGGAAAAATATGGACACACCTCAGCGAGGCGGCGGCAAAGGTCGTCAGCTGGGGAACAGAGCTTGCCGGTAAAGGGAAAGATGCGGCGTCAAAGCTGTTTGATGCTGTGGTGGACGGGATGAAATCCCTGCCGGACGAAATCAGAGATGTTGGCAGAAATATTGTGGACGGGCTTTGGAGCGGCATCAATTCCGGTTGGAACTGGCTGAAGGATAAAGTCGGCAGTCTGGCAAAGAGCCTGCTGAGAAGCACCGAAAAAGCGTTGGATATCAATTCCCCTTCCGGTGCGTTCCGTGATGAAGTGGGGCGCTGGATACCGCCCGGCATTGCCGAGGGTGTTGCAGACGCAATGCCTCGTGCCATACGGGATATGGAGAAAGACGCTGCCGCTATGGTGGCGCGGATGCAGACGGCTGTTTCTGTTTCGGCGGGAACATTTGCCAGGAACGCCGCTGCTCCGGCAAGCCTGCGGGCGTTATCTGCCGCGGGGACGGTCGTCCACAATGACAACCACTTTGAACAGCAGAACACCTACAACGTGCCCGTTGCCACGCCTTCCGAGGTGAGCCGGACACAGCGCGAGGCTCTGCGGCATATGGTCGGGGGTGTGAAATGACAAAGAATACATTGGAAATCGAGCTTTCCTGCAACGGCAGGACGCTTCGCATGGGACCCCGCGAAGAAATTGACATCACAGCCATCAGCGGGCTGGAATCTTCCGAGGTGCAGATTAGTACGTCGGACAATGCGCTTTTGGACGGGGTTTCTGTAGACGGGAAGAAAATCAGGCCACGGGTGATACATATAGAAGCCAGTTTTCGCAGCGGCAGAAGCAATCCGCAGAACCGTGCCAGAGTGATTCAGTTTTTTAACCAGAAATATACAGGAAAGGCAACCATTACCAGCATGGGCGTCAGCCGGAATATCGAATATGAATTGGAGGGCTGGACATTTGGCGTTATGCGGAACATGGACAGCAGGCTGCGGATTATCGCTGACCTGCTCTGCCCGGACCCGTATCTGCGGAATGTGGACAATTTCGGGAAAAACATGGCGAACATTACGCCGCTGTTTGCTTTCCCCTGGCGGAGGCTGACGGCAAGGGCGGAGAATATGGCGGATTACCCGGAAAAGGCGCGGGGCATGCTTCTGGGCGGCATGCCGACGGGCTACCGGACACTGCACAAAGAGGTTGTGCTTTCCAATGACGGAGATGTGCCGACGGGCGTGCAGATACAGTTTATTGCTACGCGCGGCGAAGTGACAAACCCGAAAATCACCAATACGGGCACAGGGCAGTTTATGCGGATATGCGTTTCCATGAAACAGGGGGACACCCTCTTGGTTGATACGAACGACAGGCACCAGACCATAACGCTGAACGGCATAAACTGCTACCAGCGCATTGACCGCAGAAGCGAGCCTTTCCAGCTGGCTGTCGGCGACAACTATCTGGAGTATGACGCGGACGAAAACTATACCAATCTGGACGTCAATCTGTTTTATACGCCAAAGTATCTGGGGGTGTGAGCAGTGAATTTAATGATACTTGATAAAAATTTTGATACACTCGGCGTTGTCAGCGTATTTCATACACTGCTCTGGTACCGCAGGTATTATGCTCCCGGGCTTTTTGAACTTTATGCCCCCGTTGAATTTTTTGAGATGATGAACAGGGGGCGGTACCTGTTTCGAAACGACCGGACGGAACTCGGCGTGATACGCGAGGTGAATTTCGCACGGGACGACAGCGGAGCGCGGACGGCGTATTGCAAAGGATATTTTGCGGAAGAACTGCTGAACGACCGTGTACTGGACACACAGGTGAGCCTGACGGGCACACCCGAGAGGATTGCGCGTGAGATGGTGCGGCGGCTTGCCATCGAACCGGCGGACAGCGGGAGGAAAATACCGCGGCTGAAGCTGGGCGCGCGAACCAATTGCGGCACGAATATCACGGTTACTTCTACGGGCGCAAGGCTGGGCGATAAGCTCTATGACATCGAAAAAACACAGGAGCTCAGCCACCGCCTTGTTTACGATTATCTGGAAAATACGCTTTCCTTTGAAGTCTGGCAGGGGAAGGACCGGACAGACAGCCAGAACGAAAACAGCTGGGCAATATTTTCCGACAGCTTTTACAACGTCAAAAACGTGGTTTATAACAGGGACGAATCCGGCTGCCGGAATATTGCCTATGTCGCGGGAGAAGGTGAAGGGACAGAACGCGTCGTTGAGGAAGTCGATACCCGAAACGCTCCCGATGAGGAACGGCGGGAATTATATATTGACGCGCGGGATTTGCAGAGCACATACATGGACGAAAGCGGCACGGAGCACAGTTATACGGCGGCGGAATACCGCGCCCTGCTCTGTCAGCGAGGGCTGGAAAAGCTGGCGGAATATGAAAAAGTGGAAACGGTCAACAGCGACGTTGACCCTGACGCAAACCTTGTCTACCGGACAGATTTTGACCTGGGCGACCTTTGCACCTACCGCTACACAGACATCGGCATTGAAACGACAAAGCGAATCACAGAGATACAGGAGGCCTATGAGGGCAGCAGGCAGACACTGCGCGTGGTCTTTGGCAGTGATACGATAGTATCTATTGAAAAAATTATGAAAAGGAGTCTGGGCATATGATGCGATACGGATATTTTGATTCTGAAATCACAGGAATTGACGCTGAGGGCATGCCGATTTTTGACAGGGCGGAGACCTCGGAGCTGTTCCGGCTTTTGTTTGCAAAGCTGCTCACTAATGGCGTGCTGGCAAAGCCCTCGGACTGTTTTCAGGTGCTTGCAGGGGAAAACGGGCTGACGGTAAAGGTGCGTCCTGGCTTTGGCATGATAAACGGGGCTTTTGCTTATGACGCAGTAGAATCGACATATGCACTGGAAGCCGCGCCGGCGCAGAACAGCCGGATTGACAGAATGGTTCTGCGGTGCAATTATCTGGAACGGCTTTGCGAGATTGTTGTTAAGACGGGGACGGCAGCGACGAATCCTGTTCCGCCTGCCCTTTTGCAGCCCGTCAGCGGGGATTATTATGAACTGGGGCTTGCGCTGGTGACTGTGGGTGCGAATAAAACCATGCTGACACAGAGCGCAATCACGGATACAAGGGCGGACAGTTCTGTCTGCGGGTTTGTTACGCAGTTTATTGACAGCATTGATACAGAGGTGTTTTTTGCACAGTTCAATGCGTTTTATCGGGAGTTCACAGAGAAATCCAATGCCAGTTATGCGGAGTTTGAGCGTATGGCACAAGCGGCTTATAACGGCTATACCACAGCCATCGACAGCTATATTGCCGCGCTGGAGGAACAGGGCAATGCCAGCCTGACGAAAATTACGGAGGATTTGAAGGAGTTCCAGGAGAAAAGCCAGAACGAGATTACCACATGGTTTGAGGGCGTGCAGGGACTGCTGGAGGGCGACGTTGCCGTGAAGCTTGCCAGTGATGTGGAGGTGCTGAAAAGCGGGAAGCAGGATAAAATCAGCGGCGTACAGGGGCAGATTGTGGGGTTTGATGAGAATGGGGAGCCGGCCGCACAGGCTCCGCCGGATACCATTAATGGTAGTATGACGATAAGAGGAGATCTTACTTTGAGAGGCGATTCGAATTATGGCACTAAAATCAATCTGGGCGACGGGGATTATGTGCATATCAGTGAACCGATAGACGACTGTTTAGAAATCAAGGCAAAAAAGGTTAATTTTGTGATTTCTTCAACAGATGCAGACAGCGTTGCGATAAATGGCAAACCGCTGGCGGGGAAATCATTAGCAGGCATGCGGGTACAGCCAGAAAACGGGAAAACGGTGACAGCTGGGACAGGTGCGGAGATTTTTAATGATTATAGAAATAGAACATTTAGCAGTAGCTCAAGAAATGTTAATCAAGGTAATGTTGCTTCAGGATCTTATTCTTATGCAGAAGGGCAGAATACAACAGCTAGTGGTTATAATTCTCATGCAGAAGGTTATGGTACGTTAGCATACGCGAGTGCAGCGCATGCAGAAGGACAAGATTGTATAGCATCGGCGCGCTCATCACATGCTGGAGGCAAAGCAAGCATAGCAGCAATTGCAGCGTCGGTTCTTAAAGTAAAAACGCAAGATAAACAATTAAAGTATTTCGAAGTATATTCTCCAGAAATAACTTTGGATAATGGAGATAAAACAACAGCTTTTGCAGATCTTAAACTTGGCAGTACTATAATGTCAGTATCTTATTTCAGTACGTCAAATGTTATAGCTTATTATACCGTAATCGCCAAAGGTACTGATACAAATAGAGTGTATGTGGAGGAAGATATGCCATCATGTTTTACGCCAAGTATTTTAATAAATTTAGATACATCTACTGATGCGCAGAATAATGTAGGTATACAAGCAATGGGCTATGGAGTGGTAGCCGCAGGGAAAGGAGCCTATGCTGAAGGTGTAGGTACAATTGCTGTAGGCGCAGGAGCCCACGCGGAAGGTGCTTATACCGAAGCTTTGGATAATTATGCTCATGCTGGAGGGTATAGAACAATTGCACATTATAAACAAACTGTAATAGGTTCTGCGAATGTTGAATATAAATTAAGTTCGGGTACTGGCAGCGGTAAATTGATAGTAGGCAAGGGAATATCTGAAACTGCGCGGGCAAACTGCCTCAGGGTAACAGACACAGGCGGCTACGCCTCCGGCAGCTACAGCTCCAGCGGCGCAGACTATGCGGAGTTTTTTGAGTGGCTGGACGGAAATCCGGAGCAGGAAGACCGCGCGGGGCTGTTCGTGACACTTGAGGGCGAAAAAATCAGGCTGGCGCGGCCGGACGATGATTTCATACTGGGCATTGTTTCGGGGGAGCCTTCCGTCTGCGGCGATGTGTATGACGACCAATGGAAAGGCATGTATCTGTATGATATTTACGGCAGGCCGCTGTGGGAGGACGTGGAGGTGCCCGACGAAACCATCGAGGAACCCAGCCCTGAGAACCCTGACGAAACCATTACCCGCGTTATGATTCCGGCACATATGGAACACAGGCAGAAGCTGAATCCTGACTATGACAACACACAGCCCTATGCGCCCCGCTCCGAACGGCCGGAATGGGATGCTGTGGGCATGCTGGGCAAACTGGTTGTACGGGATGACGGGACTTGCAGGGCGGACGGCTGGTGTACTGTCGGTGAGAGCGGCACAGCTACATATAGCGATACAAGGACGAAATACAGGGTGATGGCGCGGCTTGATGAAAGCCATATCCGAGTGCTGATTTTGTGAGCGAAAGCGCGATTTTGAAGCTTGTTTCACCGTTGTGAGTTGCTGTGAAATGGGAAATGTGGTAATATAATGGCAGGGATTGCCGTTTGGCGGTTGGTCACTCTCTGAGAAGGGGGTGGTAAGATGGTTACATATAGTGAATTATTTCAATTTTGCTTGGTAATCATCGGTGTTATCACCTTGTGTTTGCACAAGCGTAAATAATACAACGACCGCCTAACAAAGTTAGACGGTCCAGTCACAAATTTAGGACTGACCGCCCTGCTAAAAGCGGCAATCCTCTTTCTATGTCTATTATATTGCCTTTGCGGAAAAAACGCAAGGGCTTTTTTGATGGGAATTTTGAGAGCCGCAGAGAGTTTTTCTGCGGTAGGGTAAAGCAAAAAAGGGGGGGGATTTTTATGTATGTAGATGCGGGGACGGTTTTGGAGCTTGCCGCGCTGCTGGGGGCATTCAGCGCGGTGGGCGCATTCCTGTATAAGGCATTCCGCTGGATGGAGCGGCAGAAGGCACAGGACGCGGAGATTGACGCGATTAAAAAGGAGCAGTGCGTGATGTGCTACGGCTTGCTGGCGACGCTGGACGGGCTGAAACAGCTGGGCGCAAACGGCAACGTCACAGACGCGCATGAAAAGCTGGAAAAGCATTTGAACCAGAGCGCGCATGACTGGGACGGGAGGTAGGCGGCGTGGAAAAGAGGAAGAAACGCAGGTTCCGGACGTTTACCAAACGGGCAGTTATGGTGATTTTGTTCGTTGCCCTGCTGGACTTGCAGCTGTCGTACCTGCTGGCGTTTTTGGGCAGGGAGCAGATTGCGGAGAACCTTTCCAGCGACATTACAAAGGTTATCATTGGGACGATTTTGGGCTATCTGGCGAAAGCGTTCTTTGAAACGAAAGAGGCGGAAAAAGTCAGATTACACGAGGAAGAATGGAGGAATGGGGAATGAAGTTTTTGATTGAAAACTGGTATGTAATCGTGGGCCTGCTGGCGGTGCTGGAGTGTGTTATTTATGCAGGGTACCGTTTTTTGAAGCTGCCGACGAAGGCACAGGCGGCGAAGGTCAAGGAATGGCTGCTGTGGGCAGTGACGAACGCAGAGAAGGAATTAGGCGGCGGCACTGGCAAGCTGAAGCTGCGGCAGGTGTATGACTTGTTTGTACAGAGGTTCCCGGCTGTTGCTATGGCGGTTTCCTTTGATACGTTCAGCCAGTGGGTCGATGATGCACTGACGGAGATGCGGAAGATGCTGGTTGAGAATCAGGCGGCGGCAGAACTGGTAAAGGGGGACGTAATGAATGGGTAAGATGACAGGCGCGGAACTGGTTGCTTTTGCCCGCTCTAAGATTGGCACGCCTTACGTTTACGGCATGAAGGGCGCGGTTATGACGCTGGCGAATTATAACTATCTCAAGGGGCAGTATGGGAAAATGGTCTGGGACAGCGACGTGAAAAAAGTCGGACAGGTCTGCGTGGACTGCTCTGGGCTGATTTCGTGGGCCTGCGGCGTGGTGCTGGGCTCAGCGCAGTGGTTTGAGCGGGCGAACGTAAAGCGTCCTGTTTCGACTATCAAAGATGCGCCGCTGGGCGCACTGGTGTGGCAGAAGGGGCACATCGGTATTTACAGTGGTGTGAAGAACGGCACACCGCGCTATATCGCCGCAGACGGGTCGGCGTATGGCGTCAGGGAGGCGTCGGTCAGCGGGAGCGGGTTTACGCACTGGCTGTTGGTGGAAGATGTTTTTGAGTACGGAACGGAGGGGGACGAAGTGGTAGAGAAGGATAAAATCATTATCAACGGGAAGGAATATGAGGTCAATATGATACGCAAGGACGGCGTGACGTACATAAAGACAAGGGACTTGGCACAGGCTGAGGGGATTGAGGTCGGAAGTCAGGGACGGGTTCCGGTGATTTCGGTGAAGTGAGGGGCGGTTATTCCGCCCCTTTTTGTTGTTATTCAGCGATTTCAAATGTTTTTTCTAGTTTTTCATCACTGAAAGAGAGAAACTCTTCCAATTCTACTTCAACAGGGGAGCTTTCGCTGGTCAATACCCATGCTTCTTGCACGTTCAAGGTTGCTCCTGTTTTAATTTCTTTCATAGAATTTTCAGAATTATAGACATCAGCATTCATAATGAGTGCTACTTCAAGCTGAACGCCGTCCTGAAAAGCCTTAGCATGCGCAGCTGACATGAAACTTGTTGTTTCCTCCCCGTTATTTGTGAAATCAAAGTCAACGATGATTGCAGGATTGCCATCATAATCGCTGGTAAGAGTATAGTTGTTGATAGAAAAGCTGTAATCACCAATGTCACCGGAAGAAGCAGGGGCTTTTTTCGGAACTTCATCCTGCCCGCCCTTCTGTTCCTGTTGCGCTGCTTTTTTGCTGTCTGCCTCATCACCTCCGCCGCAGGCTGCAAATGCCAGCGGGATACACACCAGAGTTGCAAAGACTAATCTTTTTGTCATTTTCATAATCTTACCTCCCGTAAAAATAAATAAAAGTGATTCTTTAGCAACATAATAGCGGAAACAGCATGATATTGTCAAGGCAAAAGGTGATGATTTTGAAGATTTATGACTATAATGGGCGAAAAAACCTATGCGGGACCAATGTGCGGCGGCTGCGCCGTGAAAAAGGAATGACGCAAGATATGCTTTCCCAGCGGTTA
>OFFG01000789.1_pt1 | contig 23453 bp, 15 predicted proteins | sample 1521331 | NCBI WGS metagenome assembly OFFG01 (sample SAMEA3504129, study PRJEB24116) | mouse gut metagenome | biome: mouse gut; feature: mouse-associated habitat; material: faeces | place: Denmark | collected 2011 | reverse complement strand
GGGCTGCGGCGAAACGGCATATGCCAAGCTGGCGACGCAGCTGTTCGGCGATCGGATGTATATTGCCAATGCAACCGGGTGCTCGTCCATCTGGGGCAATTCTTCCCCGGCGACGCCGTATACCGTCAATGCAAAGGGAAGAGGCCCGGCATGGTCCAATTCCCTGTTTGAGGACGCGGCGGAGTTTGGGTACGGGATGCTTTTGAGTGAAGAATCGATCCGGGCGAATTTAAAGCGGAAGGTGACGGAGCTGGCGTCGAATACGAAGGTTGAAATGATAAAGGACGCGGCGGATGTATGGCTTTCCACTTACGCAAACGGAAGGGAAAACCAGAAGGCATCGGAAGAACTGATCGGAAGGCTCATGGAATGCGACTGCGCGCTCTCGTCTGAAATTTTAGAGAAGAAAGCGTTTCTTTCCAAGAAATCCAAGTGGATTTTCGGCGGCGACGGCTGGGCGTATGATATCGGGTTCGGCGGCCTTGACCATGTACTGGCGAGCGGCAGGGACATCAATATCCTGGTATTTGATACGGAAGTGTACTCCAATACCGGGGGACAGGCGTCCAAATCGACGCCGCTTGGCGCTGTGGCGCAGTTTGCGGCAGGCGGAAAAGATATCCGCAAGAAGGATTTGGCGGCTATGGCAATGAGTTACGGCTATGTATTTGTGGCGCAGGTGGCAATGGGCGCGGATTATAACCAGTGCGTACGCGCGTTTACGGAAGCGGAGGCTTATCCGGGGCCGTCGATTATCTTAGCGTATGCGCCCTGTATCAACCAAGGGTTAAAGTCGGGCATGCAGATGGCGCAGGAGGAGGAAAAGCTTGCGGTGAAGGCAGGGTATTTCCACCTGTTCCGCTACCAGCCCGCCATCGGCGAACAGAAGCAGGCGACGTTCCACTTAGACAGCCGGGAGCCGGACGGGGATTTCTTTGGATTTTTGAATGGGGAAGTGCGGTTTAACGCGCTGACGCGAAGCAATCCGACGCGTGCAAGGGAATTGTTTGAACGGGCGAAGGAAGACGCAAAGGAGCGGTATGAAAAGCTGAAAAAGATGGCGCGGTAACCGGACAAAATAAAGATAGGGCTGCCGCATTAAGAAGTTTTGTAGTTGTATTTCTTAATGCGGCAGCCCCGTTCTTTTTAACGCAAACCGCTGGTTGTCAGCCGTTTTTTCAGAGTCCTCAGCTGTTTGGAGGACATTTTTTTATTGGTTTTGACTTTACAGTTTTTCGGCGTCTTTTGAAACGCTTTTTTGCCGATCTTAGGAGCGGAGGTTCCTTTGAAAGTAACAGATTTTAATTTGCTGCAGTTTTGGAATGCCTGCGCACCGATATTTTTTATGTTTTTCCCAACGGTCAGGTTGCGGAGTTTTTTGTCCGAAGCAAAGGCTTTCTTTGCAATGGAGGTTACTTTAAAGGTATATCCGTCTTTTTTTACGGTTTCCGGAATGACAAGTTTTGCTTTGGCTTTTCCGGTTCGTTTCACAACTTCCGCCGTGCCGGATTTGGCGTCGGATTTGGTGATCCGGTAACGGATTCCTCCGCTTGTAAATAAGGTTCCTTTCTTGGGAACGGCATTTACAGACGGGGCGGGATCCGAAGCAGGCGGTGTGGTTTCTGTTTTTTTGATCAGGTTCTTCTGCGCATCCTTTAGGTTTTGCAGGGCAAGCGTAAGCATTTCCAAAGTGGCGTCTTCGCGCCCGAAGCATGTTTTAGCTTCAGTAAGCGCGGCGTAGAATGCGTTTACCGTCTCCGGCGTGTAAGAGGACAAATCAAGGATAGAAGCTGTGTTGATTTCCTGTGCCAGGGCTTCTTTTGTAAGCCGCAGCTGTTTGTCGGTAACTTCGGCGGCGACAGAAGCAAAACTCTGTGCCGGGCGGCCTTTTTTGTCTACGGCAAAAATCTGGCAGCCGACTTTTCCGGCCTGGTTCAGCTTAACAGAAGGAGTATCCGTAACAACCTGGCTGCCGTCTGCAAAGGTAAAGCAAAAGAGGGTATTCCCTTCTTCATCCCCGTCCGGGTCGGAATAGGTATAGCGAACGGACGCCGTATCCCCAGTTTCATAAGAAGCTTTTTCAAAAGCCGCGTCAGCCGCCGAAGGCGCCTGGTTTGACTCTGTTACAAACGATATGGCGGGCATGGCGCATAACTCTTCATAGGAAAGATCGCCGGAGCCCGCGCGAAGCCCGGAGAATGCGGCGCTTTTGTTCCGGTCGTTGGTTTCCCATGCGGTAAAGCCGATTTTATAACTGCTTCCAAGCATATCCGCAGAAAGATCTGCTACATGCTGCCACGATCCGCCGTCGGTTTTAAAATCAACAGAGACCGTACTGCCTTTTTTACAAAAGCCAAGCCAGGCCGATGTAAGGCTGTTTTGTGTGCTGTCGCCGCCTGTTTCTACGGCGCTGCCGCCGGTTTCCGTCACTGTGGCAATTCCGTCATAATGAGATTTTTTGCCAACTGTAATATAATTGTCGTCATCCCGGTAAAGAATAAAAGACACGGTGTCCCATTGCCCGCTTTCCCGAAGCGGAAGATTGTCCGCTTTTATTACAGTGCGCAGATTGTCCCTGGAAATCTGTTCCGGGACGGAATACAAAAACAAATTTTTGACCGAATTTGAATCATTAAATAAATCGCCGCCCTGCATATCTATGGATATCTGATCGGACGTCATACTGTAATTGGCCTTATCTTCGCGCAGAATGCTAAAATCAGGGGAAAGATCCCCGGTTTCGGCAAGGCTTATCACAAGCGCCCTGCGGTCAAAGTTTAATCCTGCGGTCGCATTTACCCATACGATGCCGTTTTTTAAAGCGGTGACTGTACCGTCTGCCGAAATGCTTGCAGCGTCGGTCGCCCCGTCTGTCAGAAAATCCGTTACCGACCACTGGACTGGTTTGCCGGAAGGGACGCTTGCAAAAAACTGCATGGAAGCGTCTTTTTCGGCCAGTACGGCAGGCGTGCCGCTGTCTTTTATGGTTACGGCATCCGCCGGATCCAGATCACTTCTGCCTACTACGGTCACAGTGACTTCATTGGAGAGGATCTGCCGCCCAAAGGATTCAAAGTATGCGTAGACGTTTGCCGTTCCTGGTTTTAATCCTGTCATGCGTCCGTTTTTGCCGACGGAAAGCACGTCCGGGTTGCTGCTTACATATTGAAGTTCCCCGACGGGATCGCTGGCCGGCTGGTTTTTGTCGCGTACCGCTTTAATCTCTGCGTCGCGGTTGTTTAAGTATTCATCCGGCATGTCTTCAAGGACGGCGTATAATTTCATGCCGTCGTCATAGGTATTTCCTTCTAACGTTACGTTTTTGCACTTCTTAAATTCATAGGCGTTTTCCGTTGTTTTTGTAAACTGCTTCCACTGTGCGTCTGTTAAAAGCCCCATGGAAGTCCCCTCTAAAAGCTTTGCCGTGCCGTCTTCCTGAAGCCTTGCAGCCGCAATCTGAATGGTTACCGGCTTGTCGCGTATGATTTGGTTGTTTTTGATCGTCAGGTTTTCTACGCTTTCGGCTTTTACAACCGTATCCGTATCCATATAAAACGTATTGCCTTCAATGGTAATATTTTTGTGGATAGGATTTTCAACGGGCGCAAGGCCGCCTCCCTTGGTTACCGGGTGCACATAAACCGCCGGGGCATATTCCCAGGAAGTCCTGCCAAGCGTCCGGATATAAAACGTATTGTTGCGGATGGTCATATCGCGGATTGGGCCGGATTCGTACCATTCGTCGGAGTCGTTTGAAAGATAGATAGTCGCCATGGTCATAGCGTTGAACGTATTGTCTTCGATCAGGACTTTGTTGCGGGTGGTACATAAAATCCCCCTGGTCGGGACGTTTTGGAACGTACAGCCGCGGACGGTAACTTCCGGCGCATAGGTAATATTTTCAGCCACGTATTTGGGCTGCCCGCTTACTCTGTCCGTCAGGTTTGCAGGGAGCGTTTCTTCAAAACGGATTACCATTGTCCGAAGGTCGTTTCCTCCTTCGCCCGGATTGGAAATGATTTCGGCAACCGTATAAGCGGTTTCATTGTCTGTGGATTCTAATGTATCCCTTGTAAAAAACGACACCTGATCCCCTACATGGTACTGCGGGAAACCGCCCTGCTGGCCGTGTATGTATTTCAGCTGCAGCGTATGGTCGTCAATACGCTGTTCTACCCGTGTAAAAGTTCCGTGCAGGTTAATCGGATCGTCGTGCGTATCGGAAAAATTACAGTTTTCGATTACGATTTCTCCTGCGGCGCCGGAAGCATGGATGCCGTCTGCAAAGCTGGTTACCATATGCCCGGAGCCTTCCCGTGGAACGATATTGCAGTCATAATAGTAGACGTCTTTGCTCATTTGGATCAGCCAGCCAAAACCGTGCATATAGTGTACGTTGACTTTTTTGGCCGTTACATGTTCGCTTTCCCAGGTAAAGGCGCCTGCCGTCTGCCGGTGCGCGTTGGCCGCAAGCTGGATTACAGTCCCTGCCCGCTGCATTTGCTGCATTCCGCTTGTTTTGGAATTGTATACGATACGGATGTGCGTGTCGTCTTTTTCTTCGATACGGGAAACATTTGTAAAGGGGCCGTCATTTGTGTAATAGCTGCGCGACATGCCGCCGTCCGGATGATATGCGCCGATTCCGTAAGAAGGGCTGTGGATTCCAGTCTGCGTCCAGTAATATTCGCCGGTATGAGGGCTCTTTTCACTGTACCAGGTAATAGTATTGCCGGTTACTTTGTGGGGGAAGCATTCCGGAATCAGAAAGTCCGTATAGGGCTTGCCGTCTTCCCCTGTGCCGGTTTCTTCTACGGTCATCTCGGATACCGTAGGGACTCCGAAATCCCAGGAAAAATCTTCTAAGGTAATATTTTTGGATCTTACGACCGCAAGGGCCATCATGTTTCCATGCATGACAAACAAAGAGCCGTTGCCCTGCAAAGTCAGATCTTCCTGATCTTCAATCAGGATACCGATGGTTTTTTCGGGATTTTCAATGCTGTTTGTATTGGAAGTATGGTACTCCCTTTTTTCGGCAAAATCCTTGTAAATGTGGTATTCTCCTTTTGGGAAGCTGACGGTAACGCTTTGGGCGCCCGCTTCTTTTGCTTCTTTTGCCGCGGCAAAGGCTTCCTGTATTCCGCGTGTGCTGTCGGTTTGCCCGGTCGGGTCGACGTCGAAGTCCGACGCGTCAATAACAGTGCCCGTTTCGGCGTGAACCGAAGGCTCCGCAGATACCGAAGCAGGGAATGGTGTCAGCGCCATACAAAAAGACAGTATGACGGCTAAAATTTTGTGTTTCATAGTGAACCTCCTTTTTGTGTGATTATATACAAAAATATTATAAAAAAGTGTATAAAAATTGTCAATTATTTTGTTTGTATCTAAGAAAAACACAACTTGAACGATGAATGCTCTAATAATACAGCGAACAGCGCTGACAAAGTCCGTTAGAGTTATACCGAAATGATTTATAAATATATTGTTCGCTGTAGTATTAAAGCGTGTTTGAAAAATAAATCTTGAGTGATACCAGATAAGGAAAAATTTTTGTTTTGGGAATAGTAAATGTATCTTGTAATCAAAATTTTCATTTGTTATAATGCCGGCAGGCAAAAAATAGTGATAAGTCCATGTGGACAAAGAAACGAACCCCCGAACTGTATTGCCGTACAGTCCGGGGGTTCGTTTCTTTTATACTGGAAAAGCGCCCAGTAGGTTATTTGTTGTCCTTATGACCGCTATCTTTCCCGTTTTCGGGCGTAGGCTGGACAGCACAAGTATTATAACATATCAACAGATAATCTTCTATTTCTTTCTTAAAAGACTTTATCGCTCCGATTATGACCGCAACAATCCGACATTTACTATTCATGTTGATGCTGACCTTGTGGCAATTTTCTCGTATAGCCGCGCAGACCGAATTTATACAGATTAAACTGCTAGAGTGTGTTTGAAAAATCATTCCCGTCATCTGTATCTCCCGCTAAGTGTGGAATACATCTGCCGAAAAGCATTTTTCAAACACGCTCTAACGTTCAATCTGATAGCGCAAATATCACGCTAAGCAGGGGATGCGGATAGCGGGAATGATTTTTCAAATTCGCTCCAGAAATTTTAACGATTCAATGGTATAAAACAGGTAGTTTCAGACTGTTTTTTTGACGGCGAATAAGGTAATAAGGTAGAAAATAGCATTTTTATCCGGACGGCATACTATAAATACATATAGGGTTTCAGTGAAATTCTCCTCAGAAAATCATATAAATGGTTTTTACAAGCGCAAAAAAGCGATTGAATAGCAGCCGTTCTATTGACATTCACGTTATAATTATGTAAAATAGCTATAATTATTTGATTGTTAAAACTTTCGTAGAGTGGCGCACTCTGCGAAAGCCCGCATGGAGGAAAACGGGATGTCTGACCGAATAAAACTTGCAGAAAAAGAAGAGGAACGGCGGATTTGGCATAGCCCGGATATTGTAGCGCTTTGCATTGACTCGTATAACGGGGAGCGGCAGGAAGGGCGTATTTACCATCAGTATACGGATACGCCGCTTTGCTTTGCATCCCTGACGGCGGCTTTTCTGCAGATGGATGCATTTTATGACGCTATTTGCTTTCCGTTTGCGTCCGTGCGCCCAAGGAGTTTTTTTATCGACCGCAAGGCGGCGGACGCCGCGCGAAAAAGCCGTAAGATGCCAAAGCTGCCGGAGTATAAGCGAAAGGACTTGGTTGTAATGGAAGCGTTTGAAGATGTGATAAAACACAGAGGAGAGGATGCGACATTTATCGTCCGCGTACAGCACAGGCAGCATGCGAGCTGGCAGGGAGAGGTTACCTGGATAGACGGGCAGAAAAAGGAGAGTTTCAGAAGCGCGTTGGAACTGGTCAGGCTGATAGACGGCGCTCTTAACGGGGAGGATAAAGCTTTCGGACAGTGATATAAAGGAGGATGTCGGCAGGAGGGCTGACGGTGGATCTCGCCGGCAAAAGCATATGGAAGAAAAAAAGAAAATCTGTTTTCAGATGCTGGGCGCGTTTTCTGGCGCCCATGCAATGCCAAAGAAGGCTGGGAAGAAAACACTTTCGTTTTTGCAGTATCTGATTGTAAACCATGCGAGAAATATCTCTGCCGAGGAGTTGATTGACACATTCTGGGCAGATCGTGAGAGCAGCGATCCGGCGAACGCGCTGCGCAATATGATCTATAAAATCCGGAATCTGCTAAAGGAATTGTTTCCGGAGCATGGAGAACTTTTACAGACGCTTGCGGGATGTTATGTGTGGGAGCCGGAATTAACGATAGATCTGGACGTCGAGCGGTTTGAGCAGGTCTGCCTTGCGGCGAGGAGAAATTCCGGAAGAGAGGGCATCCGCTGCCTTCGGCAGGCGGTTTCTCTTTACAAAGGAGATTTTCTTTCCGGAAATGACAGCGAGTGGGCCAGGCCGCTGCGGCAGTATTACAAAACGCTTTATCTGGATGCCTGCAGGGCGCTTTTGCCGCTGCTCGAAGAGGAAGAACAGTGGATGGAGATTGTCGGCGTGTGCAGCCAGGCATATAGAATTGATTTTTGTATAGAAGAGTTTACCGCCTGCCAGATGCGGGCGTTTATTGCGATGGGGCAGCCGGAGCAGGCGATAGAACGGTATGAATCTTTTAAAGAGCGGATGATAAAAGAATTTGGGATGCCGCCGTCAGAACGAATTGAGCAGATCCACGCGTTGGCTTCCGGCGTCAGGGGAGACAACGGCGGGGATGAACAGGAGATTTTTAAGCTGGTGTGTGAAGGGAACGCCGCAAAGCAGGCTTTTTTCTGCAGTTTTGGGGTGTTTCAGAGTATTGTTGCGCTGGAACGGAGACACCTTGCGAGGACAGGGGCAAGAGCCACTCTGGTAATTGTCAGCTTAGGCGGCGGGGAGGCGCCTACTACGGATGTAAGGCGGTTAGAACGTATCCTGCAGGAAGGGCTTCGGATCGGCGATCCGGTGGCGAGGCTGTCGGCAGGTTCTTATATATTGATGCTGACAGGGACGGATGCGCAGGACGCCCAGATTGTCATAAACCGTCTGGACTGTAAATTTCATAAAACTTACCGGCATTCCAACGCCAGGCTTTCCTTCCGTACGTCTGCGCTGTGTCCGACGAAGGAAGAGTAGAAATTGTGATCCATGTTTTAAAAAAAATAACAGAAAGCTAACGTCAGCTTGCTATAGTAAAGCGGCAGAAGAAAAAAAGGCGGTGTTAATATGATGGTTCCAGGGAAGATGACTCCCTGTCAAAGCCGGGAAGCGGTCGTTACGGTATTGTCATACTGCAACGGTATAATGGACGGCTTTTTGCAGCACCCGCGGCTTGGCAGCCGGGAAAAATTCTGCAGCCTGTCCCAGATGCTGCTGCTTTTGGACAGTCTGATGGATTTGGAAGACTGCCCTAAAAATCCGCCGTCATTCATTTCTCCGGCATATGGCGATTCGGACAGCATCGCGGTTTTTCGTATCCAGATTCTGTTTCGGGAGCATTACACGTGGCAGGGCAGGCTGATTTGGCAGAATGAAGGCCAGGAAGCGGTATTTCGCAGCGGTATAGAATTAATTCGGCTGTTCGACGAGATTCTCGCGGAATAAGAGGAATAAAGAAACGGCAGACGTCAGATTACGGAGGATGGAGCATGAGCCAGGCAGAAAATAAAGAATTACGCAGATTAAAACGCAGGGAGCTTTTGCAGATGCTTCTGATACAGTGCGAAGAAACGGAACGGCTGCAGCAGGAAACGGACGAAATGCGGGCGCAGATGAAAACGGTTATGGAAAGCTACGGGCGCCTGAAAAAGAAGCTGGATATCAAAGATGAACGGCTGAATCAGAAAGATGCAAAGATCAGGGAACTTACCCTTGAAATAGAAGAACTAAAAACAGCAGGCCAAAGCGCGTTTGAAAGCGAGGGTACTGCCGCAGAAGCGGCCTATAGGCTCAGCGAGCTGATAGAGGAAGTCCAAAAAGCAGCCGAGCAGTATATGGCAAATATCAGAAAATACCCTTTTGGAACGGGAAGGACGGACAATGTCCGTAAGAGGCAGGGGGCGCCCGGCGCCGGGCAGGTGGTTCCAATGAGTTTTAGCCAGGCGGACAGGGAAAAGCGGCGAGCGGTATCCGGTGATTTCTATGGATAATGGAAAGCCCGAAAACGAAGAACTGAAAATCCCGCCCATAGAACTTTTGCGGGAAGAACTGGCCAGGGAAGAAGCTAGGTACAGCTTCCGGAAGACAGTCTGGAACATAATTGTGGCGCTGATTGTAGCGGCTGCGGTAACGGCGCTGATTGCAACCAGGCTTTTATTGTTAATTCGGATTAACGGAAACAGTATGAGTCCGGCTTTGCTGGACGGCGAAGTAGTTTTTATCCATCAGACCAAGGATGTAGAGGTCGGAGACATTCTGGGGTTTTATTATGGAGGAAGAATACTCCTAAAGCGGGCGGTGGCCGGCGGGGGAGATCAGATAGAAATAGACGGGGACGGCAATGTGTTTGTCAACGGCAGAATGCTGGAAGAACCTTATCTGGCGGCTAAGAGTCTGGGGAAATGCGAATTGGATTTTCCGTTTGAAGTGCCGGAAGGGATGTTTTTCGTGCTGGGAGACAACCGGGCCATATCGATAGACAGCCGGAACAAAACAATCGGCTGCGTGGAAAAAGAGCAGATTGTCGGCAGAGTAGCATTCAGGGCGTGGCCGTTTCGCCGCGTGGGAATTATCCGCTAGGAAGGTGAGAAGATGCAGAAACTTGTGAGAGAATATTTGGATGAGTTGAACAGGCGCCGGAAGAAAGGCCGGAAGATTTCGGTTGCAGTTATACTTCTGGCTGTGATTGTGATCAGCAGCGTCGCGGGCGTTCTGGCGCAGTACGGCGTAGCAATGACAGGCACGCCCAAGTGCGGCCTGCAGGAGCATGGGCATAGCAAGGACTGCTATACAAACGAACTGGCCTGTGGATTGGAAGAAGGAGAAGGCCACACCCATACGCAAAACTGCCAGCCTCAAGCCGAACTGGCCTGCGGCCAGGAAGAAGCCGCCGGGCATACCCACACAGAAGAGTGCAGTCCGCAGGCGGAACTGGCCTGCGGCCAGAAGGAGACGGAAGCGCAGGACGGTGAGGAAGGGCATACGCACACACAGGACTGCTACGCAGCGCCGGAAGGATTTGCCTGCGGCCAGGAAGAAGCGGAAGGTCATGCGCATACGGAAGGCTGCTATACTATACCGGAAGGTTACGTATGCGGTTTAGAGGAAACGGAAGGCCATACGCATAAGGACGAATGTTATAAGGAAAACCTCACCTGTGAAAAGCAGGAACATACGCATACAGATATTTGTTATACGGACGCTTCTGCAGACGTGGAAGATCCGGCCGCATGGGAAAACCAATATGCGGCGGTGGAATGGAAAGGAAACTGGGCGGAAGATCTTGCGGAAGCGGCGCGGATGCAGCTTGGATATCGGGAAAGCGCAAATAATTATGTCGTTGCCGAAGACGGCAGCCATAAGGGGTATACCCGGTACGGCCACTTTTCAGGCGATATGTACTGCAGCTGGGATGCGGCATTTGTCAATTTCTGCCTGCATTATGCCGGGATAGCGGCAAGCGGATGGTTCCCGCAGGAAGCCGATACGGCGAAATGGCAGGAGGAGTTTATTAAAATCCGGGAAGAAAACGCGGCGTTTTTTACCGCTCCTGCAGGTTATGAGCCGCAAATAGGGGATCTTGTATTTATGCAGAAGCAAAATGAAGAAACCCCAGGCCAGATGGCGGTTGTGGCGTCTTATAACAGCGAAGCGGGCGAAATCACCGTAATTGAAGGGAACAGCGCAAACGAGGTAAAGGAAAATGCGTACCAGGCCGCTGGAGAATATATTATAAGTTACCTAAAGACGTCGGAATTGGAAGAAGCGTACCGGCAAAGCGCAGAAAACCCGGAGGAACCGGCGGCAGAACCGGAAAAACCCAAAAAGAAAAATGCGGCTAAGGCCGGCGCTTCCCTTACGGACGACGGCGCGTATGTGAAGGAGATAACAGTTACAGATGTGATAGACGGTTCCGTGCCGTTTGATGAAGCCGACGGGCCGGGAAACGATGCCAATGAGAACAACAGGATTGTCAGGACGTTCGATTCGGTCAACTATAACTTCCAGGTCAGCATGGATCCATGGAGTGAAAGGGTAACCTACAGCGAGGCGCGTGTAAAACTTGAGTTTGTGCTCCCGTTGACAGAAGAAGAAGCCGTCTTTGACCAGACGGCAATGGGATGGATGGATACGGCGGCGGGCTATGAGCCTAAGCTTACCAAAGAAATACGGTCAATTGATGGAAACGATGTAGAGTGCCAGGTGCTGACATGTTATAAATACCTGCTTCCTTCGGAAGGTAACGACTCGGTTATTCCGGGTACGTTTGGCAATAATGTGACGGTTAATGTAAAATCTATGCAAAAAGGCAAATCGTTTGCGCCTGTGTTCAGCGCCGCTATGGAGCATGGGACATGGGAAGGGGAATGTACAAATCCGGAGCATCAAATGACGGATGGGGAAGGAAACCCCGCATATGAGAAGAAAACGGTTACGGCAGAGCCGGTTACGGTTACGGCTGCGCCCAAATATAATATCAAAATAGACGGAGAACATTCTTATCGGGATACATTTGATTTTTCTACCGGAAATGACGCGGCAGTGAATAAAGATAAAGGGCAGGTTACCGGGCGCATTATGAAAATGGGTATTACCATCCAGCTGTACAATGACAATGCGTCAAAGGGTTTAAAAGGAATCGAACTGCCATCGGGGCCGATTGAGTTTGATCTGGAATTATCCTCTAAATATGGCATTAACGCTCCGACGGAGGGGCATCAAGTTGGAGAAGAGGTACCTACAACCTCGGAATATATGCCTCTTTTGTGGAGTTACGGCGGAAACTGGTGGACGCCTTCCGGGGCTGCGAACGCTACTGACGGGCGTATTTTGTACGACGCTTCATCATGTTCTGCGTTTGCGCCGGGCTATGAAGGCGAGCTGCCGGCCAATTGTAACAAAAGCGGTACATGGAGCGTGACGGGACAGGAAGGGAATGTAGTCCATATAATAGTCGATGGTTATGAAATTGACTTGAACCATATGCCGACGCAGAATTTGAGCGGCGGAGATAACATATACGGGCCGGAAGTCGGCTGCTTTTCAGCCGGAGCTTTTTGGGTAGTACAGCCGTTTAATAAATTAGGGGAAGGCAGCGGCAACGAGGGGCCAAATTTTGATGTTGTAAAAGAGTACGGTTCCGGATTTTTTACTACAACGGCAGAAGTGAAAAACATGAAGGCCACAACGGTAAACGGCGAGACCGTGCAGGAAGGCGTAGACGGTTATCAGCAAATGCGGCAGAACGACGACGAGATTAACCGTACGCTTGAGTTGATCGTTGGAGGTTATATGCAAAACAGGGTCAGGTATGCGGACGGCGAGGATATCTGGCTTGGAGCAGGCGTTGAAAATAACACGGACGGCCGCGATTATGCGGCTGTTGGGTCGGAAATACACCTGATGGGAGGTTTTTCCTATACGGAAAAACAGGAACATGCAAACCAGCTTTATTGGGGAACCAATCTGACCAAGTTTTATGGAAGCGCCATAGAACTAAAGGAGGAAGAAATCATAACTTCCCTGACGGGAGGAGCCGAACTGGACGGCAGGACGGAGCCGGATCAGGAACATTGTTTTGCGTATTATGCGACAAAGCGGGACGGATCCGACTGGGCAAGCGATGACGAGCTGCAGAGAACATATGAAGACGATTTGGTTTTTTACAAGAATTTAAGCGATATTCCATCGGATCATATATGCGTCGGCATACTGTTCTGCTTTAAGGGGCCGGGGCCGGTCAGCTGGGGAGATCCTTATTACCGCGCTTTTCACAAAGCACAGGTCAGGGAAGACGCGGAATTGGCGGGGAACGCATTTATGCTGGCGTCTACTTCCCGTTTGTGGACAAAAGAGATGTTCCAAAAAGCGGGCATGGGTCTGGACGATATTCCGGATTGGTCAGACGACGCGACGACGCTGAAAGATTTTCCGGAGGATATGCATAAAAGCGCAAATATAGAGGGTTCCACTTTTTATCGGAAAGAAGTCTATCGGGAAGACGGAAGCGAAGATATAGAAGGAACGCACAATTCGGATTGGGAGCATTGGGGAGATACGCTGCTTGTTATTGGTTACAAGGCCAAGATTACGAAAAATCTGTTACAGGTAGATAACAATAACGAGGAAAAGAAAACGTTTAACCTGGATACGGATCAGAGAGTTGTGGATTTTAAACTTCAGCCTGAAACGAAATTCACAAAAACCGGGGCGTTTTCTCTGAAAGACAAAGTTACGATTGTAGATACCCTGCCAAAATATTTATCTTATAAGCCGGGCAGCGCATATTTTGGAGGCGAATACCATCAGACGTCGGACGACGGAGGAACGAAGGGCGAGATTACAGGCGGCGTCCTGACAGAACCGGCCGTCAAAGAAAATGAGGATGGCACGCAGACCCTGACGTGGGATATACCGGATGTGGAAATCGGAGAAGAAATGCCGGCAATCTATTATTCGGCGGATATTGGCTCCAAAAGCGATCCGGAGCAGGAGGTCCCGCCAAATGCTACGACGGGGCTGACCAATAAAGTATATATTACATCGGCATATGACAGGCGTAAACCGAGTATAGCAAACGGCAATTACGCCGAAGAAGGGATTTCGGTAGTCCGGGGAAACGCCAGTTCATTTGGTAAATATACGAAACAAAAGGTTGTAGACGAGGACGGCGAGATTGATTACGTCGTATATTTCAACAACAATGCGGCTCAGGCGAAGCAGTTTGCGATTATGGATACCATGCCTGCAAACGAGATAGCAGGAAGTAAATTTACCGGGACGTATCGTTTTGCGGAGTGGAGAATTGATACCGGCAAAAGCCAGTATCAGCCGGGCAGCATAAAAATTTATTATACTGCGGATAAGAAATATGAAAACCAGGTAATTAAAGACATCAGAGAAGAGACCGGAAAGAATGAAACAGAGATATTTGAAGGCGAGGGATGGACGGAGGCTTCCATTGCAAGCGACGGTACAATAGCGCTTCCGGAATTGACGGAAGGAGCCGATCATCCGGTGGCATGGGCTGTTGCCGGTGAACTGCAGGCTGGCCAGAGTATTTATGTGAATTTAAAGATAGAACTGGATCCGGGAGCGTCCGAACAGGGAAAAGAGAACACAAATTATTTTGTAAACCGTCTTTCCTGCGATACCACAACAACGATTGTAGAAAACCCAACCGTAAGGCGTATGTTAGAAGGGCTGACATGGATGGATTATGATCGTAACGGTATTCAGGACGAAGAGATAGAAGACCGGCTTTCGGGAATTAAGGTAGAATTGCTGAAACTGACAGAAGGAAACGATCCGGAGAGAGAAAAGTCCTACGAACCCGTTTGCTATCCCGGTACGGAAGATCCGATTGCGATTGAGACCGGGCAGCAGGTTAGCGTGCGGGCGGCAGGCAGTACGGATATCACATGGTATGATACGGATGTAAAACCGGAAGACGAAAAGGAACCGGAGAATATGTCGGAAATACAGGGCAGATATCGGTTTACGGATTTGCCGGCAGGGACGTTTGCTGTACGGTTTACGGATGGAACAGGATGCAGTATTTCAGAACTGCACGCAACGGAACCGGATTGCATACAAGATGATACCCGCGATTCAGACGGCATTCCGTTTATGAAAGAGGACGGCGCTACATTGGATCGGACAGTTATCTTTGCGATTGAAATGCCGTCAGCAGAGGAAATGAAGGTTGCGGTGTACGAATCAAAGTTCCACGACAGCGGATTTTATCCTGATACGGTACTTAAGATTTGTAAAACAGACGATCTGGGAAGCAGGAACTTAGCAGGCGCCGTATTTACCATAAAAGACGCCAAAGGAAAGCTGGTTTCCTTTGTATCGGACGATAAGAAAGAGGGATATTATACGGCATTCCAGCAGGCGGAAGAGGAAACGCCTTCTTTAGCGGATAAGTATTATATCGCTTTGGCGCAGGATCCCAGGTTTGTGCTTGGCATTGATGGAAGTGGAAATGGGGCTTTGCCCGTATTACAAAAAAGAAGCAAAGATGGAACGCAGCTTTTTGACGTTCAGAGCCTGGACGACGGTTCGGTAGGCTTTTATAAAGCAGAATGCGGTATGCATTTGGATTTAGACGGCGGAAGGCTGGAAAATAATGCCAAAATCCATTTTTGGTCAGGCGGCATAGGCGAGAATAAGAAATGGATTCTGTACGGAAATAACCAGGACGGTTCATCGTATCTTGTCCCTAAATCAGATACGTCTAATACGTACTGCATAGGCGCCAATGGGAACGGTATTTATCTGTACCAGCAAACGCATGCAAACGCAGAGAAGTGGATATTGGTTCCTGCCGGGAACAGCGTTGAAACACAGACGGATTTATCCGTAGCTTCAAACGGCAGGTTAGAGATTTATGATTTGATACCGGGTGATTACAGCATTACGGAAATAAAATCTCCCAACGGTTATTCCTTACTGAAAGAACCTGTAAGATTTACGATGGACAAAAAAGGCGGGATAACTTTAAACCAGGACAGCGGCGGCATGGCGGACATTATTTCAGGGGAAGGCAATGAAATGCAGCTGAAAATCCGGAACAGTAAACTGTACGAACTGCCCAGTACAGGAGGCAGCGGTATCTATTGGTATTCGATTGGCGGCATGCTGCTGATGATGGCGGGAGCGCTGATCTTATATAAAAATAAGTGCAGGGAGGTGCTGGAAAGTTAGAAGATGAAACGGCTTTTGGCGGTCCTCGCACCGCACGGAACCATGTGATTTGCACAGGAAACCTAAAAATCAAAATTTAAATGAAAAGGAGAACAAAGATGAAAAAAATGAAAAAATTGTTTGCAGTGTTATTGACACTTGCTATGATGCTGGGAATGTCGGCGACGGTATTCGCGGCTCCGCAAAATGAAGATTTGATTCCACGCCCGCAGGATACGGTAAACGTTACGATAAACGGCGTAGGAGAAGGCGCAGCAGTTACATTGTATAAAATTGTAAAGGCAGATTATGCGACAAACGATATGGGACTGACCGGTTATACGGCAGTTGAAGGCGTTGATTTGGCGTCGCTTGCAAACCAGCCGACAAGCCAAACGATCAACCAGATTGCAAACGGCCTTTTATCGGAGGCTGGGGCAGAGGGCCATATTGCAGCGTATGAAACAATCACAGACGGAACGGTTGTTAATGGCACTTATACAAAAGATGTAGCGGCCGGCGTTTACATTGCAATTATCAGTAAAGCGGCAGACGGCACGATTTATAATCCGATTCTTTTAACGGCAGCTTATGCGCCGGAAGGCGGCGAGAATAATGCAGCCAGCCAATTGGTAGGCGGAGCGGTTAGCACAGGCGATCACTATTTATGGGGAGCGACTGCAGTAGCTAAGAGTACAAAGCCGGGAATTGACAAAGAAATCACGGGCGGTACGACAGAGGATACGACGATGCCGGAGGATACAAGTAAAGCGACGGCTTCCATCGGCGATAAAATTGATTTCAAGGTTACGCCGACAGTACCGTCTTATCCGACAGACGCGGTAAATAAGACATTCTTTATTTCTGATAATATGGATAAAGGTTTAACGTTTGACTATGAAACGCTGGAAATTGCGATTTCCGGAAAAGAAGTGACCAAACGCGTGTCTGGTGATGTTACTGAATTTGTAATGGATGGAAAAGTGATTGCAAAATCAGTTAAAACAGAAAACGGCTTTAACCTTGCATTCCAGTATGATAATTTGATTTCAGACGCAACGACGGGTTCTATTTATACGCCGGTAGTAACATACAGCGCAATCGTAAATGAAAATGCAACAATCGGTATCAATCCGAACACCAATACGGCGGAACTGTTTTATGCAAATCAGCCGAACAAGGGCAGCAGTTACGATGATCCGAATGAAAAACCGGATCCGCAGAAAGATGAAACAATTTCAAAAGAAGAGGATAAGGAAACCGTTTATACTTACAGACTGGCATTTATGAAAACAGATGATGCCCAGACAGATCCTAAGCCTCTGGCAGGCGCTGTGTTCGGAATTTATGACGAAGCCGGCAATCTGGTAGATGTCGTTACAACCAACGAGAAGGGTTATGCCGAGTCTACCAATGTAAAAGCGGGTACGTATACCGTAAAGGAACTTGTTGCACCGGATGGATATACATTAAATACAACGGAATATAAAATTACAGCAAGCTGGGCAATGGCTACAACTGTAGTAACAGGAACGGTAACAAATTGTGAATATACCAGTGAGCAGAATGAAAGCCTTGACGGAGTACAGGTAGGTTGGTTAAAAGGCAATCAGTTTTATGCAATGGACGAATTTACAGGGGAAGAAGAAGGCGTTGTAAAAGCATATGTAAAAAAGACGTCTACAACATCTACAAGTATGACCGAAGTAGTTGAAAACAAAGAGGGCGCAGGCGTCAGCATGATGAAGGAGGCAATTCCGAATACCAAACTGACGAACCTTCCGTCAACCGGTGGTATCGGTACAACTATCTTTACAATCGGCGGATGCTTAATCATGGTAGTTGCAGCAGGATTATTCTTCGCAAGCCGTAGGAAATCTGCAAAATAATATAACACAGTAACCTATTATATTCCGGGGCAGCTTTTGCCCCGGAATAACAGAAAAATGCAAAGTATACAACATCAAGGAGAGTCCGGATGAAAAAGAATGCAAGCAAAATCTTCATAGCCATATTATTTTTAGCCGGCTTCTCCCTGCTGCTGTATCCGTTCGTGGCGAACGAGTGGAATAATTACAGGCAGAAACGGCTGATCAGCGATTTTGACCATGTGGTTGCCGAAAAAGAGGCGGCGGGTGAAATCGATTATCTGGCGGAACAAGAAGCTGCCATGGGATATAACCGGAGCCTTTTACCAAGCATCCTGCCGGACGCTTTTGCGAAAGCGGAAACCGAAGAAGGAAACGGCGCGTATACATCCTGTTTAAATATTGCGGGCAACGGCGTAATGGGCACGGTGGAGATTCCCAAAATTAACATTAAGCTTCCGATTTTCCATACGACAGACGAAGAAGTGTTAGAAATGGCGGCTGGCCATCTGGAAGGAAGTTCTCTTCCGGTCGGAGGGGAAAATACCCATGCGGTAATATCGGCGCACCGGGGGCTGCCAAGCGCGGCGTTGTTTACGGATTTGGATAAGCTGGAAGAAACGGATCATTTCCTGATACACGTTTTAAACGATACGCTTTGTTATGAAGTAGATAAGATTTCAGTGGTGAAGCCGGAAGATACGCATGCCCTTGAAGTGGAAGAAGGCCAGGATCTGGTGACGCTTTTAACCTGTACGCCGTACGGCGTAAACAGCCACCGGATGCTTGTACGCGGCCACAGGGTGCCGTATGAAAAAGAATTGCTGGCGGATGAAAAGATACCGCTTGGCAGCATGAGCCTGCATACGAATTACCTGCTTTGGGTGATTGTAGGGGTTTTCATAACCGCGGCGTTTAGTTTTGTTTTGTATAAGAGAGAAAGAAGGCTGGCAGCAAAAGCCTGCCGTAAGGAGGAGTAAGCCATGTGGAGAAAACTGTCCACGGTCTTATTCGGGCTTCTGTTTCTTGTGGGATTTGGAATCCTTGCCTATCCTACGGTTTCGGATCAGTGGAATACGTACCGGCAGTCAAAACTGATTTCCGGATATGATACGGTAATACAGGAAATGGAACAGGAGGATTTTGAAGAGATATGGGAAGCGGCCGAGCGCTATAACCAGACGTTTGAGCAAAACAGCATACTTTCGGATGTTTTTGGCATTGACGGCCAGGAGGATATCCGGAATACGGAATACTGGAAGGTGCTGAATATAACCGGAGACGGCATTATGGGATATCTGACGATTCCCAAAATCAACGTGAAACTGTCGGTCTATCACGGGACTTCCGATGCCGTGCTTGACACGGGCGTAGGGCATTTGAACGGCACGAAGCTCCCGATTGGAGGAAAAGGGACGCACAGCGTCTTGTCGGGGCACCGCGGCTTGCCCAGCGCAAAGCTTTTTACCGATCTGGATCAGCTTTTGAAAGGCGATCGGTTTTATCTGCATATTTTAAACGAGGATATGGCATATGAAGTGGATCGCATCCTTCCGATGGTGGATAAGGACGATTACGATGCACTCGAAGAGGCGCTTAAAATAGAAGGGGGCCAGGATTATGTCACATTGTTTACCTGCACGCCTTATGGGGTAAACAGCCACCGTCTCCTGGTTCGCGGGCACAGAGTCCCGTATGACGGAGAACTGGAATCTACGCCTGTGGAATCTATGGTACAGGCAATTCAGAATTACTATATGCTGTATCTGCTGTTTGGGCTCGGCGTGACGGCGGTTATCATACTTTTGATGCGCCGCATAATGGGCAGAAAAAAGAAACGGCAACCCAAAGGAAAGGACTGTGAGGAGGGAAAGAGTTGAAGATAAGAAAACGATTAAAATGGAAATGTGTGCTGGCTCTGGCGGTATTACTGACGCTGCCCTGCCTGGGCCTGATACAGACAAGGGCGGCAAAGGGCATTGACCTAAACCGGGAATGCAGTCTGACAGTATCTGTGGAAATCGGTTCGGATGCCGGGGGAAACGACGCATATTTGGAAGATTTTAATAAGATGGAGATTCCGGTGTCCGTATATTTGGTGGCAAATGTGGATGCAACAGGCCAGCGTTTTACGCCCCAGGCAGCGTTTCAGGAAATGAATTTTGATAAAATTAACGGCAGCCCGGACAAGGTGACAGCCGACGACTGGCGTACGCTTGCAGGGCAGGCCGAAAAGCTGCGCGGCGAGTTTGGGGCAGAGGCTTCCGGAACGGCTGTAGTCCGGATGGAAGAAGGAAACGAGGCTGCTTCCGGTAAAATTACCGGTTTAAAACCAGGGCTTTATCTGGTTGCAGCGGACGCGGTATACAATCCGGATTATACAACAGAATACCAGTTTACGCCGTACCTTACCGCACTGCCTGGCAGCGAATATACCCAGGAGGGGACGGGGAGCGACGAATGGGTTTATGATACGGTAATCGGTTTGAAAGCAGACGCTGTACCGCAGTACGGAAAATTGAATATTACGAAGATTTTAAAAGAGTTTAATGAAACGCTGGGGCGGACGACATTTGTATTCCATATTGTCGGCGTTGATCGTTATGGAGCGACGCAGTATGAGGAAGTGGAAAGCATGACGTTTACTGCCGCAGGGAGCAATACCATTACGCTGGAACATATTCCGGCCGGCCTGACGGTAACGGTGACAGAAATTTATTCCGGCGCAAGTTATGTGGTGGAAGGAAAGGATTCGGACACCGCCCTGATATGGTCCGGCGCTGCGGTAAGCGCCGGCGTTTCCGGAGAAGCGTCGGTGACATTTACGAACCGTTATGACGGCGGGAACCGCGGCGGCTATGGCGTTACGAATCGTTTTGAATCCGACGGGAACGGCGGATGGACTTGGGAAAACCCGACAGCTTTGGCCGGGGAATAGAAAGGAGCTGCGACAGGAATGAAGAGGATGGGAAGCTATAAAAAGGTATTTGCAATGTCGGCCGCGGCTCTTGGCATGTTGGCAGTACTGACAATAGATAGTGCGTCGGCTTATTTTACGACGTATGTATCCGCGGGAGGCAGCCAGACCGTGCATTTGGGATCGCAGACGGAAATCCATGAAGATGTGACGAATATGACCAAACATATCTCCATTACAAATACGTCCCCGATAAACGATTGTTATGTCAGAGTAAAAGTATTCCACGGAGGGCAGCTGCAGGTTACCTTAACAGACGCAAGTGAAAGCGGCGGTCTGTGGACTTATTCGGAAGCAGACGGGTACTGGTATTACGGGCCGATTTTGGCGGCAGGGGCAAGTACCGAAATTTTAGATGCAAAAATCGGCGGCCTGCCGGAAGATTTTGACAGGGACAGCTTTAATGTCGTCGTTATTCAGGAATGTACGCCGGTTATCTATGATGAAGCAGGTAATCCCACCGCAGACTGGAATACGGTTTATACGGATTATCAGGACTCTGCTTTCGGACAGGGAGAGGGGGACGGCAGATCATGAGAAAAAGAAAAGTGACATATCTGCTGTTTGCACTTGCAGCGCTGCTGCTTTTGGGAAGTACGGTCGGAAGTACCCGCGCGGCGCTGACGTATTACAGCGAAAATTATATAGCCAAAATTACTGTGGATCAGATTGGGGTAAGCCTTTTGGAAAACGGTGAAATTGTAAGCAGCCGGGATTATGCTGAGGATGGATGGCGGATACGTTCCAACAAAGGCGACGGTTCCGTAAACGGCGCGTTGCTTACAAACATGCTGGGAGAAAATGAAAAGCTGGCGTTAAATAAAAAGTATGACGAAAAACTGACGGTGAAAAACAGCGGGACTATTGACGAATATGTCAGAGTGCGTATATACAGATACTGGATGAAGGACGGAAAAAAAGTAACCGTTCTTTCGCCGGATTTGATTGATTTAAATCTGGTAAATACGGGCCGCTGGATAAAGAACCCGAATGAAACGGCAGAATGCATGGAGTTGTTTTACAAGGGGATCCTGCGATCCGGAAAAGAAACAGAAGCTTTTGCGGATACAATACGGGTGGACGGGAAAGTGGCTGCCGAAGCAAAAGTGGAAACAAACGGAAGCGCCATTACCACCACTTATAAATACGATGGCGTAGAGTTTCATGTAGACGTAGAAGTAGACGCAGTGCAGACGCACAACGCGCAGGATGCAATCAAAAGCGCATGGGGCGTGGACGCGTCCGATCTTGGGATTTTGTAAAGGGGGAGCAGGATAATGAAGAAAAAAATAATTGTATTTTGTCTGGCTGCGGCTCTGGTTTCCACCCTTACATCTCATATTACAGCGATGGCGGAAGACAGGAAAGGGGCGTCTGGATGGCAGGTATCGTTCGACGGCAAAAAGATGGAAAGCAATTTTTCGTCTGCCGATATGAGCGACGAAGCCAACTCTATGCAGCCGGGAGACTCCGTGGAACTGACGGTTACGATTAAAAATACGTTTAACGGCACGGCAGACTGGTATATGAAAAACCAGGTGCTCGAGGCGCTCGAGGACGCCGGGGGTGCGGCGGGCGGCGCATATGATTATCTTTTGACTTATACGGATACAAAAGGAGAGGTCACAACGCTTTATTCCAGCGAAAAGTTCGGCGGCGACGGAAAAATTAACGGAGTGGGGCTTCACGGCGCGACCAAAACCCTGGACGATTATTTTTATCTGGAACGCCTTGGGGACGGCGCGTCGGGAAAAGTGATGCTGAAAGTAGCCTTAGACGGTGAAACTCTGGTGAATGATTATCAGAATACGCTTGCAAGGCTGCAGATGGATTTTGCAACGGAGTTAGTGCAGGCCGGCACGCAGACGCCAGGCCAGCAGCCCGGGCAGAATCCGGATACGTCCGGCGGCAGGCGGGACGTTGTAAAAACCGGGGATGAAACACAGATTATGCTGTATGTTGCGCTGATGTTTGTGTCAGGGCTGGTGCTTTTTATCGTTGTGATCATTCGTTTCCGGCGCGAACAGGAAGAAGCTTTGTCACTTGAAACAGGCAGAAGGAGGAGATAGCAGCATGAAATTCTGGAAATTTATACGTGTAAGCCTTCTGATTTTTTCTGTTATAATGATGGTAAACACCCAGGCGGCCTATGCGGCGGAGCAGGAATATACGTATACGGTAAGGCTCTACGCAGGCAACCAGGGTAAGCTTACAAAAGAAGGCATTGAAGTCAGTTCTGACTCTGCAGCGGTGTCTTCTAAAAAAGACCACATCGAAGTAAGCGGCCTGAAATACGGCGATACAGTCTATATCAGGCCGCAGGATGCGGCGGATCCGACAGACGAAAGATATTATGTAAAAGGAGTCCGTCGTTCCGGACGGGATAATTCCGAAGCGGAAGCCCCGACTTTTCATGTGGCATGCGACAGAGATTATGTCGTAGCGTATGGCGTCAGCGGCGAAATGGTGGAATATACGGTGAATTATGTAGATGTAAACGGAACAACGCTGATGAAAAGCGATACGTATTATGGTAACATAGGCGAAAGGCAGTATGTATCCTCGCGTTATATCGCCGGATACCAGCCCCAGGCATTAAATATGGTAAAAACACTTTCCCAGAATGCTTCGGAAAATGTATTTACGTTCCGGTATACGCAGATTACGGCTCCTGCGCCCACAGCGCCCGCTCCGGCTCCTGCAGCCCCGCAGTCTCCTTCCGGTGCGGCTCCGGC
>OFFG01000786.1_pt1 | contig 23495 bp, 20 predicted proteins | sample 1521331 | NCBI WGS metagenome assembly OFFG01 (sample SAMEA3504129, study PRJEB24116) | mouse gut metagenome | biome: mouse gut; feature: mouse-associated habitat; material: faeces | place: Denmark | collected 2011 | reverse complement strand
GGTCCAGCCCAGTTTATTGGTTTCTTTTATAGAAAACCGTCACCGGACCGGGGTGGCGGTTTTCAGCGTTTGATACGTATGGTTACGGTATAACCACGAAAATGAAACGTGACCGTAATAGGCATACGCTCACCCCCTTTCGGGTGGTGTAGCTGGACCGCCATCTTTCCTATGCGTGCGGGTGGCATCCCGGTTAAAATATACCATAATTCGACACGGAGGTCAAGCCAATGCTTGACCTCCGGCCTCTTTCCCTCAGCTGGCTTTCATCAGTGCGATTGCCTTGTAAACGCTTCCGCTCTCATTCATCTGAGCTCTGGCGTTGGTGGAATACCAGCGGACCGTCTTCCCCGACCAGCTGACCGTGACGGCCCCTGTGCCCCCGGAACTCCCCATAGCCCAGGTGCTGGCCTCGCCCTGAACCAGCACCAGCCAGTTTCCTCCCTTCCCGATGTACACCACCTCCGGCGCGGCAGGAAACGTCAGAGAGTTTGGATTCGCCGCCTCGCTCCGCCCGGTTCCCGTGTAGCTGGCAACGTACAGCTGACAGTTGCCCTTGCCGCTCAGCGCGGCGGTGTGCTGCCCGACTGTGGTTTGCAGACTGTTCAGCGCGTTTTGCAGTCCGCTCACCGCCGACGCGGACGCTTTCCCCGCTAGAGCCGCGTCAATCTTCGCGTTGTCCTGGTTAAAGGATTCCATCTGGATGCGGTCGCTTTTGGTCCACTGGGTCAGCTTGTAATTCGGTGTCTGTGTCATGGCAGCTCCTCCTTCGATTGAGATGGTTTCACTAAAGGAGGCCCCGGCGGGAGGAGTTGCACGCCGGCGTGCCCGCGATGGGGCAAAATGTGATAAAAATTTGTGTTTGGACGTAACATAAGAGAATTCCGGCGGGCCGGTCTCCCCTGGGGGTTGAAAAACGCGGGAAATTGATATATAATCGTAACATCAATTGCAGGAGGAGCTTGCCTTGAAACGAACAAAATCTGCCGCGGCGCTGTCTCTGTCCGGTCCTCGCTGGGACATGCTGACAGTGGGCCTGTTTTCCATATTTCTGTTTTTCGCCATGCACCTGTGGACGGAGCGGGCCTCAGTATGGTTTGCCTTTATCGCCCTGGCGCTGTGTATTGGCCGCACGCCCCTGCGTCTGGCCCGGGAGCGCTTCTGCCTCCCGGTGATCGGCTTTTTGGCGTTTATGGTGGTGTATGGTGCAGCGGCGATCTATTCGCCCTTTGGCGGCTCGGCGGTCCGGGATTTTCGGGGAGGATTGATCGCTTCTGCAGTGGCGGCGCTGGTGCTGTTCCGAATGGAAAAGAAGCATGTCCGGGGATTGCTGTGGGGTCTGGCGGCAGTCAGTGCCGTGGTGTCTCTGCTGTCCACGGATATGGCCTGTGAGGGGCCGTTCTACGGCGGATTTGCTGTGTTGATGGAGAAGTTTGGCGCTGGTGAAGTGTATATTGGCCTAGAAAATACAGTGAGCCGCGTAAATGGTTTATACAACGATGCCAATGTTACGGGTAGTCTGTTTGCTTTGGGAACGCTGCTGTCACTGTATCTGGTGCAAACTGGAATGAAGTGGTGGGAACGTCTGCTGGCCTGCGTGCTGGTGAGTATGTCAGCAATGGGAATTTTACTTTCTGCCAGCCGCGGTGCGATTTTGTGTTTTGTGCTGTCCTTGGTTGTGTGGCTTCTTGTGGTGGGAAAGGGCCAGCGGCTGCGGCTGTTTCTGTTGATGGTGATTTCCGGAGGAGTGTGTTTGGTGGCGGCTGCAATGGCTATGTCCGCAGTCGCACCGGGGGGGAGATTGCCAGTGGTGCTGTCTGTGGTTTCTAGTGTGCTGATTTTTGTGCTGGATTATCTTTTTTCAGAGCGGATAGCGTGTTTTTTGGGTAAACATATAAAATTATTGACAGCTGTTATTCTTGCCATCGTGATTTTCTTTGGGGTCTACCTTTTTATTGCTCTCCATGATATAGGGCCGTATACATTTGATGAAAATCAAATTTTGATGCGGACTGTAACGCTTCCGACCGGAACATATACAGTTTCTGGTGATTGGGACGGGGGAAATGAAGCTGGTGTAAATATTTATACTCGGTCAAAGGAAGAGGCGTTAGTGAACGGCAGTACCTTGTTATATAGTGGTCCACTGACAGATGCAGTTTTTACGCTGGAGAAAGACAGTCGAGTTCATTTCCGCTTTTGGGGGCCTGTGAATGGACAATTGCGGCAGATTGTTTTATCCGATGGAACTGAAGTACCATTAGTATATAAATTGTTGCCAGCCTTTTTGGTTAATCGATTCTTCGAAGGATTTTTTGATAGTTACAGTTACCAATCCCGTATCCAGTTTATGAAGGATGCACTGAAAATTTTTATGACGAGTCCTCTGATCGGTCGTGGACTTGGGTCTACAGATAACTTATACCCTGCGGTCCAGCCATTTTATTATGCCTCACGTTATGTTCACAGTCACATTTTGCAAGTCATGTCGGATCAAGGACTACTAGGGATTATCCCCTTTCTGCTTTTTTTAGGTGGGAGCTTCTGGCTACTGATCCTACAAATGCGCAGGGAGCGTGATTTATTGGCAGCAGTGCTGGTGACTTGTTGGGTAATGATAAATGGACATGGACTCGTAGAGATCAATTTTTCTCTGCAATCATATCAGTGTTTTGCATTTGTTCTGTTATTGCTTCCTGCGGTTTTATATGGTTCCCCGCTGTCGAAAAAAAATGTTCAAACGTGGGGCCTTACGGTTTGCGTAACATCATGGATATTCTTGGCCGGATTCGGTGGATTGATGGGACTTCGACACAAGGTTCAAAAAGAATCCGATAGCTTGCAGCCTTTTAGCATGGACCAGTTGATGGCGGCTTTGGATAGTTATGCGCATAAGGATGTATTTGACCCCGCTCCCTATCAATTGGAATATGTAGCGATGGCTCTCCAGGATACAGAAGGGCGCTATGGTGAAAAAATGTTGCAGTATGTGGACCTGATTCGCAAATCGGGAAACTATCCCGCCTCTTCCGGGCTTTTGGAATATTACTACCTCCCAGCAGGAGATTTCAAGGGGCTGTTCGAGTGTTCCCGAGAGTGTTTGCTTCAACGAATGTCCTATGCTGATGTATGGAATGGACAGATGTCGTTTTATCGGAATAAGGTCTTGCCTGCAGTTGGAGAAGCATATGTTGATGTATTTGTGGAAGGCGTACTAGCTTTTCAAAAACTTCTCGAGCAAAACAATCAGGGGCGTATAGAGGAGATTGTGCTGAATGCGGAAAACCAGGCATTTGTAGACCTAGTGGCTGCAGCGGCAACGCAAAAATTGTCTAAGGCGGAGCTATACGATTATCTTAGGACTGGCAGAATACCCTGATGCTGGAACCAATTGATTTGCTGGGTAAATATACCATCGCGGATAAGGGATTTAACAGTGACCGCTTTGTACACTGGCTGGAGGAACGTGGGGCCATGGTTGTAAATCCAATCCGCAAAACTGCTAAACATCCTCGTGATGTTGATCGGCACATTTATGTGGAACATCATTTAGTATCGAATCTGTTTCTCAAGTTTAAAGCTCGTCTTCGTTTTGCCACCAGATATAAAAAGTGTGCCTGCCTATTTTTGCAGTTATCCTTCTTGCCGCCAGCACCGTTTGGATTGCTTGCGTTTGAAGATATTCTCTAGAAGCGACAATTTCTTTACAAATTCTATCTTTTTATTAAAAATACTTGCATCACCTAGATGCGAGTGCTATTATAGTCTCTGAATTTGTAGTGAAAATGTAACTTGATTTGATTAATGTCATTAAGTTGGAACACCGGGGATCTCATCTAAAGGACAGGGGGCTCAAAAAAAGCAAAAGGAACAGAGCAAGTGAAAAGCAGGTAAGAAAACCAGACGAAAGAGACTACGCCTGAAAAAGAAGTGTGAAGAAGGGTTTAGCGTGCGGAGGCGTAGCAGGAGGAAATGCAGTTACCTGTGATTTCGGGCCGTGGCGCGGTTCGGCTGCGGCAGACTGGCATCAGCTTTCGCCGGAGAAAAGGGAGCGGACCAGAAATAGGCTCTCTGAGGAAAGCACAGCAGGCAAAAACGGCGTCAGAGAAATTAACGTGGCATTGATACTTGGATGCGCCTTGAGTGGTATCTATAGTCCAGATAGACGCTTGAGTGAAGTTGAAGATAAGAAAACTGCCAAAAGTCTCCTGAAGGACGAGGTCCGGCTTCTTTGGATGAAGAGGGATGAGTCTAACGGCATATTTCAGGCTGCGGAAGGAAGTTCCGATTCCCCAACACATGGTGTAGAGACGTTTCAAGGCGGCGGGCGGGAAGCACTTCGGATCCAGGTTGGTGATGAGAAGCTCGGTATCACCGTTTTTTCTTTCAATACGGACGATTTGGAAAGAAAGGGCAGCAAAACCAGCACTTTTCGGCTCTAAACCATTGAAGGTCATCTGGGACGGGACATGGTAATAGGAGGTTGGGACCACAAGTCCCTGCTGCTCCATCTGCCGCACTGTTTGCCGGCCCAGGGTGATTTGGACAGGGATATCGAACTGCACTGTGTCATGGAGTTTCAGTCCGTGGGCAACGGCCTGGTTTTTGTCCCGGAGACGGATGAGGTATTTCCAACCCTTTTTCTCCAAGTGGGATAGGTTATTGCAGGCCTCATATCCTTGGTCCACCAAAAGGATAGTCGGGCCGGAAACGACCGAGCAATCCACCATGGCTCACAAGGCTGCTTTTCTCATCCTTTTAGGGTTCCTTTTGGACAATTACGGCCGTATAAATGCTGTTTTGCAAATCATAAAGCGTATTCAAGTGCCAAAGATTCCAGCCGTACTGACTGACGTTCTGCCCCAGGCCGGTAGGAGGTAGGATCCCTGGGATACGCGGCGGATTTCAGGTCGGATCCATCCACCGCCAGCAGACGGTATCCCTGAAAATGCCCAGCGGGGTACAGGCAGGCGGTAAACCGCTGGAAACGTTTTTCCAGCGCCGCGGGCAGCAGTTTCTCCCGTTGCTGGACAAATTCCGAGACAGATGGTGTTCTCTTCCTGTTTTTAAAGCCTTCGATCAAAGCTTTTCCAATGCTGTTTTTGCTCATGGTAAACAGCAGGGATATCACCGTCTCAAAACTCAGTGCCGGGGCCGGGTGAAGTCTCGCCCGGGCCATTGGCCAAACTGCTCCGGCGTCTCCTCCAGTTTCCGGATCAGGGAACGTAGTTTCTCCCGCAATATGGCAGGTGTGTGTTTCATCTGCACTTTTCTCCTGAAAGACAATTTCACTTTTCAGGGCATCGCCACACATTTTTCGTATTTGTCAAGCCTTTTTTATATTTCTTTCAAATTTATTTTCCTTATATCCATAACTTAATGACATTCCTCACTTTAGCCCCTATTGGATAATAAACGCAAAGATAAATGTAAATACAGCAAATTAACAATAAATATCTATTTATGAGTAGCCAGCCGTATATAAGGGTGTGTTACTCTAGGTAAAGCGGCAATTAAACATATACTTATTGTCGGAGAAAAAGATATGAAATAGTATAGCAATAATCATCTAAACAAATCTATTTCTCGGTTGAATTATCTCATCGTTATCATTATCAACATTGACATTATAAAAGTGCTTTTTGTATTGTGGAGCAATGTCGCACAGCGCTTAAGATCTATGCGCAGGATTATCTGGGGGATTGGTTATTTCTCTATTTCCGAAAACGATTTTGTGTAAGCTAATTCTATATTTTTGAAAATACAACGGGATCTTGAAGCTATGAAAATTTGGATATTTAATAATTACAATATGTTACCGGAGCATGGCCCTATGAATCGGCACTATCATTTTGGCAAACGGCTAAAGGAACTAACCCATGAGCCTGTGGTATTTGTCGGCAGTCATCCTCATAATACGGACGAACAATTGTTAAAGGGAGCGGAAAAATACCGGGTCTTTCAGGAAGAGCCCTTCCCTTGGATACTGGTGAAAACCCTGAAATATGGGCGGAGCCGAAAAAAGCAAATCCTTTCTATGTTCCAATTCTATCTGAACGGAAAGAAAGCCGCGAAATATGTATCGGCTCGATATGGGAAGCCAGATGTTGTTCTGGGCTCCTCCGCCCATCCATTAGCGGCATTGCTGGCAGTGCAGTTGGCGAAAAAAAACGGTTGCCGGTCCGTGGTGGAAATCCGGGATCTGTGGCCGGAGAGCATCGTAGCGCTAGGCATTGCCGGACCTTGCAATCCAGCGGTCATAGTTCTGCGCCGGCTGGAAAAATGGCTCTATAAACATGCAGATGCCGTAGTATTCACCCAAGAAGGAGCCTATGACTATATCGTGGAGCAAGGATGGGAGCATGATGTCCCCCGCTCCAAGGTATTTTATGTCAATAACGGCGTTGATTTGGATTTGTTTTATTGGAACCGGGAACACTTTCAGTGGGAGGACCCGGATCTGGAAGATTTGAAGACATTCAAGCTGGTTTACACCGGCAGCATTCGTGAGGCAAACGGTTTGGTTCAGTTGATAGAGTGCGCAAAGGTACTCCGGGAAAAGGAAAATATTAAGTTCTTGGCTTTTGGTGGCGGTGGAGACTTAGACATGCTAAGGGAGCGTTGCCAGAAAGAGGGATTGACAAATCTGGTATTCAAGGGTCCAGTAGGAAAAAAATATATTCCCGGTATTCTCTCAAAGTGCGATGCAACTCTTTTGAATTACACGCCGGACTCTGTAAAGCTCTTCCGTTTTGGCAACAGTCAAAATAAGCTTTTCGAGTACTTGGCCAGCGGAAAGCCTGTGCTCACAAATGTGAAACTTTTATACAATCCTGCTGACCACCGCCATTGTTGCTATACCGCCGCATCCCCAAGTGGAAAGGATTATGCCGCGGCAGTTATGACACTGTATAATCTTACGTCAGAGGAGTATAAAGCAGCCTGCCGTGCCGCTAAGGAGACAGCTGAAGAATACGATTTCAAAATTCTGACAGAAAAACTGTTGGAAGTGTTAGAGGGACACAAAAGGCAATGAGGATTATTTACGAAATCTGGCAGCAACAGACTTGAAAGAACAGCGAAGGAACGATTTGAGCTAGCCAGGTGTGGTATGATAAAAAATTAAAGTTTCTGCTGTGCTTGTGTAACGCAGAGATAGTATTTTCGTGAAAAGGAGAGAATTACTGTGCAATTCATTGACCTAAAAGCCCAGTACGAAGCTTTAAAGTCTGAGATTGACGCCAACATCCAAAATGTTCTGGATACTGCCCAGTTCATAGGGGGGACCTATATCAGGGAGTTGGAAACAGAGCTCGCCGCTTTTGTGGAACGTAAGCACTGTGTAACATGCGCCAATGGCACCGATGCCCTGCAGCTTGCCTTTATGGTTGCTGGGGTAGGGGAGGGGGACGCCGTATTCTGCCCGGACATGACCTTTATCTCCTCCACGGAGCCGGCGAAGATGTTTGGGGCGGCCTCTATCTTTTGTGACATCACGGCAGACACCTACTGCCTCAGCCCTGAGAGCCTAGAGCAGCAGATCAAAGCGGTACTAGCGGAGGGAAAGCTGACCCCCAAAGTTGTAGTGGCGGTAGACATCTTGGGCAATCCCTGTGACTATGATGCCCTGACTGTCATTTGCGAAAAGTATGGCCTGACCCTCATTGAGGACGCGGCCCAGGGTTTCGGCGGTTCCTATCACGGAAAGCAGGCCTGCGCCTTTGGTCATATCGCCACCACCAGTTTTTTCCCTGCCAAGCCCCTAGGCTGTTACGGCGATGGCGGCGCAGTTTTCACCGATGACGATAAAACAGATCGTCTCTTTCGTTCCCTCTGCGTCCACGGCAAGGGCCCTGGTGGGAAATACGACAACATTCGGGTGGGGATGAACTCCCGATTAGACAATCTCCAGGCCGCCATTCTCCTGCCCAAGCTGAAGGCTCTGCGGGACTATGAAATAGACCTGCGGCAGACAGTGGCCGAGCGGTATCGCGCGGCCTTTGCTGGAAAACTCGTCACACCCTTTGTGGCGGAGGACTGTGTATCCGCCTGGGCCCAGTATGCCCTGCTGGCAGAAGACACTGCTCAACGGGATCGAATCATTGGCCTCCTAAACGAAAAGGGAATCCCCAACATGGTCTATTACCCCACCCCCCAGCACGCCCTACCGGTGTTCCGGGATGAACCCACTTATGGCGAGACATTCCGAAACGCCGATGATTACTGTTCCCGAACCTTCTCCTTGCCCATGCATCCCTATCTGGAAGAGACAGAGCAGAGCCGAGTTATTGAAGCAGTGTTGGAGGTATTGTAATATGGAGAGAGTCGGTATTATCACCTATGATACAAATCACCTAAAAACAGAGCAGATTTTCCTCCAGTTGGCAGGCCGCTATAATCTCCAAGTCTACGCTCTGCCTTACAAACAACGTCCTACACGACAAGTGTTGTTTCAGCATCGCCCGGACCAGTCTGCCGCTGTTCATCCCAAAGATCTCTGCAAACAATATGGTCTGCCCTATATTCCGGTAGAAAGTGACGCACAGATTGGCAATGCATGTGAGCTGTACCTGATTACGGGGGCCGGTATCCTATCGGCAGAGTGTCTGCGGGGCAAGCGGGTTTTGAACGGACATCCTGGTGTCATTCCTGCTGCCCGGGGACTAGATGCGTTTAAATGGAGCATTTTTAATGCACTTCCTTTGGGAGTTACTCTGCACTATATTGACGAGCAGGTGGATGCAGGGGAGATAGTCTCTATTATTCCCACGCCGGTATTCCCCTCCGATACACTGGATACCCTCGCCCGCCGCCACTATGAAAATGAAATCCGCATACTGGCTCAATTTGAAAAATATTTAAAATATCCGCATAACCCCTTTGCAGACATTCCACAGGGCGAAAGTATGCGCCGCATGAAGGCAGAACAGGAAGCTGAACTACCAGAACGTTTTAAACGTTTTAAACAGCAAATGCTGTCTCCAGACGGCACTATGCTCAATGCAAAAACGCCCCCTCTGCGGACATCATGAGTTCTTCTTTTTTACCTCCAGCTCTCGAAAGGCAGCTGCATGATGGGAGGCCTCTATTTTGTCCACCCATCCCGCTATGTAAACGAGGGTTGCGAGATTGGATCAGAGACAAAAATCTGGCACTTCCTTTCATATCATAAAAGGCTGCAAAATCAGAAATCGCTGCAATATTGGGCAGAATGCGGTAATCTCCCCCGGATGTAATGTTAGGGGAGAGGGTCAAAATTCAAAACAATGTGTTCGTGTACACCAGTGTGGGTTGTGAGGATAGTGCTTTTCTGGGCCCCTCCTGCGTATTCACCAACGTTATTAATCCCTTTTATTGAACGCAAAATTGAATACTGGAAAATAGGCATCAAAGAGGGTACCAGCGTGGGACCAACACCACCATCGCCTGCGGCCATAACATCGGATGCTTCACCTTTGTGTGGGTTGGATCTGCGGTGACAAGGGACGTCCCGGATTACGCCATGGCCTAAGAAGCGTATCTGCCAAAGTTTATGACTACGTTGGCCATTGCGGAGAACAAGTTACCTTCTCCGGCAGTGAGGCCGTCTGCATGGTCCGCGGCAGAGCATACTGCATGGATAAAACCAACAATATCGTTAAGGAGGCCGATTGATATGGCCATAAAAGAAGAACTGATTCGAAAAATTAAAAACAAAACCTTAGTCATGGGTGTCTGCGGTTTGGGCTATGTGGGTCTGCCTCTAGCGGTAGACAAGGCCAAACACGGCTTTAAAACTATTGGATTTGACGTACAGCAAGAAAAAGTGGACTTGGTCAACGCCGGAAAAAACTACATCGGCGATGTAGTGAACGCTGACCTAGAGGAGTTGGTGAAGAGCGGTATGCTCTGTGCTACCCCTGATTTCAGCTTTGTTAAAGATGTGGACTTTATCGCCATTTGCGTGCCCACGCCCCTGGATAAGCATCAGCAGCCAGATATCAGCTATGTTCGAGATTCTACTATCGCTATTTCCAAACATTTGACCAAGGGCTCCATTGTCGTGCTGGAGTCTACCACATATCCAGGTACTACGGAGGAACTTCTTAAGCCCATCCTAGAAGAGGGCAGTGGCTTGAAATGTGGAGAAGACTTTTTCCTAGGTTTCTCCCCAGAGCGCATTGATCCGGGCAACCTGATCTACAAGACCAGCAATACGCCCAAGGTAGTGGGCGCCATCGGTCAGGACGCCGTGGAGGTCATTGCTATGGTGTACCGGGCCATTTTGGACGGAGACGTGACCACCGTTTCCTCTCCCGCCGTGGCGGAGATGGAGAAAATTCTGGAGAACACTTACCGGAACATTAACATTGGCTTGGTCAATGAGTTAGCTATTCTCTGCAACCGAATGGGTATCAATATTTGGGAAGTCATTGATGCAGCCAAGACAAAACCCTATGGTTTCCAAGCATTTTACCCCGGTCCTGGTCTGGGTGGACACTGTATCCCCCTGGACCCCTACTATCTTAGTTGGAAGGCCAGAGAGTATGGCTTCCACACCAACATGATCGAAGCGTCCATGATGGTCAATGATCGGATGCCGGAGTATACTGTGGAGCGGGCGGGAAAGATTCTCAACCGTTGCCGGAAGCCTCTAAATGGATCGAAAGTGCTTGTGCTGGGCGTGGCCTATAAGCAGGATATTGACGATTATCGGGAAAGCCCTGCTGTCCGCGTGTTGGCGGAGTTCCGCAAAACCGGCGCAATGGCAGATTATTATGACCCTTATGTGCCCAAATACCGAGACGGCGGCGTCTGGTTCGCCGGATTGCCTGCCCTAATACCGGAAGTCATAAAGGAATACGATCTAGTGTGCATTACCACCGCCCATACAAAGGTGGATTATGAGATGGTGGCTTCCTGCGGCGTGCCAGTCTTCGACTGCAAAAATGTGTGTAAGAATATCCGAAACCGGGAAAATATTGAGGTGCTGTAGAATTGAAGAATATAAACGGCCCCCCTTCCTTTACGCCGTTGCCAATTAAAAATTGAGGTATTACACATGAAGAAAATCTGTACGGTTGTTGGCGCCCGGCCCCAATTCATTAAGTTGGCGGTGGTCTCCAGGCTTCTGCGGAAGGAATTCCATGAAGTGCTAATTCACACCGGGCAGCACTATGACCACAATATGTCAGATATCTTTTTTGAAAAGATGGATATTCCGAGGCCAGACTACAATCTGGGTATTTCTGGCGGGACCCACGGGCAAATGACTGGTCAAATGCTTATAAAAATTGAAGACGTACTGAAACGAGAGCTGCCGGATGCGCTTCTGGTGTTTGGGGACACAAATTCTACTTTGGCCGCAGCTCTGGCAGCGGTGAAACTTCACATCCCTGTCTGCCATGTAGAGGCGGGGTTGCGGCTGGGCACCTTGGACAACCCAGAAGAGGTTAACCGAATTGTGGCAGATCATGTATCTGCCCTGCGATTTGTATGCACCGTCTCCGGTATGGATTTTTTGGAACGGGAAGGTCTTTCTGCTTCCTCCTTTTTGGTGGGTGACCCTATGTATGACGCCTTTCAGTATTACTCGGAACGTCTGGACGGCTCAGAACTGGAGGAACTCCAGGACTTTGATGCAACCCCTCTAACTCTGCCTGCACGGTTCTATTATATGACCTGTCACCGCCAAGAAAACACTGGCACAAACGAAACGCTAGACCAAATTTTCCAGGCTATGGAGTCTTTGAATGCCCCAGTGATTTATCCTGTCCATCCCCGAAATCACGACCGCGCCGCAATGCTTGTCCGTAAAAAAGGGTTTCAGAATATCCTCCTATCTCGTCCAGTTGGTTATCAATGTTCGATTTCTCTGGTGAACCGGGCGGAGAAAATCGTGACAGATTCCGGCGGCTTGCAACGTGAGGCCTTCTTTGCCAGAAAGCCCTGCGTTACAGTGTTTGATCATGTGGTATGGCCGGAGACTATGGCAAACCAGTGCAACCAATTGGCAAAACCGGAAAAAATGGATATACTGCAAAAACTGTCTGTCCCTGTGACTTTCGACCCGGTTTACCGCCCCTTTGGAGATGGACACAGCGGAGAAAAGATCGTGAAAAAAATCAAAGAGTTCTTGGGATGACAACGAATTTCCAGACGGCCCCGGAAATACTGAATGATTATGGGAAGTAGAAAAATGCCATAGATCAGCTCTTTGCTCAACTTCCACCCTGCTGTACTATGGAACTCGTCTACGTCCCATAAATGATTAAGTCCTTTCATTTTACTGGCTAGGTTGCCAGCTAGAACCAAACTTCACCTACCGTTTAACAGATTTGAATGATTACGACAAACTCTATCAGCACTTTAACAAGACGGCAAAAAAGAACATCCAAGCTGCCAAAAATAAAACCGTGATCTATTCTGAAGTCCGGCCAGACACGCTTCTCGAATTGCTGGACAAAACCTTTGAAGCCCAAAACCGGAAAACCCCATGCCTCAGAAGCTGATTCGGAAGATCATAGAAATCTGCGGCAACACGGGATATGGGAAATACCTAGAGGCCTGAGATGCAGAAGGAAATGTTCACTCCTGTGCCTACTTCGTCTATGACGAAAATGTCTGTTACTATCTGCTGGGTGCCTCCGACACCAAATTCCGTAGTAGCGGTGCACAGAGTCTGATCTTGTGGGAAGGGATTCAGTTTGTTGCAAAACACTCCTGTGTTTTTGACTTTGAGGGCTCCATGGTAGAGGGGATTGAAAATTTCTTCCGTCAGTTCGGCGGTGTCTGCACAGCCTTTTATACTGTCAGCCGACGGAACTTTCTAAAAAAAGTTCTCGCAGTTGCTAAGCCCCGGGACAAACAGTTTTTAGGCTATAAAATATAGAGGGAAGATGCATGCGTCTAATGAAGGTCTGCCATATAACTAGCGTCCACAGGTCGGAAGATGTTCGCATCTTCCACAAAGAGTGTATTTCCTTGGTGAAAGCCGGATACGAGGTGTACCTGGTGGAGCAGGGAGAGAGCTATGAGAAAAACGGTGTCCATATCGTGGGGATAGGCCAGCCTCCTGCTGGGCGCCTGAAACGGATGACACTCTTTGCCAAACAGGCCTATAGGGCTGCTCTAACGGTGGACGCAGATATTTACCACTTTCATGACCCAGAGCTGCTGCCCTGGGGAGTAAAACTGAAAAAGAAAGGGAAGCGGGTCATCTTTGACAGCCATGAGCGATATGTAGAGCAACTTCGGGAAAAGCCCTATCTTCCCCCATGGGCCGCCGCCTTGGCCGCGATGCTGTACGATTCCTATGAACGTCATGCCCTTAAGCAATTTGACGCCGCCATTCTCCCTTGTACCTTCGAAGGGAAAAATCCTTTCCAAGGGCGATGCACCCGAACTCCTATCATCAGCAATGCAGCGATCTTAGGGGAATTCTATGATCGCTATAACCCTACTGCCCTTAAAAAGGATCGCCAAATCTGTTATGTGGGAGGACTGACGGAAAACCGTGGCATTACTGTCGGCATAAAAGCTGCAGCCAAAGCAGGAGCGCACCTAACTTTGGCAGGTGAATTTTCTCCACCGAGTTATGAAGAAAGATTGCGAGCTATGGCTGAGTTCTCCTATGTGGATTACAGGGGCACCTTAAGCCGAATAGAGATCGCGGACCTGCTCTCGGAAAGCCGAATCGGCCTTTGCGCACTTTTGGATCGTGGGCAGTATTGGAAGCTAGACACCTTCGGCATCAAGGTTTTTGAGTATATGTCCATGGGCCTGCCCGTTATCCTGCATCCAAGCGCATACAACCAAAAGATGGTAGAGCAGTATCAGTTTGGCCTCTGCGCAGACCCGGAAAACACAGACGAGTTTGCTGCCGTCATAGCCTTTCTACTGGATTGCCCGGATGAGGCAAGACGGATGGGTGAGAACGGCCGAAAGGCCGTTAGAGAACAATTCAATTGGAGCGTGGAGGAGAAAAAGCTTCTTACTCTGTATGAAGATATTCTGAAGATCTAATCCCCGCTCTGAGTCGGAGTAAAACTACGGAAAGAAGTGCTTTTGATGATCTTATCCACTCAGCCAACGCCCATCCACGCACATAACGCCATTCTATATCTCACCGGTCTTTTCATGTATGGGGAGGAACAGGCAGGAGAAGTCAGCGCTTTGACCTTTTTCCAGGATTTTGCCCGGGGTGTAGCAAACTTTGATCTTTGTACTGGCTCTTATCGAATGCAAATTGTCTATCCCGATGGGAAAGAGATCTATTTTGCCGACAATGCCGGACTTATGCGCTGGTATATCGGCCCCAAGGGCTTTTTTACCTCTCTGCGGGAGGCCGCGCTCGAGAGCCAGACACCGGATTATCCCGCTGCCGCGCAGTTCTTGTACTATGGCGCGATCTATGGCATGGAGACCGTCGTTCGGGATGTCCGCCGAAGTGATCCGAATAAATATTATCGGTTGCAGAGTGGGCAGATTGAAGAGAAAGAAAAAGGTCTACCGCCCTTGGAGGAAATAAATGCCCCAAAAGACGCTTTGGCAGCGCAGATGCGCCGTCTCGCTCAATCTTTATCGGGCCACAGGAATATCGCCTGCACCATTACCGGCGGCGTTGACAGCCGAGCTATCCTAGCGCATATGATTCATAACAACCTACATCCGCTTTTGGATATCACTGGAAAACCGACGGACCCCGATGTAGTGATTGCCAAAAAGGTGGCGGACCGTCTGAACTCCAAGTTGCTCTTTGTATCAGACTCTCCTTCAAGCACAGACTGGATCGATGAAGCCATCCGCGAGGCCGATGGCATGACCGGGGTCTGCGGCATTTACCGTCTTTACAAAAAGGCCCTTTGCCTACGTGACAAGGGAATCTTCCTGGAATGCGGTGGCCTAAACGGAGAGATGTATAAAAACAGCTTCATCAACCAAGACTATCCTTTTTATGGAGGAAAGCCCAACTGGAAACACTACCTGCGGCTGAAGGTGGCCACCTACGATTTTCCCCTATCCATTTGCGGGAGTCAGATCGCCGACGCTATGAAGGATGTTCCCCGTGTGACGCTAGAGTGGTTATACTCCCACACTGGTCGCACAAAAGCCAGTGCCTATCTTTCGGCCGGATATGAGCTTCTTCAGGGAAGGTGCGCTGCCATAACCGCCATGAACACCCGGTACTATGTGCAGTACGCCCCTCTGATGGAGCGTACTGTTGTCGCTCCCATGTTCCGGGAAAACCCTTACTCTCTGGAAATGCAGGCCTTTCAGCGAGAGCAGGTTTCTATATACTGTCCTATTCTCAAAGATATTGAAACAGACCGCGGCCTGACATGTAACAGCGACAAAAAAATCATAGAGCAGGTTAAAAGTACGGCATATTTGGCAAAGGTCGGGTTGACCCGGATTTTCTATCGTGGAAAAACCTCAGAGCGCATCGACACTTGCTTTCAGGAAGGCCTGTCTTCTCCCCAGTATCGTGCCGCCTTGGAGCGTTGCAAGGATTTAGGCATCATCGCCCCTAGTATTGAAAAACTGCCTGCGGGAATCGCTGATCGAATTTTTGCCCTAGGAACAATTCTATGAGTCTGGATAAATCTTATTTGCTCTGCCAAAACGAAAGATTAACTATTGAGAGTCTATCCACCAAAATGAAGTGGGACAAAAAGGCAGATGCCTCAAAACGGGCATCCTCGCAACCGTTCGCATATCCACACAAGCTATCTTACCTTTCTGGGACTAAGCCTTTTCCGCTATAACGGATAACTAAACCTCTAATAATAAATTTGTGAGGATCCATCTACAGAACTCTCTGTTTTTTCAACCTATTCCACATGAGCCATCTGGTAACACTTGTCTGATAAACAAAACTGCAAAAGTCCGCCATAATTGAAGTTTTCCACCGGAATATCAAACTGATCGTCCTTTACAAATATCTTACAGCCCTTGGAGAGGGGCTTTATAAACTACTACTTTATAAGACAAGGAAGTATTGTTTATGAAATACGCTCTGATCGGTTGCGGGCGCATCGCCGCAAATCACATCCAGGCCGCCATGAGTAACCATTTGGAAATCTGTGCCGTATGCGATATAAAGTCCGAAGCCATGGAGACCCTTTTGGTCAAATATGGCCTGGAGAAGGACGAGAACATCCATCGCTACACGAATTATAAAGAGCTATTGACGGCAGAAAGGCCTGCTCTAGCCAGCATTGCTACGGAGAGCGGCATTCATGCGCAGATTGCCCTGGATTGCATTGATGCCGGGGTAAACATCATTATTGAAAAGCCCATGGCAATGAGCATCGCTGACGCAGAGGAAATCATTCGCCGCAGCGGAGAAAAGGATGTCAAGGTTTCCGCCTGCCACCAAAACCGCTTTAACGTGGCGGTGCAGGAGTTGCGTTGCGCCGTGGAGGCGGGGCGCTTCGGGCGGATTTCTCACGGCTCCATTCACGTTCGCTGGAACCGGAATCGGGACTATTACTCCCAAGCACCCTGGCGGGGCACCTGGGCTCAAGACGGCGGTTGCCTAATGAATCAGTGCATCCACGGCATTGATCTGCTCCGCTGGATGATGGGGGACGAAGTGGAGGAGGTCTATGGCGTCACAAAACGGCAATGCCACGACTATCTGGAGTGTGAGGATGTCGGTATGGCCGTGGTAAAATTCAAAAACGGCGCTGTAGGCACTATTGAGGGCACAACGAATGTTTATCCAAAAAACTTGGAGGAAACTCTTTATCTTTTCGGGGAAGCCGGAACAGTGAAGTTGGGGGGGAAGTCTACCAACAACATTGATGTGTGGGATTTTGCAGAGGAAAGAGAAAACGACAGAAAAAACAAAAGCTTTCAAGAAGCCACCAGCAATGTCTACGGTAACGGTCACACACGTCTCTTTGCCGACATGATTGAAGCAATCAAGCAGAACCGCAAACCCTATGTAGATGCCGTGGCGGGGCGGAACGCGCTGGAGATGATCTTGGCCATCTACCAGTCTGCCGCTTCTGGGCAGCCGGTAAAATTGCCCTTGAAGGACGTAGCCAGCATAGATTTTACCGGGAGATTTTCTTGAAAAGAGCTAAGATCGTGAATAACATCTGCAAATAAAAATTTAAGAGTATATTTGCAGATGTTGGAAAGAAGACCTTTACCATAGTGCCGACCCGGTTAAATATGTAGAGGCAAGATCGCTGGTTGGAATCAGAGACAAGCGTCTACTGCGACTTGGCCAGATGCTCTTTTTCCATGCCGCAGTAGATGCGCAGGGACTCGTTAGCATAAGCAGTCATATAACCAGCTCTATAAATATAAACTACTCCACAACCCCAAAGCCTTTTTTCTGCAACGGCTATAGGAAAATAGGAGTTCCAGGGGCAGGGTCTTTTATCAGTAACATCTCAAACCCCTTGCACCTGACAAATCGGTCTTTTTGTACTGGGATAGGATTGGGTCATATCTGCTTGTCTTTCCATGCTGTAGTGTGGTCACTTGTGTCTGTTTCCAGATATTTTTTCGACTTCTATATCCAATTTCCACTTTACAGGTTACAGAACAACCTCTAAAGTGGGAACTGGATCATCTGTGGTCTGGTCTAAATAAGACAGTCCATTCTCAGGAAGAAAGCTTTTCGTAGCTCTGAAGGTCCACTTTTGAAAACGCAGACACTCTTATCCTCATAGTGCCAGAGTCAACGTCAGAAAAGGCGGTAAGGGAACTCCTGTAAACAACGCGGGGCAGATTCTCCAATCTCAGTCATAAACCGTGGACCAAAATTCTCCCTCGCTACTTCATCCAGGGGGAGTATGATTACTACCATACTCTTTCCTTTGAAAACACCAATTTCTGTTCCATTCACTGTCAAAGCTGCCTGCTGTGGTTTATAAATTGGCGACTAATCTTCCCATCATTGCCGATTCCATTTACTTGCTGACATGGATGCACCAGAAAAAGGCGGCTCTACCTGCATAATGAACGCTGTTGCGAATGAGAGGTTGGCTGATGGACTTGAGAACGGATATATCACTCCCTGGATATACATATGGCCTATACCTTTTCTATTCTAACAACTTTGACAATGATACGGAAAAAGCACGGCTGGCTACCATAGCTTGAACCGTAAATCTATAGTGATAGGAGATTAAAAATGAAGGATACTGTGACACTGAAGGAACTCATTGCTATTGCCGTTCGCCGGGGGCAGTTAGCTGTCATTCTGGCTTTAGCTTTTGCAGCGTTGATGGGGGGCTGGCGGAGCTACACACTGTTCAAGGCAGCTAACAGCGAAGATAACCGTCCAGAAGAAATCGAGAAGCGTTATCAAGAAACTCTGGAGACTTATAGGGAAACTGAAGCCAGTTTGAAGGAGCAACTTATTCGAGCGGAGATAAAGCTAGCTTCCCAGCAGGAGTATAACGATAAAAGCTTCCTGATGAAGATCGATTCCAATAATAAAGCTATCACTACTATTAACTTAGCTATCACTGATGTGGACGAAGGGGCTTTCCAACAAGTCTTTCGGCTGGAAGACACCCCTATTGATTTCATCATCTCCAAGATCCAGAGCCAATATATTATCTTATGGAATAGCCTAGACCTTCAGTCCACTCTGACCTATACTCCCAAGGGTGCCATAGAGGACAAGTATTTACGGGAGATTGTCACCTTGTCCCAAGTCGATGGCGGCTGTCTAACTCTTACCGTTTTTGGAATCTCTGAACAGGAAAGTTCCAAGTTGGCAGATGCTGCCTACAACTGCCTGATAGAGTTACAGTCCACTATCTCCAAGGGCTCTTACCTCCATGGCTTCACCTTGCTCAGTAACGTAACTAAAACCTGTGTAGATGACAGTCTAGAATCCATTCAGACAGCGAATTTTGAGAAGATCGTCACCTATACCGACAGCATTACCAGCTTAAATAAGCAACTGGATAGTTTAGTGGAGCCAGAACGAGACAGCAGCCTCTCTGCCTCAAAGATAATTTTGTCCACTGTAAAATACGCAGTGCTAGGTGCTGTCATCGGCGTGGTGGTAACCTTGGTCTGGGCACTGGTCAGCTATCTCTTCCGCAACCGTACGGAAACCTCCCGCCATTTGGAGCAGGGTCTTGCCATCCCCTTCCTAGGCTCCACAGCAAAACCAGGCAACATCTGGAACCGTCTAGCGGACCAGATCATCGGAGAGCGAATCTGGACGGACAGCAATCAAGCTCTCCAATACATCGCTAACAACGCCAAGGTTCTGCTCCCTCCCTCCGGCACGGTGTTGCTGACCTCCACACTGCCCCTTGAAGAGACGGCGATTCAATCCGTTGCAAAGGCCTTATCAAGCCAAGGCCGAACCATTCGCTTCGTAGACAGCGTGAACCGTAACCCGGAGACAGCAGAAGCCTTAAATACCTGTGGCTGCGTTGTACTGGTAGAACGGGCTGGGGTCTCCCGATGGGATGACCTGATAGAGTTAGCCGCTCTGCTAAAGAGTCTGGACCGCCCTCTTAGAGGCTTTGTCATGATATAATCCCAAAGGAGGTTTTTATGAAGCGAGTTCTGAAAATTTGTCCCGCTGTTTGGAAAAATGCCAGCCGAGACAAACGGGAATTGTCCGTCTGCCAAGAACTTGGCATGGAGACCGTGGTCATGGATAAGGGTGCTCCGACAGATTCTTTTCGAAAAGACGAAATAGACGGTTTCCCGGTCTACCATTTCTCTACCCGGCCCCTGGGCACAGCCCGATGCCTTATACCCCTAAATCGGGTCTTCACCCTATTCCTGTGGGGACAGAAGGCCCGAAAATTCCACGCAGACATCATCACCGGCCATGATCTGCCAGGACTGTTCGTAGGGTATCTCTCTAACTTGGGCACCTCCCATAAGGCTAAGCTGGTCTATGACTCCCACGAGTTCGAGATTGGACGGTCCGACAAGCGGACCGTCTTTCAAACCTGGGTTATTAGGCGGCTAGAACGCTTTCTGATTAAACGCAGCGCTTTTTCCATCATAGTCAACGATTCTATGGCTGATGAAGTGCAACGCATCCACCATCTGAAAGACAGACCCGTGGTAGCTCGAAACGTACCGCCTTTCTGGGAACTGAATCCTCAGGAAACGGTCCGAATCCGGGGGGAGTTTCTCCGAGAGCTAGGCATGCCGGAAGATTCGTTCCTCATTATGTATCACGGTATGTTGTTCAAAAATCGCGGTATTGAGAACTTATTACATGCCATTGCCTTGACACCAGGAACAGCTGCCATCATTTTGGGGGATGGGGACTCAATATACGCCGCTACTCTCGTTGCTCTATGCGATGAACTAGGTATCACAGACCGAGTTCTATTTCGTCCAGCAGTACCTGTTGAAGAGCTACGGAACTATGTAAGTGCCGCAGATGCGGGAATATCTTTGCTCCAGCCGGTCGTACAAAACCATATTTTAGCCTTACCCAATAAATTTTTTGAGAATATTCAGAGTTTGACGCCTCTGATCGTCAGTGATTTTCCTACGATTGGAGACCTTACCGACCGCTATGGAATTGGCCTACGGGTAAATCCGGATAACCCAGAAGAAATCTCCGCCGCCATTTGCCGCCTGAAGGATGACCAGAAATTCTACGCCGCCTGCAAGGACAACCTGAGACGCGCAAAAAAAGACCTCTGCTGGGAAAAGGAAAAGATGGCATTGAAGGAAGCCTATCGGAGGATTATGGAATGAATGAAGCCTATGCCGTGATGCTGCGAAAGACACATACCGTGATCTGGCTCTTCCTGGGCATGCTGCTCTATAAGTTTTCCTTGGACTTGGGGTATTTATACCTCGTTCGAATTTCCCCAGGATACAACTTAGTGTTTAATCCCCTAAAGTACGCTGCGGGCCTTGTCTGGTGCATTCTTCTATTTGTTTGCATCCGGCACACGGAGCGGAAGTCTTCCTCTTTTTTTCTTTATTTTGTCTTTCTTTTACAGATCGTCCCTATTTCCACAGTTTACGCCATGATGGATGAAAGTACCATTTATTATCATCTTCTCTGCGTGAGCTTTCTATTGTGTGAGTTGCTGGTAGGCTATACCGGAGAGCCGCCCCTGTTTCGGCGGAATTTTCCCATATCCCGGGCGATGACCTTGAGCTTTGCCGTTGCTTCCTCTCTGCTGATCGTCTATGTCATCCGAAAAAACGGCACGCCTAACCTGTCTCTTCTGGACGTCTATTCGGTCTATGACTATCGCCGAAGCGGAAAATTTCAAATCAGCAAGTATATGAGTTATATGCTAGACTGGACGACCAAGGTATTTCTTCCCTTCGGTATCGCTAAGGCTCTTACGGACCGAAAGTATCCGATGGCAACAGTGTTCGCAAGTCTGCTCCTGCTTATTTACCTCTATACTGGCCATAAAGTTTACCTCTTTGCTATACCTCTTCTATTGATTGGGACACTGTGGACCCGGAGAAAAAACGGTTATCAGGAGTTATTTCTCATTGGTTGCGTTGGGTTCTCCGCCCTAACCCTGCTGGCAAATGCCACACAACCAGGCAGCTTGTGGTACAAGCTCTTCGGCTTGTTCGGTAATCGCGTGTTACTCCTTTCTTCAAAGCTGAAATTTAATTATTTTGACTATTTTTCTAGTCACCCAAAAATGGGGCTCTATGCTGTCTTTCCCCGGTGGATTTTTCCAATTTCCAGTTATTACGAAAATATTGACTTCCAGCACGAAATCGGTGCGATTTATTATGGTGCGCCAGACATGAACGCAAATACCGGCTTTTTTGCCGAGGGCTATCTGCGCTTTGGCCATATCGGAACCATTTTGATTCTGCTACTCTTCGCTCTGTTGCTTAAGGAAATGGACCGCTTCCAAGAGCGGGTCGGCTATCAGTTGACTATCGGTGTTTTCCTTTATCCCATCTATTTCCTCGCAGATGGACATCTTTTTGATACTCTAATTCTGGGTCCTTGGATGTTTCTGGTGGCAATTCTGCTGTTTTACACCCTCAAACCGTCCCAATTATCCAACTTCTCAAAGGAGGAGACCCGTGAACATCCGTCAAAGATTTCTGACTCTCTATAGGCGGATTGTCTCCAGCAGCTTTTTGAAAAGTGTGCTAACCTTGTCCTCCGGCGTGATGATAGCCCAAGGCATCAACTTCTTGGGAATGCCAGTAGTAGGGCGGGTTTACAACCCTGCTGCAATAGGGGACTATACAGTCATTACCGCTAATGCCAACGTCATCATGTCTGTGGCCTGTCTCGGCATGATGACCGCTTTTATGTTGCCAGAAAGGAATGAAGAGGCACGAGGACTTACCCGTCTGGTCACCTTTAGTACCCTAATTATTACCACCTTGTCTATTCTAGGCTTATGGTTCTGTTCCGGCTTTTACCGCATCTTTCACACAGAGGACGCACCCTACACCCTGTCGCTGATCGTGTTGTGGCTCTATATCGTGTTTTACACCGTCAATAACATTGGCTATGCCTATGTAAACCGACAGAAGCTCTATCGGGTCATGTTCTGGAATCCCATCCTCTCTGCCGGAATCAACGTAAACTGTAGTATCTTCTTTGGTCTCTTAGACTGGGGTTTCCTGGGCTACACTGCAGCGCACATTCTTGCCCTTGCCGCTACCAGTCTCCACCTGTTCCACCATGCTAATCCCTATAAAAAGATATCAGACCCATCTCTGCACTGCCTGCCCTTGTTAAAAAGTTACCGTCGCTTCCTTATCTATCAGATGCCGTCAAACCTGATCGCCAATGTAGGTCAGCAGCTTCCCGTGCAGATGATGGAAACACTCTACTCTTCCTCTGACCTAGGGCTGTACTCTATGGCCCGGAAGATTTTGTCTCTGCCCTCTCTGTTGCTGTCTACCCCAATCAACCGGGTGTACTACCAGGAGGCCAGTCAGCGCTATAACCGAGGAGAGAATATCGGAGCGTTCTCTTTTGGAATACTACAGACGAATATCAAACTGGCGCTAGGTCCCATCTTGCTATTGATTTTATTTGGAGAGTCGCTTTTTTCTGTCTTCTTAGGAGAGCAGTGGCGGCAAGCCGGAACCTTTGCCGCTGTTTTGGGGCTTTATCAGCTTATGCTTTTCTGCCGGGATTGTCTCTCTGGAGCCCCTACTATTATCAGGCAGAACCGAATCAATCTCTATGATGCGGTTGTATCCCTGATTCTGAACGCGGTATTCTTTTGGGCTGCTTGGCGGTATATCGGCCGGCCTTTGACTATCCTGGCGTTACTGTCTGCTGCTGACACTGTCCGAATTTTGGTTTTTCAGGGAATTTTCCTAAAACTGAGCGGTTTTAAGGTTTCCGTCTACCTGAGCTTCGTTCTCCGCTGGGTATTTCTGCCCGTCGGACTGGTATGGGGATTGCGGCTAGTCGTGAATTCTCTTTTTGCTTAACCCAAAAATCTACAGTAAAAACTATATTTTTAATTTAGTGGAGAAACAGAGTATTGAACGAATCTATGACAACAGCAAAAATGCAATGTTCATGCGTACGCATTATA
>OFFG01000774.1_pt1 | contig 23794 bp, 19 predicted proteins | sample 1521331 | NCBI WGS metagenome assembly OFFG01 (sample SAMEA3504129, study PRJEB24116) | mouse gut metagenome | biome: mouse gut; feature: mouse-associated habitat; material: faeces | place: Denmark | collected 2011 | reverse complement strand
CAGATTGGGGACTTTCACCCGTTAGAACGTGTGCCCACCGGGCACACATAAAAAGCAGACGGATTAAAGTCCGCCTGCTTTTATGTAAATATACTCTATTCAATTAACAATACATATTAACACGCTGAATCTGCAGACTGTGCTGTTACTGACCTGGTCCCTGCTGTCCTTTTAAGTTGACATCTTAACCAACAGTCTGTTCAAAAAATAGGAACCCACCATACAAAAAATTCCGGCAAGACAACCGTACCAGTTCAACTGCACATCGGTCATCTGAAAATGCCTGCCATCTACATACTGCTTAAAATATTCCGTATAGTAAGCCAGCATATAACAGACCGCTCCTGACAACAAAATACCCACAATCCGAAAATATCCTCTGAATATGACCATACTGACAAAAGCCGTAACCAGTCCAACTACAAAAAACAAGGCCAGATGTGCTCCATAACGAATCATCCGGCTGACTGTTTCTATCTGTTCCTGCTCCGGATCCTCAAACACTGTTCTGGCAATCCGGCCGGCCAGCCGCATACTTACATTCGTAGAACTGACACCGCTCTGAAATGAAACAATCATAACAAAATATACCAGCAGCGCCAATGCAAGAACCGATGCAACGATCACCGTAAGTTCCAGCCACAGATTTTTATGTTTTCCCTGATTCATTCCAATCTGTTTTCCTATACATTCATATTCTGAATAGTCCCGTACGTCTCAATTCTGCTCGCATCCATCTCAGACATGCCGATAAAGATCGCCCCGTATTCAAATTTGCCATTCTGCTTGTTCTCAACACGCACCACTTCCAGAAATACATGAAGGACTTCTTTCGTCCAGATCGTCAGAAAAGCCTCATAGACTGCGCCCATCTCCAATCTTTCCGCACAGACAAAACCAACTCCCGTCTTGGAGCAGTCATTGATCGCAATGCCTATGTTCTCCGCCTTGCCGCCCTGATCCATTCTCTTGACCACCAGCTTGCCTTCCAGTTCTATCCGTTGATTCTTTCTTCTCTCCTGCATAATTCTTTACCTTCCTCTTACCTAAAAGTAATTCCATATATACTTCTGTTTCTATTCTACTCTATTTGTTGTCTTTTGTAAAGGAATCCGTAAGGAACATTGCATCCCCAAAACTAAAAAATCGATACTTTTCCCGCTTTGCCTCCTCGTACGCATGCAATACATTCTCCCTGCCCGCCAATGCGGAGACCAGCATGACAAGCGTAGATTCCGGAAGATGAAAATTGGTGATCAGGCAATCCATAATCTTAAACCGGTATCCCGGATAAATAAAAATCTCTGTATTATCACAGCATTCCTGCAGCGTACCGTCCTCCCGGGCTGCGCTCTCAACTGTCCTGCAGCTTGTGGTTCCCACACAGATCACCCGCCCGCCTTCCGCCCTGGCATGGTTGATCTTCTCTGCCGCTTCCCTGGTCACCTGATAGTACTCGGAATGCATATGATGCTCCAGAATGTTATCCGCCTTGACCGGGCGAAACGTTCCCAGACCAACATGCAGCGTCACATAGGCAATGGAAATCCCCTTCTCCTCTATCCGCTGCAGCAGCTCTTTTGTGAAATGCAGTCCCGCCGTCGGAGCCGCCGCCGATCCCTCATATTTAGCATATACAGTCTGATAGCGGTTCTTATCCTGCAGCTTATGGGTTATATAAGGGGGCAGGGGCATTTCCCCCAATCGATCCAACACCTCTTCGAAGATACCATCATAAGTAAAACGCACCAGACGGTTTCCTTCCTCTGCGATCTTAATGATCTCCGCCCTCAGGCAGCTGTCCCCAAAAACAATATGCGTACCAGGTCTGGCCTTTTTACCCGGTCTTACAAGCGTCTCCCAAATATCTTTCTCCTTCCTTTTCAAAAGAAGAAGCTCTATCGCGGCACCGGTATCCTCCTTGACACCCATAAGTCTCGCCGGCAATACCTTTGTGTTATTTAAGACCAGGCAGTCACCCGGTCTTAAATAATCAATGATCTCCTTAAAGATATGATGTTCCGTACTGCCATCATACTTATTCAGCAACAGTAATCTGGAGCCTGAACGGTCCTCCAGTGGATCCTGTGCGATCAGCTCTTCCGGCAGATCAAAATAAAAATCTGATTTTTTCAGTTCATTCATTTCCCGTTTCCTCAAATATTCCTGGGCACAGCGAGAATTCATGACAAGATCTTCAGTTCAGATCCGCATTCTCCAAAAAGGCCACATATCCTCTCTTCGTCTCATAGACATCGATCTTGCTGGTAGCTTCCCAAGGTGCATGCATATTCAACACCGCGACACCACAGTCAATAACATTCATGCCGTACAGCGCAAGAATATAAGCGATTGTTCCGCCGCCGCCCAGATCAACCTTACCAAGCTCCGCTGTCTGGAAATTCACATTCTCCTTCTCGAAGATCGCCCGAATATGCCCCAGATACTCGGCATTGGCATCATTGGATCCCGATTTGCCTCTGGAACCGGTAAATTTATTGAATACCATACCACCACTTAAATAAGCGACATTTTTCTTATCAAAACTGGATGCAAAAGCCGGATCAAATGCGCTGCTCACATCCGAAGAAAGCATGCAGGAACGTGCAAGACATCTGCGCAGATTTAATTCACTGTATCCACCTGTCAGATTCATTACCTCCGCCACCGCATTTTCAAAAAATCTGGACTGCATACCCGTAGCCCCTACACTGCCAATTTCTTCCTTGTCTACCAAAATGCAGCAGGCCGTACGATCCGTCTCTTTGATCTCCAGCATCGCTTTCAGAGAAGTAAACGCACAGACCCTGTCATCCTGACCATATGCCAGTATCATGCTGCGGTCAAAGCCTGCCTCACGCGCCTTACCGGCCGGTACCACCTCCAGCTCTGCAGAGATAAAATCCTCTTCTTCAATATCATAAGATTTCTGCAGGATCTCCAGAATACTCTTTTTTACTGCATCTTTTTCTGTCGATTTCTCATCCGCATCCTCTTTTTCATCCTTCTTATCGATCACAAGCGGCTTGTTCCCGATTATAATATCCAGCGCTTCTCCCTCAATCACCTTATTTGCTTTCTTCTCCAACTGCTCCTGCGCCAGATGAATCAACAGATCCGATACAAAAAACACCGGATCGTCCTCCTTCTCACCTACATTGATCTCCACCGTCGTGCCGTCTTTCTTCACCACCACACCATGAACAGCAAGAGGAATCGTCACCCACTGATATTTCTTCACGCCACCGTAGTAATGGGTATCCAGATAAGCGAATCCCCCCTCTTCGTACAGTGGATTCTGCTTGATATCCAGTCGTGGAGAATCGATGTGCGCTCCGAGAATATTGATACCATCTTCCATTTTATTCCTTCCGATCTGGAACATAACGATGGATTTATTCATCCATACGGAATAGACCTTATCCCCTGCTGTAAGCTTGTCACCGGATGCAATCACCGCACTCAGCTCTCTGTAACCTTCTTCTTCGATCTTATTGACAATCTCATCAATGCATTCGCGCTCTGTTTTACCCTGATCCAGAAAGCTCATATATTCCTGTGCGAAAGCATCCACCTCGTTTAACTGCTCCTCTTTATAAAGTTCCCATGTGTTTCTGTATTCCATGTTTTCCTCCATTTCTGCGCTGCTTTTGTCTCAACTATGTTGAGACGTCGCATTAAACGAGTTTGTGGCAAGCAACGCGCAGACACAAATCTCGCGATTGAAAATTTTAATTTTCAATCTTTCCTCCATCTCTTTCCCGCATTATGCGCAGTCTGTTTCCTGTAATTTCACAGCCATACCTGTTGTGCCGGCAATTACAGGCCTTCCATCTTCTAACTTCTCAGCTCAATTCCCATGCCTTCCAGTCCGTTGAGTATCTTTTTCATTGCTGCTGTTATATCACTCTCTTCCAGCGTTCTGTCTTTAGCGCGGAACGTGATAGAATACGCTACAGACTTATAGCCGGCTTTGATCTGATCCCCTTCATAAATATCAAACAGTTGATAATCCTCCAGAATCCTGCCGCCGCGCTGGGCAATGACAGCCTCAATCTGACCAACCATGATCTCCTTGGGAACAACCATGCTGATATCTCTCATAACAGCCGGATACTTTGCAATTCCCTCATATTTACGATCAAAAGTTGCATATGGTATGATCTTTGGCATATCCAGCACCGCCACATAGGCTTTTGTCTTCATATCATAATTGTCACAGACCTCCGGGTGCACTTCTCCCAGATAACCGAGAATGCATCCTTCATAGATCACATTCGCCTGTCTGCCCGGATGCAGGAAGTTCCTGCCGGCATTCGGATCATAGGTGATCTTTTTGCAAAGGCCGATACTTTCAAAGAACTCTTCAATGACCCCCTTCATGGTAAAGAAATCGCCTTCACCATACATACCCAGTGTAAACTGCATCCGTTCGTCAGGAAGTTCTGTCAACGGCAGCTCCTTCGGAATATAGATATTTCCCAGCTCGTATAATCTGACATCCTTATTTCTTCTGTTATAATTGGTCGCAAGGCTTATCAACATACCATTCAAGGAAACGGTCCGCATGATAGAGAAATCTTCTCCCAGCGGATTTGAAATGCTGATCGCCTGACGCGCCGGATCGTCTGCACTGAGCAGCAGCCTGTCAAATACTTTCGGACTTTCAAAAGAATAACACATTCCCTGGGAAAAACCGCAGTATTCCGCAATATCCCTTGCCTTCTGTTCAATGCGCAGTTTAAAGGGCAGTTTACCGGTTGTAGCTTCTCCATTCGGCAAGGTAGACGGTATCTTATCATAGCCATAGAAGCGCGCCACTTCCTCCGCAATATCACACTGCCGCAGAATGTCCTGCCGGAAGGTCGGGATGATCAGTTTCTCCGTCTCCGCATCATACCTTACTTCTATCCTCTTAAAGATTTCCAGCATTTCTTCTTTTGATACATCCGTACCAAGCAGTCTGTTGTATTTGTCCGGTTCAAACTTAAGCTCGACTTCCGGTGTGAGTTCACCGCAGACGTCTACCATACCGTTCACTACTTCACCACAGCCCAGCTCCTCGATCAGCTGACACGCCCTGTTGATCGCCGCCTCCGCATTATGCGGATCAAGTCCTTTCTCAAACTTGCCCGATGCGTCAGTTCTAAGCCCCACCCGCTTCGCTGATTTACGAATGTTTGCCCCGTTGAAACATGCCGCCTCAAACAGAACTGTCTTAACATCATCGGTGATCATCGAATTCTCACCACCCATGATACCGGCAATGCCGACTTCTTTCTCCGCATCACAGATCATCAGCACATCGGCATCCAGATTTCTCTCCTGTCCGTCCAATGTACGGAATACATCGCCGTCCTTCGCCCGGCGGACAATGATCTTATGTCCTGCAATCGTCTCCAGGTCATAAGCGTGCATGGGCTGTCCATATTCCTCCATCACGTAATTCGTGATGTCCACCAGATTGTTGATGGGACGGATGCCGCTGGCCGCAAGACGTCTCTGCATCCATTCCGGGGAAGGTCCGATCTGAATGTTGGTGCACACTCTCGCACAATAGCGAGGACAGAGTTCCGGATCTTCCACTTCAACAGAAATATAGTCTTCCACATTGCCGCCATTCCCTGTCACGATTACCTGGGGAGGATAGAACGGTTTCCGAAATGTTGCCGCCGCCTCTCTCGCGATACCGATCACGCTGTAGCAGTCCACTCTATTGGAAGTCACTTCATATTCGAATACGGTATCATGAAGCCCCAGCGCCTCTATGGCATCGGAACCGACCTTCACATGATCCTTGAAAATATAAATTCCATATTCCGGAGCTTCCGGATACATATTTCTGTCGGATCCCAGCTCTTCTATAGAACACATCATGCCGTTAGACGGTATCCCCCGCAGTTTACCGGCCTTGATCGAGATGCCTTCTTCCGGCAGCGGACCGCCGTCATGGCCGCCTGCGACTTTACCGCCATCCAATACCACCGGTATCTTATCCCCTTCTTTTACATTCGGCGCACCGGTCACAATCTGGATCACCTCGGTACCGATATTCACCTGGCACACGATCAGCTTATCCGCATCCGGATGTCTCTCGATCTTCTCGATCTGACCGACCACTATCTTCTCCAGATTGTGATCCCGTCTGCTGTATCCTTCCACTTTCGTTCCCGACAATGTCATAGCATCCATATATTCCTGATCTGTACAGTCCAGATCAGGCACATATGCCTTGATCCACGATAATGCTGTATTCATCTTATCCTCCATTCCAGGGCGTTCAGCACCCTGTTTCTTTCCTTTTCACTACATGATCTCTATCCCGGACATACCGATTCCCACCTCAGAACTGCTTCAGGAAACGGATATCATTCTCATACAACAGCCTCATGTCATCTATCTCATATTTTAACAGGGCAATACGTTCCAGTCCTACACCAAAAGCAAACCCTGAATATTTCTCCGGATCGATACCGCTCATCTCAAGAACGTGCGGATGCACCATACCACAGCCTAAGATTTCGATCCAGCCCTCCCCTTTACAGAAACGACAGCCTTTACCGCCGCATTTAAAGCACGTAACATCCATCTCTGCACTGGGCTCCGTGAACGGGAAATGATGCGGTCTGAACTTGACTTTCGTACTCTCCCCGAATAACTCTCTGGCAAATTCTGCCAGCGTGCCTTTTAAATCCGCCAGCGTAATATTCTTATCGATCACCAGACCTTCAATCTGATGGAAGGAAGGGGAATGTGTCGCATCCACCTCATCGGAGCGGAACACACGGCCTGGTGCGATCATCCGGATGGGGAGCTGCCCTTTCTCCATTTCGTGTACCTGTGTCGAAGATGTCTGCGTTCTCAGCAGAATATCTCCCGTGATATAGAACGTATCCTGTTCATCCTTCGCCGGATGATCCGCCGGAATATTCAACGCCTCAAAATTATAGTAGTCCTTCTCCACTTCCGGACCTTCGACCACTTCATATCCCATGCCAATGAAGATTCTCTCCACCTCTTCCAATGCAATGGTGCTCGGATGTCTGTGTCCAACGTTATTCTTTCTGGCCGGCAGCGTAACATCGATGACTTCCGTCTTCATCTTCGCCTCTCTGACTGCCTGCTCCATCTTCCTGATCGATTCTTCCAAAATCTTCTCAATCTCTGCTCTTGTCTCATTGACAAGCTGCCCCACCTTGGGACGCTCTTCCGGCAGCACATCCTTCATACCTTTCAACACAGCCGTCAATTCCCCCTTCTTACCCAGGAAATTGACTCTTACTTCATTCAGCTTCTCCAACGCGTCGCTGGCTTCGATCTGCCGCAGCGCTTCTGCCTTGATCTGCTCCAACTTCTCTCTCATCATTATTCTCCTTTGCCCAAATAAATTGTATTCGTTTTATAGAATATGGAAAAATTTTTACAAGCAGGCATTTGTTATACCATAAAAAATCCCACGTGCCTTACTTACCTGCACATGGGACGAATCATCTCCGCGGTACCACCCAGCTTCCTGTCGTGCACCATGGTTGCTTAGCCGAAAGCATTGCCATTGTCTGCAGACAGACACCTCATTTGACGTAACGTGTCCTGACGGCCCGGACTACTGGTATATCGGTTCATCCGAACGACTCCGGTGGGAAATTCAAAATACTGTCTGAACCGAAGGGAACTTCCAGCCGCCGGCTCCCTCTCTCTGTCGGAAAACAATCTTCTACTGACACCTTCACAGTCTTTCCCTACATTCTAGTGACTTTTTGCCGACTTGTCAAGCCATCCAAACAGAAATTTATACACCGGTCCGAAATACCGGTTAACATGGGCACCGATCATCAAAATATACATCAGCAGATAAAACCACAGCATCATGATCACCACGGTCGTCAGGCCGCCGTAAGTTCCAAAGCCGTTAAAATGATCCACATATACGGAAAAGGCATACGATGCAGCGCCCCACATAACAGCAGAAAACGCCGCACCCGGGATCTGTCCTTTAAACCGCAGCTTATTGCTGGGCACATAAGCATAGATCAGTGCAAATACAAATGTCAGCACCGCCCAGGAGAACAGAAACCTGAACCGCATGACTAACTGTACCACGATATGTAACGGCGGAATATCTGCCAGCAGCAGATCCACGATCACATTGCCGAATACCATCACGAATAATGCCAGGATCGTTGCTGCCAGGATGATCACCGTATAGATACAGGCGATAAACCGCAGTACAAAATAGTTACGTCTTTCTTCAAAATCGTTCACCGCATTTAAGCCCCGGATCAATGCCAGCATCGCCTTGGATGCCGACCAGATTGTAACGATCGCAAAGATTGTGATCGTCCCCGCCGATCTTGCATACACATCGGATACCACGCTGACCACCAGGCCATGCATGGCATCCGGCGTAAATTTCGTGATGGCAGTGAGCAGATTCTCCTCCGTCAATCTCGTATATGGCAGAATAGCACATAATGCCATCAGCAACGGTATCATGGACAGGAAGAGAAAAAATGATGTGCTGGACGCAAACGCACTGATATTCTTCCTCGTCATCTGCCAGTTAAAATCACGCATTATATAATACAGCCTGTAAACAGTCTTCATATCTCACCTTTAATCATTATTTACCGGCATCCTGCACGATTCTTTCACGCGCTGTTCTGCCCTGCTTCATCAAGCTCACAGCCCTGAAAAAAATATTCCAGGATCATACGATAGGACGCTCCTTCTTCCCCCAGCGCCCTGGCGCCATTCTGTGACATCCCTACGCCATGCCCATAGCCGCCGCCGGTCAACGTATATCCTATCACATTTCCTTCTTCTTTGCCAGTTTCCAACACAAAAAAACCACTCGGCAGCAGGGTTTTCGGCACCGTTGTGCTGTCATCCTGCTTTACTGCCCTGCTTACCCCGTCACACAGAACACCGCGGATATAATATTCGGAAATGATCTTATAGCTTCCCGTATCTGTCTCAACCAGCAGTTCTTCCGCCACGCCTCCGGCTCCCCGCCCTGCTATGGTAAGATTTCTAATCTCTTCAAATTCTTCCACCGGCTGAGATACATAGTAATCTCCCTCCGTCTTAGTCAATACGGATTGTGGACTGACCGCATAACACGACTGTATCCGGGCCGCCATGGCTTTTACATCCAGCTGCTCAACCTGATATCGCCAACGATACCAGGGTTCCTCTTTCTCCAGATCTGTTTCGCTCTTCGAAGTGATAAATTGATAAAAAGTATCTTCGTCTTTCAAATCATCCACTTCTGCTTCCGGTGTTTCCCCGTCCTCCGGCTGCTTTAACCGCACAGCCTGCAGATACGGGATATCACCCGCCGTTTCCGATTTCCAGATTCCCGCATTCGTACCGACACCGCAGGAAGTAGAATAGTAATAATTCTGTGCCGGTTCTCCCTGCCAGGTCAGCAGGATACCGTTTGTTTCCTTGACTGCCGTAGTGCTTGATGCATTCTCGCTGCTACTATGATAAACCTGATAACTTGTGGTGTCATCCACATGCGCCCCCATCTCCGGCAGACCTGCGTGCATGATATTCCGGTAAGCATAAGTTCTGGCACAGACCGCCTGCGCTTTCAGCGCCTCCAACGGATACAGCGCAGGCATCTCACTTGGCACCACCGCATATAAATACTCCTCCAGCGGAAGCTCATTGATCAATACCATCCCGTCTGTCATCCGATAACACTCTATCGCTCCCCGATACGCCTGATCTTCCTCCTCACGCCCTTCAAAATGCAATATCACCTTATCTGTCAACGCAGCACACCGATATACTTTGCGCTCTCCAACCTGTAAATCCTTCGCTCTAACCTGTATCGTTTCTCCATCCACTACCAACTCTACTTCGGCATGATAATTACTCTTCTTTACTGCATTTTTCAAAAGAACCCTGATCCTGTCCGCAGCCTCTTCCTCCGAGATCAGGCAGGCGCATACTTTACCTTTATATAGGATAAAATCCGTATCCGCATAGCCGATCCGCAAATCTGCTCTTGTCATTGTCATCAGACTTCCATACAGTTTATACACTTCCAGATCATCCTCGACCGGATACACTCCACAGCCCTCTATCTCCACTTCCTCCTGCGTCATCCGCAGCAGTTTTCCATGTATTTTCTCATTTTTCTCTCTCACGGCGACCAGTGCTCCGTCACGAAACGTCAAATCAGCCACACGCTCTCTCTCCACCGGGTTCTCTGCCTTTGCGCGAAATTGGATCTGATGATAAAAACAATCCAGTACACCATCCGTAGATTCCATTATCCACACGTTATTGAGCTCGTAATCCTGCGGCAGGACTTCGCACACTGTCAGCAGCTCACTTCCTTTCACATAAACTCTGATCTGCTGCAAAACATTCTGTTCAAACGCAGAAGAATGATACCGATAAGGACTCTCCATGCCGCCGCTTTCCGTATATGCCTGCCCTGTTTCGGTGTCCAGTTTCAACAAAAATACCGTTGTCTCCCAGATAGAAGATTCCGTATCCAGATATGCCAGCATCAGGCGATATGCAGCGTACCAGTCTTCCTTCAGCATCTCCTGCTCTTCTTCATATTTACTTTCATAATCGGGCAGATTCATCTGTGCACCGTCAATCCGTTTCCGTATTTCTATGTACTGTCCATAAGTCAGATACTCTGACTGAGTTTCCTCATCTTCTACAGCTTCCCGCCGTTCTTCCCGTTCCATCTGCTGCGTTAATTCTAAATGTTTAACCGTTTCTTTCTTCCCTGTCATGCCTGCGCTGTTACCAAAAAAGGGGAATTCTTCAAGCGGAAAATTTAATGCCCGCAGCAGGATCTCCACATCCTCCACCGTAATTTTCTCCCCTCTCAAGGGTTCCATTTCCCGCTCTCTTCTGCCAAGCCAGACACAGACTAAAAAAAGAAGTCCCAAAAAGATCAATGCCAGTTTAACGAGCATCCTTACATCATATTTTATTCCAGTTCCGATCTTTCATCCCTGCCTTTTCCTGATCTCTTTGTCGAAGTTATTTTCAAACCTGCCGCCCATGGCAAAAGCAGCCGCATAATGCGACTGCTTTTTCTTCTGTATGGCCCAAAATGCCGAATCCTGTATTTTGACTCCTAGCAAAGCTAGGTGGGTAACCGCAACCATACTTCTGCCTTCCACTGCATAAGGCCTAAAGCCGGAGGCCTGACATCTATATGGCAATATAAGAATCCCGTTTAAAGTATCTGTAGGTTCAAAATAACAGGACTTTCTCGCACATTTCAGGTTATTTCTATTATATCCGAGATAGTGACATATTACAACCGGATTTTATTGTTTTTTACTGGTTTTTTGTACATGGGATATTGCTTTTCACATCTCTTCTTTACACATGACCATATATACGGCACTGCCCTCCTCTATTGATGCAGCTCTGCCGTTGACAGTCACTGCCGCCGGTCTGTGCGCCATACACAGCAGAATCCGCCCCACCGGAAGATCAGTATCAACCATAACCGTGCCGTCTTCCATGTATTCGGCCATAAATTGATACGCTCTGTCAACGTCATAAACCTTTTCTTCTATTCTTGCGGCAAGATGCACCACCAGTTCCATCTCGCCATAAGGCGCCTCGCTGTCCTCCGGCACCCGGGCCAGCATCGGAATCACCGCATCCTCTCTGATATAGACGGGAATGTGTTCCTGACAGATTTCCGGCCGGATCCATCTGCCGCCCTCTGTCACCGCATGGGTATGGAAATCCATCCAGCGGCCCTTGGGCAGATACATGGCAAATTCGTCCTGATCGAACACCGGCGCCACAAGCAGGCTGTCGCCCAGGAAATACTGCAGATCAAGGTTCCGCACATTCCGGTCCTGTGGATATTCCATCAAAAGCGGCCGCAGCATCGGCACGGAATCCGTATGGGCCTTATGGGCCGCGGTGTACAGATACGGCAGCAGACGGTGTCTGATATCATTGCACGTCCTGAAAATTGCTTCCGCCTCCGTGCCGAAGTTCCACGGCTCCCGCGGCGTCTTCCCATGGCATCTGCTCAGCGGGCCAAAAAGCCCGAACTGACAACTCCGCACATACTCCTCCGTCTCCGGCGGACACTCATAGCCGTCGTGATCGGTATTGTAGAAACCGCCCATATCAAAGCCCCAGAACGGAACCCCGCTCATGGCAATGCTCAAGCCGCCCCGCAGGATGGAAGCGTGGTTGTTCAGATGGGTGGACGAATCCCCGGCCCAGGCCGCCGGTATCGTGTGGGAGCCGGCATAGCCGCTGCGTCCCCACAGCATCGGGCACTCTCCGCTTTCTGCTTTCACCTCCTTCATGATATCGTAGATCGTCTTTGCATACAAAAAGGTGAGTTTGTTATGGCCCTGCACCCCGTTGGAACCGTCATGATAGACTGCATACGCCGGAACCGCCTCCGAAAAATCCGTCTTGATGACACCCACGCCCAGTTCCACCACGGCCTTCACCCGTTCCCGGTACCATGCCAGAAAGGCCGGGTTGGTGAAATCAAAGCAGCCCACTTTGGACTCGCTCATGGCCGTTGCATAGAATCTCACCGGCTGTCCCTCGCCGTCTTTTACCAGATACCCCTTTTCCCGGGCCATCTCAAAAAATGCCGAATGCTCGTCAATATAAGGATAGATCCAGAGACTCAGATGAATGTGATGCTCTTTCAGATAACGGATCATGCCCGCAGGATCGGGGAACCGCTCCAGATCCCACTCCCAGGCGCCGGCGTCCGGCTTTCTCTGCCAGCCGTCAATATGGATCACGTCGATCTTGATCTTATGCTCCTCTGCCTTACGCACCACCTCGTAGATCTCTTCCTGTGTCTGATAGGAACACTTCGACATCCAAAGCCCGAACGCCCACTTGGGGATCATCGGCACCGCTCCCGTCATGGCGGTATAATCCTGCAGCAATGTTTTGGGATCTTTGCCAAACAGGATCGTATAGTCCAGATACTTATCTTCCACTTCCATGTTATAGGCCACGCCGGAGACCGTCCCCATGTCAAAACGGGACCTGGTGAAGCTGTTCAACAGCACGGCATAGCCCCGGCTGCTCAGAAAGAAAGGATGGTTCTTGTAAGACTGCTCCGTGTTGGTACTGAGCGCATCGGTCTGCCAGCAGTGGATCGTCTGCCCTCTCTTATTGAAATCCGTGAACTTCTCCCCGAAACCGTAGAAACTCTCGTCGGCATACAGATACATCGTCTCGTGTACCTTCTGCACCCGCTTATTCTCATCCAGCGTAAAACCGATGGGCAGGTTTTTGCACATATTATCCACGTTGGAATCCCGGACCTGCTCTTTGGTGATCAGCCGGCCTTCATAGTAATAGCTGACCTCCCAGGGGTGTTTTCTCACCCGCACCTCCAGCTGCTTACAGCCAATGCAGATAAACGCCTCCGTCTCCGAGACCTGCACCGCCTCCTGCCCTGCAAAAGAAAACACCTCATTGCGGAAGCAGTCCGTATTCCCGTAGGGAAACATCTGGAATCTGACCGCACCTGCCCCCACAAGATCGATCGACACCACCGCCCTGTTTTTGTGGTAGGTCTCCACCTCGAAATCCACGCCGCAGCGCCGCACCTCATAACGCCTGACTCCCGTCAGAAAATCAAAATCATGTCTGAAAACCGTCGCCAGATACCCCAGCTGCGGGTTGTAGCTTACTTCTACCTTTTTTGCCATCGCTTCCTCCTCCATTCCATGGTCGGTTTCGGGTTGTCTGAAAATTTTCGTCTGTCCGTATTGTTACGATTATAGCACGTTTCCTGTCAATTTAATATGCATTCCGCATGATATTCTGTTTTCTTCACGTAACAGTTCCGCCTGCGGCTTCTCTGTTCCTGAATCTGCCCATTCCAGTTCGCCTGCGGCTAGGAACAGATGCCTTTGGTCAAATTTACATCTTTATTGTACTATATTTGTATGTTATAATATGGCTACCTTTTATTATTGGGGGATACGTTTATGCTGACCATATACCAGTTAATGAAATATTTAAGGAACCATCATCTCATAACCGTCAAAAGCAATCAGACACAGGCGCTGCGGAATATCGGCTATTACCACGGCTTTAAAGGGTATCGCTTCATCAGGAATACGAGACAGCAGATTCCTTTTTCCAGTCTGGATGAAGTCATTGCCCTGAACAAATTCGATCTGCAGCTTAAGACCCTCTTCTATCCCAAGGTAATGTTCATTGAGAATGCATTGAAAAGCTATGTGATCGAATCCGTCTTAAAAGACAGCGGTTCCGAAAATCTGGATGTTGTGTTCAACCGGTCCGTCACCGATTACCGCTCCTATGCGCCCGGAAGCAATTCTTATCATAAGCAGTATGCGAAGCGCATGATCCTGAAAGGAAAGATAAACAACGCGCTTCTTCGTGACTACACGAACAAAAAGCAGTCCGTCAATCATTTTTTCGACGCTGACCAGTCAATTCCCATCTGGGCAGTCTTCGAATCCCTGACGCTTGGAGAATTCGGCACGTTCTTTTCCTGCGCGAACGCAAATGTGAAACTGCATACGTCCAGGATCCTGCATCTTCCCGGCAATCTGGATGCCGACGGAAAACTTACAGAATACATTATCTACACGATCAAGGATCTCAGGAATGCCGTAGCGCATAATAATACGATCTTCGATACCCGCTTCCAGACCGGACAGGTTAACCGCCGCCTCATTACCCTGCTGGAGATGGAGGTCGGCCTTACCAATCCCGATTGTGATTTGATGATTTTTAAGGGAAACATTAGCTGTTATATTTTATTAACAAATTCTCCGCTAACCCTTGAAAACACTAAGTTTGTCGCAGGTGAGCTTTCCCTTATAGTTTCCCTTGTGTTATATCTTCCCATAGGGCATTATGAACCCTGATAAGGGAAAAAATAAGGGAAACAAAATCATATAAAACAGTATAACATGAAATGAACAGGACAGGAAGAACTGATTGGAATGCTTTCACAAATTTCTCCAAAATACAAACAAGAAAGGGCTGATAAGATATGAGATTTATTTATGCAGAGTATAACATGCTCCATAACTGTATTGATGTAACTACTTTTGATGGATATGTTTTACGGATAGACTGCGGAAAAGCGGAAGAAGGATTGAAAACAACGCCATGCTCTGAATGTGCCTTAAATGCTTTGGCAATAGACAATCCCCTTGAATATGCCACATTGTATCTTGAGGGCAGTCTACAGACATGGGTAGATGCGGAAGATTCATTAGAATTGTGGTAAATATCTTTCTGTATGATTTCATTAAAAAACATATATAGAGATTCCATATATAAAGAATAGGTAAGAAACCTTTGACCTCTCATCTAACATTTCACAGAAAAGCAGGCTGCTTTATTTAAAATCTTACGCAGATTCTTACATAAATAAGACAGATAATAAAAAGAACCAGAGGATTTGGTTTCTTACTCAATAGCTGCTAAGAGGGCGTGATTTTAGATATGCTATTTTGGTTTTTAAAAAACATATAAGCATCAGACACGAAACCTTTTCTTTCGGTTAGAGACACGAAATCATATCGTTTTAAGTTTTTAAGCACAAACATGATTTTTGTGGTAGAATAACAAGGTATAGAGATACCTATTGTAAAAATAAACTAATGGATGGACGAATAAATGATAAACATAGAAAAGTATCAAGAAATACGTTCAAGCGGACATATAATTATTTTAGATACAAATGTATTATTAGAATTATACCGTCAACCAGCTAATATTAGCTTGGATGTAATAAGTGCGCTGAAAAAAATTCAAAACAATATCTATGTACCCAGACAAGTTTATGATGAATATTTAAAGAATTATCATAAAACATGTGGTGATGAAAAAAGGAAATATAAAAAAGTAACCAAAGAACTTTCTGATTCCCTAAAAACTCTTCAAGACGATATTGCGAAAAAAATTGGGGAATACAGAAAGCATAACTATACGGATATTTCCAAACTACAAAATGATTTAAATGAAAAAATCAAAGATATCCAAAACATAATAACAAGTTTTGAAAAAAGCCATCATGAGGAAATACAGCTAAATATTGATTTTTTAGAAAATGATAAGGTAAAAGAATTTATTGACTTATTACATAATGAAGGTAATATCGGGAAAAAAATACCGTTTTCAAAAAAACTGTTGTTATTACAAGAAGGGCAAATACGATATGATAATTTAATCCCTCCTGGATTTCGTGATTCCGCAAAAGCTGGAGAAGCAAAATATGGGGATTTGTTTGTTTGGAAAGATATAGTTACAATAGCAAAAGAGAAAAACACTAATATCATATTTGTATGCAATGATACAAAAGAGGACTGGTGGGAGAAAAACAAAGATACACCGATTGATTTAAGGCAAGAACTAAATGAAGAATTTAAAGAAACCAATCCGTCTTTAAGTATTCACTTTTTGACTTTAGACAAATTTTTCTCGTATTTGTCAGAGGAATTAAAATTAGGAAAGTCTAAAAGTGCGTTACAATTATCTGCACTAGATGATATTGAAAGCATATTAGACAATTATGAAGATGAAATATACCACAGCATCGGCGAATATTTGATAACTATAAATGTTTATGAAGAATTGGATGAAGAACTAGAAACTGGTGATGAAAATATATATTGGAGCATAGCGGATGTTTCTGTTGATAAAGAAAATAAAAATATCATATATTATGTAAATTTGGATATTAGTGTCCTTGCAGATTTAATACATCAAGAAGTGGATGACTCTCCCTATATTGCGGGAAAAATCGCTTTGGCACTAATCGGACATATAAAAGTATCAATGGAAGAATATTCAAAAATCAGTGAAATAAAAACATTGGACGTAGAAAAAATCGATATTTTACATATAGAACCAGAAGCGTGGAGTATCGTAAAACATATGGAGAACCAAAATACTTGCAAAGATATTATTGCCGCCAGCAAAAATGTCACTAAAATCCAAGAAAATATAGAGCAATTGGATAATACCGTAGATATGAATGGCTTAAAACAAGCATTACAGCAATATGCAACATTATATGAGGGATTAGCTCAATCTATTAAACCAATACAAACAAATGGAGCGTTTGCAGAATTAACAAAACAAACTGCTGCAACTCAAAAAGCTCTATCAGCAGCAATAATGCCTTTACAAGCTAATAGTGCTTTTTCAGAATTGGCAAAGCAGGTCTCCTTATACCAATCAGCTTTTTCAGCTATTAAACCTTTACAAGCTAATGGTGCTTTTTCAGAATTGGCAAAGCAGGCTTCCTTGTATCAATCAGCTTTTTCAGCTATTAAGCCTTTACAAGCTAATGGTGCTTTTTCAGAATTGACAAAACAATTTTCAGTAAACAAAAAGATGAATGAATCAACAGATAATCCAGAATGATTATTAAAAGAATATTATAGATTGTCATTCCCATTAGATTGGTGGATAGTAATTGTATAATGTACTATCCGCTGATTTTTTATGTTCTCAAAAAAATTTACACATCTTTGTACAGAGGACTGATCAAAATATAAACCAGTTCTCTCTTTATTTGTAAAAAGAAGAATGTTATAATTTCATTAATCTAAATACATGAAAAGGAATACTTATGAAAACCGATATTCAAGAACACTACGATTCCATACAGTTCAAAAAAGCCTTGCAGGAATTACATATTACTAATGTTTCAGAACTTAAAGAGTATAATTGCGTTACATTAGCGAATAAACTCCGAACAGGTTACAATAAGCTGATGATTATAAGGAAACTGAATGATTTAGGTTATCTGCCTTCCGCCGAAAGCGCAATATCAATCCATGACATTCCCATGTCAAGGAAAATGCGGAATATTTTTTTAAGAAATGGTATCGTATACCTTGCACAGCTTTCTGCATATCCAAGGGAAGAAATATTACAGTTTCGAAACGTAGGTGAACTTGCTATGTCAGAAATTGATACTCTTTGTGAAAAATATGGGATTCAGATACGTTCCCTTTGCCCTATTAAAGAGGCATTCAGCGAGTTTCAATTTCACAAAAAAATATACCCGCTTTTCTTTAGAGGCAACATATTTAGTGTAGATGATATCCGAAACAAATTTGCCCATGATTTATATAATATATGCGAACAGGATTACTGCCTTACCATGAAAACATACCATGCACTAAGGAAAAATGGAGTGACACTCTGCGGCTGGAATGACCAGTATCTGTTTGAAATTTTACCCCAATATAAATCTGTTCAGTTATTTAAACAATATGGGATTATTGCAGTTTCGCAGCTTTCAGATTGCAGTGGACAGCAGCTCAAAATAATATCCGACAGTGTTCCGGCACTGACATCATTGATACAAAAGTTATTGGCAGATACACATATGGATAAGGTCGTGGACTGATTAACGCAATTAAGCGTTGCAAAGTTGCTTTTATGTCCGTTTTCTGCTTAAATGGTTCATTTTCTACAAAGGATATTGATAATCTCTGCGAAATCGTTTATATTGTCACCATTGATAGAAAAGTTACCGGCAGATACACATATGGATAAGGACATGCACTGATTAAAAGTGGTTTGCCATAACCGATGAGGTTCAATGAATACGAGGTGCGGGATATGGAAACATATATTAAGGATTTAAAACTTTCACCGGAAGTCAAAACAGCCCTGTCATGGTGCTTACGGATTACCAAAGTTTCAGACCTTGAAGGGCTTAATTATCTGACATTTGCAAACAGATGTCCTAAAAATTATAATGTACTTGCCATTGCTGATGAACTGAACGCATTAGGATACCTGTACCCGCCGGAAAACGAAATATCTGTTAATGATATTTCCATGTCAAAGAGGCTGCAAAATGTCCTTATAAGGAACAACATACTATACCTCTCACAGTTATCACTACATCCCAGAGAGGAAATACTGAAGTTCCGTAATATGGGCGAAAGTACAATGCCGGAACTTGACAGTATATGCCGGAAGTATGGCGTTCAGATACGCTCTCTTGCGTCTATCAGTGAGGCATTTGACAGTTGCCATTTTCCTGCAATATTACATAACCTATTCTTTGAGGGCAAAATATTCAGCATGGACGATTTTAAACATAAGACAGCCCATGATTTATATGCCATTTGCCAGAGTGATTATGCCCTAACTATGAAAACATACTATACACTAAAGAAAAACGGGGTTATATTTGAAAACTGGGAGGATAAGTATCTATTTGAAATTCTTCCTAAGAAAAAAACTTCCTTGATATGGCAGAAATACGAAATTTCCACAGTGTCGCAATTTTCCAATTATAACAACTTCTTTATCTCCCAAACTTCTGGATACCATAGGACATTGCTGACAGATATCCAGCAAAAAGGCAAGTAAGCTGATGAATTGCTTTACTTGCCTTTTTATTTTTCACTATCCGGTAACAATCCAATAAAAAATTCCGAAAAATCCACACCATAAATTTGTTTTAAGGCAAGAAAGTCGCTAATCCGTATATTCCGAGTGCCAGTTTCGATTTTGGAAATCTTATCAGAATGGGCATACCTGAATATTATGCACATACGGCAGCTTATAGCCAAAATGGACATTGGTTTTGTGCTAACCTTACAACAGTAAAGCGAACAATATCAAAAGAAAGACTAGCTACAGTCCATCAGTCTGTGCACATCAACTATTGAAATCACCATGTACCGAACGGTACACACGGTGGTGTGAGAGGACAGTGGCTAGTTACCGCCTCCTACTCTATTCAACGATGTCAGTTTCCTTTTCTATAGTCTCTTCATTTAAATTATCGCCAAATTTTATTTTAGACAAAACGCATCCGTTATCAGCATTTATTAGCATTTCATAACTTGGATTGCTAACACGCAAACTGTTTTCATCTCTCCAATTTAAATCGCCTATTTCCTCTTCCCAATTAATTTTAATAGGGGAAGATGCACTTTTCGCATTTCCTTTTTCAGTATCTATTATATATAAATTAGCATTTTCTTCAGAACTAAAGAAATTCTCGCTGAAAAAACCTAATTTATTTCCTCTAGGCGAAACCACTAAACCTGACAAAGATTCATTTCCGGATGTCTCAAAAACAATATCACCTTCGTAGTTCAGAATAGAATCCACTCCTATCTCCTCCGAAAAATGTGGAGAAGGACTAATATAATAAAAATTTGTATACTCATTTCCTGCCCATTGAAAATCAGTTCCATAGCGCTCTTCTATCAGTTCCAAAGTATCTATGTCATAAACAGTTAGACAAGACAATGATGGATTTACATGTGAAACAGCAGCTAAAATATTATCACCAAACCAGTACAGTTCTTCTACGCCAGTTGCAAGAAACAACGAGTCTTCGACTATTATTTCTTTCTCCTCGCCGTTAAATTGTTTATGTAACTTAATTTTTTTTGTGTTTTCCTCATCCACACCAGCATTCCAAACTCCGGAATCAGAAACTGCTTCTAATGCATAAGCATGTACTGCAGAGGAATTGGTAAAATTGTGCCATACTGCAAAAACAATCACAATCCCTAAAGCTGTTGCAATAATTTTAATTTTTTTCTCCTTCATAAATTTCTCCTATTTTATATATTTTTATTATTTCCAAGATATGTTACCTTCTTATACTTTTGATTATAAGCAAAAGCGTTTGCCTTTGCCTTTCCATTTCCCACAAAAACATCAATATGATATTTTTTGATGCCACCTCCAGCATCTTCAGCTTTTCGGTTACCTACATCTGCAATAGATACACACCCATACTGGGCAGTGGTATTATATCTTGGTATATAATAATTATCAACAGCTATTGTCCGCCCTACAGTCGGAGTAGTCCCTGTTGCTGTAACGGGATCCTTTTTTTCGTACTGCTTAGTAGAGGCGTTGTAGCGAATATAAAACTTGTTATCATCAGAATATCCTGAACCATTCAATTTTACGGCATCCAAAAATTCCTTTCTAAATTTATAATTCGAAATTCCAGCAGCCGCTACTTTCGTTGACGCTGAATAATCCGATTCTAATGCAATTATATATGCAGTTAAATAAAAAGTATTTTGATAATCGCATTTCTCATTTGGTGTTATACTTAAGGATTTCTGTGTTCTACCACATTGTGCCCTGACAGTAAAATTAGTAACTCCGCGAACCTCATAGTATGCTTTCGCTGTTCCATTTGAGTCAGTTCTCCCTTCATAAGATACTTGTTTTACATTTGCATTCTGTGGATAATTTGCGAAAGATATTGCCTGATTCCTTGCAATCGATCCATTTGTGTTTCTTACCGTTGCAGTAACTGTTATCTTATATAAAATAATACCTTTGTTAACTAAATCTTGTGTTGATGAAGATGGAATTATCTGAGTAGTTTTTACTAATGAAATATTATATGCATTATTGGCATTAATGGCGTCACTTTCCACCAAATTATCCTCAGTGCAAACTTCATCATTTAGTAATGAACTATTTTCTAAAATTTCAGTTTTTCCGTATTATCTTCAGTTTCTTCCAAGATACTATCTTCTGCTTCTTTAGAAACACTGATCTCTGATAAGCACTCTGTCTCTTCAGTTTCACTTGGTTCAACAGCAAATACTACATTGCCCAATAAAAGGCACACTACAAAAGATAAAATACATATAATTTTAGTTTTTTTCATACATTTTTCCTTTCATCACATATAATTTGTAAAAATTTCCTCGCTACCCTCCTTTGTACTACATATTTGTAGAGTAATATTATATTTTTATTATGTCAATAAAAATATCCAACTATATTTAACATATCCTGAAAGATTGCCTGCTTTATACTGTATATCTCTTAGGTCTTTAATAATAAAAGTTAAATCAGTCGTTCCTCATTAGCAGATAATTACTCCATAAATATTTGCTAATATCTAACCAATTTGTCCATGAAGTTTTTGGCATTTTAATTTATCCTGATTTTATCGTATTTGCCTTTACAATAACTTCCTCAGTTCATCTGCCTCCTCCTCTGACAATTTTCCATCTCCAATAAAAGCTGCGACAAAACGAGAAAAGGAATTTCCATAACATTCAGCCACCATTTTTTTTGTCCAGTTATGAATGTGCTGGTCTTTTGTACACAGAGCATAGTACACATTGTAAGAGGACATTCCCCTGTCTGTTCCGACCAGTCCCATTTTCTGCAGTCCAAGCAAAAATGAATTTAAAGTCTGTACTTTCCATGTTTTTTTCCAGTCATTTAGAGCAACATCCATAATCTCCCTGAATGACATTGGTTCCTGTGCTGTCCATAACAATTCCATAATTTGCAGTTCTGTGTTTGTTAAACCATAATTCTTTTTCATCCGACTCATTCCTCCATGTATTAATGCGGGCAAGATTTATAAGTTAAAGTACTTTTTAACTCTCCGGTTTTTATAGCAGAACAGATAGAACATCGCCATGCATCATAGCTATTTGTTACACATCCGCCATTTCCATCTTTTTTATGTTGATTCAAAGTTCCATGTATGGAAAAGTCATGACTGCAAAGACTTCTGCTATTTTTTTCTATTTTGCTTAAATCATAAATCTTTCCATCATCATCTATAAAAAAATAATCTGATGGTAAATCCGTACTTTCTTCTGATGTTTCAAATGTATAATTCGCATCTGCGTCAAAATCATAACCTATATCATTATAAATTGTCTGTGGTGAATCATATGCAAAAGTTGTTATCCCGCCAATCATGCATATTAACACAGTCATAACAACAGGCAGTACTGCCTTGTATTTCTTAGCCCTTTTCATTTCCAAAATCCTCCTTTTATATATCCATTTACTTCTGCTATCTGCCATACCAATAAAAAATTGCCGTTTATTAGCAAATTTATTCTGTACGGCTAATTTTAAAATCAGCTCTCCATAATTCCTGCGTTCTTCTTCTCCTTTTCCTCCAATTACAATGCTGTCACAATACATTTCACTAATAACCGAAATCTCATAAAACATTAGATAAACAAAAGGATTATACCAATGGACAGCCATCACGAATAGTCCTATATATTTTATGAATAAGTCATGATGCTTAATATGTACCAGTTCATGCCGAAGCATATATTCATATTTATTTTCATCTATATCTTCATCCCATTTGGGTAATATCAGAATAGATGATAAAATACCACTTGTCATCGGAGAATTACAATATTCGGAACAGATAAGTTCTACTTTCTTTTTTATCCCTATTTCTTTTTTTGCTTTAAAGAAAATCTGTTGTTCCAGATTTGTTGGTTTTTCAAAACCGACGGTGCATACTTTTTTCCATTTCCAGTATTGGATAATCCGTTCTCGTATGATGGAAAACGCAACAATCGCAATAATAAGAAGAACTACCAGCATATAACTAACCCTTGAAGATAGTTTCATAAAGTCCTGACTCACAATTATGGTATATTTACTATCCATATTTACTATTATATGGCTTATTTTATCCCACAACAGCGGAAAACATCTATGGAGTGCATTCAGTATGAAATACTTGCACAACGAAATTGGAATAAGATAAAAAACAATCGCAATTTTTAAAATTCTATATCTCCACTCTAATGAAAAATATCTTTTCGTTAACGGATAGGTCAAAATATATAAGATAAAAACCATGTTTCCTGACAACGACATATTGAAAAGAAGGTTTTGACGCATATATATACTTCCTCCACATTTTTAAGGTATTACATCTTTCTTACAAAAAATAATTTTCTAATCCGCTCAAATACTTCATCTACTTATTCTTTTTATACATTATATTTTCTTTAAACGAATT
>OFFG01000753.1_pt1 | contig 24444 bp, 18 predicted proteins | sample 1521331 | NCBI WGS metagenome assembly OFFG01 (sample SAMEA3504129, study PRJEB24116) | mouse gut metagenome | biome: mouse gut; feature: mouse-associated habitat; material: faeces | place: Denmark | collected 2011 | reverse complement strand
CGCAGCCGAAACCGGTGGCGGTGCCCTCTGTGCGTCTCTCTCTCCCCGACGGTAGGGTAGTGACAGCGTCGTCGCAACTGCATTCGCAGCAGGCGCGCTCGCTTATGAACCGCTATGTCGATGCGCTGCGCAATCTCGAAAGCTGCACCAAGCGCCTTGATCAGCTCCGCAAAGACTATAAATCCGACACAACCCTTGCCGCTTCCATCCGTCAGGCGGAAAGCGAGGAGTCCAATCTGCGGCGCAATGCAGCCCGGCTCCGCAATGAGGTTATATCAGCCGAGTGCAACTGAGCCTCCGGCGTGACTTCGCTACATAAACAGAATTCTGCGTAATAATCGGAATACAGAATAATACATCACCATAAATCTTGCTTTGGAAATGGAACTGACTATCGTAATCCTCGGTGTAGTGGTACTGATACTGCTATGCGTTTTCTTCTATTATGTACCGCTCTTCCTATGGATCTCGGCGCGCGTGAGCGGCGTGCGCATATCTCTGATCCAGCTTATGCTGATGCGCATTCGTAAAGTGCCTGTCAACACTATCGTCCAGGCTATGATCGAGGCGCACAAGGCGGGACTTTCCGACGTGACCCGCGATGATCTCGAGGCGCACTATCTCGCCGGAGGCGATGTCGAGAAGGTGGTTCATGCTCTCGTGTCGGCTTCAAAGGCTAATATCGATCTCGGCTTCAAGATGGCTACGGCGATCGACCTCGCCGGACGCGATGTGTTCCAGGCGGTGCAGATGAGCGTTAACCCGAAGGTGATCGACACCCCTCCTGTTACCGCTGTCGCAAAGGATGGAATCGCAAGGAAAATCGGAGACAGGAACAGCGCCAGCCCGAACAGGATTGCCGTGGTTACAGACGTAAGCCCCGTCTTGCCGCCCTCCGTCACCGTTTTGGGCACAAGGGACAGGTCGGCGTCGGACAGGTTGGGATAGGTTCGGGAAGCGGAGAGGCTTCGGGTGGAAGTGCCATAACCCTTAACATCCACCTGGACGCTGTTGTAGTCCAGCTTCAGCACTCCGGCGTAGCCGTCCTCCGTTTCGGCCTCGATCTCCGCGTCAAGCTGTTTCAAAATCTCGCCCAGATCGCCGGTCTTGCTGTCCGTGGTGACGGTTTTGGTCAGCGGAAGCGCGGGCGAACAGGCGACGCAGGAAGAAAAGCTGGATTTTGGAGAAGGCGGTTCGGATGTACAAACAGCCAGGTTTACGCTTTTGGCAGGGAATTACACGGTGCAGGTTAAGGCGAAGAAATTCGCCGATTACACGCAGTCTATCCAACTGGAACCAGACTGGACGAACCGGATTTTGGTCTGCGCCGCAAAATCCGAATCAGGCGGGGCGGCAGGATGGCTTCGTCCCGGCGATGTAACCGGGGACGGACGTCTGGATCAGGCGGATACCGATAAGCTTGTGGAAGATATCCGTAAAAATTCGGCATCAGGCGAATCCGATATCAACAGCGACGGCAAGACGGATTTAGTCGATTTGCAGCAGGCCGTTTTGGGGATAGACGAATCACAGGAATCGGAAATTGACAAAAAACTCAGGGTTACGCAGGCTCCCGAGGCGCTTGACGGGACGATGATCCAAGGAGACATCAAGGAAGGAGCCCTGACTCTGCAGCCGGAAGACGCAGAAGAGGAAATTACCGAAGAAAATCCTGTGGCAGTGCAGTTTACACTGGCGGAAGAGGACGCGGATCCTGCCCGCATCCCAACGCTTGCAGGCATGACGATCAGCGCTCCGGTGATAGATGATAAAGGCAATGTCTCAAACGATATTGCACAGGGCGAAGCGGTAGTAACCTATGTAAAAGACGGCGGGGAGGAAACGCTGTCTATTGATCTTTCCGAACAGGCACAGCCGGCAGGCTACGCCGCTGAAGGTGGCAGGAAAGCGGCCAAAAAAACACGTGATGTGCAAAAGCCAAGCGTAAAAGTCAATGAAGACGGCTCAATGGTTTTGAATTTCGGTTCGCAGATTGCGGTTAAGCGCGTGACAATCCGTATTACCGGAACCAAAAAGACGGAGCCATTGGTTAATATAGCCAAGGTTGAGTTTGTCAATAATATGGAAGATTTTATTGCTCCTCCGCAGCTGGATATTCCTGTTTTAAATCCGCTGACGGCGGGAGACAAACAGATTACGGCTTCCTGGAGTCCGCAGACAAACGTAACCGGGTATGAGGTCTATGTATCCGGGCCTGTGAAGGATCAGGCGGGAAATGCAACGCAGATTGTCCGCGTATCCGGCGCACAGCATATCATTGGCAGCATCAATGACGGCAAATTAAAGAATTTTTCCACATACACGGTTATGGTCCGTTCTGTAAACGGGGACTGGAGCAGCCCATGGTCGGATCCAAAAACCGTAGAGTTAAAGCCGACAAAGCGTCCCGACAAACCGGATAATGTAAAAGCTTCCGGCGGTTACCGTGCAGTAACGGTCTCCTGGAAGGATATGGATGATTCTGACGGCTATATGGTTTACTATAAAAAATCAGGCGAAACGGGCGCACAGTTTGTGCCGGTTGTAGAAGGCTTTACGCAGCAGCAGTCCGGAGCCGGGAAACTCAAAGGCACAAGCTATATGATTGACGGCCTTGAAGATGAAACGGAATATACGGTTTATGTAATTGGCTGGAACGAACTGGGCTGGAGCGTCCCGTCGCTTGAGCATGTGGCAATGACGACCAGTACGGCGCGTCCGAAGCTGCCCCAGTATAACCTTTTAAATACTTCCAACGGCGTCGGCAAGCTTACAAATCATATTGTAACGGCTGTGTATGGAGGGCATAACGGCGCTAAAATGGTAGACAGCAAGCTGGACGAGGGCGTGGCGGGAAAAAGCGCCCTGGGGATTGTTGATGACGATTATACATCTTACTGGACGGTAACAGACTGGGACGACGGCGTGGCGTATCCTGCAAGCGACAGGGGAATGACCGTTACGCTGGATAATGATTATAAAATGAAGTACATAACCTTTACGGCGGCAAATCCGGAAGGGGCATTCCAATATGCAAGGGTGGATTACTGGGATTCCCAGAACGCTACAAAGAAGCGGAATGTAGGGGCAAGCCTGCTTTCCAAACAGGATGAACATAGGAATACGTATTATATTATCTGGCTGGACGAAGCCATTACGGCGAATAAGGTTCAGATAAGCCTTGGAAGAGGATATGGAAATTTTAAAATGAAAGTCGGTGAGATCCATTTCCATAAATACGATTCGTTAGAGGAAGATATTATGGGCCTGTTTGTGGATGAAATGCATACCACATTGAGGCCGGATGTACGGACTACCACTATAAAAGTCCTGGAGAAGCGTCTGGAAGCAGTCGATGAAGTAAGCAGTGAGAAGCATCCGCTGTATGCTGAATTGAAGCTGGAACTGGATTTGGCACGCAATATTTTATCGGATAATCCGTCTCCGTCATATAAGGTGCATAACCAGATTACCGCTTCCAAAGACGGGCATCTTGGGTTTAGCGGACTGAATGCGTGGCAGCCGTTGGGAAGAGCTATTCACGAAGGCGAGAGTTATGTAATTTACGTATGGCATAACACGAAAAAGATTGGTGAACTGGCAAACGGGCTGCGGCTTATCGGGACGCAGCAGCATGCGGAAGCTGCCGGCGTCGCCCCGCAGGGAGCGAATCTTCGGATTGGAAGAAACTCATTTACGGCTCCAAGCATAACTTCCATGAATCAGGAACGGGGCGGGCAGTATTATATAGCTTATACCGGAAACAATGCAAATGACGAATATGTGATCCGTGTGGCGGGCGGAAGCGAAATCCCGGTACTTGACGTGTACGGCAAGACGGGAACGGAACGTACCGACGCTATCCGTACATATGTTGAGCAGTTAGAAGCGCACGTGGCCTCGATCGAGTCGGAGCACGAAGAGCGGCATGTAGGCACGCCAAATGTGGATTATGCGTATGATCCGCAAAACTGTATTTTAAACGCAACGGATATTATGATGCGGGAAATGATGTATTCCGTCCCGGCCACACAGGTTTGGGCAGGAATTGCGAACGCCGCAGACAAAGTTACCAAGTTAGACAATGCGTTAAAGGCCATGGAAAAAACCATGACGCTGTTTTACCAGCACAAGGGCTTAAGCGATACGGCCGGGACGGTGAACGGAAATAATGCCCTGCCGGCGCAGCACTTGAATATCCGTTATATGAGGATGTTTTCAGGCGCTTTTATGTATGCGTCAGGCAACCATATCGGAATTGAATGGGGTTCCACGCCGCTTGCAAGCGCGCCGAATGACTGGAGCGGCCTTGGCTGGGGCATCGCCCACGAAATCGGGCACAACATCAACCAGGGCAGCTATGCGGTTGCGGAAGTGACGAACAACTATTTTGCACAGCTTTTGACTGGAAAAACGCGTTATACCTATGAAAATGTATACAAGAAGGTGACTTCGGGTACAACGGGACGCGCTTCCAACGTATTTACGCAGCTTGCGTTATACTGGCAGCTTCATCTGGCGTACGATAACCAGGCGGATGACAGGCATATTTATGATAATTATGAGGATCAGCTGAACAACCTGTTCTTTGCCCGGATGGATACCTATTCTAGGAATCCGGCAAAAGCGCCCAAGGCCGGGCTTACGCTAAACGGCGGTTCGGATCAGAATCTGATGCGCCTTGCCTGCGCGGCGGCAAATAAAAATATCCTTCCGTTCTTTGAACGCTGGGGCATGACGCCGGACGAAGCTACCATAGCCTATGCGGCGCTGTATGGAGAGCCGGAAACAAAAGCGTTATATTATGTCAATGAGGATGCAAGGAATTACCGCATCAGCCATCTTGCAGAAGAAGAAACGGCTGGCATAAAACAAAAAGACGTAATAACCACTGCTACAATGTCGAATGAATCCAACCGTGTGACGATTCATGCAAGCACGAACCGGCCGGCAGAATTGATTTTGGGCTACGAGATCAGCCGCAGCATGATTTCGGATGGTATGAAACAGACACAGGTAATCGGTTTTGTTACGGCGCAGGCGGACGGTTCGGCCACATATGTGGATACGGTCGCCTCCATTAACAACAGGGTTATGGAATATGAAGTGCGCGCCGTTGACAAATATTTGAATTATTCCAATGCCAAGACGGCCGGTTCCGTGAAGATTCAGACAGACGGTATTTTGGATAAATCAGCATGGACCGTGGAAACGACGATGACGTCAAAGGACGACGTTGTGATTGTCCCGGACGAAGAAGATCCGGATAACGGTACGACAGCCGGAGATAAAAAAGTACACAGCATTGACCGTATCATAGACAATGACAGGACGGGAGCCGGAACCTATAACGGCACAAGCAGCGGAACCGCTACGATTACGGTGGATATGCATAAGGCAGAGCAGGTTACCGCTCTTAAGTACCAGGGAAGCGCACTGGCCAAAGTAAATGTGGAGGTCAGCGCAGACGGCACAAACTGGACAATGGTCAAAGAAAATTATGCCGGATTGACTGGAACCAAAGAAGAAACGCTCTGGTTTGATTCTCTGGCAGAGGACGGTACGATACGGGAAAACTGGATCGGTACGTATGACGCGCGTTACGTCCGGCTTACGATCGGACAGAAAGGGAATATTTCCATTCAGGAAATCGAACTTTGCGGCCCGTCGGGAGACAATATTGAGTTTATGACAGAAAACGGTCAGCAGGTAATCGGAATTTTGAGCGAAGATTACAAGTACGGCAATAAGGACGCGGATGTAATACCGGCAGGTTCATTGATTTTTACCGGAACGTATAAAGGAAATCCTGCTTATAATGTTGTAATTTTGTATGATACAGAAGGCAATGTCGTAGGAGCGAAGGACGGGGAAGTCAATGCATATCACCTGATTTTTGCCGAATACCCCGAGAACGGGAATTTAGGAGAGATGTCTGACGGGGCCTGGGTATATTATGTAGAGCCGGGACAGTGGGACGAAACTACCCTTGAGGAGTTAAGCGGCGGTGTGCGCGCGGAGCTGTACCGCGTAGATAATGCCCTGACATTAGAAGGGGAACGTATTGTCAGCGATTCAAAGGTGATTCCGGTTCCGTCAAGTATGGCGGATTTAAAGGAAATTACACTGACCGGAAAAATACCGGAATAATGGAGGTATCAATGAAAAACTGGATGAGATATATTTTAACGGCATTTCTGATTTTTATGGCTGTACCGGCAACGGTTACAGCCGCAGAGAATGCCAGCGGCAGCCTTACGGTGGAAAAGAATGATGTGGCCGTGTCGTTAAGCCTTCCGGAGGAAAAATCACAGGCAGTTACCTCACTTCGCGTAAAGCTTTTCGTATCGCTACGCAGCGGGAGTATGGGCGAGCCGGACTTTGCATTTGACAGCGCCATAAAGAGTATGGTAAAAGACGCTTCTGTCAGCAAAGAACAAGATGGCTATTTGGTGGATTTGATTCTTTCCGGCAAGCGGGATCAGGAAATCCTGGATGAAAACGGGACGGTAAACCTGGGAACGCTGTCGGTTCAGCCGGAGAGTGAAGCCTATGAAATTGAAGTGTCATTTGCAGGCGAAGAGGATAACGCGGGAAAGCCAAAGGTACGGTATGCAGACGCAGGAAGCGTGTCTGAGGAAGCATTGTCATTTACAGATACAAAATCGGTAGTACTTAAAAAAGAAATAGTAATACCTCCGCCTGATACGGAAGCGCCGCCTCCCGATACGGAAATACCCCCAACCGAAACGCAAGAGCCGATAAAGGATCCGGATAGACAGCCTGCGCCGGAGGAGTTTACCCTTACCAAACCACTATTTAAGGCTGCGGTAAAAAACGGGGATAAAGCAGTCCGTTTTACCTGGACAAAAGTAGACGGCGCGGATGGTTATGTGATTTACGAATATGACAGCAAAACAAAGCAGTATAAAGAGATCAAAACGATTTCGGACGGCGGGGTAGTCGCGTTTTCCAAGTTGTTCCCATATGCTTCCACACATAAATTTAAAATCTGCGCATATAAAGTGGCGGCGGACGGCAGCCGGGTTTACGGGGAAGAAAGCGCGGTGGTAAACGCAACAGTAGCTCCCGATAAAGTAAAAGGGATGGCCGCAAAATTAAAAGGGACGTCCAAAGTAACGCTTTCCTGGAAGAAAGTGACCAAAGCAAAAGGATACCAGATTTACCGCAGCAATAAAAAGAACGGGAAATACAAACTGGTGAAGACCATTAGAAAAGGCGGGACAAAGAAATGCACGCTTTCATATCCGGCCGGCAAAAAATACTATTACAAGATCAGGGCGTACTTAAACGGGGCAAACGGCAAAAATTTGTATGGTTCCTACAGCGCTGCCAAAACACCGAAAAAGTAAAATGGAATCCTGCTTAATTATGTTGGAAAAAGGAGAAGAATAGGTATGAATAAAAGGTACACAATGAAGATGGGCCTGCTGGCAGCTTTCGTTCTGTTTATTGCAGCCGGGTTTTATAATCCAAAACTGGTAAAAGCAGCAGAACTGCAGAATGAGGAGACTGCCGTTTTGCAAAAAGGGGATTCGGTATACAATTTTTGGCAGTATACGGTATACCGCAATCAGATAACAATTACAAAATATACGGGTGCGGAAACGGAGGTAACCATACCTGGTTCAATCAACGGTCTTTTGGTAACGACGGTTGGTAGACGGGCATTTGAAGGAAATGAGTTTTTGCTTTCTGTCACCATTCCCGATTCGGTTCTGACCGTTGGAAACGGCGCTTTCAGGAACTGTGTGAACTTAAGGAATGTAAACGGAATGGCGTCGGTTACGTCGATTGATTCGGAGGCGTTTCAAAACTGCAGTTCCCTTACGTCAGTTTCTTTTGGAAGCGCATTGAAAAGCATTGGATACCAGTCCTTCCGGGACTGTGTCAGCCTGGCGGAATGCAGGCTGCCGGCTTCCATTACAAGCCTGGGAACCAGCTGCTTCCGCGGCAGCGGTCTTGTGAGTGTCGCAGTTCCTGCAAATATAACGCTTTATGACAGGGCATTTCAGGAATGCCAGAAACTCGAACGTGTTACCATTGGGGCAAACATTGCGTTAGAGAGCTATTTGTTCAATGGCTGCACATCTTTGAGAGAAGCGGTAGTGCAGGAAGGAGATGCGGCGATATATATAGATAATTATGCTTTTTTGGAATGTACGGCGCTTGAACGTGTTGTTCTTCCTTCGAATGTAAGAGCGATAGGATACCAGTCATTTTACAAATGCCAGTCCTTAAATACATTGGATTTGTCTTATGGACTGATTGGTATTTCAGACAGCGCTTTTCGGTACTGCGATTCTCTTGGCAGCGTTGATATTCCGAATAGTGTGACGGACATTGGTAACTTTGCGTTTGCAAACTGCGCGGCGTTAGAGAGCCTGACTATTCCGAACAGCGTGGTTACCATTGGGCGCAGCGTATGCGATCAGTCTACTGTGATTAAATGCTATCCCGGTTCTGCAGCCGAACAATATGCGCAGAATAATGGTCTGACGGCAGAACCGTTAGAAGCGGTTTTCAGTACGTCGGTCAGCTTTCCGGAACCGACAGTGTATATGGAAGTAGGAGATATAAAAAGGTTAAACTGCATCCTTTCACCGTCAAATACAACGGACGCTGTCGTATGGCAGAGTTCCAACACCCAGATTTTGGCTATTAACGCCATTGGGGAAATGGAGGCAAAAAAAGCGGGAAGCGTAACGGTCATTGCGACTGCAACCAGCGGCCTGCAGGGCAGGGTAAATATTGTCGTTTCCGATTCGCCAAGGTCGATTACCTTTTCCAGAAGCAGTTATACGATTCTGCCTGGTGAAACGGTAAGGCAGATTCCTTCCATTAGGGATACATCAGGCAATTTGCGCCCGGATTTGATTCCGGTTTACACCAGCTCCAATCCGGCTATCGCATCCGTTGCCACGGACGGTACGGTTACGGGTATTTCGGCCGGCCAGGTTACGATAACTGCCAAAATTAAAAATGTTTCGGCTTCGTATCAGGTAACGGTTGCCGTAAAAGGAGGAGGCTCCACGCCTTCCGTCCAGGTATCGCTTTCATTTGCAAAAGCTTTGAAAAAAGTTGTAATCGGGCAGTCTTTTACACAAAAAGCGACTGTATCGGGCGCGACAAACGTCGTGCCGGTATATGCCAGTTCAAACCCGAAAGTGGCAAAAGTAACAAATACGGGTAAGGTAACCGGATTGAAAGAGGGTACGGTTACGATTACGGCAACAGCGGGAAATGTGCGGACTGCTTATACGGTTAAAGTGGAAACGGCGCAGGCGACCGCCAGCGGAAAGACATTAAAAATTACCACGATTCCAAAAGCGAAGGTTACGGTAAAAGCAAATAAAAGCATGTTAGGCTCTTCCTCTAAAAAAGCTGTGGCTAATAAAAAAGGCGCGGTGAAGATTAAGTTTAAGAAGAAGATCAAAGGAAAAGTTAAAATAACAATCCAAAAATCAGGATATAAGAAAAAAACCATAAACAAGAAATTTTAGGCAGTGAATAATGGTATCATAAAGGGCGGCAGATTTTCGGCAAGAGGATTTGCCGCCCTTTCGTTCCGTATCATAGCATAAACAAAAATCCCCCTGCATACAATGTAAAAACAAGTATCGCAGGGGAATTTCTTTGAAAAGCTATATTGAGGAAAGAGCTATGGAAATAGCAAAATATATTATTGACAACAACGCAACCGTGCGTCAGACGGCCAGGCAGTTTGGCATTAGCAAGAGCACGGTACATAAAGACGTAACGGAGCGTCTCCCGCAAATCAATCCCGGCCTTGCAAACTGCGCCAGAAAAGTATTGGAAGTCAACAAATCAGAACGCCATATCCGCGGAGGAATGGCGACAAGGGAAAAATACCTGCATCAGCATATCTAAATGCACAGCGCTAACAGAACGGCTTTCTGTCGGCGCTGTATTTTTTAGAAACGGTTACATATTTTGAAAAGGATTGGAAATCCTAATGCCATACTTACAGTTGGAGGCAGCAAGGATGGAAAATTTAAAAAGGAACCCGTTTGGTTTTAAGGATAAAATCGGGTATATGTTTGGAGACTTCGGAAATGATTTCACATTTATTTTTGCAAGTACGTATCTGATGATATTTTATACAAAGGTGCTTGGAATTGATCCGGCAATGGTGGGCGTATTGTTTCTTGTAGCAAGGTGCGTGGACGCATTTACCGATGTGGGAATGGGGCGGCTTGCAGATTCTTCCCCGGAAAACCCCAAAGGCAGGTTTCGGGTTTGGATCATACGTATGTGCATTCCGGTAGCGGTTTCGAGTTTTCTGATGTACCTGGACGTCATGGCGGGCGCAAGCATGACGGTAAAAACGGTTTATATGTTTGTGACGTACCTTTTATGGGGCTCCATTTTTTATACTTCCATTAATATTCCGTATGGCTCTATGGCGTCCGTGATTTCGGAGCATTCCAGGGACAGGCAGTCGCTTTCCATATACCGTTCGCTGGGATCGACGTTTGCCGCGGTAGCAATCAGCGTGATTGCGCCCCTTTTTATTTATGAAACGGATGATCGGGGCAACCAGGTGGTAATTTCCGGAAGGTTTACACTGGTGGCGGCGGCATTTTCCATTCTGGCGGTTGTCTGTTACCTGTTTTGCTATTTCCTGGTGACGGAACGGGTAAAGGTAAGAAAAAGCGCTTCGCAGAAAAAGCGCGCCTCAGCCGCCAAAACATTAGGGCAGGTATTTTCAAACCGGGCGCTTCTGGCGATGATTCTGATTTCCATACTGACGCTTTGCGCGACGATTATGGGGCAGTCCATCAGCACGTTTTTATTTGCGGATTATTTTAAAGATACAAAGGCATTATCGTTTAACAATTTGCTGGGGCTTCCAGCGGCTTTGATTCTGGCGGCTATTTCGGGAAAACTGGTGGAATGGTTCGGCAGGAAAGAACTGACAAGCGGCGGCTGTATTGTGGCGGCGGTCCTGCTTTTTGCGTTGTATTTTATGAAGCTGACAAATGTCTGGGTGTTTATAGTCGTAAATTTTATAGCCAGTATCGGCGGGATGTATTTATTTAATATGACTGTCTGGGCAATGATAACGGACGTGATTGACGACAAAGAAGTACAGACCATGCAGCGGGACGACGGAACGATATACGGAGTTTATTCGTTCGCCAGAAAAGTCGGACAGGCGCTTGCCGGCGGCCTTGGCGGGTTTGCGTTATCGGCAATCGGCTATGACTCGCTGGCCGCAGCGCAGACGGATTCCGTACGGGCAGGGATTTATGCGCTTTCCACACTGTTTCCCGCGGTTATTTATACGGTTGTGGCAATTGTGTTTGTAACGTTGTATCCCCTGTCAAAAAAGCGGGTGGAGGAGAATACGAAGGAACTGCAGGCGCGCAGGTGACATATTTGGCTGCAGTACTTATATCGGCTGAAAATATAATTGTTTGCTCCGGTCATAAGCTATGCCTGAAAAATAAAACTTGTTTTTCCGGTGTTCCTTACCTATAATATGAAGTAGTGTCCGGCAGATTTTTGCCGGCAGACCACAGGGAGGAACGGATGCATGGATCAGGAAAAAGTAATTGTAATTGATTTTGGAGGGCAGTATAACCAGCTTGTTGCAAGGCGGGTGCGGGAATGTAATGTGTATTGTGAGATTTTTTCTTACCGTACCCCGCTGCAGGAGATTGCGGCAATGAAACCGAACGGTATTATTTTAACGGGCGGACCCAACAGCTGTTACGAAGAAGAAGCCCCGACGTACCAGAAGGAATTGTTTGAACTGGGGATTCCGGTACTGGGGCTTTGTTATGGCGCTCAGCTGATGTCGTTTCTTTTAGGCGGCAGGGTGGAGCGTGCCCCAGTGCGGGAATACGGGAAAACGAAGGTGCAGATTGACGGAACGTCTCCGTTATTTTCAGGCGTGCCGAAAACAACGGTTTGCTGGATGAGCCATTTTGACTATATATCCAAGGCTGCGCCGGGGTTTTCGGTAACGGCTCATACGGCAGACTGTCCGGTTGCAGCGGCAGAGGATGTGAAGCGGCAGCTCTATGCGGTTCAGTTCCACCCGGAGGTTTTGCATACGCAGGAAGGAACGAAGATACTCTGTAATTTTGTCAGGGGCATCTGCGGCTGTGCGGGAAACTGGCGGATGGATTATTTTGTGGAGCAGTCCATTCGGGAAATCAGGAAGAAGGTCGGGAACGGAAGGGTGCTTTGTGCGCTTTCCGGAGGTGTGGATTCGTCGGTGGCTGCGGTTATGCTGTCTAAGGCGATCGGCAGCCAGCTTACCTGCGTTTTCGTGGATCACGGCCTTCTACGGAAAAACGAAGGAGATGAAGTGGAGGCTGTTTTTGGCCCGCAGGGGAATTACGAACTGAATTTTATCCGTGTCAACGCACAGGAACGGTTCTATGTGAAACTGGCAGGGGTAAAGGAGCCGGAGCGGAAAAGGAAAATCATCGGCGAGGAGTTTATCCGTGTTTTTGAAGAAGAAGCTCAAAAAATCGGCTCCGTGGATTTCCTGGTACAGGGAACGATTTATCCAGATGTGGTGGAAAGCGGACTTGGCGGTGAATCGGCGGTGATTAAATCGCATCATAATGTCGGAGGTTTGCCGGATTGTGTGGATTTTAAGGAGATTATTGAGCCGCTGCGGAGCCTATTTAAGGATGAGGTTCGCAAGGTGGGGCTGGAACTTGGTATTCCAGAGTATTTGGTTTTTCGCCAGCCGTTTCCGGGACCGGGGCTTGGCGTTCGGATTGTGGGAGACGTTACGGCGGAAAAAGTACGGATTGTGCAGGACGCGGATGCCGTTTTTCGTGAGGAGATAGCATGCGCGGGTCTGGAGCAGACAATTGGACAGTATTTTGCGGCATTGACGGATATGAGATCCGTGGGCGTGATGGGCGATGAAAGGACGTATGATTACGCAGTGGCGCTTCGGGCTGTCAATACGGTGGATTTTATGACGGCAGAAGCGGCGGAAATTCCGTTTGGGGTGCTGCAGAAGGTGATGGGGAGGATCATCAATGAAGTCGGCGGGGTGAATCGGGTGTTTTATGATTTGACTAGTAAGCCGCCGGGGACGATTGAATTTGAGTAATTCAAAGGATGAGAGAAATCCAGTGTTTATGCTGGTTGCAAACAAAATGGTTTAGTGACTGGCAACGATTTGGCAACACTTTTTCTTATTCAGAGAATGATTTATATATTTCAATATGGCACATAGGGAAACCTTGCTGATTTGCGCGGGCAATGAGGAAAGCAGAACTGGCAGACCGGGCGATTGCATTTATGCAATTCGCCGGTAAGACAGGACTGTTTGACGAATGCTGCGACAACCGCACGATAGTGCGGGTTCAGAAATGAAAACTGAATATCAGCAAGGTTTTTCTTATTGCATTTCTTTGGCTATTTCTCAGATTTCTTAATGAGGTAATCACTTATTTCTTTGGAAGGCGTCCTTGCCCAATGCTGGCTGGTGTCCAGTTCCGGGTATCGGTAACGCCATTCGTCATATTCCTCTCTGCTGATTTCATCGTTTTCAAGCTTTTTTGCCTGTTGTTGCCATTCCCTGAGCATGGCGCTGACCGTATCAGCAGGGGAAGAATTGGAAGAATCCCGGCAAAGGCAGATAAGACCGTCTTTTTCCATTATCCTGAATCCATATATGTCCTCCAATGCAAAGAGGGTATGTAAAAAACCAATGTATGTGTCAATGTCTGGCACAGTCAGGGCATGGGGGCTGACACCAAGTATGCCCGCCATTTCTTTCACAAGGTTTTGCTTTGGGATTCTTGCCTCTGATTCATACTGCGCCATGCGCACGTCAGAAGTCCTGCCCAGAAAGCCGAGCTGTTCGCCGAGTTGTTTCTGTGTCAGGCTCTTCCTGTTGCGAAAAAATTTGATACGTTTTCCGATTGCCATAAGTAGACCTCCGTGTAGTTGGGATTTCTGTTTAGCCATGCCAGCTCAATTTCGCTCTGCTTCATTTCGCTGTGGCTGAACGCCAAATACGACAGTTAGAAAGCAGTATTGTATGTGCAAGCACCCACGATCCTGCTTTCTAGCTGTCGTGCATGGCTAAACAGTTAAACAAATTTGTTGGGTATAGTATAGCATGGCACAATGAAGATAGCAAGAAAAAATTAAATTAAAAAAGTTAAGATTTTTCCTGAAATCCCTTGGCTTAAATTTATAAGTTTAGTAATATAGGAAATACATAGACTAAATAAACAAATTTAGTCACGATTGAGATTGCCGGTAAAAACTGACGGCTGGAAAGAAATGTAGATTTACGGGTGCAGGCAGAGGAATTAGGAATAAAAGAGGGAAAGGGGGAAAGCGGGAAGAAAGGCTGGGAATAAGACAGGGAAAGGAGAGGATGGATAATGGAAGGTAAAAATTTTATGACGGTTGAGGAAGTTGCGCAGGAGCTGAACGTCTCCAAATCCTATGCCTACAAGGTTGTCCGGGAGCTGAATACAGAAATGCGTGAGCTTGGCTACCTGACAGTATCGGGCAGAGTGAACACAAATTTCTTCCGCAAGAAGTTGTGTTACAGTGAGTAGTTTTTTGCAAAGAATTATCTTATAGTAGATAGTTTTTTCATTAGGAGTTATGTTACAGCGGAAAATGTAGGAATCTTTAAAATGTTGCCGGGGCTGATGGCAGATTTTGTTATTATTGCAATCAGCTCCGGGGAAAGGAGCGTGAGCATATGGCTGTATACAAGGATGGCGATAAGTGGCGCGTCATCTACCGATACACGAATTACAAAGGGGAGAGGAAACAGAAACAGAAAAGGGGTTTTGCGACCAAAAGGGAGGCATTGGGTTGGGAACGGGAAGTCATGCTGAAAAGCGAGTCCAAACTTGACATGACGTTTGCCAGTTTCTTTGAAATCTATGAGGCGGACAAAAAGAAGAGGGTGAAGGAGAACACATGGGAATCCAAGAGCCATGTGATACGCACGAAGATATTACCCTATTTCGGGGAGCGGAAGATTGCGGAGATTGAGCCGAGGGACGTGATTGCATGGCAGAATGAAATGCTTGCCTATAAGGGCGAAAATGGAGAGGTCTATTCCCCAACCTACCTGAAGACCATCCATGCACAGTTGAGCGCAATTTTCAACCATGCCGTAAGATTTTACCATCTGCCGGGCAACCCGGCGCAGAAAGCCGGGACGATGGGCAGCGAGGAACACAAGGAAATGCTGTTCTGGACAAAGGAGGAATACTTGAAATTTGCGGACGCGATGATGGACAAGCCATTGTCCTATTATGCCTTTGAAATGCTCTACTGGTGCGGCGTTCGGCTAGGCGAAATGCTTGCCTTAACGCCGTCAGACTTTGATTTTGGGCGTAATATCGTAACCATAAACAAGTCCTACCAACGGTTAAAGGGGAGGGATGTCATCACTTCCCCTAAGACCGCAAAGAGCAACCGGACGATAAAAATGCCGCATTTCTTATGTGAGGAAATGCAGGAGTATATCGGTATGCTTTATGAAATCAGTGGGGATGAAAGGATGTTCCAAGTCACAAAATCCTACCTGCACCACGAGATGGACAGGGGAGCGAAAGCGGCAGACGTGAAACGCATAAGAATCCATGATCTGCGCCACAGCCACATTTCCTTGTTGATTGAGATGGGTTTTTCAGCACTTGCCATAGCGGACAGGGTAGGGCATGAGAGCATAGACATTACCTACCGCTATGCGCATCTTTTCCCCAACAAGCAAACGGAAATGGCAGATAAATTGGATATGGAGCGCATGGAAAGCGTTACGCAGACAGATAATGGCACAGTCATCCAGTTTCATATGGATAAGGAATTTGAGCCGGAACGGAGAAAGGGGGGGGTAAGATTATGGAAAAAAGGCTTGATTACAAAGGAAGATGGAGGAACAAGACAGTGGCATTCCATGTCTCGGAGGAGGAAGGAAAGCTGATTGACTGCTGTGTGAGCTTATCAGGACTTACCAAGCAGGACTATGTTACCCGGCGTTTGCAGTGCCGGGATGTAGTGGTGCAGGGCAAACCAAGGGTGTATAAGGCACTCCGCAACCAGATGGCAGAAATCCATGAGGAGTTAAAACGTCTGGAAAAATGCAGCGGGGACAATGATGAACTGCTCTACACGATACAGTTAATTGCGGAAACAATGAATGGGCTGAAAGGGAAAAATTGATTGCAGTCAGCCCTATATTTACCAGCCGAAAAAGAAAAATTATAGGGGCTACTCGTTTAATTAATACCCGATTTTGTCATCAAAAACATCCCATTTTTCGGGTGGGATTGGAACAATTTGAGAGAAAAGGAACAAAAAAATTGCAGACAGGGCATCCGATGGCAAGAAAATATGAGGCTGCCGGACAGGAGGAAATCATGGAAAAACACATCATTGGTGAAAATAGAATCAGCTATACGAAGGGAACAGATGAAATGGGTGGGATTGATGAAAAATGTCCGCTCTGCTGCGGAGGAGATTGTGCTGAAAGAGTTGGTGTATTGTTAATGAATTCGTGTTGGATAAGCCGGTATATTTGTGATAAAAGCCGTACTGGAAAGGAAATATATTGCTGAAGGAGTAGGTAGATTGCCCGAAAAATTATGATGATAAAAGGAAGAAGCTGCTGGAAGAACTTGTAGACTGCCGGGGAAAACCATGCCGGAAAAATGGAAATATTTTATAGAAGTAGGGCGGGAAACCGCTCTATTTTCTTTGAGGAAAATCAGTATATAGATTTAAAATATGGGGATTTCTGGTGGAATAGGATGGTGGGAAAGCCTGTGAAAGATTTCTTTTTCGGCTGGGAAAATAAGCAGTGTCGGACTCAGATAGCGGACGAAAAATTAATACACAATACCAGCAAGCAACGCCTTTGGATTGCCATGCCTCTATGGGCAGTGGCAACCTCCGGCACTTGTTAGGGGAAATCCCCTAGCCCCTTTTTAACAGTTATGTTTCCGTCTATAAGCAATATTGTAACTATTTTTTCGTAGCTTTGGTAATGGTGCCCTTGATTTTCGGTATATAAGAAATTAAGCTTAAATGTCATAAAAAATACCCTTTTCCAGATAGACATATGTAATGATAAAAAATTGTCTATCGGGAAGGGGCACGTTTTTTTTGGAAAATTCTTAGGCTAATATTTTTTATATTCTGGAAATTTATTTATTATGAGTGAATCCTAAAATATAATCTGCTGACACTTCATAGAACTTGCAGAGAATCATTAAACATTCTATGGGCATAGGTCTTTTGTATAATTCATATTGGGAATAAGTTGTCTGTGCAACCTTCAATATTTCAGCAACTTCTTTTTGGGTTAAGTCGTTATCTTGACGTAATTCTCTTATACGCTCTGGATATTTCACATTGAAATTGTGTCTAATGTGGTTCACACTTTTCACCTCTCGCAATGATTTTGTTACAAGTCTTAACCAAAACCTGATTTTAAGTCGCTATGAGTTGAAAAACCATATAATATATCTGCGTCTATCCATAAGGCACCAATTATATGAGGAAAGGAATCTTTAAAATGGTGAAAAGTCAAACAGGAGACTTATTTTCTTAAAAACTGAAAAGCGATGAAAAAATATTGATAAAATGGTATAGGGAAAATCCGATTTCTGTATATATTGAAATTGCTTTGATAAAATTGGTGGGTTGGAAGATTATTACAGAAAATGAGCATAAGAAGTATCAATCAGAAGTTGTCAAAAAAGCTTCTTTATGGAAAAGGATTGCGAGAAATGAGGTGAAAAATATTATGGACAAAGACAAATTAAAAGATTTTCTGTTTGAAATACTGAATGAAAATGATGAGTTGTTTTCCGATGTATCACTGGATGATGAAACAGATACACTCTTTCTTACGAGTGTTGGTGGGAAAAGGTTTATTGTTACTGTTAGTGCTGTGGCAGCGGACAAAGCAATCATAGAATTGTGGGCAAAGAAAAATCCGGAATTAATGTCTATTGTCCTCGGTGTAGTATATATGAGGGATTTAGGGGGGTCACGGAAGAAGAAACAAGTAAATATCTATCAGAAATTGTTAAAAGGGCAAAATAACGTTTTTGGTAAAGATTTTTCGTTAAGAAATAATTTAGGATGATGAAAAGAGTTATCTGATATATTTTTTCATATATCGGTTGGCTCTTTTTTGTTGGTATAGAAGCTTGTAATAATTATTTAGAGTGTCCTTGAGTTGAATTTTGAAATGAAATATTAAAAAGATGGGAGCGATCTTTTGTGCCAAGTGTAAATTAAAACTATTAACAAATTTCACGTTTATCTGGAAATCCCGCTGTCAGGGTTTTTAAAGAAAAAGATTGAACCGTTAAAATTTGTTGCTGAAAGTGATGATAAATCGGAAATAAGTGGACAGCAATTGTGCCAACGATATTACTTGGTTGGACATATTTGTGCTATGTACATTGCGTACCGCCTTGAACTGTGAGACAAGGTATTTAATTGTTTTCTTTTAGCAGACAAAAAAGAAAGAATAGATTGTATTTTTTTGTATATTGTATTAAAATAGCAAGAAAGGAACAAAGGTTTGCACTTGTAATATTTTAGTAATTTTTTAGAGTTAGCAGGTATTTGTAATAAATACGATTGAAAATTAGACTGAATGAATTGCTACAAAAAAAGACTGAGTAGGAACAAGTAGTCACATAAGGAAGTAATGAACTGGAAACAGATAGATAATTACTGTACAAATAGTATTACTCGGTTGGACGTGCATATGTTGTGTAAGCTGTATACTGTGCTGGGATGTAAGATACAAGATTTATTGGTTTCTATCCGCTGGGGAAAGAATAGTTAGGTTATTGTTAAAGAATAATTGTAAAATTATAGAGTTTGAAATACTCGCGCCAGTGGTGCGAGTATTGGAGAAAAAAGGGGCTGAATGGAAGACTACAATACATGAGTGAAGTTGATTATATTTTAATATAGCGTATAGTAAATAAAATTTGATAGGAGGCTTTGTAATGGCTGACAAAATTATAGATTATATATCTGGAATAAAAGTAAACGGAACGCCGGAAGAAATACAAGCAACGCAACCATTTTCAAAAATATTAGTTGAGAATTATGGTTATCCAAAAGAGTTGATCCAGACTAGACCACAATATAGAGTTAAAGTTAGACCATCGGATATTAAAAAGGAATATCCAGTTGATATTGCTGTTTTTACTTCTACTGATAAAAGAGAGGACGATTTATATATCATTATCGAATGTAAGAAAAAAATCGTAAAGATGGACGTTCCCAGCTTGAAGATTATTTAAGATTATCCAAAGCATATTTAGGTGCCTGGTACAATGGTAATGAAATATTGTATTTGAGAAAATATGAGCAAGATGGTAGAGTTGAATTTAGAGAAATTCCTAATCTTCCATTATATGGGCAAAATGTTGATGACATAGGATTGTATAAAAGGAAGGATTTGAAAAAAACACATAATCTGAAAAATACATTTAATAATATAAGGAATTATTTAGCAGCAAATAATACTGGACAAACGCTTGATACAGAATTACTTCCACAGCTAATCAATATTATATTTTGTAAAATATATGATGAGAGATATAAAAAAAGTGATTCTTTTGTAGATTTCCGTGCAGGTATAAATGAAGAATATGCAAAAATATCAAAAAGAATACAAAACTTATTTATTGATGTAAAAAGAAAATATCCGGATGTATTTGATGTTAATGATAAAATTACACTTTCGGATAACTCAATTGCGCATATTGTTGGTGAGTTGCAACAATATTGTTTAATGGAAAGTGAACGGGATGTTATTGCTGATGCATTCGAAATGTTTATTGGGCCTTCATTAAGAGGACCTCAGGGACAATTTTTTACGCCTAGAAATGTTGTCAAATTATTGTTAGCAATGACAAATCCTGGACAAAGAGATAAGATAGTTGATCCGGCATGTGGCTCCGGAGGTTTTTTGGTAGAAGCATTAAAATATGTATGGGCAAAAGTGAATAAGCAGTGTGAAGAATTAAATTGGCCGGAAAAAGAAATTTTTGCAGAACTACAAGAAGTAGCAATTAAAAATTTTAATGGCATAGATAAAGAAAATTTTTTAAGTAAAACGTCAAAGGCATATATGGCGTTACTAGGTGATGGTCGTGGTGGAATTTTTTGTGAAAACAGTTTAGAAAATCCTGAAAATTGGTCTATAAAAGCGAGGAATACAATTATGGATGGTAAATATGATGTGGTATTAACAAACCCTCCATATGGTTCGAAGTTAAAGATTGACGATAAAACGATTTTAAAACGTTATGAACTTGGATATAAATGGAAAGTGAGCAGAGATGGTGAATTGGAAAAAACAAATAAAGAATTGTCGGATCAAACTCCACAAGTTCTCTTTGTTGAAAAGTGTCTTGCGTTATTGCAGATTGGTGGTAGATTGGGAATAGTTGCACCTGAAAGCATGTTTTGTAACCCAAGTCATAAATACATTATGAAATATGTTGAGAAACATGCTCGAATTGATGCGATTATTTCAATGCCGGAAGAATTATTTCAGCCACATACACATGCAAAAACTTGTGCTGTACTTATGACAAAGTTGGAGAAAAATGAAGAAATAGATTTAGAACATAAAATATTTATGGCAGTTGCGAAGTGGTGTGGTCATGATTCTAGAGGGCTAGAAGTACCTTATGATGATATTCCAGCAATTCAAGAACGTTATGAGAAATATAAAAATGGTGAAAATCTATCATATGATCATTTAGGATTTACTGTGAAACAGTCCGATATTGTAAATAATATATATTTGCCGATTTATTATAATCCTGAAATCAAAAAGAAATTAGATACTTTAAGAACAAATTATGATTTAGTATTATTGGGAGATCTGGTAAAGGATGATGTTATAGTAATTTCTACTGGTGATGAAGTTGGAAAATTGGCATATGGTACAGGAACAATACCTTTTATAAGGACTTCTGATATTGCAAATTGGGAGATTAAGCTTGATCCTAAACAGGGATTAGCCCAATCTGTTTATGATGGATTAAAAGAGAAACAGGATGTTCAAGCAGAGGATATTTTAATGGTTAAAGATGGTACATATTTAGTTGGGACGTGTGCAATGATTTCTAGTGCCGATACAAAAATTGTTTATCAAAGTCATCTTTATAAAATGAGGTGCAAAGATAAAGAAAAAATGAATCCATATTTGCTTTTGGCATTGTTATCCTCTCCAATTGTAAAAGAACAAATAAGAGCAAAACAATTTACACAAGATATTATTGACACGCTTGGTAGACGAATTTACGAGTTAGTGTTACCAATTCCTAAAGATAATGATGAGCGTGTGAAAATTATAAAACAAGTAAAAGATGTATTCAAAAAGAGAAATGAGGCAAAAAAAATTATGAAAGATACTTTATTAAATATGACCCCAATTCATAATTTTAATGAAGAAGAAAATTTTTTAACTTTGATTTAGAATTATGTATATAGAATTCGCATCAGGTTCAAAAGAACTTATATTTGATACGGAAAATAAAAAGTCTTAATCGTTAAATTTGGGTATAAAGATTTAAAGGATGATTTAAAGTGTGAAAAGAAATTATCTATTGGGAATCAATACCGCTTAATCATTATAAGCGGGGTTTATACATTGATTTACTTCTTTTTCACAGAAGTTTAAAGAGATTAGTGGTAATCGAGTTGAAAATAGGTGAGTCGGAGACGAAATACGCAGGAAAAATGTAACTATATCTAGACAACTTTGGATGAACAGGTAAAACTGTCAAAGGAAAATCCGTTTGTCAGTATTAGTATTTGCAAAAGTAAAAACAAGACATATGTGGGACATGCCTTGAAACAATTGAATGTACCGATTGGGATGGCAACCTATAAGCTGGGCAATTTGCTACTATAAGATATGAAGGAAATGTTGCCGGAGGAGAGTTTGAGGGGGCTTGAGGAGGAGAATGGAAATGCTTATATACGAATTAGTTGAGAAATGTAACATGAGAAATGAGAGTAAAATTATACAAAAACAATGTGAAGGGTGTACATATGGTGATGAGTGTCCACATGATTGTAAAAAATGTTTGGAATATGTTCATTTTCCAAATAGAGCACCAGAAATGCGCCATTATGATTGTGTACATATGGCTGATTGTTATTATTGCAAATACAGTTTTCGATATGCATCTGAAATTGTTTATGGTTTGAAACAATTTGCAGATATAAGAAAAAAAGATAATTTAAGGGTGATGTCAGTTGGTTGTGGACCATGTACAGAATTGGCAGCGATTGATTATTTACGCCACCAAAATTATCTTAATTATAAGGGATTGGAATTTCTTGGAATTGATCCGTTAGATGAAGTCTGGGTTAATATATGGGGTGATATTAAAAAATATTTTGGAGGGGGAATATATTTTCTAAATAAGAATATGCTTGAGATTGTCGATGTAATTATTGAAAAGCAATGGGTTCCGGACTTAATTATTTTTCAATATGTTTTTTCGGATATGTATAAAAATCATAAGCAAGAAGATATAGAGAACTTTATTGAAAAATTGGCAGCTTTTTTAGATGGACAGATAGGAAAATCAATTTATATATTGGCTAATGATACAAATTTAAGTATACAATATAGTGGTGGGAGGGAATTTTTTGATATATTGAGAAATAAAATTCGAATGCCGAAAATTATTAGAGAATACCATTTTGATAATATGAATAGAGAAAAGCATTATGAATATGGAGAAGAATATAGAAGAAACGATTTGGTTTTTGATAATATACCAGATGAGATACATGAATTATATGAACCATTTGAAAGTTGTACAAGTGCTCAACTTCTCATTAAGAAGACATAATGGAGGATGATAAATGTGATATTAAGTGTAAGCCGAAGAACCGATATACCTAATTATTATTCAGATTGGTTCTTTAATCGTATAGAAGAAGGTTTTTTATATGTAAGAAATCCAATGAATTTTCATCAAATAAGTGAGATTGATATTTCGCCAAATGTTGTAGATTGTATTGTGTTTTGGACAAAGAATCCACAGCCAATGCTTGAAAATTTATATAAACTCAACGAGTATAAGTATTATTTTCAATTTACTCTTACAGGATATGGAATAGATATAGAATGCAATGTACCACATAAAAAGGAGGTAATGATTCCTATATTTCAAAAATTATCAAAAGAAATAGGAAAAGAAAAAGTCATTTGGCGGTATGATCCCATTATTTTTACAAATAAATATACTCCTGAATATCATATCAAAGCATTTGAACAAATAGCATGTTTATTAAATGGATATACAAATAAAAGTGTGATTAGTTTTGTGGATGTTTATGCTAAAAATAAGAAAAATATTGCTTCTTTACAGCCATATCAGATAAGCCATAGTCAGTTGTTAAATTTTACAAGAAAACTAAGTGAAATTGCAATAAAAAATGGTATGGAAATAGGGAGCTGTGCAGAAAACCTTGATTTAGAGCAATGTGGAATACAACATAATAGTTGTATTGATAAAAAATTGATTGAAAAAATAATAGGTTGTAGCATAAAAGCTGGTAAAGATAAAAATCAACGTAGCGAATGTGGTTGTATTGAAAGTGTTGAAATAGGAACATATAATACTTGTTCTAATGGGTGTAAATATTGTTATGCAAATTATAGCGAAGAAAATGTAACTAATAATTGCAATAAGTATAATCCTAAATCACCATTACTTTGTGGAGAAGTTATGGGTGACGATAAAGTCAATCGAAGAAAAGTGAAGTCGTTAAAGGAATTACAATTAAGTATCTTTGATTTGGGGAATTGAGGATTGTATGATTAGGGTTTCTGTTGATCAATGGTGAAAAGCATCAATATATTGAAAAAGTATTGTAATATATTATTAAATTGTTATAATAAGAATTTGGCAACACTTTGGCAACAGAAAATCAGTAAGCTCAAATATAGTGCATAATTGAAGTAAAAACTTGGCGATTAGGTATAGAAAATTAAATAAAATAGACTAAGAAACAAGCTGAACTTGCCGAGTTCGAGTAGACATTTTTGTACATGGGAAGTCCGCAAAGCTAGGAAAATCAAAGGGTTTGCGGGCTTCTTGATTCTAAAGTGGTAATGTTTTGGTAAAGTTTTTTGGAGCCAGTTCCATATTTCATATTTTAAATGGCGTGATAGGTGGATGAAATGGACAGGGTATTACCAAATATTACAAGTGGATGAAAAAAAGTAATATGGAATTAAAATGATAATAGGAGTATTCGGAGAGATTCGGATGCTCCATTTTCATGTGGGGCTGTCGATTAATACCGATTTTTAAGCTCTAAAACTTAAAAATCGGTATTAACCGACAGACATTCATGAGAGAATCTCACCACTATATA
>OFFG01000744.1_pt1 | contig 24719 bp, 20 predicted proteins | sample 1521331 | NCBI WGS metagenome assembly OFFG01 (sample SAMEA3504129, study PRJEB24116) | mouse gut metagenome | biome: mouse gut; feature: mouse-associated habitat; material: faeces | place: Denmark | collected 2011 | reverse complement strand
CCAACTGCCGGCTGGTGAGTGGCTACAACAGCTACGAGCTGGAGGACGACAAGCTTTACCGGGTGGTCAGCGGGATGTATTCCGCTCAGATGCTGGGCACGGTGGAGGAGAAGTCCATGGGCCTGCTGTCCCTGACGCCCAAGGACGCCCAGGGACAGCCCATCACCGATTTCACCCAGCACATTCTATACGACCGCCGGGGCAATGAGCTGAAGGAGTGGTACGCCCTGGCCTCCTATCTGGGGACCTTTGAAAGCTCCGGATTGCCCCTGCAATATGCCCAGCCCGATGGCCGCAAGGCCGTTAGCCATAGCTGGAACCCCATCGCTTTGGTCAGAAGCCCCAACTGGATCACCCTGACGGCGGTCCTGCTGCTGACCATGGTGGTCCTGCTGGCCGCGTTTATCATACGCCAGGTCCTGCGGGCCAAGCGGCGGCGGCGGTACGGAAAGAGCAAGCCGCGCTTTTTCAAGCGATGAGGCCTTATCTGTTAGTTTAGAGGAGGATAAAGTGTGAAGCAGTATCAAATTGTCAACAAAAAGGTGCTTACGCCGGAAATCAGCCAGATTTCCGTCTACGCGCCTCTGGTGGCGGCCAAGGCCAAGCCGGGCCAGTTCATCATTCTGCGGGTCAGCGAGGAGGGCGAGCGCATCCCCCTGACCATCTCCAGCGCTAAGGACGGCCTGGTCACCGTGATCTATCAGAAGATCGGCGGCACCACCCTGGCGCTGGATCAGCTGAACGAGGGCGACTGCCTCCAGGACTTCGTGGGCCCCCTGGGCCTGCCCACTGAGGTGGAGAACGTGGGCCGTGTGGCCGTCCTGGGCGGCGGCCTGGGCTGCGCCATCGCCCTGCCTGTGGCCCGGGCCCTCCATCAGGCCGGCAACCAGGTGGACCTGATCGGTGGCTTTAAGACCAAGGAGATCGTCATTTTGGAGGAGGAGATGGGCCAGGCCTGCACCGACCTGCACATCTGCACCGACGACGGCACCTACGGCTACCACGGCTTTGTCACCGGCAAGCTGGAGGAGCTGATCAACAGTGGGGTGAAGTTCGACCGGGTCTTTGCCATTGGCCCCCTGCTGATGATGAAGTTTGCCTGTAAGCTCACCGAGAAGTACAACATCCCCACCACCGTGAGCATGAACCCCATTATGATCGACGGCACGGGCATGTGCGGCTGCTGCCGTCTCACCGTGGGCGGCGAGGTGAAGTTCGCCTGTGTGGACGGCCCCGACTTCGACGGCCACAAGGTGGACTTTGACGAAGTGATTGCCCGCAACGCGACCTATAAAGAGCATGAAGCCAAGGCGAAAGAGAAGCACCTCTGCCGCCTGGGAGGAGGTGCCATGAATGGCTAATATGCAGATGGAAAAGACCCCCATGCCGGAGCAGGAGGCCAATGTACGCAACGCCAATTTTAAAGAGGTGGCCCTGGGCTACACCCTGGAGCAGGCCCAGAACGAGGCACAGCGGTGCCTGAACTGCAAAAACAAGCCCTGTGTCAGCGGGTGTCCTGTGGGCATCCCCATTCCCGAGTTTGTGGGCAAGGTGGCCGAGGGCGACCTGGCCGGGGCCTATCAGCTGCTGTCCGACGCCAACGCCCTGCCCGCCATCTCGGGCCGCGTCTGCCCCCAGGAGACCCAGTGCGAGGGCAAGTGCGTCCGGGGCATCAAGGGCGAGCCCGTGTCCATCGGTCGCATCGAGCGCTTTGTGGCCGACTGGGCCGCGGAGAACGGCATTGCCAACGTGGCCACCGCCCCCAAGAACGGCCACAAGGTGGCGGTGATCGGCTCCGGCCCCGCCGGTCTGACCTGCGCCGGTGAGCTGGCCCGGATGGGCTACTCCGTCTCTGTCTTCGAGGCCTTCCACACCCCCGGCGGCGTGCTGAGCTACGGCATTCCCGAGTTCCGCCTCCCCAAGGCCATCGTCAAGCGGGAGGTGGCCAACCTGGAGAAGATGGGGGTAGACATTGAGCTGAACATGGTCATCGGAAAGGTGCTTACCATTACGGAGCTGTTTGAGCAGGGCTATGAGGCGGTGTTTATTGCCTCCGGCGCCGGCCTACCTATGTTCATGAAGATTCCTGGCGAGTCCCTGGTGGGCGTCTACTCTGCTAATGAGTACTTGACCCGGATTAACTTGATGAAGGCATACAAAGATGGCTCTGCCACCCCTGTTCTCCACAACAAGAAGGTGGCTGTTGTAGGCGGCGGCAACGTGGCGATGGATGCCGCAAGATGTGCGAAGCGGCTGGGCGCCGATGTCCATATTGTTTATCGCCGTTCCGAGGCCGAGCTTCCTGCCCGGAAGGAGGAGGTCCACCACGCCAAGGAAGAAGGGATTGTCTTTGATTTGCTCACCAATCCTGTATCCATTGAGGGCGATGAGTCCGGTCATGTCCAAACCATTACCTGCGTAAAGATGGAGTTGGGTGAGCCGGACGCCTCCGGACGCCGCCGTCCTGTTGTGATTGAGGGCAGTGAGTTTAAAATGGAGGTGGATGCCGTAGTCATGTCTTTGGGAACCCAGCCCAACCCCATGAGCTACGATGGCACTCCCGGTCTGGAGAAGACCCGAAAGGGTTGTGTCCAAGCGGATGAGCATGGCTGCACATCCTGTCCCAACATTTTTGCCGGCGGCGATGCCGCTACCGGCGCGGCCACGGTCATTCTGGCCATGGGTGCAGGCAAAACTGCCGCCGCGGCTATCGACGGGCAGCTGAGCGGGAAGTAAGGTTTCTAAAAACAGACTTTCAGGGTAAAACCATGTGCTGCATTACAGCGCGAAGGAGCGGGCCCCGGCCGGGGTCCGCTTTTTCGCATGGTGCGGGTCATACCCGGACTTGTCCGGCAAAAGAATTTGACTTATCGGGCGGTTTGTTGTACCATAGAAACGGGGGAGGGATTTTGTATGAGGAGGCGGTCTGATGTCTGAACAATCCGTTCCGTTCTATTCTGTCATCATGGTGCGCGGAGAGCCCATTTCGATCCCCACATCTCTGCCGGAGGGGTACTCCTACCGGTTCTTTACACCCGGCATGGAGGAAGATTGGTGCCGTATCCAATGCAGCGTTCAGGCATTCCCCGACCAACAGACCGCTGCCGGAGCCTTCCAGGAGGAGTTTGCCGGCCGGCCCTCGCTGCTGGGCCGGCGGATGATATTTGTCTGCGACAGCGCGGGGCGTCCCGTAGGAACCGCCGCCCTCTGGCCTGGGGACGACTTGGGAAAGCCCATGGAACGCGTGCACTGGGTGGCGCTGATTCCCGGTCTCCAGGGACGCGGTATCGGGAAAGCCCTGCTGTCCCGGGTGCTGGAAATCTCGCCGGAGGAAAGCGGCGATAAGGGCGTCTATCTCACCACCCAGACCACCAGCTTCCGGGCGATCAATATTTACCGGCAGTTTGGCTTTGAGGCGTATCTGGGCCCGCAGCCCTCTCGTTTCAAGACCCAGGGCGGCTCCTATGAAAAGGAAACCATCGCCGCCTGGCGGATAATCGATTCGCTGCTGACTGCATATACAGGCTGCTGCCGCTCCGCCGGGTCGGTGCTCTTTGGCCCGCCCGCACCGCTGGCTCTTCTCTTTGAGCGGGAAAACATGTTCAGCAAGTGCTCCATCTGCAAGGTATTTGAACTGGCGGCCCCCGCCCAGTCCGGCGACGTCCCCCACCGCCATGACTATACCCAGATCTGGTATGTGACCAGAGGGTATTGCGAGCACTATGTGGAAGGGCAAATCTATACCATGTCTGTGGGAGACGCTTTTCTGCTTCCCCCGCAAGTGACGCACAGTACCATTTTACAAAATGACAGCAGCATCATCTGCTGCGAATTTTATATGGAGAGTTTATTTCCAGATAAACCCACCTCCTATAGCAAGCTGCAGGAGATGACGCAGAATATTTCCTTCACGCTCCTCTTTCAGCAGAAGCTTCACAGCACCCAGCCCAGATTTTCGTTCAGCCCCCAGGGCCAGCGGGAGACCGAGAAGCTTCTTCGCTCCATGCTGGCAGAATACCGGCAGGAGGAACCCTTTTATGAGGACAAGCTATACCTGCTGGTGCTGGAGCTCCTGCTGAATTTTGCCCGGGAATACGCCATGTCCCCCATCCGGGAGGTTTCGGAAAAGGCATATGACAAATACCGCAGTATGGTCTCTGCCGCCATTGTCTACATTGACCAGCACTACGCCGAAGCCATCAGCCTGGAGGACATTTGCCGTATTTCGATGGTGTCCAAAACCTACTTCTGCTATCTGTTCAAAATGCTGACGCATAAAACCTTCATCGAATACCTCACCGACCTGCGTCTGGAGCGGGCCATGGAGCTGCTGCGTCAGACCAATCAGTCAATCATAGATATTTCTCAGGCGGTGGGCTTCCGGGATTCTGCCCATTTTTCCCGCACCTTCAAGCAGGCCAGGGGCGTCTCACCCAGAGATTACCGCCGGGCTGCCAAAAATCAGGCATAAGAACCTGTATTCATAATCGGGGAATGCTGGATGGACGAGGATTTTTCTCGTCAGACAAGGAGGTTTTCCGCGGTAATCCTGACGGATTGCAAGGAAAAGCGACACAGTATGGCGAGAAAAAGACCGGCCAGACAGCGTTCAACGGTTGTGAATACAGGTTCTAAGAAAAGAGCAGGTCTGCCCCACGATTTTGCCGTGTGACAGACCTGATTTTTATATGACGTATTTCAAGATTTTTTAACGCGGCAGGGCGGCAAAAGACCCGCCCAGACGGCGTTCAACACCTGTGAATACAGGTTCTAAGATTACCTGCACTTCAATATCCGCTTCAAACATGCGCCTCCAGGGCAGGCGGACACGCTTCAGACGGAGGCGGGGGGCCACAGAGGGCATGGATGCGTCAATAAATGCCTGCAAACGCCGGAAGACGCACGCCGCCGCCTCGCCATCCTGACTGCCGGCGTGGAAGTAGTCGAGCCCCATTCCCGGCAGGTCTTCCTCTGCCGCCGCCTGACGCACAACCGCGTCATAGCCGCAGTCCTCCACATACCGCAGCGCCAAAAAATCCAGAAATGTACTGTCCGCTCCCCAGAGCAGATACCGCACTCCCTCCGCCAGAGCTGTGCCCATGGTGTTGGCAGAGGTGTTCCAGCCCGCGTATCCAGCCACTTCCAGCATCCGCCCATCCGCATCCAGCATGGCCAGCAATTCCAGATCGCCGCCGTTGCAGTAGGCATTGTCGCAGATGCTCACAGCTTTGCCCCGGTCCATCCAGAAGCACATCTCCAGAAAAAACGGAGTCAGACTGCGGCACACGTCATAATCCAAATCCTGGCGCGGCTGTACAGCCGCGCCAGCCATCTTCACCGGCGGCGCGCTCAGCGCAAGAATCAGGTCCGCCTGCTCCGGCGATGCCGCCGGACGGCAGCCCGCAGCTGCGATCTGGCAGCGAACGGTTTCTCCCAGAGGCCGGTCCTCGAAAGGAGGAATCACAAAGGGCGCTCCCTCGCTGGCATAGAGAGGATACACCGCCGGACAGCGGCTGTACAGCCGGTTTATCATCCGGGCGGTCAGGGTAAGCCCCAGTTCGTCCGCTCCGGGATAGATCAGCACCTTTCGCTGCAGCCGCTTCTCCCTCACAGCCAGACGGACTTGCGCCTGGTCCATTGCGGTAAAGCCCAGGGGAGCCGAATCGTCCTGGGGAACGGCCAGAAAATCGATGGTCCCATCCTCCGCCAGCTCCAGCGCCTTCAAATTCATCTCCAGATTCCGCCGCCTGCGGGTCAAATAGTCCTCCAATGCCTGGGGCGGTATCCGCCGCTCCAGCGCCTGCGCCTCCTGTCCGGCCGTCTCTTCGCACTTTTCCATCCTGTGGCGGGCCACTCCCAGCTGGTGAATGTCGCTGCCGAACCGGCCATAGTAGTCCGGCTCTTCATCGTCGCTGGAATAGGAGGGACACCGCATGATGCAGTGGAAGGCGAATACCGGCATCTCCGGGCGGGCCCTGCGGATGATCCGCAGCAGCTCCATCCGCCGCTCTGTCTCCGCCTGCTCCAGGCTGTGCAGCCGGGAAGGGATCAGCCCGCCGTACAGAAGCATGTCCATACTCAGTACCAATCCGTCTGCATCCCGGCATGCCTCCAGCAGGAACGCCTCCAGCGCGCCATATTCCGCCGGTTCTTTCTTGTCCCCCAGCTTCGGCGGACATACTACTGTCAGCTCGGGGGAGTCAAACAGCAGGGAAGGGAATTTTGCGTTGCAGGGCCGCTCATCCAGCGGCAGAAGTACAATTTTTTTCATAGCAATTCTCTCTATTGCCTGTTAATCGTACAGATGACAGGCCGCATAGTGTCCAGGAGCCGCTTCGTGGTAAGCAGGCTCCTCCTCCCGGCAGCGGTCGGAGGCCTGGGCGCACCGGGTACAGAACCGGCAGCCTTTGGGCGGATTCAGGGGCGAGGGAATCTCTCCCTCCATGCCATGGAACTCCCCTCCATTCTCGGACACCTGCGGCACGCTCTCCATCAGGGCCCTGGTATAGGGGTGCAGAGGACTGCGGTAGAGCTCCCGGGTATCCGCATATTCTACCAGTTTGCCCAGATACATCACTGCCACATGGGTAGAGATATACTCCACCACCGCCAGATTGTGGGCGATGAAAATATAAGAGAGCTCCTTTTGCTGCTGGAGGTCCAGAAGCAGATTGAGAATCTGGGCCTGGATGGATACATCCAGACTGGACACAGGCTCGTCGCAGACAATCAGCTTTGGATTCAAAGCCAGCGCCCGGGCAATGCCCACCCGCTGCTGCTGCCCCCCGGACAGCTCATGGGGATACATGCCGGCATGCTCCCTGGGTACGCCGACCAAGTCCATCAGTCCGGAAATCCGCTCGTTCAATTCCGCCCTGCCAAGCGAACCGAAAGACTTCTTGTTGACGATAAAGGGCTCGGCAATGTTAGCGCTGACAGACATATGGGGGAACAGGGAGAGAAAAGGATTTTGAAATATAATCTGCATTTCCCGGCGCAGCAGGCGGCGTTTTTCTTTGGACAGCTGGAAAAAATTTTCTCCCATGAATTCTACCGAACCGGAGGTGGCAGGGATGAGGTCCAGGACCACCCGGGCCAGCGTGGACTTGCCGGAGCCGGATTCACCCACGATGCCCAGGGTAGTGCCCTTTTTCAGCTGGAACGAGACGCCGTCCACGGCCCGCAGGGTCTGGCGGCCAACCTTGAAGTGCTTGGAGATATTTTCCGCCCGCACAATGATCTCATCCGCCATGGCCGGCCTCCTTTCCCTGCCGGCTATCCGCGCTGCAAAGCCAGCAATATACGTTGTGCTGCGCGGAAACCTCCGTCACAGGCGGAGCCGTCCTGCGGCAAATATCCATGCATTTGCCGCAGCGCGGGGCAAACGGACAGCCCTGAGGCAAATTCTTGGGATTCGGCGGTTGACCGGGGATGGCCTCCAGCCGTTTCTGCCCGTCTGCCAGCACCGGAGTGGAGTGAAGCAGTCCCTGGGCATAAGGATGGACGGGATTGCGGATAAAGTCGGACATGGGCCCCTCCTCCATGACATGCCCGGCATACATGACAATCACCCGGCTGCAAAAGGAGGAGGCTACCGCCAGATCGTGGGTGATGAGAATAATGGCCATATTCTTTTTCTGCTGCATCTTCTGAATCAGCCCCAGAATCTGCGCCTGAACGGTAACGTCCAAGGCGGTGGTGGGCTCGTCAGCGATGAGCAGATCAGGGCTGCTGGCCAGAGCCATGGCAATCATGACCCTCTGGCGCATTCCGCCGGAGAATTCAAAAGGATAGCTGTTGAACCGCTCCCTGGGACTGGGGATGCCCACTTCCTCCAGCAGCTTCAGTCCCAGCTGTCTGGCCTGCGCCCGGTCAGCTTTCCTGTGCCACAGCAGGGGCTCGATGATCTGCTCTCCGATTTTCATGGTGGGATTCAGGGAGCTCATGGGGTCCTGAAAGATCATGGAAATCTCATTGCCCCGAATTTCCATCAGCTTCCGGCCGGGCAGCTTGAAAAGATCCTGCCCTTTGAAGATGGCCTCGCCCTGAACGGTGGCCTGACGGCCTGTGCGGATCAGTCCCATCACGCTGGTGACGCTGACGCTCTTGCCGGAGCCGGACTCGCCTACAATGGCCAGCGTTTCGCCCCGCCGAAGGGCGTAGGAAACGCCGTCCACAGCTTTGACCACGCCGTCCTTTCGCTTGAACTGGGTTCGCAGGTTCCTGACTTCCAAAATAATTTCTGACAAACCGGCTCCCCCTTTCAATGAATCTGGCGCGGATCAAAGGCGTCCCGCAGTCCGTCGCCCACATAGGAGAAGGCCAGAACCGTGATGCCAAAGCTCAGCGCAGGGAAGAGGATCATGTGGGGATAATAGAGAATAAACTGCTGCCCCGTGGTGATCAGACCGCCCCAGCTGGGCATGGGCGGCAGGATGCCCAGACCGATCAGAGACATACCGGACTCGGCAAACATAGCCGCGGGGATGCCCTGGGTCAGGCAGATGACAATCGGACCCAGACAGTTGGGCAGAATGTAATGAAACAGAATCCGCGCGTTGGAAGCGCCCAGCGCGCGGCCAGCCTCCACATAGTCGCTCTGCTTGACTGTGATAACCTGGCTGCGTACCAGGCGGGCCATGGGAGCCCAGCTGGTCAGTCCAATTGCCAGCAGGATGGTGAACAGGCTCCGCCCCAGCAGCAGCACCAGAATCAGATTGAACAGAAACGTTGGAAATCCATACATGATATCAATGACCCGGCTGAGCACGTTGTCAATCCGTCCGCCAAAATAGCCGGATACGCCGCCCAGCACCAGTCCGATGACCAGCTGCACCGCTCCCGCCCCCGCGCCTACGATCAGCGCGTTGCGCAGGCTGTAGCACAGCAGCATCAGCATATCCCGTCCTGCCGCATCGCAGCCCAGGATGTGCTCGGCGCTGGGTTTGGCATACAGGGCGGTGTAGTCCACATCGGTATAATGGTAGGGAGAAAGGATGGGGAAGAAAATGGCCATCAATATCAGCACCGCAATGAGACTGGCGCAGAACACCGCCATCTTGTTGGTAAAATACTGGGCCAGAATCATCATCGTGCGGCTGTGCATCCGTCCGGACGTCTTTTTTCCCATGTCCTTCAGCCTCCTTTCTGTGTCAGGCTCTTCTTGACCCGGGGGTCCAGCATTGCGTGGAGGATATCCACCAGCAGGTTCATCCCCATGACAAGCAGGGCAAACACCACCGTGGTGGCCATCACCATGGGGTAGTCCCGGTTGATGGCCGCGCTGGCGTAGTACTGGCCCAGACCGGGAATGGCGAACATGTTCTCCACAAACACCGTCCCTACCGTCAGGGACGCCACCATGGGGCCAATCACTGTAACCAGGGGAATCAGGGAGTTGCGCAAGGCATGCTTGAATGTGACCTGAAAAAAATTCCCTCCCTTGGCCCGGGCCACCCGGATATATTCCTGATGAAAGGTTTCCACCAGAGTTGTTCTGGTATACTTTGTCACCGTCCCGACCGGCCCCAGGGAGAGAGAAATAACCGGAAGGACATAGTTGACCGCGTCGCCCCATCCGATAACCGGCAGCAGATGCAGGGCCACGCCAAGGGCCCAGGAGAGCAGCACTGCCGTGACATAAGCCGGTACGCTGGAGCCGATCATGGACACCAGCATGACAATGCGGTCCAATATCCGGTTTTGCTTCACGGCCGCGACAATTCCCAGCGGTATCCCCACCGCCAGCGCCACCGTAATAGCCATCAGCGCCAGCCTCGCCGATATCGGCAGCGTGCGGCCGATGATATCTTCAATGTTCTGCGTGGGGTACTTGTAGGACGGACCAAACTTGCCTTGAACTGCATTGACCAGGAATTTGCCATAGCGGTAAACGGCAGGCTTGTCCAGATCATAGAACTTCTCCCAAGCCTCTTTCATCTGAGCGCTGACAGTGGCGTCAGTCATCGTTTTTTCCAGCAGGCGCTGGGTCTCCAGATAGTTGCCGGGAGCCAGCTGCAGCAGCGCGAAGGTAATCGCCGAAATCACAAGAACCGCAAGAAAAATATAGGCCAGACGCTTTGCTATATAACGCAGCACGCGGGATACCTCTCTTTCCTTAAAAATCGGACCGCTCACGCAGAACGGCCGGGGGATGCTTATCCCATAGCCGCCGCAGCCCCTGAGGAGCTGCGGCGGCTATGCCGGTTCAAAAACTCACGGATGCAGACCCATATCTGCTTCCCTGTTCCAATTCCGAGAAAAGAGCTCAGCCGTTGGAAACATCCTTGAAATAGAAGGGAGGACTGTTGAGCAGCAGAGGATTGCCCACATAACCCTGGATAGAGGGCTGGATCAGCAGCGTGGTTTTGCCCCACCACAGGGGAATCCAGGAGGCGTCCTCAAGACGCATTGTTTCCAATTCCCTGTAGCCCTGATTGATGGCTGTGGGGTCGCTCTCCTTCAGCAGCTTCTCATACTTTTCCGCATACTCGTTCGCTTTCTCGTTCTTGCAGGTCTGGCGGGCAGCCTCCTCGCCGGCCACAGCGCGGCTGGCAGCGGCGAAGTCACGCAGGGCGTCCGTCTCCAGATTGCCTACGCGCATGTCAAACTGGTAGTTGGAGAATCCGCCGCCCACATTGGCCACAGAGGTATTCCAGGCGTCAAGGTAAATGCCCCAGGTATCGTCTTCATGGAAAGCGTCGCGGTCTACGACGTAAGCCGCCCACTCCAGATTGACAATCTGAATCTGGATGCCGGTGCCCTTGGAGATCATGTCAGCGATAGCCAGTGTGTCGGCGCCGGGAGTTCCGCTCATCAGCAGCGTCATTGTGCCCAGTCCCTCTCCGCCGGGATAACCGGCGTCAGACATCAGCTGCTGGGCCTTTTCCACATTGTACTCCACGATGTCAAGATCATTGGCCCAGCTGGCAAAGCCGGGATATACCAGAGATTTGGCGGCGGTAACGGTATTCTTGTTGACCGCCTGCGCGATGGTTTCGCGGTCAATGGACAGACTGATCGCCTGCCGGAGCAGGGGATTGCGCTGGAGAACGTCGTTCTGTCCTTTCAGCAATCCGATAAAGCTCAGCACAGAGGTGTCAAACACCTGCACCTGGCCGGACAAAGCAGGATCGGCCATGACGCCATCAATGTCGGCGGCGGTCAGAGTGGCCACATTGATATCGCCGTTCTGATAGGCCAGCAGCTGGTTCTGTGTGCCGGTATACAGATGAATCTCTTCCAGCGCGGGCGTCTCATAGTAGTTGGGGTTGGGGCCGAGCGTCAGGTGTACGTCTTCCTCGCGGGCGGTGGGAATGTAGGGGCCGTTAACTACAATATTCTCGGGCTTTGTCCAGTCGTCTCCGTATTGCTCAATCGTGTGCCGGGGTACCGGCAGAGCCCAGCTTTCCGCCAGGCGCACGTCAAAGTCGGCGCAGGGGGTGTCCAGCGTGTATTCAATGGTGTAGTCGTCGAGCACTCTGATGCCCACCTGGTCAAAGCCGGTTTCAGCCTTCTGGCACTCCAGCGCATTGAGAATGGGCGCGTTGGTGTTGAAGGCGCTGGTCTTGCCCTGAAGGTACTGCGGATCAATGATGCGCTGGTGTGAATAGTAGTAGTCCTCCGCAGTCAGAGGAGTTCCGTCGGACCACTGCAAGTCCTTGCGCAAGGTAGCTGTCCAAACGGTATAGCCGGCGTCATGCTCCAGCTTCTCGGCGTTGGCCAGACGGGTGGTAAAGTCCGGGTTCAGGATCGTCAGACCTTCAAAAATCCCCATGCGGTCGGCATGGGTTCCCCAGCTCCAGATCTGGGGGTCCAGATTCTGGAAACCCGCCAAATACAGCTTCAGCGTCTTATCGCCGGCGGGGGCGGGCACGCTGCCGCTGTCCGGAGCAGGGCTATTGCCATCGCTGGGCGCGGGAGCTGCCGCCGGGGGTGCAGCAGGCGCGGGGTCGTTGGTGTCTCCGCCGCAGCCAGCCAGCAGCGTGCAGAGCATCAATATCGCCGCAAACGCCGCGAAAACCCGATTCTTCCATTTCATGTTTCATCCTCCTCAATAATTTTTATCTTGATAGAGAGTCTGCCCCGTTGCGGCATATTTTCTCTATGCATCTATTCTAGCTTAAATAATCCAAGATTTCTTTGCAAATCATTCAAATAATTTGCTTTAGTTTGTCGCATTGTATAATTTTGTGCGGCCTGCATAAAATGTTGGAAAATTTGCATGGTTTTTTTGACAAAAGGTCAAGAGTTTCGTTGCTTTCCAGAGGAGATCGTGGTATACTGCCGCCAAAAGACCAACAGAAAACCTGTCCGGCATCTCTCCGCTCACATCATGACAGCAGATTTTCCGCCCGGACCTTGTCAAAACCCTTCGCAGTCCGTCAGGATTGCCGGGGCTTTTTGCCTTGCCGGAAAAATTCCCTGTCAAGTCATGCACGTCAGGATACGGAACAGGCTCTGAAAGAAAGGGGATTTCCTATGGAAAAAAAGTATTATATCGCGGTGGACTGCGAGGGGGTGGCCTGTGCGGTGGGCCAGTCCGGCGCCGGTCTGGGCAATGGGGAGAACTATCGCTTTGCGTGCCGGCAGGCGGCCCGGGAAGCGGCGGCGGCGGCCCGGGCCCTCTTTGATTCCGGGGCGGCGGAGGTTCTGGTCTGGGATGCCCATGGCACAGGGGTAAACCTGGACTACGATTTGCTGGACCCCCGATGCCGGATACTGCTGGGCGCGGGACACCGGGGACGCTTTGTGGGACTGGAGCCCGACTGGACGGCAGTGCTCTTCATCGGCTACCACGCCATGGAAGGCACCAGGGACGCCGTACTGGCTCACACCTTCAGCTCCAAAACCTTTCAGAGCTACCGGCTGAACGGTCAGCCGGCGGGAGAGCTGGCGATTGACGGAGCCTATGCCGGAGAGCTGGGGGTGCCGGTCCTGTTCTGTGCCTCCGACGACCGCTGCGTTGACGAGGCCCGGGCCTTCTTTGGTCCTGTCGCCGCCGTGGAAACCAAGCGCAGTCTCTCCTGGACCAGCGCCATCAGCCGCCACCCCGCCGCCGTGTGCGAGGATATCTACCGCACCGTCCTGGACGCCGCCCGCCGCGGTCCGCAGGTTCCTCCCTACCGGCTGCCGTCTCCTTTGCCGGTGGAGATTCGCTATCAGCGCATGGATCTCGCATCCCAGTCTTCTTTGGTGGATCGGGATGGAAACCCCTTTGCGTTTACAGACGCATTTACCCGCGCAGGCGTCGTTGACTCTGTCCGGGACCTCTTCTGAGAATCCGTATTTATGGCGGAAAAGGGCCGGTGCAGGGCAGTTCTCTCCACAGTCTCCCCACACCGGCCCTTCGGGCGCCGCTTGATCACACGCTGTTTCTGTTCCAGGATGCTTCTGACGGATGGCCGCCGGGATAAAATCTCCCTGTCTTTCCTTCTATATCTGGCAGAACTCCGCCAGTGTGACCGTCCGGCCGCCCGCCAGGCGGGACGCCTCTGCGGCCATAGCCATTACATGGCTCTCCACGGAGACGTCGATACCGGTGAGCCCCTCCGTTCCACCAGAGGCGATCAGTTCGCACACGCCCTCCATCAGCCCCATGTCGCCGCCGCCATGACCGGCAAATTCATTGCTCACATCTCCCAGGTCGATCACCTGCTCCGGCTGCCCGAAGCGATGGAGGAAGAGGGTGTTGGCGTCCATATCGCCCTCTATGTCGCCCAGCGTGCCCGTCACCTTGATGGTGCGCCGGCACAGCTCCGTAAAGGCGGTCATGGTAAAGGTTGCGTAAATATTGCTGCCAAATTCCAGATTCACCGTCTGATGATCCACCACGTCGTTGTCGCAGTGGAACACACACCGCCCATACGGGCCCTTTTTCAGCGCTTCCCGAACGCTCTGTTCTGTGGGGTCAGGCGTCAGCACCGAACAGGGCCAGCCCTTTTGCACCCAGCGTACGCCGCTGCGGGGGTTGGACAGATAGATTTTCTCCGCGTCATAGGGACAGCTTTCCTTGCAGGCACATCCCTCAAGGCAGCGGCGGCCCGCGCCCTCCGGGGCCCGTTCCGCCCGGAAATAGTCCAGGGAGCCAAAGCTCTGCACCTTCAGACACGGCTCTCCGGCAAGCCAGCGGAGGATGTCCATGTCATGGCAGCTTTTGGCCAGGATCATGGGGCTGCTCTCATCCGACCGGCGCCAGTTGCCCCGGACATAGCTGTGGGCGTGATGCCAGTACGCCACATGTTCCACTGCGTCAATGGTCTGAATTTTGCCAATCTCACCCCGGCGCAGAATGGCTTCCAGCGCGGCGTAAAACCTGGTGTATCGCAGAACGTGGCACACAACCACCGCCCGGCCGGCTTCATGGGCCTTCTTCTGAAGCCGGCGGCACTCTTCCAGGTCAGGAGAAATGGGCTTTTCCAACAGCAGATGATACCCCTTTTCCAGCGCAAGCAGCGCCTGGGCCACATGCTGGCGGTCCTGTGTGGCGATAATCATAACATCCGCCAGCCGGGGCCGGCGCAGCATCTCCTCGCCGGAGGAAAACAGATTTTTTTCCGGTACATCGTATTCTGCCCGCAGCGCTTCCAGCCGCTCCGGACGGCTGTCCGCTCCGGCAATGATTTTCATCTTCCCGGGATGGACTTTCTGATAGGAGGCATAGGCGTCCAGCCCCCGGCTGCCGCAGCCGCAGATGGCAAAGGTGACAGGATATGACATAGAGGTCACGCTCCTTTCGCGTCAATGATACCTACAAATCGATTTTGCAGGCGGAAACAATTTCGCTGACTGCGTAGCTGCCGGTCAGCGCGCCGTTCTCCCGCTGCGTATAGGGGAGGGGCTCCTCCAGCAGTTCCTCCAGCAGCTCCGCTTCATCGCCGCCGGCCCAGGCGGCGACCCGGACGCGCGCGGTTTCCAGCCGGGCCTCCACCGCTCCCAGGCGGCCGTCGATCACTTCAAAGCCATAGGGTTTGTTGGTCTCCAGCCACATCGTCCGCCAGAGCCGGCGCAGAACGCCGGTATTGTCCGCAGCCGTCCTCAGGGCCTCGGCCAGTTCCATCGCCCCGGCCCGGTCCTTCCGGGCCACGGCTCCGGCGATATTCTCATGCCAGCGGCATTTATCCGCCAGCACCCGGGCCAGCTGGGCGTAAAACTCCATCAGTTCCCCGTAAAGCCCTTCCGCCGCCCCATAGCCTGCGTACTCCTCTGCCAGAGCGGCATAATGCTCCGCCATTGCCAGGCCCTCGGTGTCCTTGGCAAACAGCTGAACCATCGGGTCCTGATACAGCAGGAACTTGGCCGCGTTCACCGGCCGGGTGGCGGTGGCGCGCATCCCCGGTACGGTGTTAAATCGCGACAAACCAAGGAAAGGCTGGATTTCACCGCCGCAGCACACCCGGAACCGCCGGGCCAGCCACGCCGGATCATATTCGCCGGTATAGGCAAATTCCGCATACAGCTGCATCCCCGGCAGTGCGGTAAGCAAATTGGCCTCCGCCCCATTGTCCCCCCAGGCGGTAGCCAGCGCAAGAGGCACTCCCGCCTTTTTGCAGGCTGTCAGCGCGGGGACCGTCGTCCGGACCGTCTTTTCATAGTCCGGAGCCGGTCCTGTCCATGTCCACACACCGCCGGCAAAGAGAGGCGTGCCGGACAGCTTTTTATGCTTGTCCAGCATGATCCGGTATTCCTCTTCGGTGTTGTGGTAATAGTCCCAGTACACCAGCGACACCCCGGGGACCACGCTGGCAATGGCTTCCGCGGTAGGCTCTCCGCTGTCATAGTACCCGTTGGTGGGGGAGTCGGGCCGGAAATACATATCGCTCCACATGATGGGTTCCAGTCCCAGCCGGCTGGTGATCTCCGTCACTCTCGTCAGGTGGCGGAGGATAATGGCGTGGGGCGATTCATATCCATGCCGGCGCAGATGGGCTCCCAGACCGATGCCGTGGGCTTCATCCATCCCCAGGTGAATGCGCCTGGTCCGGTATGGAGCGCTGGCCGCAGTAATCATCCGCTCCAGCAGCCGGTAGGTCTCCGGTTCGTCTGCCAGCAGCACCTCGCCGTTGTCGGCGTAGCGGGTCATGGCGGGCCAGTGGAGCACCCGGTTCAGGTGGCCCAGGGTCTGAATGCAGGGGATCAGTTCAATGCCCAAAGCGGCGGCGCAGCTGTCCAGCTCCCGCAGCTCCGCCATGGAGTAGCGCCCCCGCATGTAGCCGAAGTAGGGCTCGTCAGGCACCTCATAGGTGTCCTCGGTGTACATCATCCCCACGTCCATGCCCATCAGGGCCATCCGGCACAGCAGTGTTTTCAAGGTTTTCGTCCGGAGCACCGCATTGCGGGAAACGTCAAACATCATCCCGGTTTCAAAGCAGGGCGTTTCTTCCCGCAGCCATTCCTCCCTGTCCCAGCCGTCCCGCAGCAGGGACAGCGCCCGGTACAGATGAACCGGCTTTTTCCAGCCCAGCCGGATTTTTCCTCTCCGCTTCTCCGCCGAAGGGCCCGCGCCCCGGAATACCTCCACGGGGATTCCGTCTTCACCGGCGGAAAATCCAACCAGAGGACCTATCTGCTCCATGGCCTGCCCAAAGCCCTCCGGCAGCATGCCGGTAAAAGCAAGACGCTCGATCTGTCCCATCCAAGAATGACCTCCTCTTTCACAGCAGGGATGCACTGTCCCTGTCCAGGTATAGCGCAGCTTTGGAATGTCTGCGAAGGATGGAGGCAGGACAGTGTTCATCCACCCTTCCCTCCAGCATCTCCTTTACAGCCCATGCCTTGGTTTTTGCGGGGACAATGCAAAAAGCCTCCCCGGCCCGGCACAAGGCCGGAACGGTCAGAGTGACCGCCATTTCAGGCACCTCCTCCAACCGGGCAAAGCAGCCGTCATGCACCTGCTGCATCCGGCAGACGGGGTCCAGCTTCACCGGCTTCACCAAAGCGAGGTCATTGAAGTCCGCCACATGCGGATCGTTGAAGGCAATGTGCCCGTTCTCTCCGACGCCCATTACCACAATATCCGCCGGGTCCTCCCGCAGCAGGCCGCTGTAACGGGCGGCCTCCTTCTCCGGTTCCTCCTGGCTGTTCAGACAGCAAACCCGCCCCAGGGGAACTTTTTCAAAAAGCGCTCTGCGCAAAAAATTGGCAAAGCCCTGGGGGGCGTCAGCAGGCAGACCAATGTACTCATCCATATGATACACATGAATGCGGCCCCAGTCAAGCTCTGATGCCGCCAGAGCCGCGAGCACCTCGCTCTGGCTGGGAGCCGCGGCAAAAATCATGGAGCAGTGGGCCTTTTGCGACAGCACCCCCTCAACGGCGGATGCAATATCCGCCGCTGCCGCCGCGCCCATCTGCGCTCTTGTTTCATAGATCCGGACGCGCAGCGCATCCCGCATAAACTCCTGTTTCATTTCAGCCGCCTTTCCCGTCATGCGCCCTCCAGCGGATAACGCCGTCCGTCATAACCAATTTTATATGGATGTCTTCATCGAACATCACCAGGTCCGCCGCCCTGCCCTGCGCCAGCAGGCCCGTCCGGTCCGACAGGCCCAGAATCCGGGCGGGGGTCTCCGTTGCCATTTTCACCGCATCCGCTACGCTGGCCCCCGCCAGACGGACCATGTTCCGCACCAGACGGTCCGCAGTGCAGATGCTGCCGGCAAAGGCTGTCCGGTCCGGCAGCTTGGCCACGCCGTCCTCCAGGATTACCCGCTGGCCGCTCTCCAGGCCGCCCAGGATGCTCTCGCCCCCGGTCTGACCGGCGGCCCGCATGGCGTCCGTCACCAGACACAGCCGGTCCGGACCGATGAAGCGGTAGGCCATCTCCAGCAGGCACGCCGGCAGATGGCAGCCGTCGGCAATGATTTCACTGGTCAGCCCCTCCAGCAGGTAGGCGCTCTCCACAATACCGGCGTGCCGGAACCCCATCCGCCGCACAATCGTGGAGGTGGCAGAGTACAGATGCGTCACATGGCGGTAGCCGTGAAGCATCGCCTCCCGCACCTGCTCGTAGGCGGCGGAGGAGTGGCCGATGCAGGGGACCGCTCCCCGCCGGGATATCCACTCTCCCATCCGCCAGGCCCCGGGCCGCTCCGGCGCAATGGTCCAGCGCAGAATATCCGGGCACGCCTCCATCAGGGCTTCGTATTCCTCCGGGTCCGGATCGCGGATAAAAGCGGGGTCCTGGGCGCCGCACTGCTCCGGGGCCAGATAGGGGCCCTCCACATGGATGCCCAGAAATTTTGCTCCGTCAGGAAAGCCGGACCGGCAGGCGCGATAAAACGGCCAGCAGCTGGTCCCTTCCGGCAGCCAGGGTCGTAGGCACCATGGCGGTAGTTCCGTGGCGCAGGTGCAGCGCAGACGCTCCATGCCAGGCCTCCCGGGTCGCGTCCATGAAATCATGGCCGCCGCCGCCGTGAACATGGCTGTCGATAAAGCCATGGGAGAGATAGAGGCCCTCCCCGTCCAGCCCGGGGCCGGGCAGGCTGCCCGGAGAGCCGATTGCGGCAATACGGCCGTCTTCCACCGCCACATCCCCGGGAATCTCCAGCCCCCGGGACACTACCCGGACATTACGTATGACCATCCCGCATCTCGCTTTCCATCTCCGCCAGCAGAGACGCCAGGGCCAGCCCACTCTCCCGGGCAGCCTCCATGCCGCCTGCCGTAAAGCGGCTGCCCAGGGGAAGCCGCATCTGTTCTTCCGTCAGCACCGCCTGCTTGCGGTAGTGGGGTTCAATCGAGAGCCACCCGTCATAGCCGACCGCAGACAGCCGGCGGAGGACCCGCGGCCAATCCACCAGCCCTCTCCCCGGCGCCACGCACCTGGGTACGCCGTCCGGTTCCAGTACGGCGTCCTTGACGTGGACATGCGCCAAGCAGGGGCGGATGGCGTCGTAGCCGTCGGGATAGGGAGGCTCCCTCTGCGGGTCAAAGAGGTTGTTGCCGGGATCATAGACGGCGCCGAAGCATTTCCGGTCCAGCTTGTCCAGCAGCGCGCCAAGAGAGGCGTGATTGGCGGGGTTCACACTGGGGTCCGCCTCAAGCAGCAGCCGCTTTCCCCGCGCCCTCAGCAGGACGGCGGGCTTTTCAAACCGGGAGGCCAGCACATCTGCCGGCAAGGCCCCTTCCTCCGGGCGAAAAAAGGCAAAGCCCCGGATCAGGCCGCAGCCCAGTATATCCGCCGCGTCGCAAAGCCGGGACAGCTTATCCATCTCCGGACCGTCCGAATCACCGAAACCGCATTTGAAAAAAGTGCTGGAAAGGCACGCGGCGGCCAGGCCCTCCGCCTCCAGCCGGTTCCGCCACTCCCGGAGCGTATGCACAGCAATCCGGTCAATGGGCTGCTCCTCCACGCTGCGAAGCTCCAGTCCCGCAAACCCCAGCCGCCCGGCAAAGGCCACCGCCTCCTCAAAGCTCTGGGTGGCTTCGTCGGTAATAAATGACAGCTTCATAATTTCTCCCTTTTCTGCCGGTCAGTAGTTGACCGGCCCACCCAGGCTGGCGCTGCGGGCAATTCCGCAGATCGTCCGCACCGCGGTTATGGCCTCGCGAGGCGGAATCATGGGCTCCCGGTCCTCCCTCACCGCGTCCGCAAGGTCTTGCAGCAGGTAGGCGTGCATGTTGCCGTAGTATGGTTTCAGACTGATGGGAGAGCTGTGCGCAAAGGCCGGGTCCGCCTTCGGATGGGCCGGCGCGTCCGCCTTGTCCAGGAATTCCCAGGTGTTCACACCCAAGTCGTCGAAGGCCACCGTCCCCTTCTCTCCGTGGATGCAGAAGCCGGTGGGAAACTCCGGATAGGCCAGGGTCGTGTTCTTGATGACGCACAGCGCGCCGCTGTCCATGGTCAGCAGGGCCGCCGCAGTATCCTCCACCCCTGTCTGACGGGCCAGCGTGCCGGCATAGCCGAAAATCGTTTTCACCGGCTCCCCCAGCATCCACAGCAGCAGGTCAATGCCGTGAACGCCCTGGTTGAGCATGGCTCCGCCGCAGACATTGCGCCATCCGGCGCTGTCGTAGTAAGCCTGATCCCGGTAGTACTTCAGCTCTGCCGTTGCCAGACATATTCTGCCCAGCTTCCCCTGGGCAATCAGTTCCCGGACGGTGCGGGCGGCCGGCAGCAGGCGGCGCTGAAAAATACATTGTACCTTCGCGCCGGTCTCTTCCGCGGCGTCCACCACCGCCTGGGCTCTCTCCGCCGTTACCTCCAGGGGCTTCTCGCATACAACCGCCTTGCCCGCCCTCATGGCGGCGACGGCCATCTCCCCGTGGAGGTCGCTGGGCGTACAGATGCATACCGCCTCCGCCTTCCCGTCCGAGAGCAGCTGGCGCCAGTCATAATAGGTCTTTTCCACCCGGTATTCCGCCGCGAAAGCATCCGCTTTCTCCGGAATGATGTCACAGCAGGCATACAGCTCCTGTTCCGGCAGAGCCGCCAACGCCATGGCATGGGTCACGGCAATCACGCCGCATCCGATAATTGCAAAACGCATGGCCTTTCTCCTTCCTTTTTCGCCCAAGAACAGTTATATCCTGACCGGCCGGCCTGTACGGGAGGATTCATAGATGCCGCAGATGACTTTGATTGCCGCCAGCGCATCCTCGGGAGGCAGTATGGGCTCCCGGTCCTCCCGCACCGCCTGGGCCAGATCCCGCAGCAGCGCCACATGGCCGTCGATGGTGATGTCGATATTGCTGCCGGCGCCGCCCATGGCGGTTCCGTCTTCGGGACGGGGCGGTGCGGTCTCCGGGTCAATGAAGTTCCATTCCTTCACTCCGGAGTCGTCAAAGGAAATGGTTCCCCGCTCCCCATAGATGGAAAAGGCGGTGGAAAATCCGGGATAGGCCGTGGTCGCCCCTTCAATGACGCACAGCGCGCCGTCCTTCATCCGCAGCACAGCCGCCGCCGTGTCTTCCACCGGAATTTTGCGGGCCAGGGTTTCCGCCCGTCCATAAAGCGTATCCACCTGACCGCCCAGTATCCACAGGATGAGATCGACGCCATGCACCCCCTGGTTCATCAGCGCGCCGCCGCCGTCCAGCTCCCAGGTGCCTCTCCATCCGGCGCTGTCATAGTAAGCCTGATCCCGGTAATACTTCAGCTGCGCCTCCGCGAGACAGACCCGGCCCAGCTGGCCTTTTCGGATGGCCTCTCGGGCGGCAATGGCGGCGGGCATCATCCTGCGCTGATGGATGCTCTGCATCTTGACGCCGTACCGGCGGGCGGCGCCGGCCGCCTGGATGGCCCGCTCCGGTGTGATCTCCAAGGGCTTTTCGCACACGATATGCTTTCCGGCCCTGGCCGCGGCGATGGTCACATCGCCATGGGAACCGCTGGGCACGCACACGCATACCACGTCCACATCCGGGTCCGCCAGAACCGCCTCGTCCGTGTAATAGACTTTGGGCACATTGTGGCGCGCTGCGCAGGCGTCTGCCTTTTCCGGCACAATGTCGCAGCAGGCGTACAGGACACAGTCCTCTTCTGCCAGACGCTTGAGCGCGTTGGCATGGGTCTCGGCAATGACGCCGCAGCCAATGATTGCAAAATTCATGGATTCCTCCCCTGCTGTTTCAGCAATTTCCGGCCGCATCAAGCGGTATACACACTTGGAAGCCGTATTCACAGGCGGCGCACGCCCTCCGGGCGGGTCTTCTGCCGCCCTGCCGCGGTAAAGCATTCTGCCATACGCCAAATATTCCCGCACCTGTGAATACCGCCATATCAGTTTCAGAGCGCATACATGGGGCCCGAGGCCGCCGCGTAGCCCCGGCAAAACAGTTTGCCGTCGTAGCCCGGGTCTTCCTCCGTCAGCTCCGACAGGCAGACGGCCGCGCCGCCCCTTGCCCGGGAGGCCCCGCCGGCCAGCATGATCTTCACGCTTTCCACAAGCGCCTCCGACGCGGCCAGGCAGTTGGGCCGGCCCTCCATGCGGTTTGCAATTTGCTCTATCAGGGCTGCGTAGAGACGGTTGGGGTCCATCCTGAACTGGAAGGTCGTTTTGGTGGTCATGACAGTGATGGCGAAGGGCTGCCAGATTCCTGTAAAAGTGTTGTACATGGCGCTCTTGCCGTTGGCAAACTGGATATAATAGCTCTCGCAGTACGTATCCCCGGCCTGTCCCCGGCCCAGGTACCGCACCCACTCCGCCCCGGGTCCCATCAGCCCGCCGATCGCCTCGGCGATATGTATGCCATAGTTGAATTCGTCCACTCCGGCGGTGCCGGACACCGTGACAATCTCGCCCCGCTCTGTTTCCGGGACAGCCAGGAACTCCTGCACTTCATAGGCGTATCTGGCGCTGGAGGAGCCCAGAATGACCGCGCCCTGCTCTGTCAGATTCTGAACGGTCCGGCAGTCTTTCAGGCTGCCGACCATAGGCTTGTCCAGAAACACCGGCTTGCCCCGCCGGATAAACGGCATGGCGCAGCGCAGGTGGTCGTCCCAATCACAGCCCTGAATGAAGCCGATGTCGCACATCTCCGCCAATTCCTCCAGGCTGCCGCAGCGCTTCTCCAGCTGATAGCGCCCCACGAAGCCCTCCACCTCGGCGTCTGAGCGGAAGGAGTCGTTATAAACGCCTACATAGCGCATCCGTCCGTCCTCTGCCATCGCGTCCGCAAATCCCATCGGATGCGACGTATCGATATTTACTGCTCCTACTCTGATCACAGGCAATCCTTCCTTCCCGCATACTGCATGGCTGCATCGATATGGTAAAAGTCATTATCATTATATCAATAGCTTTACAACTTTTCTTTGCGGATTGTCCAAGTCATTCTGCGTTTCGTCAAAAAAACGGCGCACAAAAAGGCGGAGGACCAGCTCTTCAGCCGGTCCCCCGTTCTTCCATGCCGCTTGCCGCTTCCTTCCCCCCTGCGGGTCTCGGGGGAAGGGAGAGGGGCTTACCGCTCCATCTTCCAGTACTGCACACTGTAGGGCGGCAGCTCGCTGCCGCCGCCAAAATCGTGCTTCTCTCCGGTGATCAGGTCCACCGCCGTTCCGCACCCTGCGTCAAAGTGGGCGGTATAGGACGCGCCGCCGGCGTTGACCGCCACCAGCACCCGCTCGCCCTCCCAGGCCCGTTCAAAAATCATTTGTCCGTTGGTGAGCACAACATTCCGGTAGGAGCCGAAGCACAGCGCCCTGCTGCCCTTGCGGGCAGCGGCCAGTCTGGCGATAAACCCGGTCAGGTCATTGCTTTCCGGCTTCTCCAGGGCAGGGCGCAGCGCGGCGTCTCCCTGATTTTTCCGTCCCTCCATGCCCCACTCGCTGCCGTAATAGACCGCCGGAACGCCGGGCATTCCGAAAAGAATCCCGTAGGCGGGCCTCAGATGCTCCTTGTTGGTCAGAATGCTGGCGATCCTCTCCACATCGTGATTGTCCAGAAAGCTCAGCAGATGCTTTCCCTTGTACAGCGTCCAGTTCTCCGGCCCGAACTGACGGGCCAGACTGTGGCCGATCTCAAAGAGATTCATGGAGTTGAAGCTGGACCACAGCCCCTTGTAGCACTCGTAATTGGTCACGGAGTGGCAGGCGCTGTCGTTCATCCAGCGGTTGTAATCCCCATGGAGCGTCTCGCCCATAAGCACAAAATCCGGCTTGAGCTGACCGGCAAATTCCCGCAGCTGCCGCAGATAATTCGGACTCAGGCAATAGGCCACATCCAGCCGCAGGCCGTCGATGTCAAACTGGTCCACCCAGGAGCGAATGGCGTCGAACTGATGCCGGACCACCTGGGGATTGTCCAGATTCAGCTTGACCAGCTCGTAGTGGCCCTCCCAGGCCTCGTACCAGAAGCCGTCGTTGTAGCCGGTGTTTCCGCCGAAGTCCACGCGGAACCAGTCCTTGTACGGACTGTCCCATTTCTTTTCCTGCACATCCCGGAAGGCCCAGAATCCCCGGCCCACGTGGTTGAACACGCCGTCGAGCATAATCCGCACTCCGGCGTCGTGAAGCGCGCGGCAGACCCGGCGGAAGTCCTCGTTGGTCCCCAGGCGGCAGTCCAGCTGGAAATAGTCCCGCGTGTCATACCCATGCTTATCGCTTTCAAACAGCGGGTTGAAGAGGACGGTATCCGCTCCGGTGCTTTTGATGTGCTCCACCCAGTCCAGAATCCGGAGAATGCGGCGGGAAGGCTCCCCGTCGTTGTATTCCGGCGCGCCGCACAGGCCCAGGGGATAAATCTGATAAATCACTGATTGGTCAAACCACATAAAATTGAATCCCTTTCTTACTTGCCGCGGTCTGTTTCCGTAAAAACCCGTATCACAGCCGCGGTATGACTACAGGTTCTGAAGCAGCGGAGGATATGCCCCCTTGTGCGCTCAATAGAACCAAATGAACGCGTGATGGATCACCTTTCCCTCATTTTCGCTTTGAATTTCCACCTGATGCTTCCCCTCTTCCGTCAGGGTATACAGGCCCCGGATGGCAGTGCCCAGCAGAATCTGACGCCGGAAGGCAATCTCCGCGGTCCCGGGGAGATGCCGGTAAACCTCCTCCGGAAGGGCTTCCAGCGCGTAGTCCAGATAGTGCAGGTTGTTGACATGGTGGTTGGTGTCAATATCCCTGCGGCCCACCACGGTCTCGAAGGCGGCGGGAACGCCGCCGGGCGTGGTTCCATGGCCGGCGGGCGCCGCGCCGTCAAAAACAGAGAGGCTGTCCGCCTGCGGCAGATACGAAGCCCGGACCGCCTCCGTAATACGGGTAAGGCGGCCGG
>OFFG01000739.1_pt1 | contig 24818 bp, 18 predicted proteins | sample 1521331 | NCBI WGS metagenome assembly OFFG01 (sample SAMEA3504129, study PRJEB24116) | mouse gut metagenome | biome: mouse gut; feature: mouse-associated habitat; material: faeces | place: Denmark | collected 2011 | reverse complement strand
TGGGACCAGCGCGGCCAAAGCCATTATGACCACTGACACCGTACATAAGGAGATTGCAGTGCAGACAGAGCTGGGCGGGAAGACGGTGACGATTGGCGGCATGTGCAAGGGTTCTGGCATGATTCATCCCAATATGTGTACCATGCTGGGCTTTGTGACCACCGATGCCTGCATTTCCAAAGAAATGCTGCAAAAGGCTCTAAGCAGGGATGTGAAGGATACCTTTAATATGATTTCCGTGGATGGAGACACGTCCACCAACGACACTGTGCTGCTGCTGGCCAATGGAGAAGCAGGCAATCCTGAAATCACAGAGGAGAATGAAGATTACCGGCAGTTTGCGGCGGCGCTCAATGTGGTGGATACCTATCTTGCCAGAAAGATGGCGGGAGACGGTGAGGGAGCGACAGCGCTTTTTGAGGTTAAGATTGTGGGAGCCGGGACGAAGGAAGATGCAGTGCTTTTAAGTAAATCTGTGGTGTCTTCCAGCCTTGTGAAGGCGGCTGTTTATGGACACGATGCCAACTGGGGGCGCATCCTCTGCGCCATGGGCTATGCAGGGGTGGAGTTTGACCCGGAACGGGTGGATTTGTTTTTTGAGAGCGCGGCGGGGAAGCTGCAGATTATCAAAAACGGCGTGGCGCTGGATTACAGTGAGGAGACGGCGACAAAGATTTTGTCGGAGAAGGAGGTTGCGGCGGTTGCGGATGTGAAGATGGGGGATTGCTGCGCGACGGCGTGGGGATGTGACCTGACATATGATTATGTGAAAATCAATGCGGATTACCGGTCGTAGCGCGCGGGGCCGGACGGTCTTGTGACGCGGGGGATTTGCAGGGAAGCCGCCGGTGTTTTTTGCGGCAGCGGCAGATGAGAACAGGAAATTCATAAAGGAGCGGAATATGGAACAGAATACGATACAGGAGATTATGGGGAAAGCGGAGGTTTTGATTGAAGCGCTTCCTTATATTCAGAGGTTTAACCGGAAAATTATTGTTGTAAAATACGGCGGCAGCGCTATGGTGGACGAGGAACTGAAACGCCAGGTAATCCAGGATGTGACGCTGTTAAAGCTGGTCGGCTTTAAGCCGATTATTGTACACGGCGGCGGCAAGGAAATCAGCAAATGGGTCGAAAAAGCGGGTATGAAGCCGGAATTTGTCAACGGGCTGCGCAAAACGGACGCGGCGACGATGGAGATTGCGGAGATGGTGCTCGGGCGCGTCAATAAATCCCTGGTGCAGCTTGTGGAGCAGCTTGGCGTGCTTGCGGTCGGCATCAGCGGCAAGGACGGCGGCCTGTTTCGCGTGAATAAAAAATATTCGGACGGAAAAGATATTGGATATGTCGGGGAAATTAAAGAGGTCAATCCGAAGATCCTGTATGATCTTCTGGAAAAGGATTTTCTGCCGATTGTCTGCCCGGTGGGGATTGACGACGCATATGATACGTATAATATCAACGCGGACGACGCTGCCTGTGCGGTTGCAAAGGCGGTGCAGGCGGAAAAACTGGCGTTTCTGACCGATATTGAGGGCGTGTACAAGGATCCGTCGGATCGGTCTACGCTGATTTCGGAGCTGCCGATTGCAGAGGCAAGGGAGCTGATTGCCGACGGGAATATCGGGGGCGGGATGCTGCCGAAGTTAAATAACTGTATTGACGCGATTGAAAACGGCGTTTCGAGGGTGCATATTCTGGACGGGCGTATCGCGCACTGCCTGCTGCTTGAAATTTTTACGAACAGGGGAATCGGGACGGCGATGATTGGGGAAAAGGAGACGAGATATTATCATGGATAGTTTGAGCTACATACAGAATGCGGATCGGGATCTGCTGCATACTTATAACCGCTATGGCGTTGTGTTAGAAAAGGGCAGGGATGTGTATTTATTTGACGCAAACGGCAAAAAGTACCTGGATTTTGCGTCGGGGATTGCGGTCTGCGCGCTCGGGTACGGGAATGAAGAGTATAAGGCGGCGTTAAAGGAGCAGGTGGATCAGCTTTTGCATACGTCCAATCTTTATTATAACGCGCCGGTGATTGAGGCGGCGGAGCGCTTAAAGAAAGCCAGCGGGATGGATCGCGTGTTTTTTACCAACAGCGGCGCGGAAGCGATTGAGGGCGCGTTAAAGGCGGCGAAAAAGTATGCGTATACCCGGGACGGCCATGCGGGGCATGAAATCATTGCCATGCAGGGCTCGTTTCACGGGCGGACGCTCGGGGCGCTTTCGGTTACGGGGAATCCGCATTACAGGGAAGCGTTTGAACCGCTTCTGCCCGGGGTGCGTTTTGCCCGGTTTAACGATTTGGAGAGCGTAAAGGAGCAGGTCATCGAAAAAACCTGCGCAATCCTTATGGAAACGGTTCAGGGGGAGGGCGGGATTTATCCGGCCCAAAAAGAATTTATCGAAGGGATCGCGCAGCTTTGCAGGGAACGGGATATCCTTTTGATTTTGGACGAAATCCAGTGCGGGATGGGCAGAACCGGCAGGATGTTTGCCTGGCAGCATTATGATGTAAAGCCGGATATTATGGCGTCTGCCAAGGCGCTTGGGTGCGGCGTTCCGGTCGGCGCGTTTTTGATGACGGAGCGCGTGGCGGCCCGGTCTTTGGTTCCGGGGGATCACGGTACGACCTACGGCGGAAATCCCTTTGTCGGCGCGGCGGTCCGTACCGTGCTTGAGATTATGGAGCGCGATAAGATTCCGGCGCATGTACAAAGCATCGGGGCGTATCTGTGGGAGCAGTTAGAGGGGCTGATGAAGCGGCATGACTGCATTACGGCGCACCGCGGGATGGGGCTGATGCAGGGGCTTTCGCTTTCCGTTCCGGTTGGGGAGGTATCGAAGCAGGCGCTTGAAAAAGGGCTGATCCTGATTACCGCAGGGACGGACGTGCTGCGGTTTGTGCCGCCGCTTGTGATTGAAGAAGAGCATGTGGACAGAATGGTGAAGGTTTTGGACGGGATTTTGCCGTAGCGGAAAAGAAATGGTATTCCAGAAAGTAGGAATGCCATTTTTTTATCTGGTCAATGAATAGAAAATGGATTATAATATGAAATAAGGGAAAATGGGGGTTCTTTTATTATATTCGGCGGGAGAGAGGTTTTTATGGAATATAAAAAGATACAGTGGCATCCGGGATTTGTAGCGGCAATGGATTTAGAATTTACTGCAAACAGAAAAGATCTGATATTTGAAAAAGAGCATAATCTCAATACAAAACCGTTGGAAGTGGATCTTTTGGTTATAAAAAAGGATGCCTCTGTCCGTCTTGCAAATGAAATCGGTGCGTTCTTCCGCGGGCATAATATTATGGAATACAAATCCCCGAACGATCGTCTGGACATTGATGTGTTTTATAAAACCATTGCATATGCAGGCTTGTATAAATCCTATGGAAGGACGCTTGATGAGCGTAAGGCGGATGACATTACGGTTTCCATTCTACGGGAGGCGTACCCGAGGGAACTGTTTCAATATTTTCGGAATCATGGGTTTTCCGTTGATTGTCCGTTTCCGGGCATCTATTATATAGAAGGGGATACGCTGTTTCCGGTACAGGTGGTTGTGACGAAAAAACTGGATCAAAAGGCCCATGCCTGGCTGAAGGCATTATCAGCGGGACTGAAAAAAGAAGATATGGAATACCTGCTGGGAAATGTCCGGCGCCTGACGGAAACATCGGAACTGGAAATGGCGGATTGCGTATTGGAAGTCAGTTTAAAGGCAAACAAACAGATGGTACAGGAACTGATAGGAGATGGTAATATGTATGAAGCTTTAATGGAACTAATGGAGCCCCAGCTGACAGTAAGGGACCAGACCAAGCTGGAAGAAGGATTGCGGCAGGGCCGTCGGGAAGGCCGTCGGGAAGGCCGTCAGGAAGGATTGCGAAAAGGAATCCGGGGTACAGTGGATGCGCTTCGCAAGTTTGGGGTGAAAGATGAAGAAATTAAAATGACGATTATAGAAAATTACGGGATTTCTGAGGAGGATGCAAAGGATTATTTATAGAATAACGCTGTATCTTTATTGTCAGAATGCGGCCAGTGTTCAAAAAAACGCTCTTGTTTTTCTGTTGTATTGCAAAGTCAGGAGGAAACCTTTTGTATAAAAAACGAAATTTTTTGATTTGTATTTTTATAACCGCAGCAACTGTCCTGTCTGCTTGTAGTAAAACGGCGCTGGATCGGATTAATACCCCTAATACGAAATCTGCCCGGGAAGCGATTGAGGAATCAGAATATACTGCGGAACCGATATCGGTTCCCCGGCAGTCACCGGAATCTGGAACCGAACTGTTTACAGGGACGGGAGAGACGGATCATGCATCGGCGTTTGCAGAGACGAGGAATCCGGATGGCGTCGAATCATCTGCAGAGACAGGGAGAGCAGTATCCGGGGAGACAGACAGGACGGATACCGCAGCAAATGAAACATTTATTATTCCGGAGGGAAACACGCCGGGTACACGGATCCGCACGCCGCAGGGATATACGCGTGTTCCTGCCGAACAGGGCAGCCTGGCGGAATTTATTAGGAACTACCCGCTGAAAGAGGATAAGAGCCCGGTTCTTTTGTATGACGGGACAAAAAAGCGCAACCAAACGGCCCACGCCGCTGTTTTTTCTCTTCCGATTGAAGCGGAGGATTTGCAGCAGTGCGCGGATTCGGTAATACGGCTGTATGCCGAGTATTTTCGGGAAACGGGGCAGGATGAAAAGATTGCGTTTCATTTTGTAAACGGGTTTCTGGCGGAGTATGTGAAATGGCGCGAAGGATATCGGATAAAAGTAAACGGAAATGACGTGGTATGGGAAAAAACGGCATCCTATGACGATTCTTATGAATCGTTCGCCGCGTATCTGCGTATGGTGTTTGCGTATGCAGGGACACTTTCCATGGAAGGGGAGGCAGAGGAAACTACATTGGGGGAACTTGAGGCGGGGGATGTATTTTTGCAGGGAGGCAGTCCCGGACATGTCGTCCTTGTGCTGGATGTCTGTGAAAATGCAGACGGCAGGAAGGCGTTTCTGCTGGGACAGGGGTATATGCCCGCACAGGAGTTCCATGTGTTAAAAAATCCGAAAAGAGAGGAAGATCCGTGGTATTATGAGGAAGAGGTAACATATCCGTTTCAGACGCCGGAATATACCTTTATACAGGGAAGTTTAAAACGGCTTGCGCTGTAAGGTGGTATTAGTACTACAGCGAACTTTCCACTTCCATGAGCTCCTGACTGACGGGCCCTTTGCCGTTCGCTCCCTATAGTTTGCTGCAGTATTAGGGAAAACCGCAGGGATATCAGGGAAGAAAGCGCGGGAAGTGAAAGAAGGCGTAAGAAAGAAACTGTGAATCCGATACGGATTGGATAAAAGGAGATGCGAAATGATAAAGAATATTGTATTCGATATGGGAAATGTACTGCTTCGTTACAATCCGCAGGTGCCGCTGGATTTATTCTGCGCATCCGAGGAGGAAAAAGAAACGATCCGCCGGGAACTTTTTGAAGGGCCGGAATGGGTACAGGGAGATTTGGGAAATATCACCAGAGCAGAGAAATATGAAGCCATCCGGGCACGGATTCCGGAGACGATGCACCCGGCTCTTAAGCGCTGCGTGTATGAATGGCATGTCTGCATGAAACCTGTGCCGGGGGCAAAAGCGTTTTGCGACTACCTGAAAACAAAAGGGTATCCGCTTTACGTGCTGTCCAATGCCAGCGACGAGTTTTACGGGTATTTTCCGCGGTTTGCGCCGCTTTCGTATTTTGACGGGATTGTGGTTTCGTCGGATGTCCATATGATAAAGCCGGACAGGCAGATTTATGCGTATTTGCTGGAGCGGTACGGGCTTTTGCCGCAGGAATGCCTGTTTTTGGATGATCTGGAACAAAACGTAGAAGCAGCCAGGCAGGCTAAAATGGCGGGAGAAGTGTTTGCCGGGAATTTTGAGAAAATAAAAGAACAGTATTTTTTGTAATACGCATAACCTTGCGGACGGTTTATCCGTCGGCGCGTATGCTGTCGGCAGCCTTTGTTTTGTAGGGCGACGGCAGATATTTAATAAATGGCTGTTGAAAAGAGAGATAATCTACTTTATAATGAAAAAGAACGTTAAAATGAGTCGGCAGGAAAGGAATCAACCGAAAAAAGTAAAATCAGGGGGAAAGAGAGTATGAAAAAAATCAAACACAGTATAGCAATGCTTATTCTGTTCTGTATGGCGGCCGGATCGCTGCTTCCACAGGGGAGTTTTGCGGCAAAAGCAGCGGAACCGCTGACGGACGGCCTTGTGGGATACTGGAAATTCGACGGAGAAACCCAGCAGGATCAAATGAAAAACAGCGCTTTGGAATCCGATTTGCAGGTATCAAAAACCGGAGAAGGCGCAGAAATTTTGCAGACAGGCGGCATAGAGGGAGGAACGGCATATTTTGGCAAGCGGGATAATTCCTATCTTAAGCTGGATTGCATAGCGGCCGGAATGGGGCTGAATGCCAAAAACCAGGATTTTTCCATTGCGGCGTGGGTGAAATTTGACGAAGGAACATTTAGTTCGGGCAGCGATAAAGTAAATCTGTTTCAGCAATCGTCCGATTCTTCTAATACCAATGCTTCCGGAAGAACCATTCTTTATTATACCTCTGACCGGAAACTCGGGACATATCTGACGGGCAGCGACGTCGTATGCGACAAACAGATTGCAGTCGGGGGATGGAGCCATATTGCATTTACATGCAGCCATTCCACAAAAAAAGTGCAGTTTTATGTAAATGGCAAACTGGAAAAGGAAAGCGCACTGACAGGAGAGTTTGTCGACGCGGCCGTGGATATTATGGTAGGGACGCACAAGAACCCTACGGCGTCTTCCGCAATGAAGGGCAGTATGGACGAACTGCGCTACTACAATAAAGTAATAAGCGCGGACACGGTGCGGGATATATTTTCTGAATTTGGCCAGGGAACAGAAATCGAAACGTTAAAAGAAGCTTTAAGGCAGCAAATTGCAGCAGCCAGGTTACTGGAAGGCGGCTCACAGACGGCGAAGGAAGCGCTTCTTGACAGTATCCGGGATGCCGAAAAATTACTGGAACGAAGCGACGCCACGGCAGAGCAGCTCGAAGACATGGCGGGACGGCTGGCGTCAGCAGTCGAAGCTTACAAAAAAACCGTTGTCATTTCCATTGAGGTGCATACGGATAAAAAACTGCGGGACATTCCGGACGCTATGTTCGGTATTAATCACAGGTATCACAATGACGGATACAGTTCCTGGAATGCGGCGGAAGGCAAAATAGAAGACGAATTTAACCAGTATGTAAAAGAGGCCTCTTTTGGCTCCATACGTTATCCGGGCGGAACGGTTTCCAATCTGTATGACTGGAAACGCGCAATCGGGCCTGTGGAAGACCGAAAAAAGACGATTCACGGAAACCTGCTTAGTCCGATAGAGCCCAATTTCGGTGTGGACGAAGCGATGGGATGGATTTATGACGACCTGGGCGCAGAAGCCGTATGGGTTTATGCGATGGGACAGGGAAGCGCGATGGATGCGGCGGATCTGTTTGAATATTTGAACGCTCCGGCAGATGCGGACGCGACGAACCCAAACGGCGGCACGGACTGGGCAGAGGTGCGCGCGGCGAACGGGCATCCCGAGCCTTACGGCGTCACCCGGTTTGAAATCGGAAACGAAATGGGGCTGTGGGGACAAAATTACTGGATGAACGGCTGCGGCAGCACAGATTACAATTCCATGGCAAGAGCCTACGTCAACGGCGGGGAAATGACATTTACCAAACAAAACGCCGTAAAGGAAGAAGACTGGAGAGACGCGGCTGCCAACAGCGACGGAAGCCCAAATCAGATCCGTTATGCCAGATTCGGCGCGGTTGTACCGGACAGCGCGTCCGTATATGTAAACAATGAAGAATGGCAGATTGTCCCCTCCTTACAGGAGCGGGGATCCGAACGGGTCTGCGAATTGGATAACAAAACCGGAAAGATTACGTTTGGGGACGGGGTGCACGGAAATATTCCCCCGGCCGGGCAGACAATTAAAGTAAGCTATCGGTCGGTACAGGACGGCTTTACGGCATATTACGACGCATTAAAGGCAATTGCGGAAGAACTTGGCATGGAAGTGGAGGTCTATTCCTGTATGGAACGGCCCGGGGCAATTTCCGCATTAAAGGATGCCGGGAATAAATATGACGGTGCAGTCATCCATCCGTACAGTGAGACGAGCGGAAGCGGCGGCGGGTACATTCAAATCAGCGAAACGGATCCGCTGTTTTATGAAAAGCTTCTGGGGCGTTCCTTGGAACATAATATCAGCCGTGTAAACGAACTGATTGCTTCTATGGGAGAGGGAAAAGTCCCGGTTGTTTCCGAATTTGGAATTTACAGGCATAATTCGGCGTTTATTCGTTCGATTGGGCATGCGATTTATATTGCAAATGAGATGATCGACTACATCGGGCTTGGGACGCCTTATCTGAATAAGCACTGTCTGGTGGATTACCCGTATACGTCGGATGATCTCGGCACGGGTTCCCAGTGCGTGATTCAGGCTGTTTACGATGAAGACCAGACGTTAAGGTTTGTATCCACGCCTTCGGCAAAAGCATTTTCTATCTTTAACCACATGACCGGAACCGAACAGGTGGAGCAGACGCTGAACGGAAACGATACATATTATACGTTTGAATTAAACGGAGGAAGTTATGACGTTCCTGCCATCAAGGTTCTTTCCACAAAAGACGACGAAGGAAATGTATTTGTTACGGCAGTGAACAACCGCAAAAACGATACGGCTCCGATCGAGATAAAAATTGACGGCAGGGATTTGACTGGCGAAGAAATTGAGGTCTGGCAGCTTACTTCAGAAGGCGTGGAGGATGAAAATACAATTGCAAACCCGTCGTTCGTAGACGTGACAAAAGACCATATGGCCGCCGACGGGCAGGCTCTTTGCGCCACGCTTGCGCCGCATTCCATTACAGGCTTTAAAATTCCTGCGGAAAAAATGAAGATTACCGTAACGGCAGAAGAGGGAGGGACGGCAGACAAAAGCTTTGAAGCAGTCAAAGGCAGCAGGGCGTCTGTGCGGGCATATCCCGGCGAAGGCTATGAATTTGCCGGATGGTACTGCGGCCAGAAGAAGGTGTCGGATCAGGCCGTATATGCATTTGTAGTAACGGAACATACTACGCTTACAGCCAGATTCAGGAAAAAAGAACAGACGCCGAATCCGGACAATCCGGTTCCTCCAGCGCCGGAAGTTCCGGGGAACGGCGGGAACGTCCAGGCCGGCGTGGGTGATGTAATAACAGATAGCGCTTCCAGCGGAAAATACCGGGTTACCTCGCTTCATGCAGGAAAAGGCACGGTTGCATTTCTGGGAATGTCAAAGGCAGGCGCAGCAAGCTTTGCGGTTCCCGATACGGTTTCCGTAAACGGGACAAATTGCAAAGTGACGGTTATTGAAGCCGGCGCGTTTAAAAATAACAAGAAGCTTAAAACGGTTACGCTCGGCAAATATGTCGCGGAAATTCGGCAGAAGGCATTTTATAAAACAACGGCGCTGACAAAGATTACGATTCCGGCAAGTGTGAAACAGATTGGAAAACAGGCGTTTTTCGGCGATAAGAAATTAAAAAATATCGTTGTGAAAACGAAAAAGCTGACATTGAAAAAAGTAGGAAAAAATGCTTTTAAAGGGATTCACGCAAATGTAAAAATCAAAGTGCCGGCGAAAAAGAAGAATGCATATGTGAAATTGCTTCGGGCAAGAGGAGTCGGGGCAAAAGCCGCCTTTAAGCAGCTTTAATGGGATATGTGATTGTGTGCGGTGAGTAACAGGTTGTTTGGATAGGAACAGGATGTCAGACAGAGGGCAGGGCAGCAGCTGAGGCGGGTATGGGAAATCCCATTACAATGTCTCAGCCGTAACCCCTGTCCTCTGGTTGGTTAGGCGTCGGCGCATCCGCAGAGTTTATCCACAGCATTTGAAGCAGAAGGCTGAAAGTAAATATCCGTTCCGTTATTACACTCGTACATAAAATCATGCAGCGGCTTACTCGTATAGTTTGAAAAATCGCCGTATATGGCAAACCTTACGCCATAGTTTATAAATTTCTGCAATATTTCTCCTGCCAGGCAAGAACTTAGAATAAAGAAATCATCTGCAATTGCTTCTTTGTTCAGCGCAATGTTTGTGCAGCCCGTTTCGTATTTTACGGTCATAATCAGGTCTAATGCAGACTGTGTGTCTGTAATCAGCAATTCGTCGCTTTTTACAACGACAGCTTTTGTATTATTTTTCTGTATCACTTCTGTTTTCATAATCTACCTCCATCAATTTTTATCCTGCTCCTGCTACTCATACAAGCTGTCAATCAAATGGTCAACCATATAATCAAAGGTTTCCAGGTGATTGTGCGGAAGAATATCTTTATTTTTGATGTTCATAATTAAAGAGTAAATTACGGACATCGCCATATCCGCATCCACTTTGAATTTTAAGTGTGGCTGGCTAAAAAAAAGCCGCTGGCTCATATAATTGGATGTTTCTATTTTATTTGCCTGTTCTTCTGATAGCTTGTTCTTTAAAATTGTAAAATCCGTACTGTACGAGTCATACAAAAAATTATTTTTATCATATTCCCGATAAATGAATTTGAGGGCTTCTGCGACGCCGTACTTATCTTTGCGGTTTTCCATTACCGCAGATGCCGCACTGCGGATTTGCTCCTGTACGGAGCACAGAACCTCGCAGAAGAGAGCCTCTTTCGATTCAAAGAACAGATAAAACGCTCCCTTAGAGATACCGGCCTGCCTGCAAAGGTCATCCACGCTTGTTTTCTTATAGCCGAACTGTGTCCAGCTTTGCTTGCAGGCGTTCTGCAGGCTTCTTTTGATATTCTCTTTTTCCTGTTCCGTAAAGCTTCTTGCCATAATTGGCGGGTATTCTTTTGCGGTTGCAATGGCAAAACCTGCCCAGCAGGTGCCAATTCCCATACTTGGCAATAAGAGTTCCAAATAGGTTGTTGCAATGGAGCAGTCAACCGTGCCGTAGCGTTCACCGATTTCCTTATCACAATAGGCAAAAATCACGCATGTTGCCCCTCTGAAAATGGGGTCTTCCCCGCTGTCATGGCTTGCAACCATACGTTTTGCAGCAGGAGTTTTGCGCATATAATCAATAACAAGATCAGCCAGTTTGCGGACTTTTTCTTTGCCGTTGACTACAACCCATTTCACATATTGCTTATTTTTTGAAGTTGGTGCAAAACGCACCACATCAAGCGCTTTTTCAATTTCTTCCTGCGGAATAATTTTATCTTTATACTGGCGAATAGAACGGCGTGTTTTCATCATGGCAGCAATTTCATCAAATTGCGGATAACAATTTGTTATTGCTTCACCTTTTTCAACAGTGCCGTCATTATTCAAACTGATTGCACCTTTTGGGCAAACAGCAATACATTGCCCGCAGGAAATGCAGGTTAACCGTCCTTTACGAGTGAGCACTGCTTTCTTATTTTCATTCAATTCAATACAGGCACAAGGACAGATATTAACACAAAGGTTATCCCCGCAGCAAAGACTTTTATTAATTTGTACAGCCATATCTTTTCCTCTTTATGCTAATTCTAAAACACGGAATGCAACAGGTTTTGCATTTAAAATATTTGTTGCTTCTATTTCCTGCAAAGCATTTTTCATTGCTTTTACTGTAGTTTCATGGGTCATAAAAACAAGCGGAACCCCCTCGTCCTGTTGTTTCTTTTGGATAACCTGCGCAATACTGATGGAATGCTTGGCAAAAATTCCTGCTACATCGCGAAGAACTCCCACCGTATCATGTACCATAAGTCGTAAATACCATGAAGCAACAGAGTTATCTATATTGCCAACAGGAGCAAGAGGCAGCTTTTTTGTCACATAGCCGGTGCTGTCATACGTATCTTTCATGATAGACATAATATCCCCAAGCACAGCACTTGCTGTAGGTAGGCTCCCCGCTCCAAGACCATGCAAAAACAATGGTCCGACACCATTTCCATTAATATGGATTGCATTAAACGCCCCGTCTACACGGGAAAGTATTGCTTTTTCGGGAATAAGCACAGGGCTGACCTCTGCCTCGATTTCACTATGTTTATATTCTGCCTGTCCCAAAAGTTTTATGGAATAACCGAGGCTTTTGGCAAAGGCAATATCCATGGCACTCATATTGCGTATGCCCTGCACAGGTATTTTCTCGTAAGGATAATGCACACCCCATGCAAGCCGGACAAGCAATTTTAATTTATGGGCAGCATCAAAACCGTCAATATCGAGGGTTGGGTCAGCTTCTGCATACCCTAAATCCTGTGCGGATTTCAAAGCTTCATTAAATTGTGTGCCCTTTGCAGACATCTCCGATAAAATATAATTGCTGGTACCATTCAAAATACCAAAAATAGTTTCAATTTTGTTACCGGCTAAGCTGTCTTTTATGGTCTGCACAACAGGGATTGCACCGGCAACACTGGCTTCATAGGCAAGATAGAGGTTCTTTTCTTCTGCAAGAGCAAAAAGTTCTTCCCCATATTCTGCCAAAAGTGCTTTATTGGCAGTGACAACAGATTTTCCGTTTTCTAATGCTTTGCGTATAAGTGTTCCCGCAAGGTTTGTTCCGCCGATTAGTTCAACTATTACTTTAACTTCTGAATCCTCTACCATAAGAAGAGGATTATCAATAAGTTTTGTTCCTTCCGGCAGATCTCGTTTTATATTGACATTACGGACAGCAACATATTTAAGAATAATTCTTTTGCCTGTTCGCTGCATAATTTCATCAGCATTCATTTTCAATAACTGAACAAGACCGGAACCAACAGTTCCAAGTCCTGCCAACCCGATAACAAGATCTTTTGAAGCACTCATACTCTATCTCTTAAATAAATTTATCGAAAGATAATATAATAAAATGAAAATAATGTCTACTTTGTGCATAGACAGAAAAAAAGCCACTTTCGTGGCTTCTTTTTATTTCTTTGCATTTGGAATAAGCAATATCTGCAGGGTACGACCTTCGGCATTTTGTTCTGCCTCAACCTTGCAAATCTCTTTCGTGTCTTCAACAATACGATCTAAAATTGACTGTCCGCGGCTTTTATGAACAATCTCCCGTCCTCTGAAAAACACTGTTACTTTACAGCGATCCCCATCCTCTAAAAAACGGCGAATATGCCGTAATTTTGTTTCATAGTCATGGTCATCGGTTTTGGGGCGGATTTTGATTTCTTTAATTTGAACAACAGTTTGGTTTTTCTTTTGTTCTTTTTTCTTTTGCTGCTGCTCATATCTGAATTTTCCAAAATCCATAATACGGCAGACCGGCGGATCGGCTGTTGCAGCAACTTCGACAAGATCAAGCCCGTGTTCTTTTGCAAGATCAATAGCTTCTTGTTTTGAAAGAATACCGATTTGTTCCCCTTCCGCACCGATAACTCGAACTTCACGAGCACGGATTTGTTCATTACGTCTGGTGCTGTCTTGCTGAGGCACTTCCCGACGTGGTTTCATATTAGGCGAAGCTATAGCTCATTCCTCCGGTTTTAAATGGTTTGTCATTATCATCACGGATAGTTTTTATGGCTTCATCAAGTGACTTCAAGCCCAAGTTTTCACCCGTGCGCAGGCGGATATTTACGCCTTTTTCTTCCACTTCCTTATCCCCAATAACAAGGATAAACGGTATTTTAGCAAGCTGAGCTTCACGAACTTTAAAGCCGAGTTTTTCGTTTCTTGTATCTGCTTCAACGCGAATACCGGCAGCTTGTAATTGTTTTTCAGCTTCTTTTGTAAAGTCAAGCTGGGCGTCTGTAACATTTAAAATTCTTGCCTGAACAGGAGCCAGCCATGTTGGGAACGCTCCTGCATAGTGTTCCGTAAGCACGCCGATAAAGCGTTCCAAAGAACCCAAAATTGCACGGTGCACCATAACAGGTCTATGTCTTTCACCGTCTTGACCTACATATTCTATTGCAAAACGCTCAGGCAGATTAAAATCAACCTGAATAGTAGATAATTGCCATTCACGACCGATAGCGTCAGTAACTTTTATGTCGATTTTAGGACCATAGAAAGCTCCGTCACCTTCATTAATCCGATATTCTTTGCCTTCTTTTTCTACAGCCTGAATAAGTGCTTTAGTAGAAAGTTCCCACGCTTCATCAGTACCGATACTGTCTTTTGGACGGGTTGAAATAACAAGTCTGTAATTAAAACCGAATAAAGCCATCAAATCAGCAGAAAAATGCATAATACTGATAATTTCATTTTCCAATTGCTCAGGAGTACAAATAATATGGGCATCATCCTGAGTAAACTGGCGAACACGAAGAAGTCCGTGCAAAGCTCCGCTCATTTCGTGTCTGTGCACAAGCCCAAGTTCAAACATGCGCACTGGAAGTTCTCTATAGCTGTGAAGCGTATTATTATACATTAAAAGATGTCCGACACAGTTCATAGGTTTTACACCATGAACGGCATTTTCAATTTCTGTAAAATACATATTTTGGCGGTAATGCTCATAGTGACCGGATTTTTCCCACAATTCTTTACGCATGATTTGCGGTCCCTGCACAAGTTCATAGCCACGTTTCAAATGTTCACGGCGTAAAAAATCTTCCAAAATGGTTCTCAGCATCATGCCTTTCGGAAGCCAGAAAGCCATACCGGGAGCGACATCTTCAAAAAACGTGAAAAGACCGAGTTCCTTGCCCAATTTTCTATGGTCACGTTTTTTTGCTTCTTCAAGCTGCGTTAAATACGCCTTGAGCGCTTTTTCATCAGCAAAAGCTGTTCCGTAAATACGTGAAAGCATGCGATTTTTTTCATCTCCGCGCCAATATGCACCGGCAACAGACATCAATTTGAAAGCCTTTGCAAAAGAAGTATTGGGAATATGAGGTCCGCGACAAAGATCTGTAAATGTGCCTTGTTTATAGAGTGACACTGTATCGGCATCAATTTCGGATATGATTTCAGCCTTGTATGTTTCACCCATTTTTGTAAAGAAATCAACAGCATCTTTTTTGCTCATCACAGAACGTTCAAAGGGAAGAGAACTTTCCGCAATTTTATGCATTTCTTTTTCAATTGCTTCGAGATCTTCCGTTGTAAAAGGGCGTTCTGCATCGAAGTCATAATAAAAACCATTTTCAATGGAAGGACCAATGGTAACTTTGGTTCCCGGGAAAAGGGTCTGAACGGCTTGCGCCATAATATGAGAAGTTGAGTGACGTAAAATTTGCAGGCCTTCTTCTGTATCGGTGGTAAGCGGAGTTATGGTTGTTGTGTTTGTCGGTATGGTTTGTGATAAATCGAGTAAGGTTTCATTATTAATTTTTACAGCAACACATGCTTTAAATTTTTTTCCGGACAAATTTTCTTTGAGTACATCAGAAATGAGTGCATTTTCTGCAGCATCAATTTCTTTTCCATCAAGCGTACATTTCATACCACATCTCCACTACGATAACTAATATAAAAAAGGAGGGAATCCCTCCATTATAATTTTTTTTGGTAGGCATGAGCAGACTTGAACTGCTGACCCCTTCCGTGTCAAGGAAGTGCTCTACCCCTGAGCCACACGCCTACAAAGTCATATTGAAACCTCTTTATAATAATAATACGTTAAACAGTCAAGTTTTTTATAGACTCAGAGATAAAAAAAATTCTTCTTCACGTTTTATCCACAAAGCCGTTTACATTGCAGCATACAATTTTGAAAAAGGAATAAAAGGTTTTGGTGTTGTTCCTTGCGGGACAAGTCTTTTTTCCATATAGCACATATGGTACCAGCGCTCAAATTTATATCCGCATTGCCTGAAATCCCCAATTTTTATAAAGCCCTTTTTTTGGTGAAACAAAATACTGGTATCATCAAGACAGGCATCATCATCCAAGCCGGAAAAGGCAATGCAGGCATAACAAATCTGCACATTTTGCAAACGCAGGATTTTTTCCAGTTCAGCATAGAGTTTTGTGCCAATACCTTTTTTCAGCAGAGTCTGTTTCACATAAATGCTTAATTCTGCTGTCCAGTCATAGGCTTGCCTTTCAATAAAACTGCCGGCATAGGCATAGCCCACAACTTCTTCAGCTCTTTCAGCCACCAAAAAAGGATATTGTTGCACTATTGCTGCATAGCGATTTTCAAATTCTGTCACGCTTGGCACATCAAATTCAAAGCTAATCGCCGTATTCAAAACATAGGGGGCATAAATTTTCTGCACACTTTCCATGTCTTCCAATTTTGCCAAGCGAATAATTACATCTTTATTTCTCATATCACATATAAAAAAGGCTTCCGAAGAAGCCTATCATTAATATCTGTAATAATCGGGTTTGAAAGGACCTTCAACAGTCACACCAATATAATCTGCCTGATCTTTTCTCAAGGTTGTCAGCTTTGCGCCAAGACGGGCAAGGTGCAGTCTTGCAACTTCTTCATCAAGCTTTTTAGGAAGTGTATATACCTTTACTTCATGATTGTTTGCTGCAAGTTCCATTTGAGCAAGAACCTGATTGGTAAAGGAGTTGGACATAACAAAACTTGGGTGTCCTGTTGCACAACCTAAATTTACAAGTCTTCCCTCCGCAAGGATAATAATGGAATTACCGCTTGGCAGTGTCCATTTATCCACTTGGGGTTTGATTTGTACTTTCTTGCAGTTTTTGTTGCTTTCAAGCCATGCCATATCAATTTCATTATCGAAGTGCCCGATATTGCAGACAATGGCTTCATCTTTCATATTGTTCAAATGTTCACCGGTAAGAACATGATAGTTGCCTGTAGCTGTTACATAAATATCTGCAATGGGAAGAGCGTCTTCAACAGTTACCACTTCATAACCTTCCATGGCAGCCTGCAAAGCACAAATGGGGTCAATTTCCGTTACAAGAACTCTTGCACCCAGTCCGCGCATGGATTGAGCACAGCCTTTACCCACATCACCATAACCGCAAACACAGATAACTTTGCCTGCCATCATAATGTCAGTAGCACGTTTAATACCGTCAGCCAAGGATTCACGGCAGCCATAAAGGTTGTCGAATTTTGATTTTGTTACAGAGTCATTGACGTTGATGGCAGGGAACAACAATTTTCCGTCTTTTTCCATTTGGTATAACCGGTGAACGCCGGTTGTTGTTTCTTCTGAAACACCGCGGATTGCAGGAACAATTTTATGCCAGCGTTTTGTATCATTTTTATAGGAAAGTTTCAGTCTTTCCATGATACATTCTTCTTCTTTGCTGCCGCATTTCTTTTCCAAAAATTTTGGATCTTCTTCAGCTTTCACACCATAGTGGATAAGAAGTGTTGCATCACCGCCGTCATCAACAATGAGATCCGGACCGGAACCGTCAGGCCATGTCAATGCCATTTCCGTGCACCACCAGTATTCTTCAAGACTTTCCCCTTTCCAAGCAAAAACTTTTGCCAAGCCTTGTTCTACAACAGCTGCTGCAGCATGATCCTGTGTTGAAAAAATATTACAGGAAGCCCAGCGAATATCAGCTCCGAGTGCATGCAAAGTTTTAATAAGCATTGCAGTTTGAATAGTCATGTGTAAAGAACCCGTAACTTTCAAACCTTTCAAAGGTTTTTCCTTGCCGTAACGGGCAATAAGTTCCATAAGTCCCGGCATTTCACGTTCTGATAATTGCATTTCTTTTTTACCGAAATCAGCAAGGCTCATATCTGCTACTTTGTAAGCCAGACTAAGGTCTAATTCTTTTGCAGCCATGTAAATCTCCTATGATTTTTGTGCAATGAGTAAATGTAATTGTAACCCCATTTTCACTTTTTGTGTTTTATATTGGATTATGTTAAAGCCAAATTCCTGCAAAAACATTTCCAGATTTTCTTTTGAAAAACCAAGCCACCTGTCCCCATAATTACGGCGCATTTTTTCTTCTTTATGCTGGACAAAATCACTGATAAACAAAAGCCCTTTCGGCGCCAGCACGCGCTCAATTTCCGACAAGGCAATGCGAGGGTCCGATAAATGGTGCAAAACTAAGTTGATACAGGCAAAATCCGCTTCCTTATCACGCAGGGGCAAATGGTCAAGTTCCCCAATGCGTAAGGACAAATGAGAAAGCTTGACTATATTATCGTTAAATCTTCTTCGTGCCAAATCCAACATTTTCGGAGATCCGTCAACGCCGATAACATTTTCACTCACTTCCAGAAGTTTATCTAAAACCTCACCTGTGCCGCAGCCCAAATCTACAGCCATTTTACAGGTGGAAGGAACAGATTTTTTCACTTCTTTAGGCAGAGAAAATGCCCCCAGCACTTCTCTGTTCAACTCATCCCAGTCATCAGCAATACTGTTGAAAAACTGACGGGTTTTTATGGCACGCTCTTCAATAATGCGGGAAGCAATATCCAAATCATTTTGCAAATCTTTGGAAAGATAAGAGAATAAAGAGGAAAGAAAATCTTTATTTTCCCCTTCTTCAACAGCTTTATAAAAAATCCACAACCCGTCACGTCTTGCCTGCAATAAACCTGCATCAGATAAAATTTTTAAATGTCTGGAAACACGTGACTGTCCCATATTCAAAAGTGTCACAAGCTCATTGACAGAAAGCTCGTAGTGCCACAGAATATACGCTAAGCGCAAACGTGTATCATCAGCTAATGCCTTGATATTTCTCAAAATATCCTGACTGTTCATGGATACCTTTCTCATAAACTAAATTGATACTTGTTTATATCCAAATATCCTTATACAGTCAAGTTAATTATATCAATTTTTTTTGATATAAATGTTAATTTCTTGCGTAATCATGGGAAATTGAGTATCTTTTATCTATGAAAACAGCTGTTGCCGTTAGCGGTGGCATAGACAGCCTCTATGCGCTTATTACATTAAAAGAACAAGGACATGAAGTTTTTGCTCTGCATGCACGTTTTATTGATACGGAATATGACGTTATTCCTGCTTTAAAAAATACGTGTCATTCCCTCAATATTCCTCTTCATGTTGCAGATTTGCGGAAAGAATTTAATGCCAGCGTTATTTTTCCTTTTTTTGATTTTTATCAAAATGCCCAAACGCCAAACCCTTGCGCTCTATGCAATAAAAGCATGAAATTTGGCAAACTTTTAGAATATGCAAAGAAACTCGGAGCTGAAAAACTTGCAACAGGGCATTATGTACGCTTGGTCCCCTTTGAAAATTCCCTGACAAATACTTTCGGCATGAGTATTCAATGCGCTAAAGATGATAAAAAAGACCAAAGTTATTTTTTAGCCCTCACTCCGCTCAAAAATTTGCAGTCTGCCCTTTTCCCCTTGGCGGAAAAAACAAAAGAAGAAATCATACAGGAACTTGCAAATAAAAATATTCCTGTACCCTGCCCTAAAGAAAGTCAGGAAGTCTGCTTTGTTCCTCATGATGATTACCGTTCTTTTTTGATTTCTTACGGCAAAGAATTTCAATTTGATGCCCATAATCATGGTGATATTTTTTATTTTGACAGTAACACAAAGAATACAAAAAAAATTGCAGAGCATAAAGGGCTTTGGGCATATACGGAGGGACAGCGAAAAGGGCTTGGCATTGCTTGGTCTGAACCTCTCTATGTTATCAAACGTGATAAAAAAACAAATAGCCTTTTTGTAAGCACAAAGGACGCTGTTAACACCAAATTTGCGTTGGCTGACAGGCTCAATTTTTTCGTTCCGCCTTCTTTATGGACAGGACAGCTCTATGCCCGCACACGCTTTCGAGAAAAACAAAGTCCTTGCAATGTATATTTGAAAAATAATAAAGAAAAACTTGAAGTTTTAATTGATAACCCCGATACTGCAATGAAACTACAAACTATCACCCCATTGCTCAGCGATGAACACACACAATTGTTTATTGAATTTACAGAAGAAAAACAAATATATGCCTCCGGGCAAATCCTTGCCATTTATGATGAAAAAGGCTTTCTTTTAGCCGGTGGGATTTTGCTATGATTTATGCAATGCTAAAGGAAAAAACAGCAGCTGTCAGCAAAAAATGATTTTGCAGCAGCATTTAACGAGCTTGCGAGTTCTCCTGACAACGGCAAGGATACAAAAAGCGATGATCTATTCTTTGGAAAACAGCTTTCCTCTGATGACGGCTGTTTTCCCGTATTTTTCCCGTAAAATATCTAGGGTCGCATCCAAATGATTGCGTTTTTCTTCTATATATTCTTTTGCTTCTTCCTTGTCATCAAGTACGGAAAACAAAGAAAGTTGTTTATTTTCAGTAAGTTCATCAAAGCCTGATACGCCAAGTCCAATTAATCGTACTGACTTTGTAAGGACAATTTCATCAAGCAGCAAACAGGCGTTTTGATAAATGGTATCAGTTGCATTTGTTTGTTTATCAAGGGTTAATTGTCGTGTTATTTGTTTGAAATCGGCAAATTTAATTTTTATACTGATAGTTCTGCCTTTTAAATTTTGCTTTCTCAGACCGGTTCCTACACGTTCGGCATGCACGAGAAGCCATTTTTTCAATACTGCTTTATCCGTAATATTTTCAGCAAGGGTTGTTTCTGCACTTTCTGATTTTCGTTCAGTAAAAGGTTGCACTTCTCTTTCATCAATTCCGCTTGCCCGCTCATAAAGCATAATTCCGGCTTTGCCAAATTTCTGTTCCCAAAACGTTTTCTCCAAACCTATGACATCAGCACATTTTTTTATGCCTAATTTTTTCAATTCTTCTAAAAATTTTTTCCCGACTCCGGGAATTTTTGCAATGGATAACTCTTTTAAATAACTCGGCATATCCGCATGGGAAATCATAAAAATTCCATGGGGCTTTTTTTCATCGGAAGCAATTTTTGCCAAAAATTTTATAGGTGCAATGCCAATGGAACATGTTAACCCATTGGTTTTTATAAAGACTTCCTGTTGCAAAGCACGGGCAATCTCGAGGGGGCTCCCCAATAAATTTTCAAGCCCCGTAATATCAAGATACGCCTCATCAATGGACGCCATTTCAACCAAAGGTGAATAATTTTGCAAAACAGCATGAATTTCTTTGGAAACTTCATGATAAACTTTTCCTCTGGGAGAAATAAAAATTCCATGGGGACATCTGCGTTTAGCCTCAAAAATAGGCATGGCAGAGCGAATACCGAATTTTCTTGCCTCATACGAACAGGTTGAAACCACCCCTCTTGTTCTTCCTCCGACAATAAGCGGTTTATTTCTGTATTCCGGGTTATCACGCTGCTCAATGGACGCAAAAAAAGCATCCATATCCACATGTAAAATATATTTTTCATGCATAAATTTCACCTGACATCAACCTATCATATAATTGTCAGGGAAAAAAGATTTTTTTTCGATAAAATATCCGTGACATATACTGCAAATTAAGCTATAGAACAATAACTACATCATCTTTTATGAGGATAATGAAATTGGCAAAAAAAACTTCACAAAAAAAATGGGATGTTGAAGATTCAGCGGAATTATACGGAATCAATAACTGGGGAGCAGGTTATTTTAATATTAATCAACAAGGTGAAGTGACCATACGTCCCTTTGGCATGAAAGGCGGACCGGAAATCAGTGTCTATGAAATTATCCAGCAAATAAAAGAACGCGGCTATACTATGCCCGTCCTTTTACGTATTGAAAATATCCTTGATTCACAAATTTCTCTTATACACCATTCTTTCCATGATGCCATTACCCAGCTTGGCTATAAAGGAGAATACCGCGGTGTTTTTCCTATTAAAGTCAATCAGCAGCAGCAAGTTGTTGAAGAAATTGCTGATTTTGGAAAAAGCTTCCACCATGGGCTCGAAGTTGGCTCAAAAGCAGAACTCATTGCGGCTGTTTCGCAGGTAAAAAGCAGAAAAGCCTGTCTTATTTGCAACGGCTATAAAGATGAAGAATTTATTGACCTTGGTTTAAATGCCATGCGTCTTGGCTATAATTGCATTTTTGTTCTGGAAATGCCTGGAGAACTTGATACTATCCTTGAACGGGCAAAAGCACTCCATGTTACTCCTCAAATTGGGGTACGTGTCAAACTCAGTACCAAAGCCACCACCGGGCACTGGGCAGAATCAGGCGGAGAACGCTCCTCTTTTGGTTTGACATCAGCACAAATTGTGGATGTTGTTGATACGCTTAAAAACAACAATATGCTTGATTGCCTCAAACTTTTGCATTACCACTTAGGCTCACAAATTCCCAATATCCGTGATATCCGTTCTGCGGTTATGGAAGCAAGCAGAATTTATGCAGGACTTGTTCAGGAAGGTGCCGGTATGGGTTATATCGACCTTGGTGGCGGACTTGCTGTTGACTATGACGGTTCCCATACCAATTACGTCAGCTCCCGCAACTATTCCCTCAATGAATATTGTACGGACGTTGTGGAATCTGTTATGACTATTATGGATGAACAAAATATTCCGCATCCGCATATTATTACTGAATCAGGACGAGCTACCGTTGCCTATTATTCCATTTTACTTTTCAATATCTTAGACGTCAGTCTTATCGAAATTGGCAATTTGCCGGAAAAATTGCCGGAAGATACGCCTGAGTCCATTGTCAATTTAAAAGAAACCCTTGAAAATGTGAATATCAGAAGTTTGCAGGAATGTTACAATGACGCCATGTATTATTATGATGAAACCCGCCAGCATTTTATTACCGGGCGTGTAACACTCAGGCAAAGAACCCTTGCAGAACGTTATTTTTGGGCAATTATGCGCGCCATTGCAGAAGAAAAACATAAGCTCAAAGTTGTTCCAAAAGAGCTGCAGGAAATTGATTCCACGCTGGCTGATATTTATTACTGTAATTTCAGTGTGTTCCAGTCACTTCCGGACTCTTGGGCTATTGATCAGGTCTTTCCGATTATGCCTGTGCACCGTCTTGGCGAATATCCGGAACGCCGCGGTATTTTATCTGACATGACCTGTGACAGTGACGGCAGAATTAATAATTTTATAGATATGCAGGGTATGAAAAATACTTTGGAACTGCATGAACTCAATGACGGCGAAGAATATTATCTGGGTGTATTTTTAGTGGGAGCCTATCAGGAAACATTGGGTGATTTACACAATCTTTTAGGAGATACCAATGTTGTTTCCATTCGTATTCAAGATGACGGCAACTACGAATTTGTCCGTGAAATCAGCGGGGATTCCGTTTCTGATATTTTAGCCTATGTTGAATATGATCCGCGCAGAATTTTGGAAAATATCAGACATAATGCCGAACGTGCCGTACGCAATAAATGGATTACCCCAACTGAACGTTTTGCTATTATGCAAGCTTTTGAAAACGGCATGCGCGGCTACACATATTTTGAACGATAAGATTTATAGGACATAAAGGAGTGAAACTATGGCAAGAATTTTAATCATCGGTGCAGGTGGTGTAAGTTCTGTTGTTGTACATAAATGTGCTCAGGCAAAGGATGTGTTTACAGAAATCCATTTGGCTAGCCGTACAAAAGCAAAATGTGATGCAATAGCAGAATCGGTAAAAAAACGGTATGGTGTTACCATTCATACTGCATCTGTTGATGCTGATAATGTTTCAGAGCTTGTTGCATTGATTAAAAAAGTACAGCCCGTTATGGTGCTCAACGTTGCACTTCCTTATCAGGATCTTACCATTATGGACGCATGCCTGGAATGTCATGTCCATTATCTTGATACTGCCAATTATGAACCTCTTGATCTTGCAAAATTTGAATATAAATGGCAATGGGCTTATCAGGATAAATTCAAAGAAAAAGGACTGATGGCACTTTTAGGCAGCGGCTTTGACCCCGGTGTTACCAATGTTTTTTGCGCCTATGGACAAAAACATTTGCTTGATGAAGTGCATGTTCTTGATATTATTGATGCAAATGCCGGTGACCACGGGCTCCCTTTTGCAACGAACTTTAATCCCGAAATCAATATCCGTGAAGTTACTGCCCGCGGTCGTTACTGGGAACGCGGCGAATGGGTGGAAACAGATCCCCTTTCTTGGAAAATGAGTTTTGATTTTCCTGACGGTATCGGACCTAAAAATTGTTATCTCATGTATCATGAGGAATTGGAATCCCTTGTCCAAAATCTCAAAGGCATACGCCGTGCACGTTTTTGGATGACCTTCTCCGATAATTATCTCAATCACCTGAAAGTCTTTGGCGGTGTCGGTTTACTGGGGATTGAACCTGTTGAATATAAAGGACAATCCATTGTTCCTATCCAGTTTTTGGCTAAGCTTCTTCCTGACCCGGCAAGCCTTGGTCCCCTTACCAAGGGTAAAACCTGTATCGGCTGTGTTATGCAGGGTATTAAAGACGGCAAAGAAAAGAAATATTATATTTACAATATTTGCCAGCATGAAAAATGCTATGAAGAACTGGGTTCTCAGGCAATTTCCTATACAACCGGTGTTCCTGCCATGATTGGCGCCATGATGATGGTACAGGGAAAATGGATGAAACCGGGCGTTTGGAACATGGAACAAATGGATCCTGACCCATTTATGGAACAGCTCAATAAATTTGGTCTGCCATGGCAGGTTGTTGATTTGACAAAATAGTTCATAAAGAAATAACTAATTAAAAAGCCTTACAATTTGTAAGGCTTTTTGCTTTAATTTTTATTTTTTACAGGGAAAGAACTTTTAGAAAAGTTCTCTCCCTATACCCTCTCTCAAAACTTTTTGCTTTGTTATAGAAAGAGGTTGATAATCAATTACCTATAAAACATATATTCTTG
>OFFG01000735.1_pt1 | contig 24898 bp, 20 predicted proteins | sample 1521331 | NCBI WGS metagenome assembly OFFG01 (sample SAMEA3504129, study PRJEB24116) | mouse gut metagenome | biome: mouse gut; feature: mouse-associated habitat; material: faeces | place: Denmark | collected 2011 | reverse complement strand
TATTTTTTTATTAAATATAAAAAAAATGATTTTTCAAGTTTCATTTTTGACAAATACATCTGATATAAATATTTCTTATTTCAAATGCATTCCCAATTTCTATTTTTCCAACAAATAAATCAATATATCTCCGGGAGAGATTAATAAAGTAGCTGTATACGATTCAGCAGAAACAAGACTTCCGTCTTTTAATACACGTTTCACGGAGGGATCTGCATAAAAGGTAAGCTCCATTGTATCCATCAGACTTCTGTTTACAATAGCAAGATATTTCTTACCTCCATTTTCCAGCAATGAAATAATGGCTCCATATCCATGTGTATCCAAAACCTTCACCTTTTCAGGAAGAGTGGTCAAACGTGTCGTACCTCTCGGTATAACACTTCCTGTATGTCTGACCGACAAAACTTTTGCCCCCAAAAAGATTCCGGCAATTGATCTGATCTCGGCATTCATATCTTTCACCAAATCATAAACTTCCGTTCGCTTACCATCCAAACCAATCGGTCCGTGTTGATAATCATAAAAAGAATCCCCAGCCGGTGTCCAATAAGTAAAATACTGTAACCCTTGGGCTCCATAAACCAGATTACTATATAGTTGTAACCGTAAAGAAGCGCGTGTCGGAACAGGATATGGTCCATGTTTGGTAGCAAGAGCAAACGCCCAGAAATCCTTACCGATTTTTCTTGCTTCATCTGAGAAATCTTCCAGATTTTCATACCATTCAGCTTTCAAAACATTATCTCCAAGAACCGGATAATGGTCGAAAGAAAGAAATGGTAGAGGAACCTCTTTATTAAAACGGGTAATATAATCACGATAATTCTGAACACCCAAAAACCTCAAATGCTCCTCACCTCCTGTCGGAAATAAGTTCAGATAGCAAAATTTGCGATTATCTACAGCTTGTATTCTTTTAGCCCAATCACCTAGCGCTGCAAAATCTGCAACAACAGGCTCATCCCGTAAAAAATAACCTGCAACCGCCGGATGTTCCATAAATTTCCGAACAGTTTTTTCTGGTTCTTTACGTAACTCAGGACAAGCTATTATTAGCTGCACACCTACTTTATGTGCGGCGTCAAGCGCTTTTTCCACTTCTTCCAAACTTGAATACTCACTAAAGTTTATAGTAAATCCAGCCTCTTTCAGTTCCTTGAAACGCTCAACGGTCGCTTCATTTGCCCTTATGCCATACCAGGCTACTATGGGTATCTGTGCCGATAAATCCAATCTTTCCTGTGCTTGTCCTATTCTTGTAAACAGTAACAATAAAAAGATCATTCCCAATACGAAATAATGTTTCATAAAATATTTTTTACTAATTATCCTTCTCATTTCAAACTAAGATCCAACCTTTTTCCTGCATAAACTGGTAAAATCATCAGGGTAAGACGATGGTCAGCCACCGAACAATTAATTTTTTTACCATTAAAACGGACTTCAGCTTTTTTCATATGTGCAGGAAGAGGTATGCTTATTTTACCCTCACCGGCAACATACATCTGATAGCGGGACATATCATTATCTACAGGCGAAAATGTTAAATCCACGGGGGTATCTGCAAATTTATAATGAGTTCCGTCAAGAGTAATTTCATTACACTGCTGTCCTGAAAATGCAATCAGCTGTTGACCGTCTAAACGAAAGCCTAAAGATAAACGTCCTACATATGATACCTCATGCCCGTTAATTTTTGCCTGTTTCAATTCTATCCGATCTGATGGAAGAGGATTTTCAAGCAATACTTTTTCATCATCTTCCTGATTTCTTGAGAAACCTCCAAACCAACTTTCAGCATGTGTACGATAATGTGCTACTACCATGGTTGTTGAATTCGGGAAAGAAGAAACAAAATATTCACCAGTCCTTGAAAGATACGACGGATTATCATTTACCACAAACTTTCCGGTAGAAGGATAAGCATTACAAGCATTTAGTATTTCAAACAAAGTACGGGTTTCATACCCCAGGCTTGCCGATTGGTCATCACGTGGACGGAAACCACAATAACAAGCAATTCCTCCATCAGGATATTTAAGCATTGTCCCAACCACTTTCTTGTCTGAATAAGCTATAATCTCCGCATTAGAAACGGGAGTTACCGGATAAATCCGGTCCACAATAAAATCTGTCAGGATTGACTGATCCGGAACATCAGACAAACTCCCGGAAAAATCAATCATTTTCCCGGATGCAATTTCCCCCATATAACAATCATGGTTATACTGAGCTCCAAACAGTTTCTGCCACTGCCTGGTACAATTTTCCCCACTTTTATCGATCAGAGGCGGAGTACTGAACCAGACAACCTTTCCACCAGCTTTAACAAAACGTTCCATCATATCCAGTAATCCTTTTTCCGGTAACGGCTCAAACATAACAACCAATGTTCCGTACTTTTTTTCTGCGACCTGGATATGTCCGTCCGATTGTACAGTTCCCATTTCAAGCAATTTATCAGTTGTCAGATAATTTGCATATCCATATTGCGTCATCCAACTTCCAAAACGCGGTTCCACAGCAACCAAATTCATCGGATAAAGAATCAACACTTCAGTATCGCGGTGCACATTTCCTGTCATTAAGCGGATTGGCTCACTCGGACTGGCACCATACGCATAATTTATAGCCATTTTACGTTCCAGAGCTTTATCCGGCATTCCCCAAGCTGCTGCATAGGCATTCGGATATTTATTGATAACACCTATGGATGCAGCCATTGCCGCCCCGTAATAATTACGGTCACTCCAACCACCTTCAGCAAAATCATTACCGGTCGGTTGCAGATATTCACTCCATTTAAAATAATCATAACAAGCAGCAGACGCCTGATGTACCGTATTACCCCAGATAAAATTGGATGTATATTCATATTTATAACGATTGCCATATAGTTTCTCACAATTCCAATAGTCTATCGTAGGACTCTGTGCCCATGATGCATGCGCCGACGTACTCAATTCATGCCCAAACAGCTTTTCACCATAATCTTTCGCATTTTTGAATAAGTTGACTACATCATCATTCAACATTCGATAATAACGGTCACGTAATAAAAATGTACGATGTATTGCATCCGGTGTTTCTCCCAAAACATATTGAATATTGACAACTGCATCAGTTGTAGGACGGAACATCGGAGCTCCGTACGCAAAATAGAGCATGTAGCGATCATCAAATTTCTGGTTATACTTCTCTTCATACCGACATGCCATATTTTTAGTCAGATAACGTTCTGCAAACTGACCTTCTTCGTGATGTCCAAAATAAAACCAATCTTGTTGAATATGCATTTCATCAGAATACAGGGAAGTCAGATTTACTTTTTTATCATGGTACTTCTTTAACAAGTTACTCAAGAAAGCCGGAGCTTCCGGATCAAAGTAATCCATTTCCTGAGTTTCATATTCTAACATAACCATAACCCGATCAAAACCTGCACATTGGATTCCATCACCATAGATACGTAAGCGCTTCATCGGAATTGTTCCCTGATCAGAGCCATTGATAGAATCAATCTCCTCATATTTCACATTTTCCAATAAAACAATATCATCCGGATTTACAGATCGCATAGATGTAGATACCACCTTTTCTTTAAAAGCATAAGCCTTTACACCTTTAAGTTTAACCGGAGTTTGTCCCTTATTATTCGTCCAAAACAACTGCTGCCACATCTGCAAGCTGAATTGTCCTGTACGGGGATTCCTCAATCCGACTTTATAAGCAAGCCAACGACCGCTGTTACCCGTTTGATTTTTATATGCCAAACCCAATTCAAGCGGACTAAGCAGGCTCAAACAAAGTCCCATATCCTGTTTAGAAACAAAATCGCTGACAACTTTTATTTTATCAACATATTCATCCATATCAGGAGTTAAATTTCGTTCCGTATTCTTATCTGTACGATATTGACGGAAAAATTCATCAAACGCAATAATCAGTTCTTTCGATCCATAACTCTTTCCTCGTTTACAAACATCACGAAGACTTTCCAAACGAGAATCATACCCCAACGAATTATCTATTTTTTTATCAGGATCTGTTAAATCGTTTAGTTGTTGATCACTTGTCAGAATAATTGTTTGTGCCTCAACAGGACTGGTTGTCAAGGAAATTCCCACAAACAAATTTAAAATCCATTTTACAATTGTGCTTTTCATAATTTAAAAATTTAATTAATTTGAATATTACACAACAAAAATAGGACTCCTTTATTTCTATCAATTCACAAATCTGACATTTATGCCTACAATATTGACACATGAATATTACAACAAATGTTATTCATATTTTGAAAAAAGTACGGTATGATCCGGAAATAATAGGATACTGGGTAAGTTTTTTACTAAATGGACATAAAAAAAGCCACCCTGTAACAGGATGGCTTTTTTTTTCTATCTTGGGGGTGAACGATGGGACTCGAACCCACGACCCTCGGAACCACAATCCGATGCTCTAACCAACTGAGCTACGCTCACCATTTCAGTCTCGTTGAGTATTTCTCTTTAAGACGGTGCAAAGATAGATGTTTTTTCTGATTCCGCAAGCGTTTTCAAAGAAAATTATACAAATATTTTACTTGTAAATCGCTTTCTTCCCGGCTAACAGCGTGTTACGCATCAAAGAAATGATTGTCATAGGACCAACACCTCCCGGAACCGGCGTAATATAAGAACATTTAGGAGCGACTTCGTCGAACTTTACATCACCGGTCAGCTTATAACCGCTCTTGGTTACACTACTCGGCATACGGGTAGTGCCAACGTCAACTATTACGGCACCTTCTTTCACCATATCGGCTTTCAGGAATTCAGGAACACCCAAAGCAACAATGATGATGTCAGCGTTCAGGCACATTTCTTTCAGATTCTTTGAACGGCTGTGACAAACAGTTACCGTGCAGTTTCCCGGATAATTTTTCTGCATCATCAGGGTTGCCATCGGTTTACCGACAATATTGCTGCGTCCCAGGACTACGCAATGTTTGCCGCTTGTTTCGATTTCATAACGTTTCAGCAATTCCAGAATACCGGCCGGAGTGGCAGAAACAAAACAAGGAAGACCGATCGACATACGTCCCACGTTGATCGGATGGAATCCGTCAACATCTTTACGGTAATCGATCGCCTCAATAATCTTTTGCTCTGAAATATGTTTCGGAAGCGGAAGCTGCACAATGAAACCGTCTACATCCGGATCGTTGTTCAGTTCGTCTACCCGGCGAAGCAACTCTTCTTCGGTCACATCGTCCTCATAGCGAATCAGCGTCGATTTGAAACCGATTTCTTCACAAGTTTTTACTTTACTGGCCACATAGGTTTCACTTCCTCCATCATGACCTACCAGAATAGCTGCCAAGTGGGGAATCTTACCTCCTGCAGCTTTGATCTGGGCGACTTCTTCCGCCATCTCTTTCTTCATCTGAGCAGAGACGGCTTTTCCGTCCAGTAATTGATAATGATTGTCTTCCATAATATATCTCTTTAGTTTTTATCTTCTAAACGATGGGAATTTCTTACTTCCCGGTTTGGCAGCGGTAAGCATGCGCATCATCTTACGGGTTTCATCAAACTGCTTGATTAGCTTGTTTACCTCCTGGATAGTCGTTCCGCTACCTTTGGCGATACGCTGACGGCGTGAACCGTTCAGGATAGCCGGATTAACACGTTCGTCCGGCGTCATGGAATAGATAATCGCTTCGATGCTCTTAAAGGCATTATCGTCGATATCGATATCTTTCAAAGCTTTACCAACACCCGGAATCATAGAAGCTAGTTCTTTCAGGTTACCCATCTTCTTGATCTGCTGGATTTGGGAAATGAAGTCGTTGAAGTCGAACTGGTTCTTAGCAATCTTCTTCTGCAAACGTTTTGCTTCTTCTTCATCGTATTGTTCCTGGGCACGTTCTACCAAAGAAACGATATCACCCATACCGAGGATACGGTCAGCCATACGTTCCGGGTGGAAAGTATCCAGTGCATCCATCTTCTCACCGGTTCCGACAAACTTGATCGGTTTATCGACTACCGTACGGATAGAAAGGGCGGCACCACCACGGGTATCACCATCCAGCTTAGTCAGAACTACGCCGTCGAAGTCAAGACGTTCGTTAAATTCTTTGGCTGTGTTCACCGCATCCTGTCCGGTCATAGAGTCGACAACGAACAATGTTTCGTCCGGTTGGATAGCACTTTTGATAGCGGCAATCTCTTTCATCATCTGCTCGTCGATCGCCAGACGACCCGCCGTATCGACAATCACTACATCGTTACCCTTGGCACGGGCTTCGCGGATAGCGTTCATCGCAATCTCTACCGGATTCTTGTTTTCCAGCTCCATATAAACAGGAACACCGACCTGCTCACCGACAACACGCAACTGTTCGATAGCCGCCGGACGGTAAACGTCGCAGGCAGCCAGCAACGGCTTCTTGTTTCTTTTGGTTTTCAACATATTGGCCAGCTTTCCGGAGAAAGTGGTCTTACCGGAACCCTGTAAACCCGACATCAGGATAATAGCCGGATTTCCACTCAGGTTAATATCGATAGCCGTTCCTCCCATCAGGCTGGCAAGTTCGTCGTGAACGATCTTAACCATCAACTGGCTGGGTTTAACGGAAGTAAGTACATTTTGTCCTAACGCTTTTTCTTTTACCGTATCGGTAAATGACTTGGCTACTTTATAGTTTACGTCGGCATCAAGAAGGGCTTTGCGCACATCTTTCAGTGTTTCAGCCACATTAATCTCGGTGATCTTGCCTTCACCTTTCAGCAGTTTAAACGATCTGTCTAACCTTTCGCTTAAATTTTCAAACATATTCGTATGTGTATTTATTTTTTTCTTTCTAATTTCTAACGTAATAGGGTGCAAAGGTAAGAAAAAGGATGTAAACCTCTAAATCTTTTTATTCTGCCAAGCTGCTTTTTTCAAATAAATTACACTTGCCAGCAGCAGTCCGGTGTAATAAACAACTTCGGTCAGAAAACAAATAGCAACCGGAAGATGTAAACGCATCCCTGCCACATAGATAAACAATGTATAAAAGACAAGTGTCACCAACTCCATCGCAAAGGCAGAACGGGTATTTCCCGTACCTGTCACACCATTAAATACGATATTAGCGACAGCCGCTATCAGCAAGGCTCCGGCAATCACATAAAGCGAAGGTATCGAAGCATGTATCAAAGAGGCGTCATTCGTATAAACCGACAAGATAGCCGATGGGAAAATACAAGTGATAAAAACACATACAGCCACAATACCCAATGAGATATAAGAAAGCCGCCGGATAATCGGGATAACCTGGTCGGTATGCCCCGCACCAATGCTATTACTGACAAAAGAGTTGGTTGCCGTGGATAAAGAATTAACCGGAATCAACAGAACGATATACACACTGCGCACAATATTGGCAATCGCCAACTCCCGTTGCCCCAGATGCTCCACGGCTACAAAAAGCATGAAATAAGTGCTCAACGATATAGAAATACTTAACACCCGTTTCAGCAGCCTGATGTCGAACGACCGGAATTGATTCAATGCATATTTCTTTATATCCACCGTCAGACGGGTATAAACCAAAAAGAAAACAATCGACACCCCCTCTGCTATCACCGAGGCGATAGCCGCCCCTTTGATACCCATTTCAGGAAAACCACCTTTCCCGAATATCAGCAGGTAGTCGAGCAGCACATTCGTCAATGCCATCACAACAGCGTTCAAGGTCAATACCTTTGTCCGGGTTATACCGATAAACAGCGCCCGGAACATCACATTGACGAAAGAGAAAAAGAATCCGAACACACGCCAGTCGAGGAACTCTTCCGTTGCTCCCAAAATCGTATCGGAAGAAATCATGAACCGCATAATATCTTTAGCAAAGAGACGGGAGAAAGAAAACATCACAGCCGCCAGTGCCAACAGAAAAAATACCCCCTGTATCATGACCGGTCCTACATCACTGTACCGCCGTTCACCATTTCTGCGGGCCATCACAATCTGAGATCCCGTACTGAATCCGAAAGCAATCGTAAACACACAAATATAATAGAGCCCACCCATCGCGGAGGCTCCCAGTTCAACTTCCCCAACCCTTCCAAGGAAAGCCGTGTCGGTCACATTAATAATGTTCTGCGCCAACAAACTCAGAAAAATAGGATAACTTACATTCCAGATTTGTTTGTTCGTATACATATTCTACTCTTATTATTTTCTAAATGGGGAAACACAAGACCATAAAAAAAGCCCGCCGGCAACCGGCGAGCTTCTTTATTGTTGTTTAAAAACATTCTAAATGCTGCTACCGATGCTCTATATCAGTCTATTCGTTGCTGTATCGGGAAACACAACAGCCGGTTTAAATGTTTTGGCTTCTTCAAAATCCATCATGGCATACGACATGATAATGATGATATCGCCAGGCTGTGCCTTGCGGGCTGCTGCACCGTTCAGACAAATCACGCCCGAACCGCGTTCGCCTTTAATGATATACGTTTCAAAACGTTCACCGTTATTGTTGTTCACAATAGCCACCTTCTCATTGGCAATCAGGTTGGCGGCATCCAGCAAATCTTCGTCGATAGTGATACTACCGATATAATTCAGATTAGCTTCTGTTACCGTCACCCGGTGAATCTTTGATTTAACTACCTCTATAAACATCGTTTTCTGTATAATTTGATTACCATTAAATGTCCCTCAAACGAAAGTAGGGTCTTTTGCATTTAAAATAAGGGACTTTTGTTTTCAAAATAAGGGACTTTTAAACTCAAAAGTCCTGACTTTTTTTCGAAAAGGCAATCACCTTATTTATCAGCTACTTATACTTTATATTATCAATCAGGCGAACTTCACCGCAATAGACCGTGATACAGCCGACTGCATAATCGGTATCCGACCAGTTTTTGATCGACTCCATGGTGTTTCCGTCTACGATTTCATAATATTCCACCCGCATAACAGGGTCGGCATTAATCGTATTCACAACATAATCAATAACCTCCTGTACGCTTTTTCCGGCTGCAAAGTTAGTACTTTCTTTTAACGTACGTGCTATTAACGGTGCTTTTTGACGTTGTTCCGGTGTTAAACGAACGTTACGACTGCTTAAAGCCAACCCGTCGTCCTCACGCAAAATCGGGCAGGCGTTAATCTTTACAGGGATATTCAACTGTTTTACCATGGCACGGATGACAGCGATCTGCTGGAAGTCTTTTTCTCCGAAGTAGGCATTATCCGGCTCTACGGCATAAAACAGCTTGCTGACAATCTGGGCCACCCCGTTAAAATGTCCCGGACGGCGCGCCCCTTCCATCACGGCCGAGACTGTTCCGAAATCAAATGTGCGGGTATCCGGTTCAGGATACATCTCCGCCTCTGTCGGAGCAAAAACATAATCACAACCGGCCGGTTCCAATAATGCACAGTCCTTATCCAACGTGCGGGGATAAGTCGCTAAATCATTTTTGTCGTTAAACTGGGTCGGATTTACGAAAACGCTGACAACGCACACATCGTTTTCTTCCACGCAACGCTTAACCAGGCTCAGGTGTCCGTTGTGTAATGCTCCCATGGTGGGAACAAAGCCTATTTGCTTGTTATGCTGCCTTTCTTCGGCAAGATAACGCTTCAATTCTTGAATGCTGTTTACTATTTTCATCTTTTTAGATGCTTATTGACGGTGCAAAGCAAATAAATAATTACGGTAAATGAAAGAAATTTATTATCTTTGTGCCGTCTTTATAAAACTAGTTTACAGAATGGATGCAAAAAAAATCTTGTTTATAGCTCAAGAAATAACACCCTACCTTCCCGAATCTGAGATTGCAACAATATGCAGGAATCTGCCGCAAGGCATTCAGGAGCGTGGTCGCGAAATCAGAACTTTCATGCCTAAATTCGGAAATATCAACGAGCGACGCAATCAGTTGCACGAAGTGATCCGCCTGTCAGGTATGAACCTTATCATTGATGATACGGATCATCCGCTAATCATTAAGGTAGCATCCATTCAGGCCGCACGCATGCAGGTGTACTTCATTGATAATGAAGACTTCTTCCAGCGTAAACATACTGTCAGCGATGAAGAGGGAAACGAATACGAAGATAACGACGACCGTTCTATCTTCTATGTACGTGGAGTACTGGAAACAGTGAAGAAACTTCGCTGGATACCAGATGTGATCCACTGCCACGGATGGATATCTGCACTGACTGCATTATACATAAAAAGAATGTATGCAGACGATCCATGTCTTAAAAATGCAAAAATAGTCTATTCTATTTATAATGATGATTTTAAAACACCGTTAAGAAAAGAACTGGCTCAGAAGCTGAAAACAGACGGAGCCAAAGACAGCGACCTGAAAGGTATTAAGGCTGATACCAGCTTTGTCGGCTTGACGAAACTGGCTATCGATATGGCTGACGGTGTGATACAAGGTAGTGAAACGATCAACCAGGATGTACTGGACTATATTGCAACCAAGAAAGATACTCCGTTCCTTCCTTATCAGTCGCCGGAAACTTATATGGATGCATTCAACGAATTTTACGATGTCGTATTAGATTCTAAATAAGTGAGAGAAAATGATGAAGATCAAGCCTTTATTAATTGGCCTGGGCTTAGGAGTAACAATCCTGAGTGGGTGTAGTGATGATTTGAATCTGGTTGGCTCGACAATTCAGCCTGACGGAGACAAAATGCCCGTATATGTAGATACTTTCCAGATGCAAGCGACAACTTTGCTGATGGATTCGGTATATGCAAGAACTACTAATGGACTTCTCGGGGAGTTCTATGATCCGTTGTATGGTAACGTGAAATCTGATTACATCTGCCAGTTTTACTGCCCGGATGACTTCAAATTTAAGCATGAACCTATTAATGGACAGATTGACTCTATCGATTTTAAAATCATGTATCAGAACGGTGCCTGGGTAGGTGATTCTTTAGCACCTATGCGTGCCCAGATATATTTGGTAGACAAAGAACTGGAAAGAGATTTTTATACAAACTTCGATCCGTTGGAGTATTGTGACATGCAGAATTCATTGGGCATGCAAACATATACTGCATATGATAATTCTGTGCCTGACAGTATTCGTAATGCCATTGATTCTAATGGTGATCGCACTTATATTCCGACCGTTACAATCCGGATGCCTAAGGAGTTCGGTCAGAAGTTCTACGATGAATCAATCAAAAATCCAAGTACTTTCAGCAGCCAAGAGAACTTTAATAAATTCTTCCCCGGATTGTATATAACAAATACATATGGTAGCGGTAATATTCTGCAAATTACCTATTCAACTTTCTCGATCTACTATAAGTACAATTTGAAAGGCAGCCAGGGTCAGGATTCCACCGCATATTCCAATGAAACGTTCAATGTAACCAAAGAAGTATTGCAGTTGAACCGTTTCAAAAATACAGATTTGACTTCGTTGTTAGAGGAAAATGATTCAATTGCTTATCTGAAAACACCGGCAGGTGTATATACACAATTAACAATTCCTGCCCAGGATATAGTTGAAAGAATCGGAGACCGTGTTATCAACAATATACCTCTGACAATAAAAGCACTGCCGCAGGAAAACTGGCAATGGGCTCTTTCCGCTCCTTCAAATTTACTGTTGCTGCCTAAAGATTCTTTGGCTACTTTCTTTGTGAATAATAAGATAGAAGATAAAAAAACATCATTCCTTGCTAGTTACAGTACTAGTAGTCGATCTTATTCGTATGATAATATCTCCAATCTGATGCAGGAACATATAAAGAATAATCCAGACAAGGATATGGTATTGCTTTTGGTTCCGGTTGAACGTCTTACAGGTCAATCAAATAGCTACTACGGACAATCCCAAACATACACTACGGCAATAAACAATTATTTACTTCCTTCCGGAGTCAAGTTGCTCAAAACAAAAGAAGCGACAAAAATTGTCATAACGACAACGGAATACAAGTAATAATTTTAAACTCATAAAAAAAGCGGATAATTTCTTTTGATTATCCGCTTTTTTATTATTAAAAACTATTATTTCTTTTTTGCAGCTTTCTTTTTCAACTTATCGACTTCTTTCTGAAGTGTCTCAATCTCAATACCCTGATTCTTAATTGTAGTCAATAATGAATTTAATTCTTCATTATCCACATCAATTGGGTACAAAGCATTCACACGACTAATAAAATCCCCCAGGATATTCATATAGTTTGTAAATGCATCATAAGGAGAATCATAGATACCACGATTCAACCAAATCCCCGTATTCTTTGTAGTCATGAAACGGAAATTATTACTTGCCTGCAAATAATCCCAGTCTTGCTTGATACGACGGTCATCACACAAATGAACACGTTCTGCCACACTATAAAGCTTATTGAATGCTTCACGCTGCATCACATTACCCAACCAACAACTGATATCTCTTTCTTCATCTATCCACGACATCGGATAAGGAACATCAACCTGATCCACCGATTTCAATTTAGTCACAATATCCGTCGGTGTAGAGAAAGTAATACCTCTTTCTTTTGCACAAGCAGGCAATGCTTTGATGAAACTCAAGATATTAGAAGATAACGGTTGGGCTATTCCCAAAGCCCCAAGTTCCATAAATATATTGATAACCTGCTCTTCTTCAGGAAATGCAGCAATCCAATCCATATACTTATCAGCAAACAATGGATACTCACTCCAACTTGAATTAGAGAAACGCAAACTAATATCATCCGACAATTTGAAATCACGAAGCAACAACTTCAGATTCGGGTTATATGCACAATGATATAAATAATGAGCGCTCTTCCAACCTAAAACATGCTTAGCACCTTCCGTCAACATGCCTTTAAATCCCATGCTGGCAACCAAAGCACCGATTTCATTCGAATAGATCAAGCTTGAATTACGGAACACTTTCGGAGTTTGTCCGAATACCTGCTTGATCTTTTTCTTCATACGGTCTACCTCTTCCCGGAAACACTCTTCATTAGCCAATGAAGACAAACCGTGCGAATAAGGTTCGCACAAGAACTCACAGCAACCGGTATCATTCAACTGATGCAACAGTTCGATCACTCTGGGGGCATATACCTCCAATTGCTCCATGGCCACACCTGAGATTGAAAATGCAACTTTAAATGCCCCACCATTCTCTTTTGCCATTTCAAGCAATGTTGTCAGAGCAGGAATATACGAACGTGCTGCAATATCACTGATACTGCGTTCATTTTCATAATCATCATAGTAGTAATGATCGGTACCTATATCAAAGCAGCGATAACGTTTCAGATGAATGATTTGATGTATTTCAAAATAAAGACAGATTGTTTTCATATCTAGTTATTGTTTTATTATTTACCGTAATTCTTTAAAACTTCCTCATAAAGTGCTCGGATTCGCAAACCGACTTTTTCCCACGTAATGCCATCGACCTCCTTCTTTCCTTCTTCCTGAAGGTATTTGAAAAGAGATTCATTCGTACAAAGAGAATAAATAGCGTCGGCCATTGCATTGATATCCCAATAATCTGTTTTAATCACTTTATCAAGAATTTCACCGCATCCGGACTGCTTTGAGATAATAGAAGGCGTTCCGCACTGCATCGCTTCCAACGGAGCAATACCGAATGGCTCGGAAACGGAAGGCATCACGAACACATCACTGTTTTTATATGCTTCATACACCTGGCGGCCACGTTGAAAACCCGGAAAATGGAAACGATCGGCAATACCGCGCTCAGCGGCCAAATTGATCATGGCATTCAACATATCACCCGAACCCGCCATTACGAAACGGATATTGCGTGAGCGTTTCAATACCAAAGCTGCCGCTTCTACAAAATATTCCGGTCCTTTCTGCATCGTGATACGTCCAAGGAACGTAACCACTTTTTCTTTCGGATGTTCCGGACGAGGTATATCCAGCAACTCCTGCGAAAGCGGATAAACGGCATTGTGCATAGCAAAACATTTACGGGGATCCTGATGATATTCGCGGATAACCGTCTGACGAGTCAGTTCCGATACACACATGATACAATCTGCATGATCCATACCGTTCTTCTCCATCGCATACACGGTTGGATTCACCTTTCCACGTGAACGGTCAAAATCAGTCGCATGAACATGGATACATAATGGTTTTCCACTTACCAGCTTCGCATGCACACCTGCCGGATAAGTCAGCCAGTCATGCGCATGAATTATATCGAACTGCTGTTGCCGAGCTATAACTCCGGCTATAATAGAAAAATTATTGATCTCATCATGAAGATTACCCGGATATCCTCCGGCAAATTCCATACATCCCAAATCATTGACATGCATATGAGAAAAGTCGGCATAAATATGATCGCGAAAAGCATAATACTGCTCCGGCGTCATATAATGAGGCAACCGCGACTTGACATAGTTATAATCAACATCACGCCACACGATCGGCACCTGGTTCATACCGATGATATTCAAAAAACCTTCTTCTTCCCCGGTCGGCTTCGGAAGACAGAAAGTCGTTTCTACATCTCCCTGCAAACTTAATCCTTTTGTAATCCCATAGGATGCTACAGCAAGACCACCATATATTTTGGGAGGAAATTCCCATCCAAACATTAATACTTTCATATTGGCTCCTCCTATTAATAATTGTATTTACTCAATAAATATAACACTCGCAATATTTCTGCCACATTCATAGCAAAAGAAACAGCACCGCGTCCTTTGAAAGGAGGATTTCCATCAAACAGTTCAGAAATAGATCCGATACAGTGAGAAGACATCTCATCTTCATAACCGATCAAATAGCGTTCAATAAAACCCAAGGCACTCATTTTATAAATACGAAGATAAGCTTCGAAATAAAAACCTGCCAACCATGGCCATGCAGTACCTTGATGATAGGCATAATCGCGCTGAATCTGAGGCCCTACATAATTCGGATTATAACCTCCGCTCTTCGGGCTCAACGAACGAAGACCTTTTGGCGTAAGTAATTCTTTCGTTACAATATCAAGTACTCCTTTTTTCTGGCTGGCATTCAAAGGAGAATAATCCAAAGCTACGGCAAATATCATATTAGGACGGACACTCCAGTCCATCATATTTCCATCTACATAATCTAACAAATAACCGTACTCGTTCAAAAATGTTTCGAGAAACGACTTACCGCTTCTTTCAGCCAAAACAGATAATTCAGTACTTAATTGTTCATTGCCGGCCTCACCCAGCAATTCCCCAACAAAACATAGGGCATTATACCACAAAGTATTAATTTCTACAACAAAACCAGTCCGAGGTATTACCGGTCGCCCATTAGCTGTAGAGTTCATCCATGTAACAGCCTTCTCTGTTCCGCGAGTATACAACAAACCGTTGTCAAGTAAAGACAAATTAGGATGTTTATTACTGCAAATAAATGCCATGATATCCTCCAACAATACACCATATTTTTCACGACATGCATCACGTGACACCATCTTTGCATACTGCTGGATACACCACACAGCCCAAAGTAAAATATCGGGATGATCCATTTCATAAACCCGTAGGTGGCTCGGTTCATTATTCATGAAGGCATACAAAGCTTTACGGGCTGTTTCCATCACAAGCTCAAATTTGGACTTTTCGTTGATAGCCAGCGTCAGTCCCGGCAAGGATATAAACATGTCGCGGGCACGGCACTTAAACCAGGGATAACCGGCCAGAATGTAAAACTCGTCGCCCTGCTTATTCAGAAATTGATGAGCAGCATTGATCAGACAATGTTTAAATGTATCACGCGGAGTACGCTCTTCCATTTCTTCTTCAAACGTCTTTTTCAACGCACGTGTACCCGTCTCGGAAACACCTCCGGAGAAAACAATGCTTTCACCTTTTTTGATATCTACTTCAAAATACCCGGGAACATAAAGGTCTTCATTGAAATCATACCCTCTCTCCTGTTCTTTCGGATATTCGATACCACGATACCAGTCCGGTTGAAAATGGAACTCATTCTTTTTATTTAACTGCATGTACAATTCGGGATATCCCGGATACATACATGTCTTAATACCGTTTGTGACAACCTGATACTCACGACTAGCCTGTGAATTCTCATGGGTATATTCACGTACACTACGAAAAGCTAAAAACGGACGCAAACGCAAGGTTGTAGCAGAATGCGCATCCAACAATGTATACCGAATCAAAATCCGGTTTTCATGATGAACAAAAAGCTTTTCTTTTTTCAAAACAACTCCACCTACTCTGTAGATTGTTGTCGGTACTTTCTCACATTCAAATTCACGGATGTATTTATGCCCGTTCGGACTATAGTTATCACCCTGATACTTATGAAGACCTAAATTAAATTCAGCCCCATGCTGTATAACCGTTTCATCCAACGATGATAGCAACACATGGTTTTCATCATCTAGTTCTGGCACCGGAATGACAAGTAATCCATGATACTTTCGCGTATTACAATCCGCGATAGTTGTACAGTGATAGGCTCCCGAACGATTCGTACGAAGAATCTCCCTAGGTAGAGACTCCTCCAGGTTTGTCATAAGAGTCTTGTCAAATTTAAGATAACTCATAATTTTATATTTGGTTTTAAGTTTATGCTTATATAATGAAAATGATATGATATACAGACCAAATGTATCACTTAAAAACAAAAAAAACAAATCAGCTTTCATATTTATTTAGAAACTAACTTTTTTTACAACACCAAAACGTTTGATAAATAACCCCTTAGAAAATTAGGGGCTTCCGTTCATGTGTTGTCAAACACATGAACAGTTGTTAAAAACTCAAAACAAGCTACTTTATGAATATCTTAGACTAACCCCCAAAAACAGATCTGCATACTTTTTGAAAAAATACACACAGTAAGAAGAAAACAAAAAACCTCTGCAGAAAGTTATAAAAACACAAGCGGGAAACAATAGTATACCAATTGCTGGCAAATACCGATACAGACAGATTTTATTGCCGATCCAATAAGGATTTGTTGCCGATCCAACTGTTTGTCGATAGCTATCGGTAAGCTTGCTTACATCTGTCGGTATAATTGTCGATAATTATCGACAATTATACTTATAACTATCGGCAAACAATTGGATCGGCAACATAATTAAGAAATATAGAGGGAATTTATTCAGTAGCACAGCTATTTTTTCCATCTTTGTGCCGGAAATAAACAGGTTGTTTCCGGCAATATATGGACTATAATAATATATAATGTATAAAAGATATGACACAAACAACTCATAATCCGTTTTTCTTTAGTTATAACACCCCTTTCGAAACCCCTCCTTTCAACGAGATAAAAAACGAACATTTCGAACCGGCTTTTGACGAGGGAATAAAGCGACTCGATAGTGAAGTGCAGGCCATTGCCAACGATACACAGCCGGCAACCTTCGAAAATACAATCATCGCCCTGGAACGTAGCGGTAGACTGCTGAACAAAGTCAGTTCAGCCTTCTTCAATATATTGAATGCGGAAGCCGACGACGAAATGATGGAGATCTCACAAAGAATCTCCCCCAAGTTGTCGGAAAGCTCTAATAATATCTTTCTGAATGAAAAGCTATTTGCACGTGTCAAGAACGTGTATGAACAAAAAGACAGGCTCAACCTTTCTACAGAAGATACCAAGCTGCTGGAAGAAACATTTGAATCGTTCTCCGTTCGTGGTGCCAACCTGAATCCGGAAGACAAAGAGAAATACCGCAAATTAAGCACAGACCTGAGCGTACTATCTCTGAGATTCGACCAGAATGCATTGAAGGACAAAAACAGGTACGAACTGCTTCTTACCGATGAGAAAGATTTGTCGGGCCTTCCCGAAAGTATTTGTGAAGCCGCAGCTCTCCGTGCCAAAGAAAAAGGGAAAAAGGGTTGGTTATTTAACCTGACTGCACCAAGTTATATCCCATTCATGCGGTATGCCGATTCACGCAAATTGCGTGAAACAATGTACCGGGAATATATGAGCGTAGGGAACAAGGGAGACGAATATGACAATAAAGAGATCATCCGCCAGATCATCAATATTCGCCTGGAGATAGCCAGATTGATGGGTTACAACACCTATGCAGAATATTCGCTTAAGCATACGATGGCCAAAAATCCGGCTACTGTTTATAACCTGCTGAATCAATTGCTCGATGCTTATAAACCGGTCGCCATCAACGAATATAATGCAGTACAAGGTTTTGCCATGGGGATGGAAAAAGAAAATATCACCGTCATGCCCTGGGACTGGAGTTATTATTCAGAAAAACTGAAAGACATCCGTTTCGATGTAAACGATGAAATGACACGTCCCTACTTTGAACTGAACAATGTCAAAAACGGCGTATTCGGACTTGCCACACAGCTATACGGCATCACATTCAAAGAGAACAAGGAAATACCGGTTTATCATCCGGAAGTAGATGCTTATGAAGTATATGACGCCGATGGCAAATTCCTCTCCATCCTGTACACTGATTTTCATCCGCGTGACGGAAAACAATCGGGAGCCTGGATGAATAGTATCAAAGAGCAGTATCACGAAGCCGACGGAAGCGACAGTCGTCCGCAGATTATCATCGTCATGAATTTCACACGTCCAACGGAGACTAAACCGTCTTTATTGACTTTCGACGAAGTAAATACGCTTCTGCATGAATTCGGACATGCCTTGCATGGAATGTTTGCCGAAGGAAAGTACGCCAGCCTGTCCGGTACAAATGTGTATCGCGACTTTGTCGAACTGCCTTCACAACTCATGGAAAACTGGTTGACGGAAAAGGAATTTCTCGACCAGATCGCCGTACATTATGAAACAGGCGAAAAAATCCCGCAGGAACTGATCCGGAAGCTAGTCGATGCATCCAACTTCAACACCGGCTATTTCTGCTGCCGCCAATTAAGTTTCGGCATGCTCGATATGGCATGGCATACACAGAACGAACCGTTTGAGGGAGATGTCATCGCCTTCGAAAAACAGGCTTGGGCACGGACCGTTATCGTGCCGGAAGTTGCGGGCACATTCATGAGCAGTAGCTTCGGACATATCTTTTCCGGAGGCTATGCCGCCGGATATTACGGATACAAATGGGCGGAAGTATTGGATGCTGATGCATTTTCTGTCTTCAAAGCCACAGGCATATTCAACAGGGAAACAGCTCGCTCGTTCCGTGAAAATGTCCTTTCAAAAGGAGGAACCGAAGACCCGGCAATCCTGTATAAACGCTTCCGCGGACAGGAGCCGACTATCGACGCCCTGCTCATAAGAAACGGCATAAAACAGGCTGAACCGAAAGCTAATAGCAATTGATATAAAAATCGCTAAACATACAATAGTTAAATCAATTATATTTACCTTTGCCAGCTAAAGTAATAAGTACAAAATCAGGTAAACAATGTGCGAAAAAACAGAGAAACAATATGAATTAGATAAACGTTATCTGCGGATGGCTGCCGTTTGGGCTGAAAATTCATATTGCAAACGACGTCAGGTCGGTGCACTGATAGTTAAGGACCAGATGATCATTTCCGATGGATACAACGGGACACCTGCCGGTTTTGAGAATGTCTGTGAAGATGAAAACAATGTGACCAAGCCCTATGTGTTACATGCCGAAGCGAATGCAATAACAAAAGTGGCGGCATCTTCAAACAGCAGTAAAGGAGCGACGATCTATGTGACTTCGGCCCCTTGCATCGAATGTGCCAAGCTGATCATCCAATCGGGCATTAAGCGTGTTGTATATTCAGAAAAGTACCGGATGGAAGACGGGTGCAATTTATTGCAACGTGCCGGTATTAGTATAGATTATATTGATATAAACGAATAAATATACGTTTTTATGGACAAAAACAGAAGGTTGACCATCTGGTTACCTGTTATCATTGCAGCAAGTATTGCTCTCGGAATTTTTATCGGGAACAATTATCTTTCTCTTACACAACATGGCAAGCGCCGTATGTTCTCCAGCGGGAATAAAATAAATGCCATACTCGATATTATCGACGAACAATATGTCGATACCGTTAATATGGCGAAGCTGGTGGAAGGCACCATACCTAAAATATTCAGTGAACTGGATCCGCACTCCGTTTACATTTCTGCCGAAGACGCGACAATAGTGAATGAAGACCTCGAAGGGTCGTTCAGCGGTATCGGTGTATCATTCAATATGCAGACAGACACGATCCTGGTAATCAGTGTTATCTCCGGAGGTCCGGCTGAAAAAGCTGGTTTATTGCCATTCGACCGTATCATTACAATCAACGACTCGATCTATTCGGGAAATAACACCAGCCAGGCAAAAATTATGCGTACGCTGCGCGGAGCCAAAAACAGCACCGTTAAACTGGGAGTAAAACGCGGAGGTGAACCGGAGTTGCTTTATTTCGATGTTACACGCGGTGATGTTCCGGTCAACTCTGTGGATGTTTCCTACGAGGTTAGTAAAGGCATTGGTTATATCAAAGTCAGCAAGTTCGGCCGGACAACTTATAACGAGTTCATTACAGCTATCGCCAAACTGAAAGAAGCAGGATGCAGTTCTTTCGTTATCGACCTGCGTGGAAATACGGGGGGGTATATGGATGCCGCCATCAATATGGTCAACGAATTTATGCCGGAAGGAAGACTGATCGTTTACACGGAAGGTAAGGCCTTCCCCCGTAACGATGTCTATACAAACGGAACCGGCACTTGCAAAGAGGCTCCGATCGTTGTCCTGACAGATGAGTTCTCGGCTTCTGCCAGCGAGATTTTCTCCGGAGCGATCCAGGATAACGACCGTGGATTGATCATCGGCCGCCGTACGTATGGAAAAGGATTGGTTCAGTCACCGATCAAACTGAGCGACGGTTCTGAAATCCGCCTGACAATCGCCCGTTATTATACTCCTTCCGGAAGAAGTATCCAAAAAGATTATGAAATGGGTAATTCCACCGATTATGATCAGGATATATACAACCGATTCATCCATGGTGAATTCGATTCAGCCGACAGTATCAAGAATACGCATACGGAAAAATATAACACCATGATGGGACGTACGGTCTATGGTGGTGGCGGTATCATGCCGGATATATTTATTCCACGCGATACAAGCGGAATTACAACGTATTTCACAAGTATCGTCAACAGTGGCACACTTTATCTGTATGCACTTGAATATTCAGACCAGAATCGTGAAAAATTATCTTCGTTCACGACTTATCAGGATCTGTACAAGTATCTGCAATCGCAGCCATTGCTATATGACTTCACGAACTTTGCCGCAACCAAAGGGATCAAGAAACGCCCGAATCTGATCAATATATCAGGAAAGCTGATCGAAAGCCAGTTGCAGGCATATATCGTACGTAACTTTTTCGACGAAGCCGGATTCTATCCGATCTTCCTGAAAGACGATCCTACGTTATTACGTGCTATCCAGATCATAAACGAAGGTAAATCCGTTCCTACATTAGAGAAAAAAGATGCAGACAAAGGAATTGCAGGAATCCAAGCAACAACTCCGAAAATACATAGCCTCGCTAAAGAAATCGTACAAGAAGACTACATTGCTTGATCTTTCCGAAGAAATAATGAAGCGGCTGGAAGAGACTGAACTCTTCCGGCAGGCTTCCTGTATCGCTTTATACAACGCGATACCCGGCGAAGTCCAAACGGCCGGTTTTCTTGAAAAATGGTTTGAAAAAAAACAACTTCTCCTACCGTTGATTGTAGGAGATGATCTCCGCCTGTTACCCTATAACGGTACTGACAGCCTTAAACCGGGCATCTTCGGCATTATGGAACCTATCGAACAGGAAACAACTGTCGATGAATCGGAAATAGACCTGATCATTGTTCCGGGTGTAGCTTTCGACCGGCAACTGAATCGCATGGGACGCGGTAAAGGATATTACGACAGACTGTTATCCACATTGCAAGCACCCAAAATCGGTATATGTTTCGATTTTCAGCTACAAGACACAGTCCCTACCGAATCTTTCGATAAGAAAATGGATATGATCATTACGGAAAAAGAGATTGTCAACGGATAATAATATCGTGTATAACGGTTGCCCCGGCATACTCATTCAGACTCTTCACCAACCGTTCACGGCATAAAGTCAGCTCACTTCTCAAGACAGCAGAAGTCAACGATACATATAATATATGATCGCGTACATATATATTACGGGTATATTGCATAACCATCGGTCCGAGCACTTCTTTCCAGGCACGTTCCACACGAATTTCCAGAATCTTTTCATAAAGTTCCGTATTATCTTCAAAGAAATCTCTCAGGACTTCACCGATCGCTTGTGTATTCTTTCGCTTCATGGCTGATCCTCCATCGGTTGAACTTCACCCTGTTCTACTCTGAACAAAGCATAATCATGATTCATTGCCTGCAGGATTTCATCCAGGTATTTCCGGTTGGTATCGGTAACAAATATCTGCCCGAAACTATCTCCACTGACCAGCTTGATGATCTCAGCCACTCGTTCCGCATCCAGTTTATCAAATATATCATCCAAAAGCAAAATAGGAGTTGTCTGTCCTTTCCGGGTCAGAAAAGCAAACTGAGCCAACTTCAGTGCTATCAGATAAGTTTTATTTTGTCCTTGCGAACCGGCCCTGCGAATTAATTGTTCATTCAATGTCATTTCCAGTTCATCTTTATGAACACCGTTGGAAGTATATCCCAGAATACGGTCACGCTCCCTGTTGGCAGCCAGCGACTCAGCCAGATTCCGGTCTGCCAGTTGGGATATATACCCCAATCCGACCTGTTCGGTAGAACGGCAGATAGTTTGATAGTATTCGTTAAAAATAGGAATAAAACTTTCCACCAGCAGCTGGCGCTTCTCGAACACCATCCGCCCATACATATCCAATTGCATTTCCAGCACTTCATACAGAGATGTATCTGTATTTTGATTCTTCAAAAGAATATTCCGCTGGAGCAAAGCCTTGTTATATTGTATCAAGGCATGCAGATATTGTTTGTCCTGTTGCGAAATGATCAGATCCAGAAAGCGGCGGCGTTCGTCACTCCCCCCCCGGATCAGATCTGAATCCGCCGGCGACACCATAACCAAAGGCAGGAGTCCGATGTGTTCGGACAACTTATCATATTCCTTTTTATTCCGTTTGAACTGTTTCCGCTGGCGACGGCGGATAGCACAGAATATATCCTCGTTTCTCCCCTCGTAATCATATTCACCCTGGATAACGCACATATCCTGATCATTATTTATAATCTGACTATCAGGAGTATTGATATGACTCTTGCAAAACGAAAGATAGTGGATCACATCCAGCAGGTTCGTCTTCCCCATCCCATTATTTCCAAAGAAACAATTCATTTTCGGAGAGAAAGCGACTTCCGCCTGAAGAATATTTTTATAATTGAGAATAGAAAGCTTTTTGAGTATCATCTGTACCTTATTAATCGTACAAAATTAAAAAATATACTTCTAAGTATAGATTATATCAGTAAAAAAAACTACTTTTGCGCTTTGAATTGCCATTGGCATAAATCAGTAGATAAAAATAATAAATAACTATAACACATTATGGCTAATAAGGAAAAAAAAACACCAACACGGAGTTAGAAGTAGAAGAAATTGTTTCAAGATCAGAGCAGTTCATTGAAAACAATTCAAAAAAGATCATTTACGGAATTATAGCTATCGCACTCGTTGTTGGAGCTGTTTTAGGAATTAAACACGGTTATTTGATTCCTCAGGAAAAGAAAGCAGCCGCTGCTATATTTAAAGGAGAACAGTATTTCGCTAAAGATTCTTTCAATCTGGCTTTAAACGGTAATGGCGCTGACTTTGACGGATTCGAAGGTATCATCGACCAATATGGAAGTACTGCTTCCGGCAACCTGGCAAAGGCTTATGCAGGTATCTGTTATTTCAAGATGGGAGAAACTGAAAAAGCTCTTGACAAACTGAAATCATTCAGTGGAGACGACAATATGATTTCTCCGGCTATCATCGGCCTGATCGGTGACTGCTATGTAAATATGGGTAATGTAAAAGAAGGTATCAGCTATTTCGAAAAAGCTGCTAAGAAAGCAGACAACGAAGTGATCAGCCCGGTTTATCTGAAAAAAGCAGGTATTGCCTACGAAAACCAGAAACAATATAGCGATGCAGTTAAAGCATACACTACGATCAAAGAAAAATATTTCAACTCAATGGAAGCTGCCGATATCGACAAATATATCGCTCGTGCTTCTGCTGCAAAATAATATTATCATTACGATATGAACTATATAAAAGGATGTCCATCAAAAAAGGCATCCTTTTATTTTAAATAGAAAGTTATGGCTACAGCTTATCAAAATTTATCAGACTACGACTTCAACAGTGTTCCTGACGGTTCAGAAATGACGTTCGGTATTGTAGTCGCAGAGTGGAATAAGCACATCACCGAGAAATTACTGGAAGGTGCCTGCAACACTCTGGAAAAACATGGTGTAAAACCGGAAAATATCTATGTGAAACGTGTACCGGGTAGTTTCGAACTGACTTTTGGTGCAAAACGCATGGCTGAAACAAAAGATGTAAACGCTGTGATCGTTCTTGGCTGTGTTGTCAGAGGCGATACTCCACATTTTGATTATGTTTGTTCAGGCGTTACACAAGGTGTTACCGAACTAAACCTGATGTATGATATCCCATTCATTTTCGGTCTGTTAACTACGGACAATATGCAGCAATCGGAAGATCGTGCAGGCGGTAAGTACGGAAACAAAGGGGATGAAGCAGCAGTGACCGCATTAAAAATGGTTCATTTTTCTGACTAAACGCTTGCAGGTTTCAAAAATAATCGTACCTTTGCACTGCAATTGAAAATAATAGGGGCAGTTACCAGAGTGGCCAAAT
>OFFG01000729.1_pt1 | contig 25099 bp, 22 predicted proteins | sample 1521331 | NCBI WGS metagenome assembly OFFG01 (sample SAMEA3504129, study PRJEB24116) | mouse gut metagenome | biome: mouse gut; feature: mouse-associated habitat; material: faeces | place: Denmark | collected 2011 | reverse complement strand
TTTGCGAAATTTGATAAAACTTAAAAAATCCCTGTATTGTTACAGGGATTTTGGAAGCAATATTGTAAATATCGTTCCCTTATCAGGAGTGCTTTCTGCGGTAATCGTTCCTTTATGTGCCGCCACAAGCTCTTTTACGATAGACAGACCCAGACCGTTTCCTTTTGCAGACCGTGACTGGTCGCATTGGTACATTCTTTCAAAAATATGCGGGAGATGCCCGGGGGATATTCCTTTTCCATTATCTTCCAATATAATCCGGGCTTGCCGGTCATTCTCTGAAATGCGGAATATCACTTTATTTCCCTTACTATGGATAAGCGCATTCTGCAGCAGATTGTTCAGGGTACGGCTATAAGCATTTACATCGATACGCATAGGGTATTCCGTTTCCGGAATATCAAACTCATATTCAAAATTACTGTTTTCCAGAACGGAAATCCAATCAGCTATGATATTCCGGGATACTTCATTCAAATCCAGGACCTCAAAGCGAAAAATCTGTTCTCCGGAATCCAGTTTCACCCACTCAAAGAGGTTTTCCACAAAATGCTTTAAGTAACGGGCTTTCTCAAATGCGACATGGACGTATTCGTCTTTTTCTTCTCCTGCCACTATCTTACATTCTATTGCTTCCAGATAACCGACCAGAGAAGCAAGGGGAGTTTTGACATCGTGGGAAATACTGGTCATTAACCTCTTGTATGCCTGTTCAGACTGTTTTTGTCTGATAAGCTGCGTCTGGCTGTTCATTGCAATCTCATTAATTCCATAGCAGATTTTTCCTGTCATATCATTTTTCTTAGTCAGCATACGGCGGTTCAGGTTCCCGGATTTTATATCTTCAAGCGCTTCCTCGATAACAGACAATTGCTCCCGTACGCGCCCAAGTTTTGTAAAAAGAAACAGGATAACCAACAAAGCGATGCATAACATAATCAGTAAAAATAAATTAAAACTCATGTCAGGCCTCCCTGTTAAAACGGTAGCCCACGCCCCGGACAGTTAAAATGTAAAACGGATGCTCCGGGTCCGGTTCAATTTTTTTCCTCAATTTGCTGATAAACGACATGATATTACTGTCGTCAAAAGCATATTCTTCCTCCCAGACCTGCGTATAAATCTGCTTTTTTGTAAATACCTTGCCCTTATTTGATGCCAGAAAGATAAGCAGGTCAAATTCTTTTCCCGTAAGCTCAATCTGCTCATCCCCTCGAAAAACAAGGCGGTTAAGGCTGTCAATCGTCATCCCCTGAAACGTCATGCAGTCTGTTTCAGAACCGGAAACAGGATTAAGCAGGGTATAACGCCGGATTAAGGAATTTACCCGCGCCATAAGCTCGTTGATGCTAAACGGCTTTGTCAGGTAATCGTCCGCCCCCATCCGCAGACCGGATACTTTATCTTCTTCTTCGCTTTTTGCGGTCAGCATAAGGACAGGAACATTACTTGTCCGCCGTATTTGCTGCAACACCTGAAAACCATCCAAATCAGGCATCATAATATCAAGAATAATAAGGGAACAGGTATCCCTGTTTTCCTCCAGTATCCGCAGCCCTTCTATGCCGCCATGCGCAACAACCGCAACAAGGTTTTCCTGCTCAACGCATTTTTTCATAAGCGCACAAAGCTCTTTGTCATCATCAATAACCAAAACCTTATTCATGCTTCTTTGCCCTTCCTTTCATTTCTGCCATATAATTATATGCGGTTGGGCGAATCGTTTCAAGTATTTAGGAATTGTATCATGGAAATCTGCATAACCGGCTATGGAGTACCTTTCGCGATAAGGTACAGCTTCATGTTTGCCGCTTCCACCTTTGCGCCGGGACGTTGTAAGTTTATCAGAAGCGTATTGTTAAAACTGTAATTATGGAATTTTGACATGGTGGAGAGGTAGCTTTTGTATTTCTCGCTCTCAAAAAGCTCCTTTAAGCCTTCCTCCAGTTTGTCCGTGATCTCTTTTACTTTCTGCTTTTCTGTCTTTGCGTCTGCCATATTTTAATCCTTTCTCTGCATGAAAAAAGACAATCTGTTACGACTGTCTTTCTTCCTGAAAACAGAAAAAGCAGCGAATTGCTTTATCTCTAAAACAAATTCACTGCTTTACTGCTTGTGTTATGAAGTTGCTGTGGTTATGCCAGTACAGGCATTCTCTTTTCAATGATAGCCTTGACTTCTTCCACGCTCTTCTTTGTTGCCAATGCTATCTGATCAATCGTAAAATTATTCTCATACATATTTATGATGACATCTACTAAAGTATTATCCTTAATTCCCTGCGAAAGATTACACATAGCGCTCACGTCCTCTCTTATTTTTTCGTCTGCATGAATACTGTACTCTGTTTCCATAATCCCTAATTTTTCATCAACGGTCAGTTCCATTGAAAGCAGCGTACTCAGTAAACGGTGCAGCTCATATTTCTCATCATGCTCAGGAAGTTCATTTGCTATACCATCAAAACAATATTCAACAGGTCAAGCCTGCCCTTCCACGGATAAGAACCGAGCAGATCGTCTTTTGCCAGATGCACATAAGCCATGCTGTTTTCGTCCATGCCCATACATACCCATATCGAAAATACACGCCTGATGTCATTATAGTTTGTCTTGACAAAATCCCGTTCCTTCTGTGAGGAAACAAGGCGGCTCACATAAAATACTGCCCTGTTCAGGATATGGTAGCCTGTTGGCTCATCTTTTTGTGCCTCTAAATTCACGATAACCTGTGAGATACCGTCTTTCATCCGCACATAAAAAATAATGTCAAACCGGATAAGCCCCTCGTTAATCTCCGCATTCTCCGTATTCAGCCCGACAATCCGCTGCCCGTCTTTTTCCTGTTCGGCATTGGTCAGCCCCGGCTCTACCGGAACCACGCTGATAAAAGGCTCTCCTTCAATGTAGGACACCACATCTTTCGGATTCATTCCCTTAAACTCATCAACGGTCTTTACCAGAATATGCGCCAGAATGATTTTATTTCCCAGCAGACGTTTTGCCTTTTCATCGTATTGTGCGTCTTTGTCCGCCGCACTCACAGCATTTTTTATTTCTGTGTCCACAGCCATAAACCTCCTTTTGTATATTCGTAGGAAACGCAAAAGCCATTCCCCAAAGGTATATGACCTCAATACCATTATACCCTGAAATTGCCGCTAAATCAATCGTAACTTTCCAGAAGCCAAGCCAGACGTGTCTGCATTTTTATTGATTATTGAATCGTTATAGCGTTTCCTCCTTCCCTTTCGCTTTTTCAATCTCCGGCTTGCCAGCGCCAGCCGCCCGTACTTTGAACGCTTCCAGTTTCTCTTTTAGCGATGTCCTCTGCACAGACTTGTCAGCCATCGCCGCCGTAATGGATACCAGCATGAAAGCGGCATTATGTGAGCGGACGCTTGACAACGCCGTCTACGCCTATCCAGCGCTTAGAGGAGCCGTTATCCACTGGTCTGCCAGCCTTTACGCAGACACTCCGTCTTTACACAGCCTGTTTTAAAGTTATAAATGCTGTTGATATTTTTTCTTGTGTCATTATTGATACCAAGACAATATACAAGTGCATTATGGTACACATCCTGATACCTGACTTCTTTCAATTTTTGATAATAGAATTTTTCATGTGCATCGCTGATAAAAATAATCGCTTTCTCTTTTTCTGCTCCTAACGCTGTACTACTTTCTTTCTTCCTCCATTCTTGATGATTGACTATAACAAAAAAGGACAGCCCTATTCGTTAGAATAAGATTGTCCTTTAGGCGCTATATCAGGTTGTTCCTCTACATCATCAAGTATTATTCAGTACTACCGGGTAAAAAATTGATGTACAATTGATGTACTAACCCCATTTTGATGTACAACAGAAACTCTTTTTAATCTTCAAGAAGTTTCCGTTTTCTCTCAATCATCTCGTCAATTCTTTCTATGAAAGACGCTACATCCTTGACATTTTCGCATCTCTCGATACGTCCGTCAGGGTATACCCTTTTCGATATGCTTCCGGCTCCGCAGGCAACTATGGTCTGTTTCTCCTCCATGATCAGAATATTATAGATCCCATACTTCCCTTCCACAGAATAACCTACATTCTCAAAATTCCCGGACATATTCTTCTGGCGGTACAGATAGTACGGCACCATATTCATGGCCCGCGCTCCGGCTGCCGCGATCTCCATCGTCTCCTCCGTATTGTTGTAAGCCGTCGCGCCGTTTTTCTCGATCCACTTCTGCAGGCCGGAAGCCTTCTTCACTGCCAGAGAATGAATGGTCAGGGCGTCCGGCTCCAGAGCTGTAATCGCCTCTATGGTACCCTGCACATCCTCCTTCGTCTCTCCGGGCAGCCCCAGGATGATATCCATATTGATATTGTCAAATCCCACCTGCCGCGCCAGCCTGAAAGCATCCACCACCTGCTCCACCGTGTGCTGCCTGCCGATCAGTTTAAGGGTCTCCTGTTTCATCGTCTGCGGATTGACGGAGATTCTGGTCACACCATGTTTTAACAGCACTTTAAGTTTTTCCTCCGTAATGCTGTCCGCACGCCCCGCTTCCACCGTAAATTCCTGTACGGTATCAAACACAAACGTCTCTTTCAATTTCGTGAGCAGTCTGTCCAGTTCCCCCGCCGACAACGAGCTGGGCGTGCCGCCCCCGATATAGACGGTGTCCAGTATCCTGTCCCGGTACATCTGTGCCACCGCATCCATCTCCTGTTCCAGAGCCGTCAGATAATCCGCTACCCGCTCCTTCCATGCACTGATCGGAAAGGAGGTAAAGGAACAGTACAGGCATGTGGTCGGGCAAAAAGGAATGCCGACATAAAGGCTGTACCCATTCTCATAGTGCAGCGTACTCAAAATCTCCCGCTCCCGTTTTGCGATCTCGATTCCCAGCCCGATTTTTTCTTCGCTGACGAAATGCTTCTCCTTAAGATAGGCCGCCACCGCCTGTTCACTCTCACCGTTCTCCAGCATGGTCATGGCAATCTTCGTGGGCCGTATCCCCGTCAGATTCCCCCAGGGCAGCGACTGGCCTGTCTCCTCCTGCAGGGCAGTATAAAGGAACTTCTTGAATCTGTCCTTATACTCTGCAGGCTCTACCTGATCGGTATCCCGCCAGAGATATACATTGCCCTCTCTGCCTGCTGCATCTGCCCCTAAGCGATTATCTGCATCGTCATCTTCCCCGTCCGTTCCATCGCAACGCTGCTCTGTGCCGCCGTCTGCTTCCCCAACATTATGTAAACTGCTATAGACCGTAAACTTCACATCCGTCTCACCGAATTCCAGCTCCATCACCGGAACGGCCCGCCGCACCCTTCTGTCCTTCACCACCGACTCCGGCGTCACGATCTTCAGCTCCCACGCCGGATAGAACGCCTTCACCAGCGCGTGGATATCATATTCAAACTGTGCCCTGTTACTCTTTAGTACCTGCAAAATCATCCATTCCTTTCTCTGTCCGCCACTGCCGGCAAGACAACCATACCTGCTTATCAAAGAAATAAAAAAGAACTTCCGTCCACAGACAATATATTAACTTTTTATCATGAAAAACGCAAGAATGATTCTATTTTCTTTCCGCCATTACGCAAAACAACTCCGGCAGCAGCATGACAAAACCTGTAGCAGCATGACAAAACCCGCAGCAACAGGACAAAACCCGCAGCAACAGGACAAAACCTGCCGCAACATAACAAAACCCGCAACAACATGACAAAACCTGCCGCCGCACAACACCCATGCAGCAGCAGGTTTCTGTCCCACCATCCGTTCCTTTTCCTGATCCAGATATCCCGACAATCCCCGGTCCCATAACCTGACACGGTCCTTTCTGCCCTTTTACATCTTATTAAACGGATCTTTATAACACGCCACGCTTCCCAGATCTTCCTCGATCCGCAAAAGCTGGTTGTACTTCGCCACCCTGTCGCTTCTGCAGGGCGCACCCGTCTTGATCTGTCCGGCATTGACCGCCACCGCCAGATCCGCGATAAAGGTATCCTCCGTCTCGCCGGACCGGTGGGAAATCACCGCCCGATAGCCGTTCTTCTGCGCCATCTCGATGGCGTCCATGGCCTCGCTGACCGTACCGATCTGGTTCACCTTGACGAGGATTGCATTGGCCACATGCAGCTTGATGCCCGCATCCAGACGTTTCGTATTGGTCACAAAGAGATCGTCGCCCACCAGCTGGATCTTATCGCCCAGCTTCTTTGTCATCATCTGCCAGCCGTCCCAGTCATCTTCCGCCAGTCCGTCCTCGATGGAGATGATCGGATAGCGTTCCACCAGCTCTTCATAGTAAGCCACCATCTCCTCCGTGCTTCTGGTGATCTCCTCCTGCTCCGCCTGCCCGGCAAACTCAACGCCCGCCTCATAGCATTCCGTCACACGGCTGCCCCGCACCTTATTTCTCTTCCGCTTAAGCTCCGTCTCTCCCGGGAAATGATACACGCCGTCCACCTCACTGTAAAGCTCGGAAGCCGCCACATCCAGCGCGATCTTGATATCCTGCCCCGGCGTATAGCCTGCCGCCTTGATGGACTCCACGATCAGGTCAAGCACCGCGAAGGCGTCAGGCAGTGACGGTGCAAAACCGCCCTCGTCCCCCACACCGGTGGACAGTCCCCTGTCATTACAGATCTTCTTTAAGTTGTGATAGATCTCCGCGCAGATCCGCAGACCGTCCCCGAAGCTCTCCGCCTGCACCGGCATGATCATGAACTCCTGGAAATCCACCGTATTGTCTGCGTGTTTACCGCCGTTTAGAATATTCATCATCGGCACCGGCAGCAGTCTCGTATAAGCGCCGCCCAGATAGCGGTACAGCGGAATTCCCATCGCCTCCGCACACACCTTGGCGCAGGCCATGGATACGCCCAGCATGGCATTAGCCCCCAGATTGCTTTTGTTGTCCGTGCCGTCCAGATCAATGAGGATCCGGTCGATCAGTCCCTGGTCAAAGGCATTCGTCCCCATCAGCGCCTCTCTGATCTTCGTATTGACATTGTTCACCGCCTTCGTCGTGCCAAGACCGAAATATCTCGTCTCACCGTCCCGCAGCTCCACCGCCTCGAAACGCCCGGTACTGGCGCCGCTGGGCACTGCCGCCCGTCCCACATACTGGCTGCCGCCAACCTCCTTTTCCACCGTCACTTCCGCTTCCACTGTAGGATTCCCTCTGGAATCCAGAATTTCCCTCGCATGTACATCCACGATTCTCAATTTCATAGCCATAAAAAAACCTCCTGTGCGCACTGGTCTATAACCGTTTTCCATTATTATGCACACAGAAGGTATTCTTTATACGAAACATCTCAGCTTCCGGCTTCTCTGCCACTTTACTCATTCCTGATCGCCGCCAGCGGACTCAGCTTCATGGCTCTGCGCGCCGGAAAGAAACCAGCCACCATACCCACCAACACGGCGAAGAGCAGCGACAGCGCCACAAGCCAGAGCGGAATGTAGGAGATGCTCGCCGAACCGGAGCCGCCCACTCCCAGCATACCAATACCTGACATATCCTGATTACCGCTTCCGGAGATCTTATTGATCACAAAGGAGATAATAAAACTCAGAACCAGTCCGATCACACCGCCGAGAAAACCGATAAAACCTGCCTCCATCAAAAACAGGGTACCGATATTACTCAAATCGCATCCCAACACCTTCATCACGCCGATCTCCTTCGTCCTCTCATAGATGGACATCATCATCGTATTCGTGATACCGATAGCTGCCACAAACAAGGATACCGCACCGATACCTCCCAGCACGGCCTGCACATAGCCCATGGAGTTCTGGGCAGACGACACCCATTCGGCGTTGCTCCATGCTTCATACCCCAGATCTTCCGTCAGGTAGTTCTGTACCTCCATCACATGCTCCATGCTGTCCACATTCACCAGAAGCTGGTTATAGAAGATCTCTTTATAGGGTTTGCCGGTCTTCGTCTGCGGCTGTCCGGGAATGACCTTATTCTTAAAGATCTTCTTCAGTTGTGGGAGCAGCTGCTCTATATCGCAAAATGTATACCAGCCGTAAGAAGACCAGGAGTCCTCCTCGTTAGGAGCCTCCACACCACAGGTCTCAATCATATACTTCTTCGGTGGCTTTGCGGGAGGCTGCCCGTCCTCCGATGGATACATAGACTGGTAATACGCATCCCTGTCAAAGATGAAAAAGACAGGATCCCGCATCAAATCGATATCCGGTGTCTCACTGTACGGATTGCTCGACTTCGGGTTATAGAAATTCTGTAACACCTGATTGCCATGGAAAAAGGTCAGCTCATCGTCATTCCCCGGCAGTCTTCCTTCCCCGATTTTAATATTCATACTCTCAAAAGCCGTCTTCGGCACCCCTCTGACCTGCAGATACCCTTCATAACTCCCGTACTTGGCCAGCACAGACACCTCCAGGATCGGCTGGACGGATTCCACATGTTCCAGCGCTTCAAGACTTTGTACCAGAGTATCATCCAGCCTTTTGTCTTCTGCATTCTCACTGTCCCACGGTTCGTTCACCTGAATCTGCGTCAGGCTTCCGTAAGACTCATATTCCGCCATCATGGAACGGCTCAGTCCCAATCCCAGAGAAACCATCACGACAATGGACGCTACACCAATCACAACACCAAGAACCGTAAGTACAGTCCTTACTTTTCTTTTCCACAGATTACTGCTGCTCATCCGCAGCAAATCAAGCAGTTTCATATGCTTCTCCACTTCACCTGCCGTCCCCACTTCCTGACAGCAGCATTCTTTTACTGCAGTTCACAAAACTTTTCATTCTGATCCCTGTCTTATTTCTCATTCTCCAATTCCGCTTCCAGATCACTCAACTCACTCGCTAACAGCGCTGCCGCCTTTTTCTTCTTACGTATCCGCAGCAATACTACTGCAATAATAATGCCTGCAACCACGATCACGGCAACGACAATCCCAATGATCTTTCCTTTCTTAGAACCACCCTGATCCTCCGGCGTCATACCATCTATCATCATATCGCCGTCCATCATGCCGCCGTCCATCATATCATCATATACTGCTTCTGTTACAAGCAATGTGATCGTCTTCTCCGTTGAAGTCACATTTCCGGCATCATCCTCATAAGAAATCTCCATGATAACCGTTCCGTCATCCATCGTGGGAGCAATTCCAGTTAACATAACATCGACATTTCCCGTCGCTCCCGACTGCAGATTACCGACAAAAGCTGACGCCTCATCGACTGAATCCGCATGAAATTTGACCTGCACATTATAAAGTGTCGTCTTCCCTGTATTATAAATGCTGCACATTACATTAGACTGGGATCCTACCGCAATATCCGCCGGCACCACCTCCGGGATACTCGTGTCAAACCGGCTTTCCTGGGAGATCGGAATGGAGACACTGGCCTTATCTGTCAGATCAAACACAGTTCCCGCATCATATTTCATATTAACGTCAAGCACGTAAGGCTTCTGCGCCAGATCAGCCTTCGCCGTCATCTCGATCACAATATCCGCTGACGTGTTCGCCCCTATTCTGTCCATATAAACGGAACTGGCTCCGGAAGTCGGCAGAAACGCTGAATACGTATTGGTCTTGTCCTCGCCTTCCTGTGCCGCCTGCATATCAAAAAGAACGTTTGTCACCGCCATGTCTTTGGCCGTATTCTGCACATGAATCGTCAGAGTAAATGTATCACCGGCAAAAACCTTAGCTGGATTCGTCTCAAAGCCTGTTACCACAATTCGCGGCTTGGATCCTTCCGTCTCCTGGCCATTGCCTCCGATATAACCGCTTCCCGGCTTACCGATCGTTCTCACATACACGGTCAGCTCCGCCGGCTTCTCACTGCGAATCCCGGCTTTCGTGTACCAGACATTAAAGGTCAGCGGATAATATCCGCTCATCACATCGCCCCTGGCTGTAAAGAGGAAAGTAAACTCTCTTCTGTTGGCCATGGCTGCTTCCTTCGTCTGGTTGCCCGGAATAAATGGTTCTGTCTGCAGATAACTGGTCATATCCGGTTCAAAAGGCCACTCCGTGACAACAGTGGAAGTCTTCGGCTCTATGATCAGATCGTTCAGTTCCTCCGTACCGAAATTGATTACCGGCAGTACAATGGAAACCTGCTGCCCGTAACTCACTGTCGGTGTCTCCCAATTATCTCCCACCTGCAGAAACTCGCTGGTGGTCATAGTGACCGCCGCCACTGCCGCAGACTCCATATTACTCTTTGCCTGCGACACATAACCCCACAGTTCCGTAACCGACATCTCGGTATTGGCAATGTAATATACCGCACTGTCAAATACTTTATGGAGATTTTCCATTACTTTCTCATCAAGTTTGTAACGCACTTCCAGGCTTCTCATATAATAGAGCATGTCCTCATCGGCATCCGCCCGGTCATCGTCATTGATCAGCCGGTCCGAAGTACGATTGATGACCGGTACGGAATTTCCGCTCCAGGACTCCTGTTCCTCCGCACAGACTACCGTCCCTGCGGCTCCCGGAAATTCCGGCAGCATCGTCCCGATCGCCAGGGCAGACATCACACCAATCAATAACCTGCTCACCATCCTCTTACATACGGATCGTCTCTTCTCATTCCATTCTCTTCTTTTCATCTCTTCTTATCCTCTTCTACAACATAGTTGTGTCCATGCTTTATTTAACACAGACAATACCCGCCGCCTCAGCCACATGGCCTCACGCCGCATTCTTTCACGCAGGAAGCCCTCGTATCACTCCTTCGCCTGAATCTCCTCCGGCATGTCCATGCCGCGTCGGTCCTCAATCTCAATGATCCTGCCATCCTTGATCCGCAATACCAGATCGGCAAATCCTGCCAGATAATTGTCATGCGTTACCATGACCAGAGTCTGGTTTTTCTCCCGGACGACTTTCTTCATCAGGTTCATCACTTCCACAGAAGTATTGGAATCCAGATTTCCGGTAGGTTCATCTGCGAAAATGATCTCCGGTTCTACCACCAACGCACGGGCCACACCCACGCGCTGCTGCTGTCCGCCGGACATCTGGTTTGGTTTGTGCATTTTGTGCTTACGCAGCCCTACCAGATCCAACATTTCCTCAGCCTTCCTGTTGCGCTTCTTCCTGTCCATCCCCTGAAATGTGAGGGGCAGAGCCACATTCTCAATGGCATTCATGGTTCCCATCAGATTAAAAGACTGAAAAATAAATCCAATATGTTCCCGTCTGAAAGCCACCAACTGATTCTCCGTCTTTTTTTCCATATGCTCCCCGGCAATCACGATCTCTCCTTTTGTCGGTTTCTCAAGTCCTGCCAGCATATTCAAGAGTGTTGATTTCCCGGATCCCGAGGTGCCTACAATAGAACAGAAATCCCCCCGGTTAATGGTAAAACTGACACCATTCAGTGCCCGTACCTTCGTCTCACCGACCCGGTAAATCTTATATAAATCCTTAACATTGATCACAGGTCCTGTCTGACTCACGTCTTTGTCCCGCCTTTCCTGATTGACAACTTCCTATAGATCTCCATACGGCCTGCCGATCCGGCAATGCATTTACACGAAATAAGTTTACTACAAAACCACCCCGCAATCAAGCCCACCCAATCGCCTGATACGTCCGCCCACAGCACACCGGAACCATATTCTCACGGAATGCATATCCTGCACACATTCCAGCTCCGGTAACACCGGTTCATTCTTCAGCTTTACTGTTGTACTGCGTAGCCTCCGTCACAAATTTCGGCACCTGACCCGTAAAGAATCTATAGCCAAACCCATAACTGCTCCGGATATAAGGGTATGTTGTATCTTTCTTAAAGGTAATATAGATGTCATAATTATCATCTACTTCTTTATAATCATGCCAATACGCCGACAGATTGTTCGGGTAAATCACCTGCAGTATCTTCTCAAACTCCTCCTGCTCATAAAATGTCTCAGACACCGTTCTGCTTTCATCATAAACAAACTCAGCAGCCGTCTGTTCCCCTGCGTCATAAACCTGCATATCCTCAAAGTCTTCCCCAGGATCATTATGATAATTCGTAACGGTAATGGAATCAATATCCTCAGGATTTAACATGACCGGATAATAGGCCTCAACCTCCTGTAAATAAGTGATCGTATTCTCAAAACTCTCATACACATACAACGAACAGCTCATCCAGTTCGGAAAGCGAATCCTCAGCAGCCCGCATGGACGCATGTTTCTCGCAAGTGTAAAATCAAATTGCTCCATATCCCTGACATAGGCTTCCCGCAGCTTCATTCCGTCTTCTGCCGGAAGCGCCACTTCTGTGGCACCATTGCTGTAAGTCATCGACTGCACCAGTTCAAAAGAATCCTGATCGGTCATGATCTGATAAGTGCCGGTCCGATATTCCTCTGTCCCTACGATCTGGTTGAGCAGCTCTTCATTTGCCGGATCAGCAAAATCTATGTAAAAACTTCTTCCTACATTCCTTCCCGATTTCAATCGATAAAGCACGTGCATCATTCGGGGATCCGTCATATCTTTCTCATCCTGATGCTGTGCCTTCTCCGCCAGTGCCAGAACAGGCTCTACATTCAGAATCTGCATTCTCTCCTCCGTAGCTTCCGCCGCACTCATATAATTAAAATCTCCATTCCAGAACTCATTATAGGTGTCCAGCGCCAGCGCAGCACTCTTCACCTTATTTGACTGTGGTATGTATTTATCGTACCCAAGAAGATCCGCTTTAAAGACAAAGAACACTATAATAATGCCAATAACCCCGATACCGCTGGATATAAGATGCTTAAACATACTTTTAAGGTCAAAATCATAGAGCACTTCCATGGCTGCACTGCCGATCACACCACCAGCGATCATAGTCACCAGCGTCAGTGTTGCATTTCCATAACCGGCACTGTACACCCACATTCCAAGCCCAATAGCGGCCGGAATCACAACAACTACCTTAACCACCGATTCCATGGCCGGAAATGCCATCGCCTTACCGGCAGCCTCCGAAGGACGCCTGCGATAACACAGCCATGCCACCGGCAGAAGTACCGCCGCCATCAGAAGCCATTTCCCATAAAAAGGAATCGCCGCGCCGGCCATCTCCCGCACACTCACAAGCTGCTTAATCTTCCAGGTTTGACCTGTATAGTCTGCCACCGCGGACAACCTGGGTTCATGAGAGATATAAAAACCGTCCCTGGTTTTAAAGAATGCAAATTGCAGCCTGTTAAACAGTATATATGCCAACATCTCATACAGAGCAAGCGTTCCTGCAGCAAACAGTGTAACAAAGCGATTCCCTGTCAGCGTCACTGCCAGTATTACCATATGGTACATTACCAGAAACAACATAAAATTCCACAGAAATCCCAAATAAACTACTGCCATCACTTCCCTGTTTACCGCCCGCTGCACCGCCGCCGATATGACAGCAATCAATAAGCTGGCAAGTGTGGTCGTCAGATAAATAATCACACCATTTATGTAGATCACCAGGAATCTTTTGTTCTTGTCTACCGGCACACTGTGATACATATCCACTTTCTTCTGGTCATATAGATAAGAATACCCCTGCATACCGATGATGAGGGCCAGTCCCATTAGAACCGGCAGCAGGTTATCCTGAAATCCCAATGCATCCTGTGTGGCCTGATACAGCGCTTTCTGATATTCCTCCGCTTTCCTGTACGCGCCATCGGCATTCCACATTCTGATGCGGCTTAAATAGACAGTCAGCACTCCCACGTAAGCTGTGATCTGTGCCAGGGCCGCCAGAATCCATACCCATATGCGTCTCTTATGGTTTTCCATGCTGCTAGCCCAAAATGAGTTTCTTGATGTCATATCCCACCACCTCCGTTTCACTGATAAAGATCTCTTCAAGAGACAAAGGAAGTACCTCATAAAATATCGTATCCACTGCCGCAAATCTTTCTGCCACTTCCTCCCTTGTACTCCTCACGGTAAAGGTACGCAGTGAACCCCTCTGTTCCTTCTTAAGGACTTCCATACCGCTCAGCGCCTTCAACTCTTCTTCCACCGTGGCAAAGACACACTGTACTTTCTGTATATTGCATTTCATATCTTCCAGATCCTTGGAAAGCAGCACACCGCCTTTATGTAACAATCCCACATGATCACAGATATCTTCCAATTCTCTCAGATTATGGGAAGCGATCACCGGCGTCAGCCCTCTTTCTTCCATCTCCTTGGCAAAAAGTGACTTAATGCCCTGACGCATCACGGGATCCAGGCCGTCAAAGGTCTCGTCACAGAGTATGTATTGCGTGTGTGCACAAATACCAAGCAACAGCGCCAGCTGTTTCTTCATTCCCTTGGAAAAGGTTCCAATCTTCCGGTTCTTATCCAGATTAAAGCTCTCCAGATATTTGTAGAACTCTGCCTTGTTGAAATTCTCATAGATTCCGCTGTAATATCTCTCCATCGCTTTCGCATTGACATTGGCAAAAAAATATGGTTCGTCCGCAATAAAAAAAAGTTTCTTCTTTGCTTCCACATTATCATACACCGGTATATTATCCACCGTTACCGTCCCGCTGTCAGGCTTCAACACACCGGAAATCATACGCAGCACCGTACTCTTACCCGCTCCGTTGGTTCCGATCAGGCCAAACACGGTATTGTCCTTTATTGTTACGCTGACCTCGTCTACTGCTTTGATCTTCTCAAAAGTCTTAGTCAGGCTATGTATCTCTATCATGTCTTCCTTCCTTTCTGTCTAAAGCATCTCGATCTCATGGATCAGTTCCGCCTTGGACATACCGATCTCCAAAACCTCGCTTACGAGCAAAAGGATCTTGCCTACACATTCCTTCTTCCTCTTATCGATCAGGCTGCTGTCTCCTGAAACAAAGTTCCCTCTTCCCTTGACAGTATAGATAAACCCCTGTCTCTCCAACTCTGCATAGGCTTTCTGGATCGTATTGGGATTGATGGAAAGCTCCATCGCCAGGCCTCTCACTGAAGGCATCTGTTCGTCTGCCTGCATGGCTCCTTTCAGGATCAATATCTTAAAACGCTCCACGATCTGCTCATAAATTGGCCTGGTATCCTTATAGTCTATCACTATCATGTCTTCTCCTTTCTGGACACGCATGCCCGGTATCCCGGCAGCATCATTAATAGAAGTAATCCCCCATATCACGTGTACTATTAGTGATGGTACAGTTAGTATACTCCCTGCCACTTGCTAATGTCAAGCATAAGGTTGCTCAAACTCCACGCAACACAAAAGGACATCTGCCGTTTCCGTCAAATGTCCTCTCATATAAAGCTCTGCTGTAATCCTGTATAATTATAGTAAACAATATAACAACAATTATTTTATAAGCAATGATTTTCCGGTCATTTCTTCCGGCTGCTCCATACCCATAAGTTCAATGAGCGTAGGAATAATATCCGCAAGACAACCGCCTTCTCTTAATTTATACGCCGGGTCCGCATTGACAAGAATAAACGGTACCGGATTCGTGGTATGCGCCGTAAAAGGAGCACCCGTCTCGTAATCCACCAGCTGTTCTGCATTTCCGTGATCGGCACAGATGAACATAACACCGTCAACTTCTTTGACAGCTTCCACTGCACGGCCAACACACTCATCCACTGCTTCCACTGCTTTAATCGCCGCCTGTTCCACACCGGTGTGGCCTACCATATCCGGATTCGCAAAATTAATGATGATAACGTCATATTTATCGGATTTGATACAATCCACCAGCCTGTCACAGACTTCATAAGCACTCATCTGCGGTTTCAAATCATACGTAGCCACATCCTTGGGGGAATTTACCAGGATTCTCTCCTCTCCCTCGTTAGGTTCTTCCACACCGCCATTAAAGAAGAAGGTTACGTGAGCATACTTCTCTGTCTCGGCCAGCCTTGCCTGCTTCATGCCGTGTGCAGCGAGCCACTCCCCGAATGTGTTGGTAACGGAGATCTTGTGGAATGCCACTTCTTTATTCGGAATTGTCGGATCATAATCGGAAAAACACACATAAGTGAGATCCAGTCTCTTTCCTCTCTCGAATCCCTTGAAATCATCGTCGCAGAAGCTTCTGGTAATCTCTCTTGCCCTGTCAGGACGGAAATTATAGAAGACAACGGAATCGCCATCCCTGATCAGAGCCACCGGCTCACCATTCTTCTTCACAACGGTCGGCTTCACGAACTCATCCGTCTCTTCTCTGTCATAAGACGCCTGAATGCCCTCCGTCGCACTGGCCGCTTCCAGACCTTCGCCCTTCGTCAGCGCCACATAAGCTTTCTGTACTCTGTCATAGTTGTTATCTCTGTCCATCGCATAATAACGACCCGTAACGGATGCAACCTCACCCACACCGATCTTATGCATCTCCTGCTCCAGCTCTTCTACGAAACCTTTACCACTTGCAGGCGGTGTATCGCGTCCATCCAGAAAAGCGTGCACATACACCTTTTGAAGATTGTTTCTCTTCGCCAGCTCCAATAATCCATAAATATGCGTGTTATGACTGTGAACACCACCGTCGGATACCAGACCGAACATGTGCAGCGCAGAATCATTCTTCTTACAGTTATTCACCGCATCAAGAAGCGCCGGATTTTCGAAGAAAGTCCCGTCCTGAATCTCCTTCGTGATCCTTGTAAGCTCCTGATACACAATACGTCCGGCTCCCATGTTCAAATGGCCTACTTCAGAATTTCCCATCTGTCCATCCGGAAGACCTACCGCCATACCACTGGCATTTCCCTTGACAAAAGGACACTGCTCCATAAGCTTATCCATCACCGGTGTCTTCGCTTCCGCCACCGCATTGCCCTCTTTCTTTTCATTCAGGCCATAGCCGTCCAGGATCATTAATACTGCTGGTTTCTTTCCCATAATCTTCATTCTCCTTTTCTCAATATCTATCTTACACTAATACTGTTATGATTCGTTAATAATCGATCTCCCACTCATGCTCACCGCCCCAGTCGCCGATGGCGTTCGTCGTGATACCCTCAGAAGTCGTTACCTTTGTATCAAACCTGTAATTCATCTGCGGCACATACTGTCCGTCGATCTTCACATTGCTGTACAGATACTGCACCGTATACTCCGTATGGGAATCTGCCCCCTCCTCTTCCGGCGGTTCATAGGAGATAACACTTCTCTGCACTCCGTCATCTTTCTGCTGCGTCCCCCAGACCGTAATGATCCCCTGTCGGTTAGCATAATCCTCGTTGCCAGGGAAAGAAAAGCTGACCTTCCCCTCTTCCCTGTGCAGTACCATCTGTTCCCGGCTGACGGGAATATAAACACTTCCTTCCCAGCATCCGGAATTCTCTTCAATGAATCCGTCCCGAATCTCCTGATACGTTTCCTCCGACACCAGCTCCCGTGCATACGCATAATTACCCGCGGCAAATTCATCAAAAGCCTTGCTGAAATAATCACTGACCTCTTTAGCACGATCAAGGCACGTTAATGTCTCCGTAATACCCGTATCGTTGAGTGCGCCGTTTATTTCCGTGAGCAGCGCCGCATACGATTCCATGTGCGGCAGACTCAGCCTCACGTGGGGCATATCGATGACCGCATACTGCTTCAACAGCCCGCCGATCTCCTCGGAAGATTCCGCCTGATATACCGTAAACATCCTGCGCAGCAGCTGTTCATATTCCGTATAACCACATGTATCCTGCTCAATGTTTTCATCAAAAAACAATGTGCAGGTGTCCACCTCCTCCGTCACTTTAAACAGACGTGCATAGCAGGTAGACAATATTTCCAGGGTCTTCTGTCTCTCTACCCCCTGCTCCAGTACCCGCACACACTTCTCAACCGTTGCCAGCGTGCAGTTTTTCGCATTCAGTTCCGCAACTGCCTGATTCAACACTGAAACACAGTAATAATGCAGCAGTCCTTCATCCTGCGTCTTCTCCCAGCCAGTATACAGAATCTGTTCCTCTTCTGCATCCATCTGTTGTTTGTCAAAAAGCTCCGCCAGGCTGCGATACGCTTCTGTTGAAGCAGGATCTGCCGCCACCGCCTTCTCATAAGCGGTCTGCGCCTTCCCGTAATCTTCTCCGGCCATGTATCTGTCACCCTGAAAAAGCCTGAACGATGCCTTTACCGAAGGCAGACAGAACACGACAATACCGATAACCGAAAGCAAAATGACCCCTGCTGAAACCGCCATAATAATCTTCTGCCTTCTGACCTTCTTCTCCCGTTCCGCCCTTCTTCTTGCACGCTCCTCTTCCCGCCGGCTCATACGGATTTCAAAATCTTCTCTCCCATCGCCTGCCGTCTCTCTTCCCTGCGCAGCGCTTCCCTCCGCGGACACCCGGCCCATATCATGGACTTCCTTTTTCCCTCTGGCCGTCTTCCCACCGGATACTGCCTTCTTTCCGCCAGCGGTTCTTTTTACTCCGCTGTTTTTCCGGCCGGCGGCTTTTTTCCCGGCTGCCGGCTTATTCTCAACCACTGTTATCTTCGTTTTCTTCTCTGCCAAATTACTGCTGTTATGCCCCATTTTGTCCTAACTCCCGCTTCATCATAAACAAAACAAACCACATCTGCCATTCACTGGCATATTCATCACACCTTCACCATAGTAGCATATTCCAAGGGATCTTGTCCAGTTATTTAGTTGCCTTACCTGCTATAGATTGTTACCGAAATATTCTTGTGATAAAATAACAAAGACATCAAATACTCAGACACGGGAGAAAGACTATGGATACTCAATTACGCATCAAATATCAAAGCAGACTGTACGAACTTCCCTACACGCTCATTCGCAGCAGACGCAAAAGCTATGCCATCAGCATCTCCTCTGAAGGGCAGATCACATTGCGTGTTCCTCTTACGACCAGTGACCGGCAGATTCGCCATATTCTGACCGAAAAGCAGCACTGGATCATCACGAAATATCTGGAACAGCAGGAAAAACAGGCAAACAGGCCGGTCTCGGATCTGACTGATGCACAGCGCGATGCCTTGACGCAGCGCTATATTGCCGCGGCCAAAGAATATTTTCCAAAAAGAGCTGCCTATTTTCACCAGTTCACCGGCGGCACATACAACCGTATCACCATAAGGGATCAAAAAACTCGCTGGGGAAGCTGCAGCGCAAAAGGCACGCTCTCCTTCAACTGGCGTCTTATGCTGGCTCCGCCTGCCATTCTGGATTACGTAGTCGTTCATGAACTCTGTCATCTGACACACATGGATCATTCCGCCGCGTTCTGGCAGGCCGTGGAATCCGTATACCCGGACTACCGCAGCGCCCGCCAATGGCTAAAAGAACACGGTCAGGAGCTGATTCTGTGATCAGCCCTGTTTCCTTGTTTTGACACGCAGCGACGCATAATGACTGTTTCTGTCGCTGCCGCGCTGTCGTCCTCTATCACTTCTCTGTCCGGTTTTACGACTAAAGCTCTCATATTTACCGCTTCGCCCATTATTTCCGCTGTCTCTTCGATGTCCCCGGCTGCCTGATCTCCTGTCAAAAGAGAATTTCTCCGATTTAATATCCTCGATTTCGGCTCCCAGTTTCATCTGCATAAATGCCGCGGCAATCTCCACCGCGCTGTGTTCTCCCAGCGCGATCTCGTCCAGAATATACCCTGTGGCACGGCTGATATCCTGCTGTTCCGTCACCCGAACCGCTTCCTTCAATATTTTGGCGGCCTTTCTGGATGTAATATCCGCCGCACTGGGAATTTTTCTCTCCTTGATCCTGGTGTGGCACACACGCTCAATGTCTCTGATCTTATAAGCTTCTCTGCCGGATACCAGCGTAAAGGAACGTCCCGTCTTGCCGGCGCGTCCCGTCCTGCCAATCCTGTGCACATAATACTCGATATCCTCCGGCACGTCATAATTGTAGACAGCCTCCACATCATTTACGTCGATTCCTCTCGCCGCCACATCGGTTGCGATCAGAATCCCTGCCCTGCCGCTGCGGAACAGATTCATGACCGTATCGCGCTGATGCTGAGACAGATCGCCATGCAGCCCCTCCGCTTCATAGCCCCTTTCCTTCAGATGTTCTGTCAGTTCGTCTACCATCCGTTTGGTATTACAGAAGATCAAGGCTCTTTTCGGATCATAATAATCGATCAGCCGACATAAAACCTCTTCCTTATCCTGTCTGCGCACCTGATAGTATGCCTGCCGGATCAGAGGAATCGTCACTTCCTCCGGCGTCATCTTGACATATACGGCATTCTTCTGATAGGTCTTTGTCAATTCCAGGATCGGCTCCGGCATGGTAGCCGAGAAGAGTCCTGTCTGTCTTACTTCCGGCATCTGCTTTAAAATAGTCTCGATGTCCTCCCGGAATCCCATATTAAGCATCTCATCCGCCTCGTCGAGCACCACCGTGTGAACATTTTCCATCTTTAAAGTATGCCTGCGCATGTGATCCATCACACGTCCCGGAGTACCCACAATGATCTGTGCACCGCCTTTCAGACACTTGATCTGTCTGACAATATCCTGTCCGCCATAAATCGGAAGCACCTTGATCCCATGCATATATTTGGAAAACTTCCGCAGCTCCTCTGCCGCCTGCATGGCCAGTTCTCTGGTAGGACATAAGATCACTGCCTGCAGATTACGGTTATTGACATCAATCTTCTGCAAAATGGGAATCCCAAAAGCCGCCGTCTTGCCGGTACCGGTCTGGGCCTGTCCAATCATATCCTGTCCTGTCATAAAAAGTGGAATCGCCTGTTCCTGAATCGGTGTCATCTGCTCATAACCAAGCTCCTTCACGGCGCGAAGAATTCTCTCATCGATCTGCGCATCTTCATATCTCATTCTCATCTCTCCCTGCTGTTCTTTTTCTGCTTCTGCATCCTGTCTGCCCTCTGCCCGTTCATTTCCGGTCATGATCTGATCACCATATAATCTGTCATAACGTTCCTGTGTCAAAATCTCCTTTTCTAAAAAAATCTCGAATTCCTCTCCTCTTCTCTTCCGTCTGCCCATACTCTCTCCATTTCCTGTTCTCTTTCTGATCATGCAGTCAATACGACATAATGCTGTCTTATCGTTATTGGCAATCATCCACGGCAAACCTGCACAACAATTGCTGCCAAACCTGAACTCTCTCAGACATGGCAGCATCTGCATACATTCCTATTAACTGATATATGATCCTTCCATCCCGCATTTCGACAACGCATCAGGCAAGATAAATTTTTCGCAGTCTGCTCACTGCCCTGTCTGCAATCAGGCACTCTCCGTGTTCCTCCAGATACTGCATCCGCTCTTCGGAAACCGCAATCAGATTCCCGAACTCTACTGCCTGCGCACTGATCTTGTTAAACATTTTGTAAGATAATCTGTTCTTCTCCATCACAAGATAGTACACATTACTCTCTTTGTACAGATGACTCTTTACCGATACAGAATTCGGAATCGATGCCGTAAACTGCATAACCTGATGAAGCGATGCAAAGACAAACATACGTCTGTTCTCGTCAAATCCCTCTGCGCTCTGCCCGCTCTCCATTTCAGCCTGATCCTGTCTCCCAAGCTCATCACTTACCCCCTGCAGTACATCCTTCAAATGCTGCAGAATATCTTTAAATCCCATGGGTCCTTCATCCGTAAAGGTGACCACCAGCCCTTTATCCTTCAATGGTGTGATCTGCATGGCGATATTCTCTCCGTTGATCTGATAGCCGATCTCATCATGTGCACGCTCGATTATATCGCGCAGGAATCCTTCGCCCTTCTCATTCCTCTCGAAAATATCTGACAGAGTCAAGCCATATTCCAACATATCTTCCGCTGTAATAATACACTGCACTGTAGCTTCATTGATCTTCTTATATTTCATATAGCACGTTATCCTCTGTTTTCTACCTGCCTTCAAGCCTTAAATCCGCTCCTGCCAGGATTGATCGGCGCAGGCGGTTTTGTATATTGCCGTTGTCGTCAGGTGCAATATTATTCTAACATAAAAATACGCAATAAGAAAGAATCTTATCGCGTATTATTTTTTAATTCGATATTTTCGTTACTTTACCCATATTATTCGTTTTTATACCTGGATAGGAGTAATCATTACTACCGATCACGTCTTCCACACACATAATCGGCACTTACATTCGGCATTCTCAGCAAAAACTTATGTTCGCCAAAGCTGCCGACATCCACAGGGAATTCAATCAGGGACAGATAGCCGAACCGGACATCACTGCTGTTTGCCAGTTTCAGGCCAATCCCTGTTATCAACGTAACAGCCTCGCGCCCTTCTCCCGTCATCTGGAAACAGGCAGATCCCTCATCCCATATCACTTTCTCCACATCATCGCCGTTATACCGCGAAATATCGACACTGCCAATCTCTTCCGTCCCATTCTGAATAAGGCTCACCGTTCTTTCTTCCTGCTCTTGTGTGAGCAGCAATTCTATTCCCTGCTCTTCGATCTGCCTTCGGTAATCCTCTTCCTCAAAACAATACAATTCTATCGTACCGGTATCATACCTGTCCGCCACATAAAGACGCCAGATCTCACTGGTATTGGTGTTGACCACACATTCTGTGAATGCAAAACTCCTGGGCAGGCCATCCGACTCTGCTTCTTCCAGAATCTTCACTTTTATTCCGCCTGATAATGTCGGCAGCCACGGCTCATCAAAAGTATTGACATCCCCGTCAATCTCAATCTTCATCCCCCTGCACCCATACTCTTCCGTATAAAGGCCATAGAATTCAATGCCGCTCTCCCCTTCCTGCAAAAGCCGATACCACTGACCGTCTTCCATAGGGCACTCCGTCTCCTCAAACAAATACTCATAATATTTGCCCGTATCCACCATCTCTGCGGATTCCAGTGCAGTATCCTCCATACTGAACAGCAGCTTCTCAAACTCTGTCTGCTCACTTCCAACTGCCGTCACATCCTGCTGTCCCTGATTTGTCTCCTCACTCCGTCGCTCCTGCGCAGCATCTTCCTTCTCTGCCGCCTTTTGACCGTCTGTACTGCCGGACATCAGATCCCCTTTGTTTGTCAGAAGGATCTCTTTCCCTTTCCCGGCCGCATCACTGTCCGACGACTCCGGGCCTGTAAAAGCGCACCCACAGGCTAAAATCATCACAGACGCTGCGAGTACCGCCGCTGTCCTGCTGTTCTTCTTCTTTGCTGCAATCATGGAAATTCTCTCCTTTACACTGTTCCCCCGGCCGCCCACGATCAGGACTGCCCCTGCACCTCTCATTGCCGTCCCTCTGTTGACAAAAAGATCGAGCAATGTTCTTCCATAGGCGAACCGCTCCTTCTCTCCCAGGATCCTGATCACACGTTCATCACATGCCAGCTCACTGTCTCTTCTGGCAGCGTATGCCGCCACCCAGATCAAAGGATAAAACCAGTACACAACACACAATATGCTGCGCAAAAACGCCCAAAAGACATCTCCCTGTATGAAATGCGCATATTCATGTGCCAGCACGTGCCGCAGTCTTCCTTTATCCTGCCAGATCTGCGGTTCCATATAGATATTACGTCCTACCAGGCATGGTCCCGGAAGCCCTTTGACCAGAAACACCCGTATCCGTCGTACCTTCACGCGTTTTCTCCAGATTCCAGGCAGCTCATCAGCCGGAACTTCTACTCTCCTGCGATGCAGATATCTTACAAGCCGCAGATGATTGACCAGCATGCAGCCGCCAATCCCCACCGCACCAAAAATCCACAGACCCATTATAAGGGTGCGTATCCGCATTATCTCCAGCTCTCCCATACCTTCCCGGGTCGTACTCTCATTTTCAGTGTGTCCTTTGGTCAGAAGCTGTTTTGTCTTTTGTCCTCCTGTCTGCTGCACATCAACTTGTCCCGTCTCCCGTCCGGCACTTTCTGCCGCACCGTACTCTGCCTTATCCGTCGCATTGTTCACCAGACTGTTCCATCCTTCTATTGCATTCCGGATATCAGTCTTTGAAGTCGCCCCCGCTTCCGCTTCCCCCACACTGCGCTCCGGCCACACCGGTACCAGATTTAAAACACTGAATGTGCTGCTGCCAAAAGACAACGGCAGAAGCAGCCGTAAAGCAACTATGCTCCAAAGGACATATCGAAATTTCATGCTGATCCTTCCCCTGGTTAAATACCGCAAAAGCAGAATCGCACCTATCAGCAGCGTCACGCTCATCAAAATCTCCGCCATATCTTCCTCACTCCTCTCTCAAACGGTTCTCTTCTTCGGCCCTGCGCAGAATTTCATACATCTCCGCGATCTCTTCCCTGGACACTGCTCTCTTCTCTACCATTGTATTAAGCATCAGTCCCATTCTACCATCAAACACCTTCTCCAGAAATTCTTCTGTTTCCTGCAAAACAGCCTCATCTCTCCCGATCTCCGGATAATACAGTTTAGCCCGCTCCCCGTCCACATGATAGATTGCCTCCTTCTCTTCCATGCGACGCAGGAAGGTCATCACCGTATGCTTACTCCATCCTGTCGAATCTTTAAAATGATTCGTCAACTGCATCATCGTCTGCGGTGCATCCTGCCATAACAAGGTCATTACCTTCCACTCAGCTTCCGATAATTTAATCATTTCATCCTCCATTTCCTTTTGGTTGACATATGCCTACCTATAATATAGCTCATTGGTAGTCATATGGCAACCACTTTTATCCTTATATTTTAATCGAATTGTCTGCCTTATTCTTTTATTATTTTAAATTATCTGTTAAAATAGTGTTAAGAAACAGAAATGTATGACGATATAATTTATAGAACACGAATCAAAAAGGAGGGATTACCGCAAAATATGCATATGGAAATAACTACAGAGTGGAAGCGGTTATGGCGATCACCCCGTTAAAGAGAGTCACCTCGGAAGACAAAAATCGCCAGTCCGGACAGAACCCGTCCCAGACATTTGCAGACACATTTTTTTCCAGGGTGTTGGACGAGGCATGTGAACAGGAACGGGCTAAGAATATCCACATTTATACCAATGGCTATACCAAAGATGCCCTTCCTTATCACACTTTCATCAAGATGAAAGAATATTGTTAGCAGAAATATACAAAACAAAAGCCGATGCGAGAGTGTAAAATAAAGTGTGTAAGTTACCGGTAACAAAACTTACGCACTTTATT
>OFFG01000725.1_pt1 | contig 25296 bp, 46 predicted proteins | sample 1521331 | NCBI WGS metagenome assembly OFFG01 (sample SAMEA3504129, study PRJEB24116) | mouse gut metagenome | biome: mouse gut; feature: mouse-associated habitat; material: faeces | place: Denmark | collected 2011 | reverse complement strand
CCCCCCCTGCCGCAACAGTCACAAGAAAAGTGATAAGTATTTCCATGAGAACACCTCCTCCCGTTGCCGGGTATCGGTTGGACAACGTTAAAATTATATCACGTATTCCCGCAGTTTTCCATATTTATTTTACAAGTCCCGTATCACTCCCCGCTTTATCCTGTTTCTTCCTCCCTTGCGCTGCACGTTCTCCAGCTTTTGAACTTTCCCGTTCCAATACTCTATAGCGTTCCTGATTTCCGTCAGGTTCGCCCGTGTCAGTGTCCGGGAACCGATTGTATAACTTTGTCCTGTTGCAACTGTCATTTCTGCTTCCAGCCATACATCTAAATGCTTTTTCGCTGTTTCAAGTGTAATTCCAGCCATTACAATATACCTCCGTTGCTTCTTCTCTTTTTTCTTTTCCTTCCTGCCGCCGCTCCTGCTGCCGCCGCTTTCTTTTCCTCCGGCTTCTTCAACGGAAGCTGCGTGATTTCGATTGCCGCCGTTGCATAGTTCCGGCAGTCTAACGCTTCATTCCTTTTGTGTTCCCCCTTGTCCTTCAGCTCCCATGCAAAGTACGGTCTTCCCATTTTGTACCGCAGTACCTTTTTTTCGGAAGTCAGCCCTTTAAAATATTTTTCGTCGTACCCCTTCCCCTGTTCTAACGGGAAATGACAGTACCCCGGACCCGGCGTTTCAAGTTTCAATCTGTCCATCAGCCAGCTTTTCCCTGTGTCAACGCCTATCGTGAAAAGGTATGCTTGTTCACGATTGCTTTTTGACGGTTTCTGTATGTACGCCGCTGCGCTGTCGTTGCTTCCCTTGATTGCAAACACTTTCCTGGCAAACCGTTTTTTGCAGAATTTATATACCCTGTTTGTGAAATGCCCGCCGCTGTCCATGCAGGTACAGACAATTTTCAGCTTTGTCCCGTCTTCCTTCGTGAAGGTCTGTGAAAGAAATGTGTCTAATTCCTCCCAGATTTTATCCCCGTGCAAGTCCCCGTATATTGCGGCGTACTTTATGCCCCAACTCTCATAATCAGGACCCCACCCGACAACCTCAATTTCAAACCTGTCGTCCTGCGTATCAACTCCCGCTGTCAGGTACAGAACTTCTTCCGGGACTTCGCAACTATAGTATTCCCTGCGGTTCAAAAGTACGTCGTCGTCTACGCTTTCCCCGTCTTCTTCCCATGTCTGCCCCATCTCGGTATTTGTCCATACCTTCATTAGCTGCACATTCCCTTTTTTTACTTCCTCATTCGCTTCAATAAACTTTTCGACAACCTCTTTCCACGTTGTCAGTGTAGAAGCAAGTGTATTCAGGTGGAAGCCTTTCACCGGGTTTTCCGGGTCCTCATGTACAAATTTCCCTTCTGTATAGTGTTCCTTCCACTCCGCTTCACTTGAAATGACACCGCATTTTTCGCAGGCATAGCGTATTTCTGACAGGTCGTTTTTATCATAGACAACATTTCCCCATACAAGCGGCTGTAATTCCCCGCAGCACGGGCAGGGCGTGTTCCATTCTCCCCGGCTGCTGTTTTCGTATTCAATTTCTATCCGGGAAGCCCCCTTGATAGTCGGCGTTGAAATATCCACCTGCTTTTTGTTCCAGTACGTCGTTTGCCGCTTTGCCGCAAGTAGAAGCGGGTCCCCCTCTGCCCCTGCGCTTGCCGGGTATCCGTCTATTTCATCAGCAAGAAGAATCCTGACCGTATGGCTCCGCAGTCCCGTGGGGCTGTTCGCTCCTGCAATCGTAACGAACCCGCCCGGAAAAATCTTGTGCGTGATTGTGTTCCCGCTGCTTCTTGATTTATCGTCTATGCGCTCCGCAAGTACAGGCGTACTCCGCAGCATTGGTGACAGCTTTTCTTTTGAAAATTTTTCTGCCATATCAATGGTGGGCTGTATAACCATTATCGGTGAAGGGTCGTAATGTATGTAGTACCCTATCGGGTTCAAAACCATTGCGTCAGTCTTCCCCACCTGCGCCGCTGACATAATCACAACTTTTTTTATTGATATATCCGTGATTGCGTCCATGATTTCTTTCTGGTACGGGGCTTTTGCTGTCTTCCACCTCCCCGGTTCCGCAGTCGTCCCGGCAGCAAGCCGCCTGAACTTGTCAGCCCATTCAGATAACGTCAGGTCTGGCGGCGGTTTTAGAACCTTGAATAGCCTGCGGAAAAGCTGCGCCGTGTTATCCCTCATCTTCCCCGCCCTCCTTCGTTATCCTGTCAAAATCAGATAATTCTTCCAGCGTTTCATCAATCGCCGCTTTCATCAGCTTAAATATTTCCGTCTGGTCTTTCTTCTTCGCAAGAATCGGGCTTAACTTTGCAGGGATAGCCAGAAGACGGGTCCTGAAATTTACAAGCGTATCTGTGACAATCTTTTCAATGTCTTCTGTCGTGTGAAGCTCATTCTTCCGCAACTGTAGTTCCAGCTCCTGATTCTCCCTTTTCGCCCGCACCAGCTTTGCCCGCTCCGTGTTGTAGTCCACCTTCTCTTCTGCTTCCGGGTTCTTCTGCCGCAGGAAATTTATATACTGCTTTGTCGCCGTCTGCAAGTCATACAACCCCGGCTTGTATTCGGTCAATATCCCTTTGTCCCGCAGCGTCCGCACGTTCCTTTCCGTCATGTCCAGATACCGTGCTATCGCCGCCGACGTGTACAACTTCATTTTTTGACGCACCCCCTTTCAAAATATTTCCCGGCAGAAACGGAAGCCGTTTTTTTCATTTCGTATCTAGGCAGGGTCTGGGCGTCCTCGTACCCGCATAGCTTCCAATCGGCTGAAAGAACCTACACCCATTCAGTCGCCGTCCATCAAATCGTCAATGATTTCTTCCGTTTCATCATCAATAATGAACTTACCTGTTAATTTTTGTTTAGCAAGCTGATATTTTCTTTCTTCCAGCGACAATCTTCTTTCTTCCATCTCATATGACTTGATACTGTCTATCTGCTTTATGATACGTCCATGCAGGCGGTTCAGTTCTGCTTCTACCTTCATAGCTCTATCAAATGCACTTGATTTAATGATAGTCTTCATTGCTGTCTTTAGCTTCTCTGTACCCCCTTCCGGGTCCTGCACCTGCCCTGTGTCAATGCCGCTGTCCTGCTCTCCCTGTACCTCTTCAAGCGTCTTCGGTACTGCCATATGTACCAGCTTATCAGCATAGAAAGCCCCCTCCGCTTCCGGGGCTGTGTACTGCTTCAATAGCCCCTCCAGATATGCCTTGCGTACTAACAGGCTTTGCAGCTCCTCCGTCATCTTCTCTATGCTGCCGCCTGGCTTTACCGCTTTTATTTTCTCCGCTTTCTCCGGGTCTATGTCGTCAATCCCCGCTTGTGCAAAGGCTCCGTGTGTGACGGCGTTTTTATTTCCGTCCTTTTTAGGGGTCCTGCCTGCCGCATTTTTATTTCCCCTCTGCCCGCCCTTTTTCTTCGGGGCTTCTTTCAGGCGTTCTTCCCACTTGTCCTCTGATTTCCACTTGCTTATGCGGGCTTTCGGAACGCCTGCTGCCGCCGCAAGCTCTTCAAGCGTCATTTTCCCGCCGCTTTCTATGTACCTTTTCAAGCTCTGGTCCCGCTCCGGGTTCCTCTTTCTTCCCATGCCCTCTTTCACTTCCCTTCGTTCGTTTTCGCAGCTTTGCCCCGCCCTGATTTCGGAAATATAAAAAAATCAGGGTTTCAAAATCCCCGGAATATGAAGCCAGCCTTGCTTCCCCTGCATTTTGAAGCCCTGTTTCTTTCGCCTTATTATACCAGCTTTTTCCGTGCAATGCCGGGCAATCCTTCATTCCTTTATTTCGTATTCAGAAAGTATGCGGTTATTTTCAAAACCTTTCAGAAGCCGTTCCACCGCTCCGTCCCGGATATTTTTACACTGTCTTTCGCTGTAGTGCGTCCGCTCCGCTACCTGTTCCCACTTCATGCCGTGAAAATAATACCCGAAAACAACATTTTTTTGCTTCATTGTCAGCCGTGACACTTCTTTCAGGATTTCAACCTTTACTTTCTGCAATTCCTCTATTTCCTGCTGGTAACGCTGAATATCTCCCCGCACATACTCCGGGATATTCAATGCAAGCCGTTCTGTGGGGTCAGAATTTGCATATTTCCCCTTTGTTGTGTCGCTGTAGCCTACCCCCTGAATCGGATTGTAATATTGTTCTAAATCTGAAATAAAGCTGCGTCTTGACTTTATTTCTCCGTCAATCTCCGGGAACAATTCAAGCAATTTCAGGACTTTGTTTTTGTTCATGGTCTTTGCCATCCCTCTTACCTCCTTCTTTCCACACGGCAAGGGCAATCACCGTTTCCGGCGTTGCCCTCTCTCCGTTTTCTTTCATGTTTTCCATAATCTCCGCAATATCCGCAAGCAATCCCACTATGTTCAGCCTTCTTCCCTTCTTCTCAATTCCTGAACCGTAAATCCTATAATGCAATAATCGTCTTCAAGCCCTGTCCAGTCTTCCCATACATACGTTATTTCTGTTACAATCTCCCGCCCCGTGGTTCTTCCTGCCGTGTACTCCTGCATTACCACCGTATCTCCTACCCTGTACCCGTCATTCTTTAACAGATAGAATGTCAGCGTTTCACTTGCAATTTCATTGTACTTTGAACCCGCCAGCGTGATTTCATGCACCTTCTTTTCCGCTTCACTCGGTAACTGCTGCATTTTCTCTTCCTGCTGCTGTTCTTTCAGCTTCCTTGCCGTTTCCCGGTCAATTTCTGCCTGCTGTTCGTCGTACCGCTGTTCATCTGTCTTTCGGGCTTCTTCCCGGTTCACATAGGCATTGCAGGAAGTGACCGTGCTTTTCTTTTCGTGGCACGTTTCGTAATTTTCGCAGGAATAGCAAATTGAAGTGATATTTTCCGGCTGCGGGTCTTCGTATTCTTCCGGCTGGTTCATGAAGTCTTCCTGCTGCCCCTCTGTGGCTTCCTCTGCGCCCTCTGTGGGCGTTTCTTCCTCTTCTGCGTGTTCTTCCTTACCTTCCCCCGTTACGCCCGGCATAATGTCTTCTGTGAAGCTCATTTGCCCCGGCATTTCCTTTCCGGCTTCCTCCCTCTGCTTCATTTCCTTTGCTTCCATCAATGAAAGCGTCCCGGCTTCCTCCACCCTGTCCGCTGCTTCCTCCTGCCCCGCTGCGCTCATGCCGCACAACTCAACCGCTACAGAAACATTGATAACGCTTTCTTTAAAGTATTTCATCAGGCGGGCAGAAAGATTGTTATAAATGGACTTATACCGTCCCAGTTGCGCTTCCGTTGTCCCTGTTATCTCTGCAAGGACTTCACGGGTCCTTCCGTTCAGGCTGTATTCCTTTTTCAGCTCTTTTGCCAGTTCCTCTGCCTGAATTGCTTCCATCATCTTTTCCCAGTCGGTCTTATCCCGGAAGCGGTTTGCCATAATCAGTGCCAGGCGGTCCCGCACGTCCGCTTTTTTGAAGATACAGGGGACAAACCGCATTTCCTCTTTTCCCTCTTCTAACAGGGAAAGTGCCGCAAGCCGTCTTCTATGCCCCGCAATCACTTTGTATTTGCCGTTTTCCGGGCGGCTTACCAGTAACGGCTGTAATATGCCCACAAGCTCAATAGAACGCTTCAATTCGTCGTCTACATGATAGAAATTGTCTTTCGACGGTACAAGGTCATGAACGTCAATATTCATAATGGCGTTTTCCTCTGCCTGCTGCGTGGCGTTGTCCTGCTGCCCCGCTGCGCTTTCCTGCTGCTGTCCTCCGCTTACTTCCTCCAGCTCCTTTGAACGGCTGTTCAATAAGTCTGTCAGGTTGAATTTTGCTTTTGCCATCTCTTTTTCCTTCCTTTCCGTGTCCGATTCGGTCACATTTTCAGATATTCTTCAACCAGCTTTTTATAGTCCTGCGCCGCCCCGCAGCGGCTGGAATAAATCAAAATCGGCTTCCGCTCAAATGTACTGGGTTTCATTTTTGCCGTGCGTCTGATATGCGTATCAAAAAGCGGGTATTTATTGCATACTTGCAGATATTGTTCCCCCTGCTGGTCTGCTTCGTTCAGTCTGTCATACTGTGTAATGAAGCACCCCCGGAAGCACAATGCCGGGTTCAGCTCTTCCCGTGCGTTTTCAATCTGTTCTGTCAGCTCTTCCAGTCCATCAAGTGAAAAGTCGTCAATCGTAATCGGCACTATCACATCATCAGAAGCAACTAGCGCATTTATCGTGCTTATGTTAATATCCGGGGCATTGTCTATAATGCAGAAGTCGTATTGCCCCGCTACCTGCTGCAACGCTCTCTTGAACCGTGTCTGCTGCGGGCGGCTCTGGTCAAGCATTACTGACAGATTCGCCGTTGACAGGTTCATATTTGCCGTGATAATGTCTAACCCCTCATAGTCCGTATGCTGAATGACTGCTTCCATGTCAATTTTCCTGTCCGTCATTACCTCTGCAACGCCCGCTTTGTCATAGCTGTGGCGGTTAAAGAACTTTGAAGCGTTCCCCTGCTTGTCGTTATCGACCAGCAGAACCTTCTTTTTGTGTACGGCGTTCAGGATATGCGCCATATTGACGCTTGAAGTTGTCTTTGCAACCCCGCCTTTCAAGTTGATAACAGAAATTGTCTTCATGTGTCCTTCCTCCTTGTATCTGGTATGATATTTTTATTTTCCCAGTAGTGCGCCGGGCGGGAATCGGACCCGCCCCGCAGGTCTTCACACCTGCTACCCCTCTGCAGCTCCCGGCTCTTCTCCGAACAAAAACCCTTTGTCTACAAGAAATTTTATCCAGTCGCAGCCTGTCACGTCTTCTTCTTTGATGAATTGATAGAACGCTTCTTTTGTTTCAACTCCGTCTGCTTTCATGAAGCGTTCGGCGTTTTTTACTGCGTTTGTCTGAAAAACGTGTTCTGCAAAGAATATCTTTTCACATTCCCCGTAATCATTTACCCCGTATTCTCCCCGCTTCCCCGGCGTTCTCATTAGAACCTTTACAACGGGCTTTTTGCTCTTGTTTCCTGTTCCCTTGCTGATAACAACTGCTTCACTGAATAACCAGCCATTCCAGCCCCTTCTTTGCTGTGAAAACTGTGTTCTAGGAACCTCTACTAAATCCCCCGGCTTCAACTTGCTGTATTCTGCTTTTTTCATGCGCCCTTCCTCCTTGCGTCTGTTATTTCATTCAATGCGCCGGGCGGGAATCGGACCCGCCCCGCAGGTCTTCACCTGCTGCCCCTCTGCGGCTCCCGGCTCTCTTTATGCTTCTACCGTTTCACTTCCTGCAAAAAATACTTCCCTGCCGTCCCAGTTTTGTATTTTCACTTTCTTTTCTTCTCTCCTGCTTTCATTGTATCTTCCTGAATGGTGGATTGCCGCATATGTGATTGTTTTCGCCGTTCTCTTTACAATTTCAAATACAACTGCGTGTTCCCCGTATCTTTTGCCGACTTCAAATGTCCTCATTCTTTTTTCCTCCGTTTGCCTGATTGATTATGTATTTATTATATACTTGCGCAAGTATATTTTCAATAGGCAAACTGCACAATCTTACGCAAGTATATTTGTTTATTTTTTATACTTGCGTAAGATATACGGGTTTTCAGACGGTCAGCCCGGCTTCCTTTGCCGTTATCAACGGTATGTATTCCCCGGACCCGTCAAGCTCATATGTAAAAAGAACTCTGTTTTCCCTCTGGAAATGTGTGCAGGCAATGTCTGTTATCTTCGCATATGTCGTCATATACAACGCCCCTTCCTGATTCTTTCCCGCTGGTGTAATAACCTGAATTTTGTCCCCGATTTCATACGGGCTTCTTGCGCTAAATGCCGCCACCTGCATTGTCCTTTTCCTCCATCTTCTTTTCATTCTGTTTTCTGACATACCACGCAACTTCCCGCAGTATGATAAACACAAGCCCCGCTGCCGCTGTCAGCAAAATAACTGCTATCCCTTTCAGGAAGAATCCTATTGCTTCCGCTGCCGCTTCAATCAATATCACTTTTGCTTTCCCTCCTGTTCTTCTCCCTCATTTGCGCCCTTGCCCGTTCAACGGAAGGTCTTATTCTGTTTACCGTCTGCAACTGTCTTTTTAAAAGCGGCTTGCGCTTCTCCGGCTGTTCTGCCGCTTTCTGCTGCCGTACTCTCTGCAATACCTCCTGTTTGCTCTGGCAATGCCTGTTCTTTCTCTTCCCCACTTCCTTCGCCCTCCTATCTTCTTTTCTTTTTCCCGTATTTCCTTTTCTTCTTTGTCGCCCGGCATTTCAAGAAAACGTCTTCTTTCGCCTTTGCAACTTCTTTCTGTACCCGTTCATGATTTCTGTTGTCCTCTTCCTCCTGCACAACCTCCAGAACCTCTACCGCAGAAAGCGGGAATGTGTAAGTACAGCCAGGGTCATAGGTTCCCGCTTCCCAGTCAGCCTTGAAGCCCTCAAAATCATCTTCATAAGCGCAAAACGGGTTATATTGTTCCGCTTCATACATTGCAAGCATTACCCGGTTATCGTCTTCCTTCTTCCAGCTCCATAAGTGCCAGCTTTCGTGATTGTCATAGCTCCACATGCTTACCCATAGTTCTAAACCGTCCCACAATTCATCAGCTTTCTTCATGTGCTTAAACTGATTCGTTGTAAAGCCCTGCCCTTTCAACTCCTGCCGATAGTCTTTTACTTCCTTTCCTGCCGTATGAAGCCGCACAAGTGCAACTTTCGGCAGATATGGCGGTTTCTCTTTATTCGTCTTCATTTTCCCTTCCTCCTGTCTATTCTGTAAGCAATCCGCATGATCGCTTCCATTGATTTTTTTATATTGCTGTCCGTGTCCGCTGTAATGCTTAATACGTCCTCTATGTCCCGCAATTCCTCTGCCGTTTCTGCGTCCGTTTTATCGGCTATGCACTCCGGGCATATCTCCTGCCCGCCCTCCGGCAGCGTCTTTCCGCAGATAATACATTTTTCACGGTCCATGCCCGCACCTTCTTTCACCAGTCCTGCATTTTCTTCACCTTTTCTGTCAATGCCTTTTCCCTCTCTATCAACGCCCGGACTTCATACGGGGAAAGCCCTGTTTCCTCATACTCGAATAGCTTCTTTGCAGCCCGTACAACGCCCACATTCTGCTTTAGAACGGGTTTTCCACTGCCTGTGCTTATCTCTGTAAGCCTTTCCCGTTTCCTGCCCTTCTTGCCCCTCTGTGGCTTCTCCTGCGCCTGCTGCCGGGCGGCAATCTTCGCCCCCTGTGAAACTATGGCATTATGCGGGATATAGCCCCGCATGGCGTTATTAGAAGCCCTGACCGCTGCTTTTTGTATGTTCACGTCTGCCCCTCCTTTAATTTGTGATTCTTAAAAACTGAAACATACAGGCTTCATCATGCAGAAGAATCACTTCCCCGTCTTCGTTCAGAGTAACAACCGTTAAAAATTTCGGCTTTGCAATCCCCTTTTCCTCTGCTTCAATCTCTGGTGGCGTGTCATTATACCTCCAGCACATATTCAGCGCATTATATACACGCTCTTTATAAACAACCTTAAAGCCCCGCATATCTATTCCCATGTTTTAGCCCTCCTTCTGTGTTTTCCGGCTCTCTATTGCAGGATAGCCCGGAAACTGCAAATACCCTGCAATTATCCTTTCCGCTTCCTCTGCCCCGTAACAAACCGCCGTGAAATATCCCTGTTCTTTCAGTGCTTCCAGCCATTCGTCCTGGCTGTCCGTCGTTTTGTTCCTGCCGTACTTCATTTCGATATACAGCCCGTGGAATCCGTTTCTTGCTACAGGCAAACATAAATCAGGAACGCCCGCTTTTACCCCCTGCCGCTTTAGGTTCGCCGCTTCCAGCGTGTTCCTGCTGCCGCCGTTCGGGATATGATAAATCAATTTCAGTTCCGGGTGGCTTGCCTGCTGCCATCCGCACCACTGTATCACTGTTTCCTGCTCTGTCGCTTCGCTTCTCCTGCGGTTCTGCTGCCTTGCGTAATAGTTCATTTTCTCTATCTCCCTTCTGTCAGCTTCTTAACGTGTGAACTCTTAAACAGGCATGACTGGGGATTGATTAAGAAATAGCATTTCTGCGGTATGTACAAATTCGGGTTATTTCTGAATTGTTCTTCCCCTGTTTTATGCAGTTCCCCCTTGATAACGTCGTTGTCAAATAGCTTTATTGTGACGACTTTTCCCAGATACTTTTCTAACTCACTTCTTTTCACTCTTTCTTTTCCTCCCGTTCGTCAAAATGCGTCGCCATCATGTCTGCAAGATGAAGCATAACTGCCAGCTTGCTTTGCCGGAAAGCGTTGTCTAAATCATACCCGCCGCCCCTTGCGTAAAAGTCGTACTGCCCCATGTGCCACCTGATTGCCAGAATCTCTTCTTGTGTCAAGTGCATAAATTGTAAAATCAGGATAACGGACTTTTCCCCGTGTCCGGCAGGGAAATTCTTTGTCAACTGATATTCGTTTATGCCCTCAAACCCAACTTTTCTATATGCGTCTATCTTGCATAAATCATGAAGAAGCCCGCAGATTGCCAGCGTTTCTAAATCATAATTCAAAGACTGCTGCCGCCGTTCTTCCTCTGCGTTCATCTGTATAAGCCGCCGACACACATTTATTGAATGTTGCGCAAGCCCTCCGGGTTCCGCTCCGTGGTGTCGCTTGCTTGCCGGGGCTTCAAAGAAGCCGTTTGTGTCCATCCATTGCAGAAGGTCATCTGCCCCCGGTCTGTTTATGTAATTGAAATAGCCCCTGAATACCTGCATTGTTTCTTCCTGCTTCATTCCTCTTCTTCCCCCGTTTCTCCTATCAATGCCCGTGGTGGCGTTCTTTTATCTAATACCTGCCGGAACCATGCCGCCTTTTTATACTTCCGCAGTTCTTCCCCTTCCAGCTCTCTGTCTGGTCCGTCGTATTCCTGATAACAACGGGCGTTTTTATCCGGGTACAGGTTATTTCCCTGTTTAAAGGCAATCAAGAACGCTTCCAGCTCCCGCTTTAGCTCCTGCCTGTAGAAGTCGAAAAGCATTTTGATTTCCACCGCTTCAATCTCCGTACAATTACAGCCCCGCTTCTTCCTCCGGCTATAATTCCCCGTGTAATGGTGATATGAAGGGCTTCCCGTGACTTTATAGAAAATCTGTGTCAGCAAATCTTCTTCAAGTTCCGTTTTGTAGCTGAACCAGTGAAGCGTTACACGCTCTTCTAATATCTCCCCTTCGTCAATCTGGTATTTCTCCAACAATTTGTGATACAGCTTCAATGCGCTTTCACGTTCACCGCCCACGCCCCGCTCTGCAAGGGCTTTCAGCTTTTTCAGTTTGTCCGCTGCCTGTTCTTTTGTCATGCCTGCTGCCCCTTCCCTTTCCTCTGCCTTGACAGCTTTTCAAGCTGCAAGCAAAGTCTTTGTATGTTCTCATATGTCCCGCAGCTTTCGCACTCTTCCTGCCCGTAATGACCGGGGCAAGCGTCGCACTCTTCCTGCTCTGCTTTCAGCATTGTTGCCGTGGTCGCTGCCTGAAAGAGTGTGTCCCCGTCAAATTGCTTTTCCTGCTGGTCCTGCTGCGGTTCTTTTAATTCCTCTTCGCTTATCCCGTATTTGCTTTTTATCTTTTCATACAGCCGCCGTGCGTCCTGTCTTTCGCCGCCCACGCCCTTCTCTGCAAGGGCTTTCAGCTTTTTCAGTTTGTCCGCTGCCTGTTCTCTTGTCATGCCTGCTGCCCTCCGTATACTTCCACAAGCCCGCCTTTCTCCTGTGCAAGCTCCGTTATGCCCTCTTCAAGTGCAATCTGTATTTCCGCAAGCATACCTTCTGAAAGCCCGTACCTGCTTCCGATAAAGATATATCTGCAATTCCTTAAAAGCTCCGTGCCTGCCGCCATCCCCTTTTCCCTTTGTTCCTGGTCCTCTTCGTTTAGTACCTGCGTCAAGTACAAGTGCGGCGTTATCGGCGTATATCCGCAGTCTAACGCAATCCGGGTCAACTCCCTTGCATACTCCGTGTTTCTCTCAATATCGCCCCTGTACGGGCTGCATATATAGCATAATTTACTTTGCATTTCCCTTCCCTCCTGTCAGATTAAGTCAAACAATGAAAGCTGCGCTTTCTCTGCCTGTATGCGCCTGTCTGCGTCCGTGTAATACCCTTCGTCAATCTCTATCGCATACCATTCAAACCGCAGGCGTTGACACGCAACCGGGCAAGAACCGCTACCCGGTTAAATGTGACAATCCTTGTCGGGCAGTCAAACGACGTGTAGGCAATTTCACAATCTGACATTGACAAGCCCCGCTGCCCTTTGTCCCAGATTATCCAGCCTTTATGCCCTGCTTTTAAGTGCTTCACAAAATAATTGCCACCCCAGATAATCTGGTTTTCAGATACCCTTTCAAGCTCCCGGAAGTATTCTGCGCCCGGTATGCCTTTACTGTCCCAGTCCTTCTTTTCGTGTTCCTTCCTGCTTTGCTTTGGATTGCTGCACACTTTCTTTTTCTGTCCGTCATTGCCTATCCCATAGGGCGGGTCAACTATCGCAAGTTGAAAGAACTTATCCGGCATTTCCCGCATGACGGGCAGGCAGTCCGCATTTAAAAGCGTGTTCGGTTCATACCTCCACAATCTTTTTCACCTTCTTTCTGTCTTACATTTAATGTCCGGCACGTCTTCCCCTCTGTAATACTGCCAGGACTGCGGCGGTCTTTTCAGCCCGTACAGGCTTAATTTGTGCGGCGTGTCGTATTCCTTCGCCTGTGACACTGACCAGCCCCACAAGGGCTTCCCGCTTTCTCCTGCGTACTCTTTCAACTGCTGCCCGGTCAGGCAGCTTGCCCCCGGAACATCTACTTCCAGCAATCCCGTCCGGCTCTTTACTTCCGGGATAGTCCGTATTTTGAAAAAGCTATTGCAGATAAATTCCCCTTTTATTTCCCCTGTCCCTGTCACATACACAAGAACCCTGAACGGACCCTTCCCGGCAGGACGTGTCTTCCTGATTTCAAGCTGCTTTTCTCCCGCCAGAATCTTCTTCCACCAGCGGTCATGCAAAGACAATATGATTGTGTCCGATTCGGACAACCTCTGCTTTTCAGCCATCTTTCCTTTCCTCCTGTTCTGCGGCAATTATTCCCCGGAAGACACGTTCTGCACACGGTACAGCAATACTGTTTCCCAGTGCTTTTATCCGTGCATTGCTTGACATTTCCTTTCCGCTTGCCCCGTACTGCGTCCAGTTATCCGGGAATCCGTCAAGCCGTTCACATTCTAACGGGGTCAGGGAACGGACCCTGTATTTCTGCCGCCAGCTCTCTTCCGGGGCTGCCACGGCGTGTCTGTCGCTCTCTGTCAGCGTCGGGGAAATATCCTGCCCCACTCCCGTCTGATTGCCGCCGCCCCCCGCTTTCCTTCCCAGTACATTCCCGATAATCGTATATACGGGAAGAAGATAGTACCCCGTCTTTGCCGCCCCGCCGCCTGCCCGCCCCATCAGCGTCACGCTTTGTTTTGCGTCAATATATATCCTGTCGCCGGTCCGTCCAAAATCTAACTTTGTATGCTTCTTTTCTTCTCCCTCTTCAAAGTTCAGCTTCAACTGTCCGTCTGCGCCTTGTGCCAGTCCTCCGCTATTACCTCCAGAAGCGCAATCCGCAGTTTGTCCGGCATATCCCGTTTCATATCCTCTGCCCTCTGCAACATAGCCCAACACACTTTCGCACTCAAAAAGTATTTGTCCGGCACGGTCTGTTCTAAAATCTCTGACAAGATAGATTCGTTTTCGACGCTGGGGAACGCCCCAGTATTGAGCGTCCAACATTCTCCAAGCTGTACTTCCCCCCTGCTTCTAACCATTCCGGCATTTGCCCATCTTCCGCTTGCAGGCATTGGAATTGCGGTCTTTGTGATTTCTTCAAGCACCTTTTGAAAGTCCCTGCCTTTATTGCTTGAAAAAGCCCCTGCCACGTTCTCCCAGACTGCGTATTTTGGGTACTTTCCATTTGTCGCACACCTCATTTCATCAATAATTCTGACCGCTTCAAAAAACAGTCTTGATTCTGACCCGGCAAGCCCTTTCCCGTTCCCTGCTACACTCAAATTCTGACAGGGGGAACCAAAAGAAATAATGTCAACGGGCGGTATCTCTGCGCCGTTTATTTCCATGATGTTCCCTAACTGCTGCATATCCGGGAAATGTTTTGCGCTTATGTCTATGCAGTCCGCTTCAATTTCGCTTCCCCATACAGGCGTTATGCCCTGCCGCTTCGCCGCAAGCGGAAAGCCTGCTATCCCGTCAAATAAGCTCCCTAACGTCATTTTCCCCGCCCTCCCCTGCTATGAAAAGAAAGCTGCTGGCATAAGCTCATACCCGTCAATATCTTTGTTTTCAAGCGGCTTGTCATATTCGATATATCCCCACGCCATTCTTCCGATTTCCGGCACATATTCCCGGCTATTGAAATTGTGAATCAGCATTGCCGGATTGTCTTTCGGTTTCGGATATGTCCCCGGCATTACCGGGCGTTCTAAACTGTAATACTTGTATTTCATTCTTTTTAGCTCCTTCCTTCAATCTCTGTCTTAAAATCCTGCTTTTCCCAGAATCAACTCCCGCTTTATCTGTTCTTCCGCTTTCTCTTTGTCGAACCCATTCGCCACAATTACCTTTGCAACGTGTTCTGTGCAATACGGGTATTTTGCAGCTATTTCAGAAGCCGCCTTTTTCATTTCCGGGTCAAGCCTGTTGTATGTCGGATATGCCCTCTTTAACTCTCCGTACAGCATTTTCTATCCCTCCAGCACAACCCTTGTATAAATCATCATTTCAAGGTCTGAAAACGCAAATTCACTGATACTTTCAACGGGTACTTTCTCCCCCGGCGTTTTGTACATTGCCGCCCCTGCCCTTTTCTGCTCTTTCCTGTGTATGTCTGTTGACAGTCCGTGCCGCTTTACTTCCCGGCTCCTGTCAATCCCTGTATAGCCCAGGCAGGCAACAAACCCCCTGTAAAGCTCTCCTGTGCTGTCCTCAATAATCAGCCTGTCACTGGGGACAGCTCCCCGCATGAACTCTTCCAGAATCACTTCTTTTTCCCTCCTGATTTCCTGTTTTTCTTCTTCTGCTTCTTGTCCGGCTTCTTCCACATCTTCAAGTAAATGTGCCAGCCCGTTTCTTCGTAGTAGGCAGGTTCAATGCTTACAATGTCATATCCGGGGAACTGCTTCTTGAAGAACTCTTTCCCGCAATCATCAGACTTCGCCAGCTTCTCTATCTGCTTTTTCGTGTATTTATAATCAGCGTTCGGAAGCTCTACCGGGCGCACAAGGTTTCTGCTGCTGCTCCACCGTTTCTTCCCCTGCGGGTCCTTTACTATGTACTTGCATAGGGCTTCAATGCCGTTTTCGTTCGTCTGTATGCGGTCAGCATTTACCCACCCCATCTGCTTTATCTCTGCCCTGTACTGCGGGTCCTGCGCTTTATTCCAGTTAATGCGGGCAGTCGTCCACATCAGTTCTACATCATCACGGGACAAACCGCCGTTCATGATAATGTGATGGTGTACCCGCTTTATCATCTGCCCTTCCTTGTCGAATTTATATTCTGTCACAAGGATATATTTCAGCGGGTCCAGCCCTAACTTCCCCCGCCTGTATGCTATCCGGCGCAAGTAGTTATTCACTATCTTTTCCGCTTCCTCTATGCTGTCCGGCAGGTGGTCTTTATCGTATGTACAGGAAACGTGTAAATCACCTATGCCAAAATTCCCATTCCCTAACTGAACCAGATACCTTTTGGCGTTCTTTTCGTTCAGGTCTTTTTGCTTTGGCTCCGTTACCTTCTTACGCTTCCCCCTCTTCCCCTTTGCCACCTTATCCGCTTTTTCCGTCCGGGGTATTATATCCGCTTCCCGGTACTTCCCGCAGTCCACCTTCTTCTCCCTCATGAACACTTTACCCAATGCAACCACACCTTCCTTTGCTGTCCTTATACCTGTGTGGCGTGGGTATGTTCCGGGCGGGGACTCCCCCTCCCTTCTTTCCCTCCTGCTTATTATCCATGTGTTACGCAAGTATATAATATATATTATCTTACGCAAGTATATATTCTATATCTATATTACGCAAGTATATATATACTATTCGTAGGAATGTTAATACCCCATACAAGCCCGTTTTCCGGGATAAAAACCCGGCATTTTCAACGGTTTCACCGCTGATTTTGCTTGCTTTTACACCGCCAACATGGTATAATAAACATGAACTGATTTATTAAAAAATGTTAGCGAAAAGCCTTTGTTGAATGTGTTTGCGGCACTTCTTCAAAGGCTTTTTGTTATGTCCTTTTCCTGCGGGTTACAACGGCTTGTATAGCTCTTTCCTGCTTTCCCCGCACCACAATTTCCTTCCGTCTTCCGTCCTGATTGTCACTATTCCGTCACAAAATCTGTACCCGGCTTCAATCGTCCCTTCGTGCCACTCTCCTTCATGGAAAATCGCTGCGGGCTGACCGACAATATACGGAAATTTCGGTTTTTCTAATACTTCCATTTTTTCAACATCAGACACGCCGTTTTCATCAATGCACGGGAATAAATCGTTTCCCTGCCAGCAGAAAACAACGCCTGTTATAGAAAGCTCTACTTCTTCCGGCTCAAACCCCGGAAGCGTCTTTAATCTTGTACGCTTCACTGTCTTAAATCGCACATCAAATTCCCGTACTTCTCCGTCAGGCAGCACAAGCCGGGTCCTGTCGCCTATTTCAATCGGCGTTCCGTTTTTGTCTTTCAATCCTGTATACATTGCTTTCCTTCCCTTCTGCGGTCGTTATCACGCCCGCCCCAGTAAATCAGTTACCAGTTTCCAGTCTTTCAGGTATAAAGCGGAACGGAAGGACACATAGTAGCTGACGTTAGAACGGGCGTTGTTCAAGTGCAACGCCGCCACCCCACCGTTGGAAGTGTAGTTGAAGCTCGAACCCCGGAAAGGCACGGCTTCTTCAAGTTCACTGTCAGCCCATATCCCCGCTTTCTCCTGCTGCCAGTTCTGCGGCAATATCCCCAGTCTATGTACAATGTCCGGGACTTCTTTCAGGCTCCCGGCAAGCTTCAAATCCCGCATATGGCAACCGTTCCAGCCCCCGGCAATCTGCCCATCTGTCAGCACGACTTTTCCGCACTGTGCGTCAAGATACAGCGGCTTTCCGAACGGAAGCCCTTCTTCCCCCGGTTCCTCTGTCCGTGCAACTACCCACGCCGGGTCCTGCGGCTTGAAGTCCTCTGCCGCTGCGTTATTGTCCGGGATATACTCAATTACGCCTTTATGCAGGCGCAAGCCCGCCACACGCTCCCAAAAGTTCCCGCAGAGTCCGAAAACCCCTTCCGGCGTTCCGTCGTGGCTCCATGCAAGCGGTTCTGTCCCAGTCAGAACCGTGTAACCGTCGTAACAATACCCCTTTTCCTCCGGGTCGTCAGCGTTCTTCCCGTAGTCCGTGTTACCGCTGATAATATGCCCTGCTGCCGCTGCGTCTTTCATCAGGTAAACCCATTCTGCATTTGTCATTAAGTGCCAGCCGGGTCCTTTTCTCCGGCAAGCTGCCGCCGATTCATCATGCCCCATACTTTCAACGGGCTTCTGATACGGCAGGGAAACGGGTATTCCGTTAATTACGGTATTCGTATACTGTGAAATGAGAATAGCCGCCATAATCTCCCCGTTTACCTTGAACACTTCCGGCACGTCCTCTTCCTTGTAGGTTCCCGGCTCCATGTAAAACATTGTCATGAAGTTAGGAAGCCCGGCTTCATCATTCACGACAACCGCCGCTTTGAAAATGCCTTTTTCCTGTTCTGCTGTCATTTTTGACATTCTTCTTTTCCTCCTTGTATCTGGTATGATTTTATATAACAAGCCGTTCCCGGCGTGTTTTCGCTATGAATTGTCGCCCCGGAAAGCCGCCGCAAAACCTCTTTTAAACTTCTGCCAGTCTTCCGCTGTCCCTAACCTGTACCAGCGCATTTTTTCCGCTTTCCAGTCACGCTTCAACGCAAAACCCAGCCCGGCTTCCTCTCTTACCCACCATATCCTTACATCAGCAAGCCCGGCTTTTATATTGTCTTCATCATAAAATACCGTCCGGCTTTCCTCTCTGTGCGTGAATGTGAAGAAGTCCTGCAATTCCGCATAGACTTTTTCTGCCTGTATTTCCTCCGCATTATGCGGCATTTTGTTAAATTCTGCCACCGCTTCCCCTCCTATACCGCCGCCCGCTGCGGCTCTTCCTTCTCTTCATGCACCGTCACTGTAATTGACAGGTTTTCTTTCCGGGAAAGAATCATTGCCAGCGTTTCAAAGAACCGCTTTGCATTGAAAGTCCCTTCCACCTGAACGCCTGCTGCCGCAATCCCTTCTTTCATGTGCGCCACCTCCTGCGTCATTCTTCCGGGTCCGGGTTATAGCAATCATGCGTTGACCCGACAAGCCAGCCTGACATTTCAATTTCAATGTCCCCGCCGTCCGCTCCGTCTGATATGATTTCCATATCACCGTAGAAGCCCCACGCTTCCCCGTCCGTCGTGTGTATCAGGATATAACCCGCCTGCGGTTCCCGGCTTTCCTGCGGCTCCTGCCGCCCTGCATACCTTCCCGCACTGTACCCGGCAACGGCACACGTCAGGACTATTGCAGCCCTGACCGCCGCCCGTTTTGCTTTATTCATGTTTTCTTCCTTTCTCACGCCCGCAGCCGGGGCGGGCGTGTCATGCTGTCCCGATTGCCCCGGCAGGCAGGCTTTTCACGAACTTTGCGCCCTGAATGAAAGCAAGAAATTCCCGCTTTTCGTGATTGTCCAGCATTTCCATGAAGCCCATAACCTCCGCAGCTTCCTTGCCGTCTTCCTGTGCAATCATGGTTTCTGTTCTCTTTTCCTCTGCCATCTTTCTTCCTCCTTCCCTTTTCCTCTGTCCCCTGATACAATGGAAGTGCCGCTTCCGGGCGGCAATTCCATTGAAAAGGGGGTGTATGTTATGCCGCTTCACAAAGACTTCATCAGAAAAGCCGTGAACGACGCTGTTAAAAAGCACGGGTCTTCCGTTCAGCCGGAAGAATTAGAAAAGATATTGACTGCTGCCATTTACGGCATTTTCAATTCCCGTGATTTTGAAAACTACATCAAAGAAATTGTGAAATGATTTCCTGCGCCAGCCTGTACTACACATACAGGCTGGTATCTTCAAGCAACATTCCTTCTACCTCTGCGGCAAACTTATTGAATAAGTCCCGCAGCTCTGCAACCCTGCTTTCCTGCAATCCCTCAAATTTCAGATTGACTTCTGCGTATGCGTCCGGGTCGTCTGATACTATTCTTTTTTGAAATGTCACGCCGCTGGTTATCCGCACTTCTCTTTCCACTTCTTTTTCCATTTCCGCACGTTCCTTTCCGCACCGCCGCTGCCGCTTTTCACCTTAAAAAGCCGCCTGCCCGGAAAACTTGTTGTCCGACTATACACTTTTTAGCTGGTGTAACCGCTGCCCGTTTGACAGTGCTTTATTTTTAGGGGTCTGGCTTGCCCCTGATTGAACCGGGCGGGAATCGGACCCGCCCCGCAGGTCTTCACCTGCTGCCCCGTGTGGCTCCCGGTCCTTTATGCGATTTTGATTTTCTCTGTCGTGTGATATTTCCCGTCAAATACTTCAAGTTCAGCCGGATAACTACAGCCCCGGCACTCTCCCAAATGTTCCAGCGTGTACCGTGTGTTCAGGAAGAAGCCGCCCTTGTACGGTCCGAACCGCTCTTTGTATTCCTCTGCAAGTGCTTCCAGCTTCTCTTTTGCTTCAAAATCCGTGAAGTGGTCGCAGGTCTTCTTCAAGTGTTCCGCAAGCCCCTTCATTTCCTGAATGATTTCTTCCCGGCTTTTCAGTGCAAATCTTTCTTTGCAGATAACCTTCACAAACTCCGCTTTGCTTAACTGTGTAGCCATGTACATAGGTTCAATAATATTGTCATAGTCTGATACGCTTACTTCATATCCTGCAAGTGCTTCAAATTCAATTTTCATCATAGGGCTTTACCTCCGATTTATTTATAGCGATTTCTGTTATTGTTTTGAACGCCTGTCGTTTATCTGTCTATATGATATAACGTTCAGCGTTAAAAGTCAAGCGTTTTTTAAATTTCTATTGACTTTTTGAACGCTAGGCGTTATTCTTGACTTACAACATAGAAAGGGGGTGAACAAATTGACTGTCAATGAACGTATTAGATATTTCAGAAAAAGCGTCCTTCATATCAACCAGCGGCAATTTGCGTCAGATTTAGGAATGGCGCAAACTGGCGTTAGTGGAATGGAACAAGACGGCGCAACGGTTACTGACCGGGCTATAAAATCTATCTGTATGGCTTACAACGTCAATGAAGACTGGCTGCGGAACGGTACAGAACCTATGTACATACAAGCACCAACTTTCAGCCTTGACGACTTTGTACGGCAACGGGGTGGGACTGAATTAGAAGTTGACATTATGAAAGCGTACTTTGAACTTGAACCCGATATACGGGCAATGCTGGTTCAGCACTTCAAAGAACGCTTGACCGCTTCCCGTGCTGAATCTGCGGAACTTCCAGAAATGACCGTTGAAGAAGCGGAAGCGGCATATATAAAAAGTCGCTCCAAGATTGCACAAAAAGCGGGCAACTCTGCTTTGAGTACCACCGCAGACACGGAACCCGGAAGCGCAAACGGCAATAGCCTTGTTTCAAACCAATGAAAAGCCCGGTGGGGCTGCGTAAGCTCTGCCGGGCTTTTTCTCAAAATTTATGATGATTGGTTGCAGCCTTTACTTTTTCTAACATCCTCCAGTGCTCCATCCGGCCGGGAATTGAGGTTTCGAGACACTTGCTTTGTGCCTGACACACCCCCATCACACAACCAGGTTGTGGTGGAGTTCAACTGACAGCCCTCGACAACGTAGCCGGGAGGAGGCTGTGGCAGAGGGGGATGTCGATTTCGGGCATTGTGATTGGATTTAGAACTTCTTAACAGTCCCATGCGGGATCCAGGAATCCACGGACAGGACGTCCGTGGAAGCTCTAATGCGCCATGGATGGCGCGTTTAGAGCGGTTCCGTCTGCATTGGTTTTCTTTGCGGGACTGTTTAGAAGTACTTAATCCATGAACACAGACCGGAAGACATCCCCCTCTGCCGCAGTCTCCTTTCGGCGGCGCATCAACCAAACCGTTTGCAGGAAATAAAAAGTATTTTATAAGGAGGTATCCTGTATGTACAATCCATCAAAAGACCGGTATACCAAAATGACCTATAACCGCTGCGGGCAAAGCGGGCTGAAGCTTCCGGCTGTTTCGCTGGGGCTGTGGCACAATTTTGGCGATACGGCAAATTATGAGACGATGAAGCAGCTTTGCTTTACCGCATTTGACAACGGGATTACACATTTTGATCTGGCCAATAATTACGGCCCTGCCCCGGGGAGCGCGGAAGAAAACATGGGGAAAATTTTAAGAGATCACTTTGCGCCCTACCGTGACGAACTTTTAATCAGTACGAAGGCGGGCTATCTGATGTGGGACGGCCCTTACGGTGATTGGGGCAGCCGCAAATACCTGCTGGCAAGCCTGGATCAAAGCCTCAAACGCATGGGGCTTGATTATGTCGATATTTTTTATCATCACCGTATGGATAAGGATACTCCGCTGGAGGAGACGATGGGCGCGCTTGCGCAGGCAGTGGCAAGCGGAAAAGCGCTTTATGTGGGGCTTTCCAATTATAACGGCGAGACGCTGTTTCGGGCTGCAGAGATTCTGAAAGAATTAAACTGCCCGTTTATCATCAACCAGAACCGCTATTCTATTTTTGACCGGACAATTGAGCAGAATGGGTTAAAAGAAACGGCAAAACAGCTGAAAAAAGGAATTATTGCATTCAGCCCTCTGGCGCAGGGAATGCTGACGGATCGGTATCTGCACGGAATTCCGGAGGACAGCCGCATAAAACGGGACGGGCGGTTTTTAAAGGAGTCCGCGCTGAGCGCGGAGCGTCTGGGGCAAATCCGGACGCTTCATGAGATTGCGGAAAAACGCGGCCAGTCGCTTGCCGAAATGGCGCTGGCGTGGGTGTTAAAAGATGATGCGGTGACAAGCGTTTTGATTGGGGCGTCGAAGCCGGAGCAGATTCTGGATAATATACAGGCGCTTCGCAATACCTCGTTTACCGAAGAAGAGTTAAAACGGATTGATGAAATAGGTTAAAACGTGTTAAAAAAGCTCTGTTGGGATTGTATTTGCCAAAGCAGGGCTTTTTTGGAGCAGGAAAGGAACAGTGCTTTTATGGAGTGGGATTTGAAACAGGAATATTCGCAGGTGGTGGCAAGGAATCCGTTTGCCGCGCAGCTTGGCATTGAGATTTTGGAGGTGCGGGAGGGATTTGTGCGCGCGCGGGCAAAAAAGAAGCGGGAACTGGAAAATATTTACGGGGATCTGCACGGCGGCTGCCTGTACGCAATTGCGGACAATATGGCGGGCGTGGCGGCCAGCACTTACGGGTATTTTGTGACGACGGTCCATGGCAGTATCCAGTATTTAAAGGCGGCGCGGAATACGGAATACATTTACTGCGAGGCGACGGTGATTAAGCCGGGCAAAACGATTGACGCCGTGCATGTGGATATTACGGATGACAACGGGATGCTGATCGATACGGCGGAATTTACGTATTTTAATTTGAAGAAACGGGAAGGGACAGACTGACATATGCGGCTTAGGGACGAATTAAAACGGGGAAGGCTGGTTGCCGACGGGGCGATGGGGACTTATTTTGAGGCAAAATATCCCGAAGAAGGCGGTATGGCGGAAGCCTGTAATTTAAGCTGCCCCCAAAAGATAAAGGCAATTCATCTGGAATATATTCAAAACGGCGCGAGGCTTATCCGTACCAATACGTTTGCGGCAAATACGATGTTTTTTGATACGCCCAAAGCGGTGGCGCAGGTGGTGAAGGCGGGCTGGCAGATTGCCGCGGACGCCGTAAAAGAGGCGGGGAGGGAGGTTTTTATTGCGGCGGATATCGGCCCGGTGTACGACCCGCAGTTTTTGGGCAGCGAGCAGGTGTTAAAGGAGTATTTTGCAATCTGCGACGCGTTCCTTGCGTGCGGAGCCGAAATTTTCGCACTGGAAACGCAGACGGAATTTGCATATGCCAGGGAAGTGGCGTCTTATCTGAAAAAACAGAAGGACGTGTTTGTTTCGGTTACGTTTTCCGTGGATCAAAACGGGTATACCAGAAGCGGCGTCGGGATGGAAAAACTGATCCGGCAGGCGGCGGAGGCGGATGAAATAGACGCATACGGCTTTAACTGCGGAGTGGGCGCGGCGCATTTAAAGCGCCTTTTGCAAAAGGCTTCGTTTCCCGGCGAAAAGTTTCTGGCCGCGCTGCCGAATGCCGGGTATCCTGTGGAACTGCGCGGAAAAACGATTTATCAGGACAATAAGGATTATTTTGTGGAAATGATGCGCGGGATTGCCGGGCTTGGGGCGGATATTTTAGGAGGCTGCTGCGGGACGGCGCCGGAATATATCTGCGATCTGAAAAAGGCTTTAACGGATTTGCCTGCGTTTCCGAAAAAGACGGAGGCGTTAGAACAGGCGGCCGGGACGGCGTCTTTGGCGCCGGTAAGGATGCCGGGCGGGCAGAATAAAAAGCAGATTCTGGTGGAACTGGATCCGCCGTTTGGCATTGATATTTCCAAGGTATTAAACGGGGCGGCTAAGGTAAAAGAAGCGGGGGCGGATATGCTTACGCTTGCGGATTCCCCGATGGCGCGGGTGCGCATGGACGCCGCGAAGCTGGCGGCATATGTGCAGCGCAAGGTGGGGATACCTGTGATGCCTCATATTTGCTGCCGGGATAAAAATGTGATTGCCATGCGTTCCGGGATTCTGGGCGATTATATGAACGGGCTGCGGAATTTTCTGGTTGTAACCGGGGATCCGGTAGGCCGGGACGACAGGGGCGTGGTGACCCCGGTGTTTGATTTTAATTCAATCCGGTTTATGGGGTATCTGGCGGAGATGAACGCGGATGTGTTTGCAGAAGAGCCGGTGCGCTACGGCGGCGCGCTGAATTACCACGGGGCGAATGCGGATGCGATTGTGAGGCGTATGAAGCAGAAAATGGAAAACGGATGCGCCGTGTTTTTGACGCAGCCGGTTTATTCTGAGGAAGACATGAAGCGGGTGGCGTACCTGAAAGAACAGTCGGGCGCAACAGTTTTGTGCGGGATTTTGCCGCTTGTGAGTTATAAAAATGCGGTGTTTCTGGCAAATGAAATGCCGGGGATCCGGATTCCGGAGGAGATTATCGCGCGGTATGCGCCGGATATGGGAAGGCAGGAGGCGGAGCGTGTGGGAATTTCGCTTGCCGTGGAGCTTGCGGAACGGATGCGGGATACGGCGGACGGGTATTATTTTATGACGCCGTTTAACCGGGCGGAGATGATGGCGGAAATTGTCAGAAGGGTCAGGCGGCAGGTATGATACGGATTAGGGAAATCAGGCGCGCAGACAACGCTGCGGTTGCGGGAATTATCCGGCAAAATTTAATTTCTTTTTTGGAATTGTGTGCTCGTGTAAAAAAACTTATAAACATGCATTGTAAACAGCAGGCAAATATTTATAATAGGGCATAGGAACTGGAATTTTCAGGGTAAAAAGGGTTTCAAAGATGGATAAAGCACGGGTTTATGTTGATTTAAACGAAATGGTTGCGGATGATATTGTATTGTTGTCAAAAGATGATACCAAGACTGATAGTATGGGCGGCAAAATTACATTTTATGAAGGATTGCCTGTTAGCCTGTATTCCGACGATGCGTCCAACAGCGGAGAAACGGATAATTTGATTTTTGAAGGCATTGCCGTAAAATATGATTTAAAGAGTTATCCGGAATGGCAGCATGTAAAATGGTGTGTTCGTATTGATTGGAATAGTCTTATGCATGAATCCGATATGAAATTTTTGCAATTATTGCCCATAGAAATAGAAAAACACCCGAACGATTTACTTGTTCTTTATAAATTTCTGATATATTTTAAAAATCATGGAATGGATAAAGAAAGTATGTTAATAAATTTGGAAAAAATAAAAAATCAGTGTGATGTTAAAGCAACGGATATTTTGATGGATTTAAAGGATTTTGTCGTTGGCTGGTATAGTCAGGACTTATCAATCAATTGAAACATACCAAAACAGCAGTTTTTTATGCTACTCTTGCTTCTTGCTAATTCGTGTGTGGCCACACTCCGAAATTTTTACTGGCCAGCGGCCCGCA
>OFFG01000715.1_pt1 | contig 25501 bp, 28 predicted proteins | sample 1521331 | NCBI WGS metagenome assembly OFFG01 (sample SAMEA3504129, study PRJEB24116) | mouse gut metagenome | biome: mouse gut; feature: mouse-associated habitat; material: faeces | place: Denmark | collected 2011 | reverse complement strand
CGCTGCTGACCGTGCCCTCCCGGGCGGATGCCGACCTGTCGGACCCGGAGCTTCCGGGACTCCAGCGGGCGGTGGTCTGTGTGATCACCGGCAATGGAAATGAGGACCAGATGCTGGACTCCCTGTTTTCCATCAACATCGCGTGGCAGGAGGTGAGCGGCCGTGACTGAAAAGAGACGGGAGACTTTCTCCCCCCCGGCGGTGGGGGGCGTCTCGCTGCTGGTGGCCTTTGCCGTGCTCTGCCTGACGGTATTCGCATTGCTGAGCCTCACCACGGTCCAGGCCGACGCCCGCCTCGCGGAGGCCTCCGCCCGGGCGGTGGAGGAGTATTACGCCGCCGACTACGCCGCCCAGGAGATCCTGGCCCGCCTGCGAAGCGGAGAGATACCCGTGGAGGTTACCACCCATTCGGAGGACTCCTGGCACAGCCCCCGTATGACCCGCTATACATACGAAGTTCCCATCTCCGACAGCCAGGAGCTCCAGGTGGAGGTCCTTCTGGACGGAGAGGACTATGAGATCCTGCGCTGGCAGGCCCAGTACACCGGAGAGTGGGAGACCGTGGAGGGTCTGGACCTCTGGGACGGGACGCTGTTTGAATAATTCACGACATGGAGGTCCGAAACATTGGAACTGTTGGACTATCTGAAATACGCGGTGGAGGCGGAGGCCTCCGACCTGTTCATCGTGGCCGGGGGCCCGGTGTGCGTCAAGCTGGATAAGCGCATGACCCCCGTCAACAGTGAACGGGTATTTCCCCAGGAGACGGAGCGGCTGATCATGGGCCTCTACGAGCTGGCCAATCGCCCGCCGGAGCGGTATCTCGACCGGGGGGACGACGACTTCTCCTTCTCCGTGGGAGGACTGGCCCGGTTCCGGGTCAACACATACCGCCAGAGGGGGTCTCTGGCCGCCGTGGTGCGGGTTGTGGCCTTTGACATCCCCGACTGGGAGAAGCTGTCCATTCCGCCCCAGGTGATGGACCTGGCGGAGGAGACCCACGGCATGATCCTGGTCACCGGCACGGCCGGCAGCGGCAACTACCGTCAGGGCGGCAACCGCGGCGGCAGTTCGAACTACAACCGCGGCTCGTCGTCGACGCGCGGATCGTCGACGGGCAGCGGCTCGACATCGACCTACCGCGGTTCGTCGTCGGGCAACCGCCAGAACAACAACTCGTCGTATCGCCAGAACAGCTCGTCGAACAACCGCAACGGCTCCTCGTCGTCGTACCGGCAGAACAACTCGTCGTCGAACAGCTCATACCGCAGCGGCGGATCGTCATCGCGTTCGTCGTCGAGCTGGGGCGGAGGCGGTGCCTCGCGCAGCTCGGGTTCGTCGGGCGGCGGAAGCTATCGCAGCGGCGGTGGCGGCGGATCACGACGATAGGCAGGCATTTACACCGGCAGTCGGGCGGAATAAGCAGTTATTCCGCCCGGTGCGGGGCTGACATATCCGTTAAAGAAAAAGCACACAGGTTATGAAAAAGATCATTCCGGGGGCGGCCGCTCTGCTCTGGGCGGGCACCCTATCCGCTCAGTTCGATTTCGGCGGAACGGTTCTCAACCGCGACATAGTACAGTGGACGGACATCTACCAGATGAGTTTCACTTCGCACAACTACGGCACGGCACGCTCGATGGGCATGGGCAACGCCTTCACGGCGCTGGGTGCCGACATGATATCGGCATCGCTCAATCCGGCCGGTATAGGCATGTATGTCGAGAGCGACATAAGCCTGAGCCCGATGCTGCAATTCTCGAACACGAAGACCGATGCGGCCGAATTCGAGAAGCGGAGCAAGACGCGCTTCGGCATGTCGAGCATAGGCGGCGTATTTACGGCATACGAGGGCACGGGAGCGCTGGTCAACCTCAATGTAGGTCTGGTCTACAACCGCATAGCCGACTTCAACCACCGTTCGTCGCTCATGTCGATAGGCAATCCTTTTACCTCGACCATGGCCAACATCTTCTGCACGCTGTCGAACATAGACAATCTTACGACCAACGCCGACGGCACGATGGATTTCCCCGACAATCCCTACTACTGGGGCGCGGTGCTGGCCTACAAGAACGGTCTGACGAACCGCGACAAGGACGGCTGGTTCATCGACCGCATAGGACAGACGAGCGAGATCGACCAATTCTCGACGATATCCACCAGCGGCTCTATCGGCGAGTACGGGCTGACGTTCGGCCTCAACATCAACGACAAGCTCTACCTCGGCGCAACGATAGGCATCCAGAGCGTGCAGTACGAGCGCGAGGTATACTACGGCGAGAATTACGTCTATCCCGGCGACATATATCCCCCGGGAGCGGAGATGCCCTATCAGCTCGACTACATGAACTACACGCAGCGGATCGAGATGTCGGGCACGGGTATCAACTTCAAGCTGGGCGCGACGTGGCGCCCGCTGGACAACCTGCGAATAGGCATGGCGTTCCATACGCCGACGTGGTACTCGCTGACGCTCCGTTACGCCGCCCAGATGAATACGCGCACTTACAGCGCGGGCGACAACCCCGACGACTACCGCCTCGATCCCGACGGATACTTCTACGACGACGTATACGTGGGCACGTGGGAGGACAGCGGCCCCGACTCGTGGAACTTCAACTCGCCCACACGGCTGATGTTCGGTGCGGCATACACCATAGCAGGACGCGTCATCGTCTCGGCCGACTATGAGCGCGACTGGTATCAGGGCGCCGACATAGGCAGCAATCCTGTCGGAATCGACCGATACGGACAGTTCAAGGATGTATGCAAGGGTTCGAACACCGTGCGCGCAGGTATCGAAGCATATCTGCATCCGGCCTTCGCCGTGCGTCTGGGCTACATATACAACGGCGCGACTCTCAAAGACGAGAACATAATAGCCGCCGCGCCCATAGCCACCAAGAGCACATATATGACCGCCGGCCTCGGAATCAAGTTCAACCGCACGGTATATCTCGACGTAGCATACCAGTACGGCCGCACGCACCACACGTCATACAAGCTCTTCTACGCTACCAGTGCCATAGACCCCTCGCAGGATATCGAGAGCCGCACATTCGATACGACGCTCGACCGCCATATAGCCGTGGCTACGCTCGGATTCAGATTCTAAGCCGCACCTGCGCGGAAGCGGCACGCGTCACGCAGCGAGCTTGCGAAACAGCGTAGGATATAAGACCGATCTGCGAAATTACCCCCGCCGGAATTATCTTCGGCGGGGGTAAAATCATTCCGGGGCACAGCTACGGTCACGACCAGTACGATTTATCGTCCTGGCATACCGCAGTCATCTCCCACCCGAAAAGATATAGGCTGTCGCACAGGACAGCCTATATTACGACTAGGATCTCGACTACCGGAATATGCAGCGTCGCGCATCCGGGCGACGAGCTGAGACACTCGCAGCTCCTGCAAGGCCGTGCGCCGCAAGTGAGGATGTTACTCGGTTATGATCTTACCGACGATCTCGCGGTCCTCCTCGCTCAGCGACTCGACCCACTTCTCCAACTCCTCGACGACCTTTGCGGCCTCAGCCAGGTCGCCGTCGGTCACGGCCTTCTCCATGCGTGCCTTGAACTTCTCGGCCTTCTTCTCGACGCTCTGGCAAGAGGTAGCCGACATCATAACGACCGATGCGATTGCGATTAGCAGTACTTTTTTCATAATTCGATACTTTTTGAGCCGGACGGATTCGGCGCCGCGGCAATGTTAAAAAGTTGTTCTGTCACTCGCAGCCGCCGAATCCGACCGCGATAAATGTCCGCATGCCGCCCCGGCTTAGAGACGCGGCAAGCGTATGACAAATATCGCAAAAATGCAGCATGTATCGGAGATCAATACGTATAAAGCTCGTATCAAAAGGTAAAAAACAGCAGCGGCATACGCCCGACGGCAACCTTCGTGCGGCGCACCGAGATACGAAAATGTCCCGGCCGACCATTCGGGTCGGACCGGGACATACTGCGTGCAGGTCATATCGCCGCCACCAATATACGGCAGCATAGGCCGTTCGCACCGACGCCTAATCGGCGATATATACCTCGCCAGCCTCATCGAGGCGGAAAGGCACGGTGTAGTAGTTGGTGGTCGTATAACGGCCGTTGTACTGCGTCGTTTCGTCCTTGCGGATATAATTGAGCTGAAACGATACGTTGAGCCGCTCGTACTCCTTGCGCGATGCCTCGTCGCGACGGTGCCACCCATCGACGTAGTCGAGGTCGACAGGGTCTACGCCGAAGCTGAACATCTCGACCGATTTGAGCTCGTAAAGCTCTCCGTCAGGCTGCGCGACCACGAGCGAATCGGCCGAATCGGCTATGCGGTGGATGAAGTCGTAAGATATCGCATCCAGATCGAGCGGCGTCGACAGCTCGTAGGAGTTGATCTTGCGGTTGCTCTTGCGCGGCTCTCCTGCGACGAAATCCTTGCCGTCGAAGTCGATCGTCAGCGTGTAGTCGTCGTTCTGGCTGTCGGTGTAATATACATCGATACTGGTCAAGACATTTTCGAGCTTGCGCTCGCCCGAGTCTTCGTGCCACATCAGCCGATAGATCTTGTTGGTCGTCGTGTCGACATTGGCAAGAACGAGTTCCTTGATTTTGGCGAGACTCTGCTCCGAAGCCATGCCGAGACTGCCGCCGTCCGATCCGCATCCCGTCAGCATAACGGCCGATGCGCATACGGCGGTCAAACCTTTGATGAATTTTGCAATCATGATATAAGTGTTTTAATGTGAGTCGAAGTATCAGCCCAACAGCGAGCGGAATGCCGCATACTCCTCGGCCGAATCGAAATAATCGGTTTCGAAGACGATATGTCTGTCCGGCAGCGTGATGCGGCACTGGCTCTGGTCATCGTCGTCCTTTATGCGTTCGATATCGGATATGAGGAAAGAATCGTAACGCACCCTGCCCTTGCATACCTCGGGATAGGTGACCCGATCGCCGTCGACCGAGATGCTGCCTCCTTCGGCTTTCAGAGCCCGGGCCTTGCGCATGCCGAGAAACGTAAACAGAAGCAATAACGCTCCGCCCAGAATGAGGATCGTTGAGAATACGGCCGGCGAGAGTATTTGCAGCCGCCTTATCCGTACTCCGAACGGGAATACGAGAGGGACGACGACCATGCCCAGACCGAATGCGAGATTCGACAACTGGTTGGTAAAGATGCTTGCGGGCGTGTAACCGAATCTTCGGCCCGCACTTCGGGTATTTTGTGTCTCCATAAAAGTAACCGTCGGGTCATTTTTGTTGTCGCAAAGATATAATAAAAAAGTAAAAATATGACCGATCGGTCATATTTTTACTTTTTTATATCGAACCGCCCTATGGCGCTACCGCTTCAAAAGATCGTATATATACCTGAACCGGCGTTCGAGAACATTAATTTCCAGACCGTTATAAAAAGACATCTCGTAAGACATACCTACGAATACCTGTCGGAAAAGGGCCGCGGCCTCTTCCGGGTCGACATCCTCGCGCACCTCGCCGCTGAGGATAGCACCGCGGACGGCTTCGCGCCAGCAGCAGTACTCCTTTTTCATCAACTCATGCAATCTCTGCTTGCCGCCGGGATAATAGAACAACACCTGCTGGAATAAATTGATATAGGCAGAATTGATATGTTTGCCCGTCACGGCATCGCCCTCTACCCTGCCGATGCGCACGATATACTCCATGGTTTGCGCCACGCCGCGGATATACTTATCGATGAAGTCGGACAGCGTGCCGTCGCAGGCTGCGTATTTCTTTTCGGGATCCTGAGCATTGAACAGATACCTGTCGGCCACGGCGACGAACAGCTCCTGCTTCGAGGCGTAATAATTGAAGATTCCCGTCTTGGTCAGCCCGACGGCCTCGGTTACCATTTGCAGACTCACACGCTCGTAGTTCATCGACATGAACAGCCGCATCGCACTCTGCAATATCTCTTCCCGATTCGTTTTCATCTTTAACGGTTTTATTCTGCAAAGATAGTCATAAGCAGCAGGCAAAAGCAAATAAATATACCGCGCATCCGAAACGAAATGCGGTCGGAGCGGATATCCGCTCCGACCGCACCGTAGCCAACTTGCGGATTACTCCAACGAGAACTCCCTGCGCAGGCGCTCCACCTCGTCGAGACGCTCCCAGCCGAAGAACTCGATCTCGCGCTCCTGCTCCGCGCCGTCGCGCACGAGCTTGACGCGCTCAGTATAGGGACGGCGGCCGAAGTGCCCGTAAGAGGCCGTAGCCTCGAAGATCGGATTATCGAGACCGAAGCGGCGCACGATCGAGGCCGGACGCAGGTCGAACAGCTCGCCTATGCGCTCGGCGATCAGGCCGTCGGACAGACCGGTGCGGTTGGTGCCGTAGGTATCGACATATATCGACAGCGGACGGGCGATGCCTATGGCATAACTCAGCTGCACGAGCATCTCGTCGGCAACGCCTGCGGCGACCATGTTCTTGGCGATATGACGCGCAGCATACGCCGCCGAGCGGTCGACCTTCGAGGAGTCCTTGCCCGAGAAGGCGCCGCCGCCGTGGGCACCGCGACCGCCGTAGGTATCGACGATGATCTTGCGTCCCGTAAGACCCGTATCGCCGTGCGGACCGCCGATGACGAACTTGCCCGTGGGGTTGACATGCAGTATATAGCTCTCGTCGATAAGATCGGCCAGTTTGTCGGCCGCACGCTCCAAACGCGCCTTGACGCGCGGGATGAGGATCGTGCGCACGTCCTCCTCGATGCGCTGCTGCATCATAGCTTCGGCCTGCGCTGCGCTGCCGCCCTCGTCGGCCGCGATGAACTCGTCGTGCTGCGTCGAGACCACGATAGTGTGTACCCTGACGGGACGACGATCGTCGTCGTACTCGATCGTTACCTGACTCTTGGCATCGGGGCGCAGATAGGTCATTACCTCGCCCTCGCGGCGTATTGCGGCCAGCTCTTTGAGTATCACGTGCGAGAGGATCAACGTCGCAGGCATCAGCTCGCGGGTCTCGGCCACGGCATAACCGAACATTATGCCCTGGTCGCCGGCGCCCTGCGCATCGGCATCGTCGCGCTCGACACCGCGGTTGATGTCGGACGACTGCTCGTGAATGGCCGACATGACACCGCACGACGCGGCATCGAACTGATACTCGCTGCGGTTGTAGCCTATGCGGTCTATTACCCGGCGCGCCACGCCCTGAATGTCGACGTATGCCTGCGAGCGCACCTCGCCCGAAACAACTACGAGACCCGTTGTGCAGAGCGTCTCGCACGCCACCTTAGAGCGCGCGTCATGACGAAGAAATTCGTCGAGAATAGCATCGGAAATCTGATCCGACACCTTATCGGGATGTCCCTCGGACACCGATTCGGATGTAAATAAAAAGCCCATTTTTCAAATACTGTTTACTTGTCAAACGTATCGAAAGGGGGAAAATTGACTGTTGGAATAAAAAACGAAAAGCTGTTTTAGCGATTTTTTATTGTGGTTGCAAGCAGTCCAAATCTTTCCACATTCGGTTTCGTGGGGCAAAGATACGCTTTTTTCGCGAGATTGAGCAGCCGTCCGGAATGTTTTTCGCCCCCGACCTATCGCCGCCAGGCCGTAGTCGCTCGAAATTAAAAGAATAAATCGGGATTCAATATTGTTTTTCTGCCGATATTTTCGGAATTTCGTACGAGCAACAGCAAAAGATTCTCGGCAAAGCATACGTTTCTCGAAAATATTCAGTCAGTTGTGTATTTACATAACGACGCATAGGCCGTAAGGCATACGATGATCGGATCCGCCGGCGATGCACGATGCCGAGGCGGGCCTCGATAAGCGGCGCATGGCCGAATTATATTAAATATATTCTTGTATTTCCGGTTTTCGATTATTAACTTTGCACAATCGAAAAAAACTGAATTATGAAGGATATGACCGTTATTGAAAATAAGATTTACGAAATACGCGGCCAACGCGTAATGCTCGATTTCGATCTTGCCGCTTTATACCAAGTTACGACCAGCGCCTTGAACCAAGCCGTAAAACGTAACATGGGGCGTTTTCCCGACCAATTCATGTTCCGGCTCTCTGACACGGAGTGGAGCCGGATAGCGTCGCAATCTATGGCGACAACCGTAGTAAGACGCCCTAAAACATTCTTTCCATACGCCTTTACCGAACATGGCGTTGCGATGCTCGCCGCCGTATTGCGAAGCCAAACGGCTATTGAGATGAACGTTTCGATAATGAAATCCTTCGTCGCCATGGGCAATCATATCTCTACGACGACCCCAACGGCCGAGCCGTCCGAGATACGGACGAAGCTGGCGCGGCTCGAACGCGGCAGCCGCGACAATGCCGATGACGTAAGCGATCTGTCGCAGGACATGCGCAAACAGCTCGATAAGATCTACGAGGCTATCGGAGCACTCTCGGCCAGACTGACCGAGGCCGAACGCAATGCCGCCAGATAGGGTACAAGGTCTCGTAGTCCGACAGATAATACCGTCCGATATGGTTCGAAGCACCACAAGGTCGGAAATAAAACCGCCCCGCACCATACGACAAATCCCTCCCGAGGGAGGGACTTCCAAGCCGGCAGCGCGCTCCGGCCGATTCTTATTTTATCGAAAGACGGCAAAAGACGATCTTGCCAGCCGACGCAACGAAATGATCCTCACGCCTTAATCCTCACGCCTTAATCCTCACGACGCATCCGGCGCATGTTGCACAGATGCGGCAATCGTGCGGATGCCGCAACAGGTCTCTTTAACCTTGCCGGTCGCCCGTGCGCGCGAGAACTTCGTCGACCTTATCGACGACGATCTCCGGCGTTATGGCACGCAGGCAGCGATAGTCGCCGTATTTGCAGCGGCGATTACCGTAGACCGAGCAGGGGCGGCAGGGCATATCCTCCTCCAAAATGTCGGAGGGGTCGCAGCCATAGCCCAGAAATCCGAACTCGTGGTGCGTGGCGCCCCAGATCGAGACCACGGGAGTGGCCGTCAGAGAGGCCATGTGCATGACCAGCGAGTCCATAGAGACAACGCAGTCGAGGTGCGATATGAGGTTGCGCTCGCCGTCCAGCTTGACCTTGCCCCAGAGTGCCGTGACATTGGGATATATCTCCTCCATGCGGTTGGCGAAAGCGGCCTCCTGCCCTCCGCCGCTGTGAATGAACACACGGTCGTAGCGTTCGCTGAGAAGTGCAGTCAACTCGTCGCGCAGATCGGCCGGATAGGTCTTGCCGTCATGCGCCGAGAATGGTGCGAAGCCGATCCACATGCCTCTCTTCTCGCCCATAGGGTTGGGGAAAGAGGGCTTTGCGGGCGGCTGCGGATCGTCGAAGCGGAAGCCAAGACGCCGGATCGTGTCGCAGTATCGGACGACGGTATGCTTCAACGGCACCGCACCCTTGCGGCTGTAACCCATGCGGAACCACTTCTCGATATGCCCTTTGCGTATACGGCGCGTGCGGATGCCGCGCAGACGCGCGAACAGACACAGCAGCCGCGAGCGCAGCACGCCGTGGGTATCGGCAACGGCATCGGCGCCGAGCTCCTTGACCTGCCGCGCGAGCCGCCAGATGCCCTTTATGCCGCGGTGCTCGTTCTTGGTGTCGGCCATAAGGAAGTCGACATCGAGACCGTCGAAGAGCGGGCGCAGCATAGGGCGCGTAAGCACCGTGACCCTGACATCGGGATAGGCCTCGTGCAGTGCACGCACGGCATGCGGCAGCATCGCCACATCGCCCAGAGCCGAGAGACGGATCATGACGATGTGGCGCGGCAGCTTCGAGCCTCTGCTGCTATTGCTTTCCGCCATAAAGCACGGGGTTGAGCGAGGGGTCGTTGTACATCTTCATCTGCTTGTATGTCTTCATGTACTTGCGGCCGGCCTCGATATCCTCGATCAGCTCCTCGATAGCGGTCGAGAGGTCGACCTGCTGCGAAAGGAGCGTATCGAGCTTCTTTCGGCATGCCTCGACATGCTGCGCTTCGGCATCGGGACGCACGACCTCCTCGTGCATATGGTAGATCTTCAAGGCGAGAATCGACAGACGGTCGATAGCCCATGCGGGGGTCTCGGTGTTGAGACGCGCATCCGCCGCGGGGACTATATCCTTGTACTTGTCGAGCATATACGAGTCGATATACTCCACCATGTCGGTGCGCACCTGGTTCGAGCGGTCGATACGACGCTTGATTTTCAGAGCCTCGACGGGGTCTATGTTGGGGTCGCGGATTATATCTTCGAGATGCCACTGTACGGCATCCACCCAGTTCTTCTCGTAAAGCAAGGCATCGAGCGATCCGGCTGCATAGGGGTTGGCCATGGGCTGGTCAACGTTGTCGAAGCGGTGGTAATCCTCGATCGAGCGGTTGAAGATCGCGTTAGCGTTTTCTGTAAACATCGCAGTAGTTTTTATATTGTTGTTTCACTATAAAAATGTATCTTTGCAAGGGAAGTATACCCTTCCCGAATACAAATATAATGATTATAATTAGAAATACAACAATCCGTGCGGCATTTATAGGGGTTGCGGCGCTCCTGCTGCCCGCAGCAGCAGCCGCACAGACCAGACAGACCAAGCAGGAGTACATAGCCCGCTACAAGTCGCTGGCCATAGACCACATGGAGCGTTACGGCATACCGGCCAGCATTACCATGGCGCAGGGTATATTGGAGTCGGACTGCGGCAACAGCTCGCTGGCACTCAGATCGAACAACCACTTCGGCATAAAGTGCAAGCGCGACTGGACGGGCGACAGGGTATACCACGACGACGACGAAAAGGGCGAATGTTTCCGCAAGTACGAGTCGGTCGAGGACTCCTATATCGACCACTCGGAGTTTCTCGACAAACAGCCGCGTTACGACTCTCTGTTCGTCTACGAGGCCACCGACTACCGCAGCTGGGCGCGGGGCTTGAAGGCCGCGGGCTATGCCACGGCGCCCGACTATGCCGACCGCCTGATACGCCTTATAGAGGATAACCGCCTCGATCTGCTCGACCGCAGCAACGGCGCCAAGCTCTACGACGACTACATGGCCGGAGTGCTGGACAGAATACCCGTCGACGAGAGCCTCCGTCCGCAGCCCTCGGCATCCGTCGACCCCGTAACGCCTGCGGACACGGGTGCGGGCTCAGCGACCGATCCCATGACGGCGCACGACCCACGCCGCATAAACCCCGACACGTTCCGCGTAACGATCAACTCCTACGGAGGCTACAACGTATATATGGCCAACACGGCACACTATGTGATTGCCAGGAGAGGCGACAGCTATCGCTCGATAGGCAGGGTGTTCGACATAGCACCCGCCACGCTGCGACGCTTCAACGATGCGGGCAGGGGCGCCGAGCCAGCCGAAGGCGACATAGTATACATCGACCGCAAGCCGTCGCACTGGAAGGGCGAGGCCACGCTGCACGTGGCGCGCGAGGGCGAGACGCTGCTCGCGCTGGCTCAGTGGTATGGCATACGGCTCAAACCTCTCGCCAAGATGAACCGCGCCCGCGCCACCGACCGTCTCGTCGAGGGGCAGACCGTAAGACTGAAATAACGACAAACGACATGAGCACACTCAGAGAGAAGATTTTGGAGACTATCGTCCGCAAATCGACGCTTAAACAGAGCGTTTTCGACAATACATTTTCGACATTCAACGAGCTGAAAGACACGCTCTTCGAAATGGCTTCGGAGATGGACGACCAGCTCGACGGTCGGCTCGACCGCCGCGTGAGGATCGAATATCGCGACCGCGGCAAGTTCGAGGCGCAATTGCAGGTGGCCAGCGATCTGCTGATATTCCAGATGCACACCGACGTATTCGAGTTCGACGCCAACCACATAATATGGCAGAACGCCTACGTGCAGAGCGACACGGCCAACTCCTACTGCGGCGTGATAAACGTATACAACTTCCTGTCGGATTCGTTCAAGTACAACCGCAACGCCGACGAGGGATATCTCATCGGACGCATATTCATCAACCGCGAAAAGTGCTTCTGGGTCGAGGGCAAACGCCAGACCATAGCGCGCCCCATGGCATTCGGGCAGCGCCGCATAGACCGCGAGGCGTTGATCGAGATCGTCGAGGCGGCCGTCAACTACGCAATCAACTTCGATCTGCTGACACCGCCATACGAGGAGAACAAACGCGTGACCGTCGATCAGTTCAACACGAAACTCGACAACTCGAAGTTCGTCACGGGCAAGCGCATAAGCTACGATTTCAGCACCGACGACATCTGATCCGCACACGCCCGACCGGCGGGACAGAGAGTGCGGAGAGGGTAGCGAGAAAACTTTTCGGCGGCGAATACTACTATTTGCGGACAAATCGCTATCTTTGCATCGCAGCGCGTCGGGCAGCCGCAACAGCACTACCGGAGAGACGGCGGGGGGGGGCTTCGTTCGCGTGTCTTTCGGAATCAAGCGGCGCCACGCGTCGTAACATACTTGCCTTTGTAGTTCAACGGATAGAACGACGGTTTCCTAAACCGTAAATTCGGGTTCGATTCCCGACGAGGGTACTCAGAGCGGCAGGGTCGAGCCTGCCGCTGTTTTTGTTGTGCGGAAATCGGAGCCGGCGATGTAATTGGGCTCGGTTTCGGTTCCGGTTCCGGTTTTGGTTTTGGTTTCGACTTCGGCCGCTGCCGCGAGCGGCATATTTGCATATTATCCCGATATCGTATTCATATTCCCGGGCACCGCCAGGATAAACCGCACTTGTATGCGGGCTGCAATCGAATTTTTTTGCACACTGCCGCCTGCGGGCTCCACCCGGAGCGCGCACCGCACGTGACAAAAAGTCCCCTCCGAGGAGGGGATTGAGAGGGGGGGGGAGGGTATAATCTGTACAACGGCGTTAGCCGTAGCTACATCCGCCGACCTCGCAAAACACTCGGACAGCATATCCTCGCCGCTAAGTCACGCAAGGCTCTTAACACCGCTATTCTATCGTATATATCTGATGCTCCATTTCGCGGATATAGTCGCGCTTGTCCAGTCCGGGAGCGTAGACCGAAAAGACGATAGTCGTTATCTCGGCCGTCTGCATATCTATGGTCGAATAGCTGACGAACGGGCCGCCCATGAAGTTGCCGTCGACATTACCGCCCAGCTCCCACAGTCCGCGCAGCTCGAACCAGTAACGGTCGCCGATCCTGAACGTCGAGTATATCGGCTCGATATCCTTTACCGTCTGCATGTAAGAGCCTGCCGAGGGGCCGGGTATCTTCGCCAGCCGGTTGTCTATGGCGCGCACGAGCCACTCGGCCGTAAGGTCGGTGCGGTCGGTATAGGGGTATGTAAAAGCGAATATATCCTGACTCATGCGGTTGTAGTCCTTGCGCAGCCACAATATCGAGTCATCGACCGTATTGGCTCTCTTATAACCCTGCAACACAGTCATGCCCAATCCGGTATACTCTCTGAATATATCGCTCGCCGCATCGTCCCTCAACCGCTCGAACAACGCGAGGTCGCGCTCGCGCTCGGCCATTTCGAATACGCGCATCAGCGACTCGCCGTTCTCGGATAGATACTCTACGGCCGCCTCGGGCGAGGGAGCCTTCAACGAGACGATGATCTGCGGCTTGGCCGTATAGTCGTACTGCACGAGCATGCGCGTGTCGCTGCGCTCGGCATCGAACGACACGGTAAGTATATTGCTCTGCTTGTTGAGCAGATCGTTCATCCCCTGCTTGGTCGAGTGGTTGATGTCGAAATAGTGCTCGGGGGTATTCATGCGCGGTATCGAGGCTCCGAGCAGCGAACGGATGCTTTCGCCCACGGCACCGTCCCACTCGGCCTGAGGGCATATCACGAGCATCTCGTAGGGACGTCCCAACGATGTGCGTCCGTCGCGCAGAATGCTCTGGCAGGCGCACATGCCGGCCGCCAGCGCACACAGCAGCCAGAGTCGCATAAGGATAGTTTTCATGTCACAGATCTTTTAGTAAACTTCTCGTCGCGAGTCAATGCAAAAGTCTCGCTATTGCACACCGCGACAACTACAAAGGTAACAAATTTTTCGGTTTGCGAAAAAAAAGTTATTTTTGTCGCATATCGACGTAATTTTACCGAATGAGAATCAATCCGCCCGGTTTCATACGACGCCTCTACCCCGACATGGTATGGCGCATCGACGACCCCGAAGCCGTCTTCCTGACTTTCGACGACGGTCCGACGCCCGGCGTTACGGAGTGGATATTGTCGACCTTGGAGAAGTACGACGCCAAGGCCACATTCTTCGTGCTGGGCAAGAACGCCGAGATGTACCCCGACCTCTACGACCGTATCCTCGCCGCAGGACACAAGGTCGGCAACCACACCTATTCGCACCAGAAGGGTTGGGGAATGTCGCTCGAACGATATATCGAGGATATCGACTACGCCTCGTCGATCGTGCGCTCGGAGCTCTTCCGCCCGCCCTATGCGCGCGTCACGCCGTCGCAGATGCGGGTCGTCGGCCAGCGTTTCAAGATCATCATGTGGAGCGTACTGTCGCGCGACTACAACCGTGCTGTCTCGCCGCGCAGCTGTCTCAGAGGCGTAATACGCGATATCCGTCCCGGCGACATCATCGCGTTCCACGACAGCGCCAAGTCGTTCCGCAACATGAGCCATGCGCTGCCGGCGGCGTTGAAGAAGATATCCTCGCTGGGGTTGAAGTGTAAGATCATAGAGTTGTAAGCGATGAAGATAATAGTTGCCGTTACGGGCGCCAGCGGCGCCATATATGCCCGACAGACGTTGGAGCGCCTGACGCAGGCGGCCGGCATCGAGCGCATTGCGCTGATAACGAGCCGCCGGGCGCAGCAGGTCATGGCCGGCGAGGGGATTACGCTGCCTGAGAACGCGCTGATCGACATATTCGACGAGGAGGATATGTCGGCGCCTCCGGCCAGCGGATCGTCGCGCTGGGACGCCATGATCGTCGTGCCCGCATCCATGGGCACCGTGGCACGCATCGCTTCGGGCGTGTCGCGAACACTGATCGAGCGCGCTGCCGACGTCATGCTCAAAGAGCGGCGGCGTCTGGTCATGGCCGTCCGCGAAACGCCGCTGTCGCTTATCCACCTGCGCAATATGACTGCACTTACCGAGGCCGGCGCCATAATATTACCCGCCTCGCCGTCGTTCTATTTCAAGCCTCGGACGCTCGACGAGTTGTGCATGACCGTAACCGAACGCATACTCTCGGCCGCCGGCGTCGACATCAGCGTGCGTGCGTGGGGCGAAACGGAATAAACGAAAACTAATCATAAAATCATAAGTCATGTTTTGTCAATATTGCGGAAAGCAAATCTCCGAGCAGGCGAAATACTGCCCCGAGTGCGGGCATATTACCGACAACGGCATCGCCGCCGAGGCGGCCGCGTCGCCCATGGCGCAGGTAAGTCATCGCAAGCGCAACATTATTATAGCCGCAGCGGCAGCGGTTGCCGTGGCGCTGGCCGTGTTCGGCGTGTGGAAGACGTGGTTCTCCTACCCCACCACGCCCGAGGGCGTGCTGACGGCATTCTTCGAGGCATGGCAGCGCGGCGACGACGACGCTATGTGCCGGTATGCCGCGCGCGGCGACGAGGATGGTCGCGAGGATATCATAGAGCATCTGGCCGAACACACTAAGCTCGAAGCCTTCGAGCTGGGCGAGTTGTCGTGGGACGGCCGCCACCGCCGCATCGACGTCGATCTGGTCATCGACGGCAGCGCCGTTTCGGGCAACGCATGCCTCACGCAGGACGACGGCAAGTGGAAGGTAGATCGGTGGTATTGACCGGCAGGCAGAGATAAATAACGAATTAATTGACGATACCATATTTTTTTCCTATTTTTGCACGTCATTTTCGGAAATACTTAAATAAATTATACAGCTATGACAATTACAGCAGCCGATATCAAGATCGGCATGTGCATCGAGATGGACGGCAAGACCTTTATCGTCGTCGACTTCCAGCACTGCAAACCCGGCAAGGGTCCGGCTTTCGTCCGTTCTAAGTTGAAGAATTTGGAGAACGGCCGCGTTTTGGAGAACACCTTCTCGTCGGTAGGACAGAAGATCGAGCAGGTACGCGTCGAGCGTCGCCCCTACCAGTTCACTTACGAGGACGATCTGGGCGCACACTTCATGCACACCGAGACCTTCGAGGAGATCAACATCGAGAAGAGCCTCATAAACAACTACGACCTTATGGCCGACGGTCAGATCGTCGAGGTAATGTTCCACACCGAGAAGGAGACCGTCCTCTCGGCCGAGCTTCCTCCGATCGTCGATATGGAGGTAACCTATACCGAGCCGGGCATCAAGGGCGATACGGCCTCTACCAACTCGCTCAAACCCGCCACGGTCAACACCGGTGCAACGATCAAGGTTCCCCTGTTCATCAACACCGGCGACAAGATCCGCGTCGACACCCGCACCCGCGAATACTACGAGCGCATAAAGTAAGCCCACGGCAGAACGCCCCGCGGTTCGAGGAGAGCACATGCCATAGTATAGCTATCCGACACCCGCTCCCGGGCAGACTGCGGCTTATTGCGGAACAGAGAGATATCCCCTGCTTCGGCAGGGGATATCTCGTTTTATATCCATATACCTGATCGGACGAATCCCGTACATCCGGCCTCCGAGTTGGAGCCCTGCGCCGCCGATATTCGCCGCCCGATCGCCTCCGGACGCCTTCAAGAGAATACGCACCGACCATATGTCCTATCTCTAACTACCGACCTATATCTGCCGGCCTCAACTGCCGCTTACGCTGTCCAATGCCCTATACCTTTAACCACACCCTCGTATAGACGCGGCGCAGCCTACATGGCTGCGGTTGAACATTGCACCATGAGTTTAGAGCGCATCTGAATACCCTACCGAAGTATACGCCGCAAAAGTGTTTTATAAGCCTGCCGGCCGTTGCAGGAGTATATCCGTAATTCGGCGATCCCGCATAGACAATCCGCCCAAAGGCATTCGCCCCATAATTATCCGCGAATAATAACCGAACGAATTACGGCCGAACGAGCAGCACGAACCTACGTAATATACGTGCAAACATATGCACGGCAGTAGAATGCCGCATGTTGCGAGATGCAGCATAAGAACCGCCACCCGATTTTTCGTCAAATTGTTGTATATGCAACTCTGCGACAGAGCGAGACGATGTGGCATACTGGCGTATTCCACATTGTCGAGCGACAAGCAGAGGAAGCAAATGCGGCGATTTCACGGAAAAGATTTTCGTCAAAAGTTATCAGCTGCAACGCAACGACAGAGCGAGACGATGAGCTGTACCTTTCGTACTGCTCATTGTCGAGCGACGAGCAGAGGAAGCAGATGCGGCAATTTCACGGAAAAGTTTTTTTGTCAAAAGGTGTTAGTTGCAACGCAACGACAGAGCGAGGCGATGAGCTGTACCTGTCGTACTGCTCATTGCCGAGCGACGAGGCGCGGACGCAAATGATGACGTTTCACGGAAAAGATTTTCGTCAAAAGCGGTATTATACCACGCAAACGAAAATCTCCCGGACGGGTAGTACTGGCGTACGTCCCCGTTCGGGAGATCGAGTGCACGGCAGCAGAATGCTGCTTTTCACAAAAAAATTATTCCCAGTACGACGCCTCCACTGTCCCCTTCGGTGCGTCGGGGACGTTGGCGAAGAAGGTCATACCTGTAAGCGTCTCTATCTCTGCGACAGTCATAAGCTGCGGCACGGCCGAAGCGGTGTGCTCGACCCAATAGCCGGCGCATATAAGCTCTGAGGCCGAGCATGCGGCTACCGACTTGCCGGTATTGCCGCTGCGCGTGCGCAACATGACCTTATAGTAGTGCGTCGGCACGGGGCATACCTTGCCGTCGTTGTCGGTAGAGAGTGTGTCGTAGTTATCGAAGTGACAACCCGAAACACAGTAGAGCGTATCGCTGCACATCCATGCTCCGCGCTCCTTGGACTCCAAGGCCATCCACTTGCCGCCGTTGAGAGTCTGGTTCTGCGGCGTCATGTTGGAGCAGTAGTTGGTCTGCTTGCGCGCCAGTGCCGTGACAGTGCGTTGCGCCTTGGCGATCTGGTGTCCGCGGCTATATGACGCGCCGTCGGCCTGATAGCTGCGGCTGTTGACCACTGCCTGCTGCTGCTTGTCGAGCGACGGATCCAAAACGAACGTCTCGCTGCTTGCCGAACCGCTCGTATAGTAGGAGTGCATAGGATATGCTACCCACAAAGCCGCATGGTGCACAGGATCGTAGCACATCGAATAGTTGCGCCGGTACGTTCCGTCAGCCTGCGTGGCGTCATCGGTTATCAGTTTGACGCACTGGGCATAAGACTCTATCATGGTGCCGTCGGCAGTCGCTGCGGGCAACTCCGCCCACGGCTTGCCGAAAGCCGCTGTTCCCGTGGTAGGGCCCGGCGTCGGAGAGGGGTCGGTCCCCCCTCCTCCGTCGCCACCCTCAGTTCAATTGGCGTATGTTACCTCGACTTGCGAAATATACATCGCATTGCCGGACATGACATACAATGACGTATACGTCTCAGAGAGCGTTGTCAAATCGAATACAAATTCGTTGCCGCCATCAGAAGTTAAAGTCATTACCGCACCACTCGTCGTTGACGATGAAGTGGTAAGATATACCTTATTGCCAGATTTATATGTCGTAGAAGTATTGATCTTGACACTCGCAATAGCAGAACCCATATCGGGAATCTTTATATAACCTTTGGTTCCATTGATCTGTATACCGCTGTTGTTTTTGGCAGCTTTCCAGCTCCAATCGCCATAAGTGCCTGCCGAATAAGAGTTGCTTAACTTACTCGCAATATCCTCATACGTGAGCGTTGCCGTCTTGCCGGCATCGGCAGAAGCGACGACAGCGATACGATGTGCGGTACCGTTGAAATCGAGCTCGATCCAACCGCTGCCCTCACCGGCGACGGTAAACGTAACGGCGGCATTCGCTATCGAGGCCGCGGTTACGACAGTGCCGTCGACATCTACGAGAACATTATTCTCCGCAGCGTTGCGAAGCTGATATACGTCTTTCTCGGTATATTCGCCGGCAACGGCGCCTACCTTGATCTCGTCTTTGAGCAGCTTGAACTCAGGGAGATTGTCGACATGTACGGGAATGATCTGCAAATCGTTGATCATCGTATTGTTCTTGTCGTAGAATGCGAAACGCGGCGATGACTGGTTGTATCCCAACACACGACCGGCATTACGCTGAACAGATATATTATACTTTCCAGAAGCATCTGCCGGCTGTATCTTCAACGGCGTGGCCGTCTCTTTCAGAGTGCAGCTTTTGGCAGCCGCGCAATTGATGAACAGACCGTTGAGTTTAGAGCTGACGGTATAGGTTCCGTCGGTCTCGTTCTGGTTGATATACCAAATGTATTTATCCTCGCTGATAGAGAGCTTGCGGTTTTCGCCCTCGCCGACCCATGTCGAAGGCAGAGCCACGCTGCTCAAAGCACTGCTTACAGCATCGCTCGACATCATCGAATCGTCGGTTGCGATGACATAGTAACCGTCCAGAATAGCGGCTACCTCGCCGGTCTTGACAGTTACGCTGTTGTCTACATTGACCGTAAGCTGGTTGCGCTGCGTATTTCTGAATGCCACCTCGCGCGTCATGGTAACCTGCTTGGTAATGACCGTGCCGGCGGTAGTACGTATCGTAAACTCGATTACGTCGCCCGGCGTCAGAACGATAGGAGCCGTTACCACCCATGCAGTGAAGTCGGCATTGACGGCCGGCGTATCGCCCAGCATGACCTGTACCGAGCTGGCGCGTGCACTGTCGAAGAAATCCGAATTGTCGATATTGAGCGGGTTGCCGTCGACATCCACATAGCTGAATGTCGCGGGATCGAAATAGAAGTTACCTGCGAGATACTTGGTAGAGTTTTCGGTATCGACATGCACCGTGACCGAGCGCACCTTCTCGTCGCTGCTTTTGAGCACGTCGTTGCTTATCACATACTTGATCTCGGTTATGGCAACCGGACGGCCGAAACGCACGTCGACGATATTCTTCTCGGTAGCCGAGACCTCGACGTCGTAGAGATTGTCGGCCACGAGGATATCGGCTTCGGGGTCGAACGCGTCCGTGCGTCCCTCCTGACGAGATTTAAGCGTCAGTGCGAATGCCTTGATCTGATTGTCCTCGGTACGCACATGGCCGTCGCCCCAGCGAGCCTCGACTGGATAGAATCCCTGAATGGTGCGGGTGGTGCCGTCGGGGCGCATGCCCGAGAGTTTGAAATTTGCGATGTTATCCGCACCGATCTCGATCGCCGAGATACGGCCGATGCCGTTCGAATAGAATACGGCATTGTCGGAAGCCGACCACTTGATCTTGTTGATCGCCGGATCGAACTCGGTGCGCGTATCGCCGACTATGCCGTCGGTACGCAATGTAAGGGTCGTGCCCTCGTCGGGACGCTGTACTTCGATGTCGCTGTCAGCCGAGCAGCCTATCGTTGCAGCAGCAGCCACTACCGCTGCAAGAGTCTGGAAGAATCTGAATTTCATAGCCGTGTAAATTAAAATTCTCCCATGTCGTTGATGTTGCCGTCTGCCCAGTCTGCGCTACCGGATGCGCCGTATGACGCTTCGAGTCCTCTCTCGAAACGGACTTCAATAAATTCCAGCTCGGGAGCAACGTAAATTTCCCCCCCCCGTAAAATTTCGTTCATAGTAGTATTATTTAGTTAGTTAAAGTCAAAATACTCAGAATCAAACACATCGCACACAGAAGCCCAACATATGCTCCGTAATACGCTTGTTTCGATCTTAAAGTTAAGCATAAAACCCGTTATGTTGTAACAATTTCTTAATCTTTTTTTAACATTATGTAAACACAATGTCTATCGTGCAGTTATCGCAAGGCGGCAACGATAGCCGCATCCGGCTTTCGGCACACCATATTCGCCGGGGCATCGGCATGCCGTTCAGCATAACGACAAAGTGACAAAGCGTAATTGCTGCGGAGAAATTATTATTACCGCATCGGCCGATCGGACAAGCGCAACGATCTGCCGCTTTCGCCGAATACCCCCGCTACGCTATTATCGTCGATCGACAACACTCCTCTATCGCGCATCGTACCCTGCCTAAGTATACCGCACAAAGAGCAATATTGAGATTAGCGCACAAAAATCTCCCGAACGGACAGTACTCGATCTACGCTCCATGCGGGAGAATGAGAGCCCGGCAAAGAATACCGCTTATAACTGAATAGTCTGGACACCATAAGCCGATTTTACGCCCGAGCGGCTCAGCGACGCCTGGCAACGGGACAACGGGACAATAGGGCAACGCAGCAACAGGACAATGCAACAACGCGACGGAGCAGCGCGGCGACGGGACAACGGGACAACGAGACGACGGGGCAAGAGTATATACCATACCCGACATACAGCCCGCAGGCCGACGACACGGCGCGGACGGGACACGGCGCGGACGGAATACGGCGACGGGCGGAACGCGGCGACGGGAAAAACACGACAGCGCAGCAATGGGGCAATGCGGCGGCGGGAAACACGGCAACGCAGCAACGGGGCAACAGAACAACACGGCGACGGGAAAAACACGACGGCGGGACAATGGGGCAACACGGCAACGCGGCAGCGGAAAAAACACGACAGCGGAGCAACGCGACGGCGGGACAACGGGACAATGCGGCGACGGGGCAACAAGACGACGGAGCAGCGCGGCGACACGGCGAAGGGAAAAACACGACAGCGGAACAACACGACGGCGGGACAACGGGACGGCGGGACAACAGGACAACAGGGCAACGCAACGACGGGGAAACATGGCGGCGGGGCAACAAGACGACGAAGCAACACGGCAACGCAGCAACAGGGCAACGAGACGACGGGGCAAGAGTATATACCATACACGACATACAGCCCGTAGGCCGACGACACGGCGCGGGAGGAATACGGCGACAGACGGGACACGGCGCAGGAGAGACACGGCGCAGGAGAGACACGGCGCAGGAGGGACACGGCGACGGACGGGACACAGCGCGGGAGAGACACGGCGCGGGAGAGACACGGCGCGGGCGGGATACGGCGCGGGCGGGATACGGCGCAGGAGAGACACGGCGCGGGCGGGATACGGCGAGCGGCAATCAATCACTCATAAGAAGCAGTATCTTAGCGTGCAAACGATATGGAGCCGAACGGGCGGTACTCGCAGTACGTCCCGTTCGGCTCCATTAATGTGCGGCGATCGAACGCCGCCTATAAGTGAAAGAAATTACGCTTCGAGAGCGAATCTCTTATAAGCCACAACAGTTGCCTCCTTATCGGCCTTCTGTATGAACTCGCGGATAGTCTCCTTCTCGCCTACGACGATCTGGTTGAGCAGGGTGTTCTCCTCGAAGAACTTGCGCAGCTTGCCTTCTGCGATCTTCTCCAAGATAGCCTCGGGCTTGTTGGCGTTCTTCGGATCCTGCTTCATCTGCTCCAAGGCGATAGCCTTCTCGTGTGCGACGGTCTCTGCGGGGCAGTCGTCGACATCGATCGAGATAGGAGCCATAGCGGTAGCCTGCATGGCGACAGTGTGTGCAACCTCCTCAGAGACGGGCTTGTTGAAGCCGATAACCGTACCGAGCTTCTTGTTGAAGTGGACGTATGCGTGGCAGAAAGGAGCCTCGATGCGTGCATAGTATGCCAGCTCGACCTTCTCGCCGGTCTGACCCGACTTCTCGGTCACCAACTCCTCGACGGTGCGTCCCTCGGCGTTCTTCACGGCCAGAAGCGCATCGCGGTCGGCTGCGTCGGCCGAAACGGCGATATCGAGAATGGCGTTTGCCGAAGCACCGAACTCGACGTTCTGCGCAACGAAGTCGGTCTCGCATGCCAGGCAGAGAATATACGCCTTGTCGCCGACGATCTTCGTCACGACAACGCCCTCAGAGGCGCTGCGATCGGCACGCTTGCTCACGACCAGCTTGCCCTTCTCGCGAATAATATCCTGAGCACGATCGTAATCGCCCTCAGCCTCGACCAATGCCTTCTTGCAATCCATCATGCCGGCACCGGTCATCTTGCGGAGCTTCATTACATCAGCTGCTTTGATTTCCATAGTATTGTTCCTTTCTATTTATCGGTTAATAAATCGCACCTGACAGAGGCCGCCCCGAGGGCAGCCCCGTCGGGCAGATCGAATTACTCGGCCGTCTCTGCACTCTCGGTGGCAGCGACAACCTCGGCTACGACAGCCTCCTCGGCGTCGACAGCAGCCTTGACGGCCTTCTTGATGCGGGGCCTGCCCTCCTTGCGGGGAGCAGCCTCGGCTGCGGCCTCGGCCTCCTGAGCCTCCTTCTCCTTTTCGAGCTTACGCTCCTCGCTGCCCTCGGCGATAGCGGCGCAAACCGTTTCGAGGATAACAGCGATCGACTTAGCAGCGTCGTCATTTGCCGGAATAACGTAATCAATGTCGGTTGGATCACAACAAGTATCTACCATGGCAAATACGGGGATGCTCAAACGCTTAGCCTCCTTGACTGCGTTCTGCTCTTTCTGTACGTCGACGACGAACAGAGCCGCGGGCAGACGCGTAAGGTCGGCGATAGAACCGAGGTTCTTTTCGAGCTTGGCACGCTGACGTGCGATTTGGAGCTTCTCGCGCTTCGAGAAGTTGTCGAATGTGCCGTCGTTGGTCATCTTGTCGATGGTGGCCATTTTCTTGACGGCTTTACGTATGGTGGGGAAGTTTGTAAGCATACCGCCTGCCCAACGCTCAGTGACGTAAGGCATACCGACGGCTGCAACCTTTTCGGCTACAATCTCCTTGGCCTGCTTCTTCGTGGCTACGAACAGCACGCGGCGGCCGCTCTTGGCGATCTGCTTCAATGCTGCTGCGGCCTCGTCGAGTTTGAGGACCGTTTTGTGAAGGTCGATGATATGGATACCGTTCTTCTCCATGAAGATGTACGGTGCCATTTTGGGGTTCCACTTGCGCTTCAAGTGACCGAAGTGAACGCCTGCCTCCAACAATGTATTAAAATCTGTACGTGACATTTCTTGTTTCGTATTAAATTTATTTTAATTCTCTTTATTTCAACCCGCAAGTAGTAACTCGGTTAATCTTGCGCGTTTTCCGCGAGCGGGCAACCGACGGGTAATGCCATATAAATATATATAGGTGCAGTCCCGAGGGTTTGTAACCCTGCTCGTGCATAGCCGAAATTTCGAGGTCGGTAGCGATTAACGCTTGCTGAACTGGAACTTGCGACGTGCTCCGGGCTGACCGGGCTTCTTACGCTCAACCTCGCGGGGATCGCGGGTCAGGAAGCCGTTCTTTTTCAGTACGGGACGCAGCTCGGCATCGATCTGGCACAGTGCGCGTGCGATACCCATGCGAGCGGCCTCGGCCTGACCCTTGATGCCGCCGCCGTCGAGATTGATGGCAACGTCATAGCTCTCCAAAGTCTCGGTAACCAGCAGAGGCTGCTTTACCTCGTATTGAAGAATATTCAGGGGGAAATAGACTTCCAGCTCCTTGTGGTTGATTGTAATCTGACCCTTACCCGGCTTCACGAATACGCGAGCCACAGCAGCCTTACGGCGACCTACGGTGTTTACAACTTCCATAATTCTTACTTAATCTCGTTTAACTTAATCTCTTTGGGCGCCTGTGCCGCATGGGGATGCTCGGCACCTGCATAGACCTTCAAATTCTTGAAGATAGCATCGCCGAGGCGGTTCTTGGGCAGCATGCCGCGAACAGCGTTCTCAACGACGAATGTCGGCTTCTTCGAAAGGAAGTCCGCCGGAGTAGCGAAGCGCTGACCTCCCGGGAAACCGGTGTAGCGCGTGTAGACCTTGTCGGTCAACTTGTCGCCCGTGAGCTTCACCTTGTCCGCATTGATTACGATGACGAAATCACCGCAATTAGCGTGAGGAGTGTAGCTGGGCTTGTTCTTGCCTCGGAGGATCTTAGCCACCTGCGACGCAAGACGTCCCAACACCTCGTTCGTCGCGTCGATAACGAACCACTCTTTCTGAGCAGCTTCCGCATTGACCGAGATGGTTTTGTAACTTAATGAATCCACTTTTCTCTTACGTTTAGTTAATACTTTGTTTATTGTAATCCAATACCCGCACAAAGCGAGTGTGCAAAGGTACGAAAAATATTTCAGATATGAATGTTTCCGTTAAAAAAAGTCGCATTTTGAGAATATTATATCCGCCGGCGACCGACCGGGACATACGCCGGGGCGTAGATTGCGGACATATGCGTGAGCCGCCCACCGTCGGCCGACCGCCGGCCGCCGCGCCATACCCTCTCTCCCGTTCGAAGCGTAGGACAGCACCCGGTGCCGAGCGAAGATGATACGTCGCGGCACAAGAGAGACGAAACCGGAGCTGAAGCCCTAACGCCGGAGACTATACGCCGAGTGCGGCATCGAATTGCGTATCGGACACGAGTCGGCAGTCGGCGAAGCACGGCGGACGATCCGCAGCCACACGAAAATAGGCGGGTTGCGCAAAAAGCGCAACC
>OFFG01000711.1_pt1 | contig 25629 bp, 25 predicted proteins | sample 1521331 | NCBI WGS metagenome assembly OFFG01 (sample SAMEA3504129, study PRJEB24116) | mouse gut metagenome | biome: mouse gut; feature: mouse-associated habitat; material: faeces | place: Denmark | collected 2011 | reverse complement strand
TGGCTTGGGCTGATGATATTCGTACATTAAAGGTCAGAACGAATGCGGATACCCCAAAAGATGCGATCAATGCTCGTAAATATGGTGCTGAGGGAATTGGACTTTGTCGAACGGAGCATATGTTTTTTGAAGAAGAGCGAATTTTTAATTTCCGCCGAATGATTACCGCAGAAACAGTAGAAGCACGTGAAGAAGCCTTAGAAAAAATTCTTCCTTATCAACGTGACGATTTCGAAGGCTTATTTAGAGCAATGGATGGATATAGTGTTACCATTCGTTACTTAGACCCACCACTTCACGAATTCTTGCCTCATACAGATGAAGAGATAAAACCACTTGCTGAAAGTCTTGGGATGACTTTTGAAGCATTAAAGGTGCGGGTTGAATCATTAAAAGAATTTAATCCGATGATGGGACATCGTGGTTGCAGGCTTGCTGTAACATATCCAGAAATTGCAAGAATGCAGACAGCGGCGGTAATCCGTGCGGCAATCAAAGTGGAAAAAGCCCATCCCGACTGGAACCTTGTTCCCGAAATTATGATTCCGCTTGTTGGGGACGACAAAGAGCTGAAATTTGTGAAGAAGATTGTTACCGAGACAGCCGATAAGGAAATTGCCGAGGCAGGAATCAAGCTTACCTATAAAGTTGGAACCATGATTGAAATCCCCAGAGCGGCCCTTACCGCCGACGAGATTGCAAAGGACGCCGAGTTCTTCTGCTTCGGAACCAACGATTTGACCCAGATGACCTACGGCTTCTCCCGCGACGACTCCGAGAAGTTCATGAATTCCTACTATGACGCAAAGATTCTCGAGAACGACCCCTTCGCAAAACTGGACCGTACAGGCGTGGGAACATTGATGGAGATTGCCATCACCAAGGGAAAGAAAGAAAATCCGAACCTCCACTGTGGTATCTGCGGCGAACACGGCGGCGACCCTTCGTCCGTAGAGTTCTGCCACAACCTGGGACTGGATTACGTGTCCTGCAGCCCGTTCAGAGTGCCTATAGCCCGACTTTCCGCGGCGCAAGCGGCGATTTCCGCGAAGAAATGAGACATGCGCAGACAGGAGGGTAAATGCGGAGGGGAGCTTGCTCACCAGAGCATTTATCCGACTGGCTGCATAGGGCGAAGCCCGCGACCGACATGAAGCGAAGCGGAATGGAGGTCGGCATGTCGGAGCAGATGTCGTAGGGCAGTGGAATTTAATCTATAAAAAGGCAAAATCACATATTCAACGACATAGAAAAACAAGACCTTGCATCAGAGGATGCGGGTCTTATTTTTGTCCTTTGGACTATCCTTTCCCCCGCATAAACACTGGATTTTTAGGAACATACTACAAAAGAATCACCATGGAGTAGGGGCATACTTTCACTAGGTAAAGTAGATAAAAGAAAGTGCCTTTTAGGTGCCTTATACAGAATAAATTTCAATGCCCTACGACATGGTGATATTTGTTTATGATGTTTTTGGGATAATGATAATAAGTCTGGAAGCCTTGTAAATGCTGGATTTCCGGTTTTTCATTTCCCCCAAAATGATAGGCAAAATCCCCAAAAACATTCTGATTTCATTTTTGGGAGCGTTTTTGGGAAAATGCAGGATGTTCCGAGAGGGGAGGTTTTGCAAAGGATGAGGAAAAAGAATTTCAAAGGGAGATGCGAAAAGAGGATGATTGGCAAGTGTTCTGATGTATGCAGGACATATGATGCCATTCAGTACGCTTATGCTGATTTGTTACAGGAGAGAGTTTTTGTGATTGATTGTATCAACAGGAAGATGCCTGTATGGGTGGAACCAGAGTTATTGGAATCTTATGTTGAGTGTACTGATGGAGAATTATTTGAGGTGAGCAGCGTTGATGTCATAAGAGATACTGATGTTCTGGACGCAGACCAGAGGAGGGTTATGCATGAGCGGTATACAATGATTGCACCTATTGTTTCTTTCGTATCAGATGATAAGATGCGCTCTAAACTGATTTGTTCCATAGCAGAAGAAAGAAAAGTATCAAAACAGACTGTCAGGAATTATCTTTGTCTTTATTTATCATATCTGGATATAGCTGTTCTTGCTCCGAAAAAGCGTGAGTATAGTCAGGAACTGACATGGGATGAAAAAAATATAAGATGGGCGTTAAATAAGTTTTTCTATACCACGAAGAAGCAATCCCTTATGACTGCTTATACTATGATGCTCAAAGAGAAGTATTGTAATGCCATGGGGGTGTTAGTAAATGAATATCTCAATATTAAAATCGAGACGGCGGAGCGTCAGCAGTTTCATGAGCATATGCTTTTAATGGTACGTGAAGAAATGCAGTCACAAGGAATGAAGCTGGTGGGAGCGCTGCTTGCCGGTATTGGTACTGTAAATGTAGAGAAGATCCCAGAGAAGTCTATGATGGAAGAAGCAGGACTACCAGAAGAATGTGGAAGTCTACCTGATGAGCTCAGCGGAGTTCTGGATTTTATCAGGTAAGGTGTTCCGGAGAATGGAAATGGGAACAGCAAAGGAATGTGATATTAAAATGCAGCAGGCGCTCCATAGTGGTGTCTGTTGCATTTCTGCTTTAAGATGAAGCGGATTTGTTGCAGATAGGGTGGATAAAGAAGAAATCAGAGGATAAATGCTGCATATTTGCAAGCAGATGCAACGGATGTGCAACATTTAATTGACGGAAAGGGACAAAGTTTAAGGTATGAAAAACATATTCTGCAACATAAAACGGATACATTTTATGATAACGGAAATGTATTCTTCCTGTAGGACATAAAACACACCATTATATGATTGGAATTATGCAATTGAATGCTGATATACTTTGTCTGGAATGGAGGTGGCAAGGTGATGAAGATAGATTTTAACAATATAAATGATGAGATTGTTTACGAGGCTTTCCATGTGGAAGGAAATGAAGCAGAAGCTTTAAATGACAGCTATCTTGAGCTTTTTGAACTGATAGGGCGTGACGCTATGCTCAAGTTGTTTACACATTTCCATGGAGATAAAATTGACTGCCCTATGCGGCTTTATCGTCCGGAATTCATTGCCGATTTGGCAAAAGGTGAAACTGACAGACGCGAGCGGGCAAAAATTGCAAGGGCAGGAGGATATTCCGCCAGAGTAATAGAGGGGATATTAAGTAAACGCCGAAAAGAAAATGAAACCGAGTAACAGGATAAAAAAATGAAAATGTCTACTGGCAGTAGAACAAAAGCGGGACAGTTTTATTTATAATAAAATAAGTTGTTTTGTCGATTTATGGCAATAAAGATTTTTAGAGTGACAGGATGTGTCTTTCTCAAATGATATAATTATTTATATCACAGGAGGAGCTATGTTCGAAGATGTAAAAGGTGACAAAGTAGTACGGATACTGCAAATCTATACAAAACTGGCAGATGGGGATGTGGTAAGGAAATCAGAGGAAGCCCGGTATTACGGTGTCAATGAGCGCAGTATACAGCGGGATATAGACGATATCAGAAACTTTCTTGATGCCGATTCCGAGCGGACGGGAAATGTAAATTCCATCGTATATGACAGACAGTCCAGGGGATACCGCCTTGAGACGCTTTATAAGCTGAAATTAAGGAACAGCGAAGTCCTGGCGCTCTGCAAGATTCTGCTGGACAGCAGGGCTTTTACAAAACGTGAGATAGTGGAAATACTGGACAAGCTGATTAACTGCTGTGTTCCCCAAAGCAACCAGAAACTGGTGAAAGACCTTATCAGGAATGAGGAATTTCATTATGTAGAGCCCCGGCACAAATCAAAATTCATCGATAAAATGTGGGATATCGGGCAGGCGGTGCATGAAGCCAGATATTTGGAACTCGACTACTGCCGAATGAAAGGAAGGGAAACAGTCCATCGGAAGGTGAAGCCTGTGGCTATTATGTTCTCGGAATACTATTTCTATCTCACGGCATTTATTGACGATGAGGAGGTAAAAAAGGAATTTGAAGTGCCGGATGATGCCTTCCCGACAATATACCGGATTGACCGCATCCAGAGCTTTAAGGTGCTGGACGAACGCTTTCATATCCCCTATAACAGCAGGTTTGAGGAAGGAGAGTTCAGGAAACGGGTACAGTTTATGTATGGGGGCAGGCTGCAGAAGGTGAAGTTTAAATACAGTGGGATGGATATCGATGCTGTGCTGGACAGACTGCCGACTGCGAAGATTCTGGACGAGGAGGATGGAGTTTATACTGTCAGTGCGGAGGTGTTTGGGAAGGGAATTGAGATGTGGATTAGGAGTCAGGGAGAGAATGTAGTCGTAGAAAATTGAACGGGTATGGAGTGTGGCACAGGATATGGAGAGGTGGAGTGAGAATATAATATATTACCCACAGTTAGCTCATCCCTTGCATAATGAAAGAGGCATAACAAGGGAAAAATATATGGCGCTTCTAAAAAAATATGCAGTCAGATATGAGAGGGAAGATTTGATTGATATTAAGTTACAGGTAGTATATAAAGCGTTGTATGGAAAGCAGGAAGGAGGGAAGCACTGGGACAGCTATTCACAGCAGATAGATAAGGAAGTTTTGAGAACAAGGTTTTCTCCGTTTAAAATTTTTTCATATAGGTACATATTTCTGTTCGATTGTCTGTTGCTGTTTGCGGTTACAGACGAAGAAAAAGGAAAACAAATATGCGATGATATTAAAGCGTGTGTACATAGCAGATATCATAAAAAAATAGACGATATGGTACTGAAAATGTATGAAGGGGACAAGCGATTTGCAATTAAAACGTTGATTTCTGATGAAATGGTCTGTGCCTGGAGCGATGCAAGACAGTTTAATGAATCCAGGGAGCAGGAGGTTGTTTTTACAGCCACTATGAGTGCCGGTAAATCCACATTAATCAATGCAATTATGGGGCATAATCTCTCTGAAACAAAGAAGGCAGCATGCACATCAACTGTTATCAAATTTCATTCGATACCTGTAAAAAATAATTTGTATACAATAATTGACGAGAAACATCATTATTTTTTTGAAGACCCGGATTATGTACGGGACTATATGAAAGACAGAAAAACACCGTTTGAAGTGTGCGCCTATTTTGATTCTTTGTTCTGTAATAGAAAAATCACTTTGACGGATACGCCGGGAATAGATTCCGCGCTGAATACATTGCATAAGAATGTGACGAGAAGCGAGCTTACAGGACATAAAGAAAAGATTTTATATGTAATTCCTGTTGAGACTTATGGTTCAAAAGCTGATTATAACTATTTGACATATATAAAAAAAGAAGTCTCATATGACAAAATAGTATTTTCGGTTAATATGATGGACAGCTGTGATATGGAAGATGACTCTATAGGGAACATATTGCAGGAAATACAGAAACATTTGGAGGATATAGGTTTTCCCAATCCGGTTGTCTGTCCGGTTTCCGCTAAAGCGGGATTACAGTTAAAACGTCTGTTAAATGGAGCTGAATTATCTGATAACGAGCGGAGAAGCGCAGAGGTTTTTCGGAATTTGTTTTTAAAAGAAGAATTTGCATTGGCGGAATACTATCCACATATTGACGAAAGTGAAGTAAAAGATTTAAGAAGCAGATTCTCCGGAGTCTGTGATGATGAGCTATGGAAGGCTTATGTAAACACAGGATTGCCGGGGCTGGAGAAGATACTATATGACTTATAGTAGAAAGGACGGATGATATTTATGAAACAGGTTGAGATAGCATACAATCCTTACAGGGTTCAGACAAAGATGAGTGTAAATGGAGGAGAACCCAAGTCGGGCAGTAAAATTATCCAGTATTTGGACAAGCGTTTTCAGCTTTGGGTAGAGCAAATCCCCTCTCTTTTAGAGGAAGAGTATAACGATGATGAATTTGAACTTACTTTTTGCGGAACAGAGTTGGATTATCAGGATTTGATGGCGGCAATCGGGCAGGCAGAAAAGAAAGGGATTCAGTTCCGTGTAAAGAATTTGCCCGCAAAAGAATTTGGAGATAAAGAAAACAGTATCAGAAAGCTCTATTCGCAAATGAAGGAATTGCCATTTAAGGAACTGCAATCACCGGCACTTGCCAATGCCTTTGAACTTGCTTTCAATGAGCTGCTTGAAGTGAATGTTGTTGCAACAATGAGCGCGGGCAAATCAACGTTGATAAACGCTTTGCTTGGAAATCAGTTAATGCCTTCAAAGATGGGAGCGTGTACTGCAACAATTACAAGAATTCAGGATGATGATGACTCAACGTACAAGGCGGTTGTTTATGGTAAAGATAAGTCAGAACTGGAGTATTATTCTGACCTTGATTATGAGGCAATGAAGGAATTAAACGCTAATGAGAATGTAAATGAAATTTGGATAAACGGTGATATTCCTTTTGTCACTGCGGATGAGGCTTCCCTTGTATTAATAGATACGCCCGGACCAGATAATGCAAGAGACCCGCGGCATGGAAAGATTGCACTAAAAGCGTTGGAACAATCTTCCAAGATGCTTGTGATGTTCGTTATGAATGGGGGAACACTACATAACGAGGAACAGGATAAATTCTTAAAGCGTATAGCAGAAAGTATGAAGGTTGGGGGTAAACAGTCAAAAGAACGTTTCCTCTTTATAATTAACAAAATGGATGAATATGACGAGGAGCTGGATGATATAAGGGGGGAGACACTTCCCGACACCATTAAATATCTTGAAGATATGGGGATTGAAGAACCGAACATTTTTCCTGTGGCAGCGAAACCGGCTTTGTTTATCAGAAGATATCAGAATACATCCGATGAGAATGAAAAAAAGAGATTGTTAAAGTGGCTAACACCGATTGCTGAGAAGCTTATTGAGCAGGAGCAGCTACATTTGGAGCAGTATCCGCATCTGGGACACAGTTGTCAGGCGAAAATAGATGAGGAACTCAAGCTGGCCATAGAGGAAAACGATATTTATGGACAGGCACTGGTACACAGTGGAATTCGGGGAATAGAGGAAACTATCCGAATGTATGTTACCAAATATTGCAGACCAGCTAAAATCAGGAATCTTGTCGATTGCTTTCAGAAAGAATTAGAGAGCGCAGAGGCCTTTATGAAGACGAAGGAAGAGGTAGTGTCACATGAGGGGGATTTAAAAAAAATTGAAGAAGAGATAGAAAAACTCAGTAAAAAAATTTCAAGCAGAGAGGTAAATGAGGAATTCAAGAAACGGCTAAGGGAGTTTGATATCAGGTTACAGCTTGAGCGGAGTCTTATGGATTTGATAGCAGAGGTTGAAGAGGCGTTTACATCATTTTTCCGTAACTGTCCGGAGGAAATGCAGGAAAGCGAGGCGCTGAGCTATATAGAGCGATTCAAAAATCTGGCTAATCATAAACAGAGTGAATTTCAGGTATCGGTTGAACGATTGCTTGATTGTGATGTTAAAGAAAAAAGTAATCAGCTATTGAATGAGTATATAAAGAAATTGAATACAATCAGCGAGGAGTTTAGCGGTAATGGATTAAAGATTAGTCTGGAATCGTACGTCAGAGGTGAACTTGCACAATTTAATACAGATTCTGTTTTGGATACGGCAATTGAGTCTCGTATTGAGGAACGTGAAGAAAAACGGCTTGAGAAGGTTACCCATGTGAGGCGGGGATGGGATAGATTCTTTCATCCGGAATGTTGGTTTGACCCTCATTATACAACGGATGAGATTGTTGAGTATGTAATCAAAGAGGAAATAAAGTATATAAGCCGTGAAAAACTTTCGAATGCAATGGTGGCTTTTGTTAGAGAAAACATGCATAAAGAAAGGCGCAGGGTCATGGAATATGCGGAAAAAGGGACGCAAATAATAAAGGAGTATTTTGAGGAACAGTTTGATAAGGTGGACGGGATATTAGCGGAAAAGATGAAAGAGTTGATGAAGATAACCGGTTCCAAAGATAAAGCGCAGGAAGCACTGAGAGAGGCTAGTGAGCTGATGCGCCAGCTTGAAGAAATAGGAGATGAGCTTAACAGAATTTTAGAGATATAGGAGACAATGGAATGATATCAGATGAATTTAGACAAAATGTTGAATCCGGCAATGTTGAAACTGTCAGAAGCGCCCTGCTTGATTATCTGATTATTGACACGTCATTTCGGAAGTTTAATGAGGCACTGGCATATGCAAAGGAGTCTGTGAATGTCATAGAAGTCGAAGATGGCCGGCAGGAATACGAGGAAGACCCCAATCACTGGGATGAAGCATATTTAAACAGGCAAAAGGTTGCCTTAATGATAAACTTTTCTGAAAAAAGAATCAGGCATCTTCAAAATGTAATCAGAAAGGTTTTCGGTGAAGAATCCAGGACTGTTGGGAAGCCATTGGCTGACAGGAGAGAAGGTCAGAAATCTCAGGAAGGAAGAACCAGCAGAACCGTATTGTCAGAGACAGCCATACGGAAACCGGGTATGGGAAGCAAAGGCGGCTCAAATCCGCAAACAGACACTAAAGCCCAAAGCGATGAATTTCAAAATCTACATATGCCCGAAAAGAGCCGTCGTACAGGCAGAGAAGTCATAGGAGAAAAGAGATTAAATACTGAAAGAACAGAAGAAGAGGTTCATCTGGCAGACAGAGCGGCACGGATGATTAAAAGGGGTATTGCCATGGCAGCTATTGGCGGCGCGGCTGCTGGAATTGGTGCATGGGCGGCAAAACCGATTGTAGTATATACGGGACTGGCGATTGCTGGAGTAGGCGGGGTAATGGCAGGTTCCGGAGGAGTGATAATAATCATAGAAATCATAAAAATCATAAAGAATTGAGGAGGTGCCTTATGGATGAAATGCAAAGAAATGATAGAAATCTTCCGAGCAAACCGGACCAAGGAGAAAGGTCAGCCCCTGAAATTCCAGGTGAATCGGAATTAAAACAGGGATTCTTAGATGCATTTAGGCTAGTAGATGATGTCGTATTAAAAAATTATATTCCGCATCTACCGGAACTGCCTGTCGTACCGTTAGATGAAAAGGCTGTTTCAAAAAACACTGAGAAAATACGACTGTTTAGAATAACAGAAATGGTATATGAACGGAATGAATCGGCGACATATAAGTTTGCCAGTGTTTTTAATGCCGTAGCCGCGACAAATAGTACGATAGTTACGGTGATTGACAGTGATGGAGCAGAAACGGATTTTTATCTTGGAATTCGTTCCCTTTCTGATGAAAACAGTACACAGACCTCCTATAATACGCTTGTCAACGCCATGAACGGGCAATTTCCCGGAATTGGGACAGAGAATTTGAAGGAAGGAAAAATAAAGAGTTTACTCTCATCAATAGATACGAGTTCCTTGTCTGCTGTTTCATGTGTTGCTAATAATAAGAACAAGGATTTTACGGACAATGATGATTATTTGCAGGGACTGGAAAAGCTGGCTCTTGCGATGCAGGGAAATAAGTATACGGCTGTCATTATTGCCAATCCTACCTCGCAGGAGCAACTGAGCATGGCGCGTCAGGGATATGAAAATATTTACACGCAGTTGTCCCCTTATGCCAATACGGTAGTCAGCTATGGAACCAATAAATCCGAGAGCCAGAATAAGACAGAAACACAGGGCGAAAATGCGAGTAGTACCCAAACAACAACGGAAAATCAGGGAACTGCAGAGAGTGAGAGCCATAATACAGGACAAACACAATCTGTATCGGGGAAGTCGTTGGAAAGTGTGGTAGGAAGTACTGTTGGCGCAACTCTTTCAATTGCAGGCGCAGTTATAGGAAGTATTATTCCTGGTCCAGGTACAGTAGCAGGTGCAGCAGCAGGCAAAGCAGTGGGTGCAGCAATAGGAGGCACTGTAGGCGGACTTATCGGCACTGCAATTTCCATGGCTACCGACAAGACCGTATCGACAACAACCGGCGGTGGAAGTATCAGCAAGTCCAGAACTTATTCATATGGGAAAAGCAGTTCGAAGACGACCGGAACCTCACACAGTCTTGCTTTTTCATTAGGAGTGACAACAGGAGAGTCCCAGAATTTGCAATTAACGATTCAGAACAAGCCGCTGATTGATATGCTTGCCAGAATCGATAAGCAATTGGAAAGGCTGGATGAATTTGAAAGCGTAGGCATGTGGGAATGCGCAGCATATTTTATGAGCGCTGACTCATCCGTTTCCGAGGTAGCGGCGGCAACATATAAAGCTTTAATGAGCGGTGAAAATTCGGGATTAGAGGCCTCGGCAATCAATACCTGGAGAAAGCCGCAGCAATCCGAAGGAAACGAAAAGTCTCAAAATGAGCTTATCTCGGAATATGTGAAAAATTTTATTCATCCGGTATTTGAATATAAGGCTTACGAAGAGGTTGAACCTATTCCTGTCATGCCCACCAATCTTGTGAGCGGAAATGAATTAGCCATACAAATGGGATTGCCGAGGCATTCTGTCTGTGGATTTCCGGTTGTGGAGCATGCTGATTTTGGTAAGGAAGTTGTCAAATATAATAAAAATGAAAGCTCTGAATCCATACAGCTCGGAAATATATTTAATATGGGAAAGAGTGTTGACAAAAGCAAAGTGTGCCTGGATGTTGAAAGCCTTACAATGCATACATTTATTGCCGGAGCGACTGGCAGCGGCAAGTCAAATGCAATATATCATATTCTGGATAAATTGACTTCTACACGTAAGGACAGTCTCAGCTTTATGGTTATTGAGCCGGCCAAGGGAGAGTACAAAAGAACATGGGGGCATAAAAGAGGAGTCAGAGTGTTTGGGACCAACCCGGAGTATACGGAACTGCTGCGTATAAATCCTTTTAAATTTCCAAGGCACGTCCATGTACTTGAACATATTGACAGGCTTATTGAGATATTCAATGTCTGCTGGCCTATGTATGCGGCAATGCCTGCCGTTTTGAAGGATGCGGTTCTGGAAACATATGAATCATGCGGATGGGATATTTCTACATCGAAGAACTGGATTTCGGATAATCAGTTTCCAACATTTCAGGATTTGCTGGAACAATTGGTAAAAGTGATAGATGCCTCCGATTACTCAAACGAGGTCAAGTCAAATTATAAGGGGTCGCTTCTGACAAGGGTGAAATCTCTTACAAATGGTTTGAACGGGATGATTTTTGCGGCCAATGAGATTGATAATAAAACCTTGTTCGATACAAATGTTATAGTGGATATAAGCAGGGTGGGCTCACAGGAAACCAAGTCGCTTCTGATGGGTATTCTTGTTATGAGATTATCTGAGTATAGAATGGATACCTGTACGAAATTTAACAGTAAGCTTAAACATATAACCGTGCTGGAGGAAGCCCATAACATTTTGAGAAGTACCGCAGACAATTCATCATCTGATGAAGGGGGGAATGTTGCTGGTAAATCTGTAGAAATGATATCTAATGCCATAGCAGAGATGAGGACATATGGAGAAGGTTTTATTATAGCAGACCAGTCTCCCGGAGCGGTTGATATTTCAGCAATTCGAAACACAAACACGAAGATTGTTATGCGTTTGCCGGAGGAATCAGACAGAAGACTTTTGGGAAAAGCAGCTGCGCTTAAGGACACACAGTTGGATGAGATTGCCAGGCTGCCAAGGGGTGTGGCTGTAGTATATCAGAATGATTGGATTGAGTCGGTGCTATGTCAGATTAAAAAGTTTAATGGTGAGGAAAAAGATTATGAATACTCATCTAAAGCGAAAAGAAATCAATCAAAGGCAGTCAATTCGGTACTTGTAAATTTTGTGCTTAAGAATCGCCTTGATTCTCCGGATTTGATAGTTCCTATGGATATAGAACAGGCGATAGAGAAATGTGAGTGTTCTGTACATACAAAAAATCAGCTGCATTCATTACTCCAAAATTACAGATATTCGCATAAGCTGCAGATATGGAGTGAAGAAAGTTTTTCTGAGCAGGCGTGTTTAGTGAGGGATATTTTGCGGCTGGAAAAAACTGTAAATAGTCTGAAAAGGGCATCCTGTTCGGATATGCAAAAATTCAGGTGTGCTTTGAATACTTTGGTTTCACAGAAGTTAGACGCCCCGTCAGATGATTTAGTATTAAGCCTGAGCCATTGTCTGATGAAAGCATATAGCGATTCGGAGCCAGATGGAAGTGAATTTTATAAACAATGGCGTGAGGAAGTAGAAGGAAGGAGGCATTTATTATGAGTAATCCGTTTGCACCGGAGGCAAAAGAAATACCAGTGCCGAATAAAATATTAAAAATCAATATTAGGGGAATGGATACGAAAATCCGCATTGAATGTTGTGGGCTTGTTCCCAAAAACGGAGGAGAGTGGACAGGAGAGCGGGGAAATTCCGAATGGAAGCCGGATAGGGATGTTGAGCCGGGAGATAGAAATGGCACCAATCCGGAGAATAAAACATGGGATGATATCATGAAAAAGTATGATTTTGAATCCATTCCATTTAAGGATGAGAACCCTGATTTTTCGGAAGTCTCTAAGGGAGAAGTAAAGATTGATGATTTTACGGAGGATAGAGATTCCAATTTTTCACAGGCGGACGAGAAATTAGCAGAACAAAAAGGATGTACTCCGGAGGAAGTTGCCAAATGGCGGGAAGAAAATAAATATACATGGCACGAATGTGAAGACTGTAAGACCATGCAAAAAGTACCGACGGAAGTTCATGGAAATATACCGCATTCCGGAGGAATATCTGAATACAAGGCACAGAAGCAGTCAGCATAGCAGAAAGGAATTAATATCATGGATGAAGCAAGGTGCAATGACTCTGTTTTTGGAGAAATGAGCTATAAGCACAGGTGGTATAAGAAACAGCAAATTGGTGTATTTGGAAAGATATGGGATATTAATATAGTTGCAAAAGCCTATTTGGGCAAAGCAATCACTAAAGAACAGCAGGAAAGCTATTCACAATTCATTAAAAATGAAAAAAAGTATGTGGAAACTGTTGGTGAAGAATTAAAAAGATACATTAATGGTCACTTACAGGAATTGGCAGTTAATTGGGCAGGGGCCAGAATGGTTGATTCTATTGAGGACTTGTCACAAATGGTTACTCCTAAAACATTGCTTTTTAAACAGGATGGAAGTATGATAATGCTTCTTGATTGTGTCTGGGACATAGAAAACGGTATTGGGATAAAATTGATACCGGAGACAGCTATCGGGAGTCAGGATTTATTTTTATAAGCTTTTGTGATACTTAGATTACAATAAACGACAAATCCTATCCTCAGTATCTGAGAAATAGGATTTGTTGTTTTGAATTAATCGATAAGCTTATAGCGAAGAAACGAGGAAAAGAGATTACGGAAGGACAGATTGGCAAAGGGAACAAAATTTTCATAGAACAGGATAATGTTAAAAGTCCTGTAAACATGGATTCTATGTTGGATGAAATCTAATAAAAGGGAGAGTAAATAAATGGCAATAGTAGGAGCAATTTTAGGTGATATAGCAGGTTCAAGGTGGGAACGTAAAAGAGAGAATACTTTAGATTGGAAACATATAGAACTATTTACAGATAAATGTTTCTATACAGATGATACAGTATTAACATTGGCTACAAAATATAAATTTCAAAATCATATTTCGTTTGTTGATTCTTACCACAAATTTGGAAATGATTACCCCAAGTGTGGCTATGGCGGCAGGTTTTATAGATGGTTAAGCTCTTATGATAAAAAAGCATATAACAGTTATGGAAATGGAGCTGCAATGAGGTGTTCATATATTGGTGAATATTTTAATACAGAAAGTGAAGTGATAGAATGGGCAACAAAATCGGCAGAATGTACACATAATCACCCTGAAGGTATAAAAGGTGCAGTTGTAACATCTATGTGTATTTATATGGCAAAAAAAGGTGCATCAAAAGCTGAAATACTTGATTATGCAAGGAAACAATATCCGATGACTTCTTATGAATACAGTGTGGAATATGAACTGAATAAATACAGAGATACATATAAGTGGGATGTTTCTTGTCAGGGAAGTGTACCGGTAGCAATCCGATGTTTTCTTGATAGTGAAGATTATGAGAGTTTTATTAGAAATGTGTTAAGCCTTAATTGTGACACAGATACTTTGTGCGCTATTGGTGGTGGTATTGCAGAAGAATTTTATCAAGGGACTGGATTTAATGAAGAATGGATATTAAAGAATTATTTAGATGATGATTTGTATAAGATTGCAAGGTCTTGAAATTTTAATGGAAAGTGTTGAAAAAGATATGGTTGTTAGGAAAATATCGAATTATGATTTAGGTTAGAGCGTGTTTGAAAATTAAAAAGTGCACAAAACATTTGTTTCTATCTCTAATACATGATAAAATTATCATAAAGGGAATGATATTATGTTAAGATGATACGAACTGACGGCTCAGTAAGGCATGTATGATTTTGCGTAGGGGAGTGTAATCTGTATCTACCAGAAAGCTCTGAATTAAGACAGCTCATAATCAATGGCGCGAAATAAATCAGGAAAGACAAAAGAATTAACAACAGAACTATGAAAGACTACGAAATAATCAGTGAACTAAAGCAAAGTGAAAAGAGCACAGTCCACCTGGTGCGTGAAAAAGGCACGGAGCAGGTTTATATACGGAAAGTGCTGAAAGAACGGCATGAAGTTTATGGAATATTGAAAGATTGCCATCATCCTTATCTGCCGGAAATATATGAGGTGGCTGTGTCAGATACTGATACAACAGTCATAGAGGAATACATAGATGGAAAATCACCCGGCTTAAGAGAAGTGTCCGGAAAGCAGTTTCTGCGCATTGCCAGAGAATTGTGCTGTATTTTGGAATTTATCCATCAAAAAGGGATTATTCACAGAGACCTTAAGCCCTCCAACATCCTTCTTGCCAAAGACGGGCATATCCGTTTAATTGATTTTGATGCGGCACGGCTCTATAAGAACGAGCAGGAGCAGGATACAAAGCTGTTAGGGACAAGGGGATATGCGCCTCCGGAGCAATACGGCTTTGCGCAAACCGATGAGAGGGCGGATATCTACTCTTTAGGAATGACGCTGGAACAGCTTCTCGATAAGAAATCGGGAAATTCCGGTTACAGAAGGATTATCCGAAAATGTACCAGGCTGGACCCGGATAAAAGGTATCAGTCCATCCGGCAGGTAAGATGGGCTTTTTCACGGACAAGACGGGTTGTTTTGTGTTGCGCCATGGCATCTTTATTGATAGTCTGCGCAGGGGGAGCCTTCCTGTACCGGTCTGCATTATCCGACGGTTCTTCGGCTGAAAGTGCGGGGCTGCAGGTTCTTCCGGCACCGGAAAACCCAAGATGGGATGGCGAGACAGGTATCGGACAGTGGACCAACGTACCGGAATCAGGTATACCTGACAGCGCAGGGGTAGTATATAAGTATAAATTGTGCAGGAGAGATACGCCTGACCCGCCGGGGATAGATGAGGATGTGTGGGAGAGGGAAGGAGGTGTGGCTGGGAATAACGCCAGGGATATAGATGGTATTCCTACTTTTGAATGGAGTTTTTCACAGGAACTCTGGGAAAACGGGTACTACTATTTTGCAATAGCAGCCGAGGGGGATGGAGTTACGTATGCTGACAGCCCTTATGTGATATCAGATGCCTTCGAGTACACCGGGGAAGACGCGCCGATGCTGCCTGTCCCCACAGGGCTCGCATGGAAAATGGTTCAGGACAGGGCGCAGTGGGTGTTTTATGCCACATGGGACAATCTGGATGACTATGCGGACAGGGACGAATTTAATGTGATTGTTCATGATAAAAACAATAAATATGTCACAAACAATATCTGGTCAAAAGAATATATAATGAGTGTGGGAAATGGAGGAGTACGAATCAGGCCGGAGTTCCTGACTCAGAAAGGCGGCGCGTACCGTTTTGCTGTTGAGGTGCAGTCTTCCCGCCCTAATCAATATAAATCGATTATTATAGACAGTTCCAGCCCTGACCCTGTGCCGGAGGAGAATTTCAGTCCATGGTATTATTATTCCCAGGAATAGGTGTCATTCCTTGAAGGTGTTCAAAATGGCGAGGCCGTGCCCGTCCAATAATTCATTAATATAAAAAATAGATTTGTTTCGCTGGAGGGCAAACAGAATCAATGCATCACGCTTATCTCTTGCGTAGAGTTCTCTGTTGCCCGACAGCTTCAACATTTTCTGCGTTTCATCATCGGAAAGACCAAGGCCGTATGCTATTGCCAGCAGCTTATCTCTTGACGGGATTTTTTCTCCGGCAAATATTTTATATACATATGCGCGTCCAAGTAAAGAGCCGCGTACCACGTCTGCTTTTTTGATTCCCTTTTGTGACAGCAATATGTTCAGATATTCAGACAGGCTCAAAGACAAAAGGTTATCCTTATTTTTGTTCAGATAATCTTCTATATCGGTAGCTGCCTTGATTTCGTGGTTCAATTCCTCAGTTGTCTTATCCATAGAAGAGCCCTTTCTTTTTACCCGGTATTCTTTGCTTCCCTGATTCATCGTTCGTTACGGCGGTTATTTACCTCTCAGACTTCGAAAGCTTTCCTGTATTCTATAACGTGTATCAATTTAAATTATAGGGAAATCTCTGTGATATGGCAAGCTGATATGGAAAAATATCGAATTTTAACGTAGCTTAAATTGTGTGCTGCCAGTACACATCCTGGGCGGAATTTCTTTTATAATGAAATTATAACAAATATAAGGCAGACAGGAAGTACTTAAACAATATAAGGAATATATGTGGCTATATATTCTCTTATGGAATCGGAAAGTACAGAAAGGAGGCATTGAAAATGATTTATGTATTATCAGATATCCATGGGAATAAAGAGAACTTTGATACAATATTGGAGAAGATTGACCTCCGCATGGAAGATTTCCTGTACGTCCTTGGAGATGTGGTTGACCGCCATCCTTACGGCATACAGCTCCTGCAGCAGATTATGGGGATGCCGAACGCCCGTATGCTCCCCGGCAACCACGAATGGATGATGATGAAGGCGCTGGGCATCAGCCATCCAATGCTAAAAACGAAGGAGGAAGGAGGCAGTATTGTTTATGAAGCCATGATGCGGAAAATGCTTGCCAGAAGAGCTGAAAAGGAGAGATTTGCCCTTTGGTATGGGAATGGAGGGGATGTGACACATAAGGCATGGAAGGGGCTTTCAGATGATGAAAGAAAGGAGCTGGGAAATTTTCTGTCTTCACTGCCTTTAAGCTATGATGTAAATGTAAACGGAAAGGATTATAAGCTGGTGCATGCAGCTCCAACGGAATTATACAGAAAGTTTTCAGGGGCGGAGTATGAAAATGAGGCTGAGTTTGCGGTGTGGGACAGGGAGATGTTTAAGTACCGCTTTCCCTTTGGCGCTGCCATTATTTTTGGTCATACCCCTACTTTATATATGCAGGACAATAACCCATTGGAGATATGGGATGCGGGTGATATGGTAGGTATTGACTGCGGCAGCGGGATTCAGGAGCTTTCCGGATTGTACTCAGTGAAAGGGCGGCTTGCATGTCTGAGGCTGGATGATTGGAAAGTGTTTTATTCTAAATAAGAAGCAGAAAAAAACGGTGGCAAGGCAAAGGACGGTATATTAAAAATACAGCGGATGTGCAAAGCCGACATACAGTTCTGTTTCCCATATCGTATATGCAGACCATATACTGATATATTCTGTCAGTAGGCCAGCAGAGCCCACAGCGATAGAAACAGCAAAGGGAAAGGAGGAGGACTGTATGGGAGGACTGAAATTAGCTGAGAGTATTTTAAAAGCAGCCGCAGCGCTGATTGCCGCAGCCATGTCCATTGTCAGTCTTATCGGAAGCATAGGCAGAATGAAAAGCGCAGAAGCATAGCTTACTTAGCCGCATAGTATCTGTAAAGCGGCACAGGAAAGTATCTGCTCTGACAGATGCGGTTTATGGAGTGGAGGTATCAGGTAATCAGAAAAAAGGATAAGGAATGGAAAACGGGAGCTCCCTTAAATGGGGGCTCCTTATTACGTTCCGCCATACCTGTTCGTAGAAAAAATTAAAAAGAAAAGGAGATGTTAATAATGGCACATATGATTGAAAGTATGTTTTCAGTAAGGGAGAAACCGTGGCATGGATTAGGTATGATTGTTATGGAAGCACCGGCATCAGCAGAAGCCCTTAAACTTGCGGGGCTTGACTGGACGGTGGTGCAGGAGCCAGTGTATACAGATAATCAGGAACTGATAAAAGGATACAAGGCAAATGTGAGGAGCTCTGACAGGAAAGTGCTGGGTGTGGTATCCGACCGCTACAAGGTGGTGCAGAATACAGATGCTTTCAGCTTCACCGATGAACTGCTTGGAAAAGGGGTACGGTACGAGACCGCAGGGTCACTGCAGGAAGGAGGGTATACAGTGCTACCACTATATGGCGGTTACAGGAAAAAAGGTGTGGTATATAGCGGCGTTAATCCTTGGGAAAGGGTTTACCTACAGGAAAATAGAGTGGGATGAGGAACTGATTGGGCGCCTTATCTCGATAGAAGATAATTTCTGGAATAACCATGTGGTGAAAGGAATTATCCTGCCACCGGATGGGAGCAAAGCCTGTGACGAGGTAATCCGGCAGTATTTCCATACGGCAAGGAAAGCGAGCGCTATTAAGCTGGTAGGGTTTGATGAAAAATTAAGGAGATGTGAAGAAATCTTAGGGTTCATTGCGGAGCTGACAGAGGAACAGAAGCAGATAGAGCAGGAAGTGAAACTTTTTATGCAGGACAATGAGCTTGCAAGCAGTGAGGCGTTCCGTGTCTCATGGAAGAACATTGATTCCACCAAATTAGATGCGAAGCGTATTAAGGAAGAACGACCGGAGCTTTTGGATGGAAAAGGAGCCATCAGTGTATTGACGGAAATCTCTACTGCACCGTGGAGGTATTTGACAGGGAAACCATGCAGTGGATTGCCAAGCAGGATGTAGGCACGATGGGATATACGGAGAAAGAGAAATCCCAGGCATCGGACAGTTTCAAGAGGGCGTGCTTCAACTGGGGGATTGTAAGGGCGCTGTATTCAGCTCCCTTTATCTATATTCCAGCAGGAAAAACTTCAATCCAGATGAAAGAGGGTTCCAATAAGGAGAAGCGTTATTACTGTAATGACCGTTTTTCAGTGCGCTCCATTACATACAGCAATGACCGTGAGATATCAGGCCTTGTTATCCATAATGATAAAGGCCAGACAGTCTATGAGCTGAAAGCCAAAGCAGATACCGTGAGCCGAAAGGAAAAAGCAGTGCCAAAAGGAAAACAGGAAAACAGCCAGCAGAAACAGGAATCACAGAAAGAGTATAGTACAACAGAGGGCATTTCTAAGGAGCAGAGGGCATCTCTGCAGTCGGAGCTTAAGAGAGCAGGAGTTGCAATGGAAGCAGTACAGGAAAGATATAAGATTACAGCACCGGAGTCCATGAATGAGAAAACCTATAAGAGGGTGATGGAAGCACTTGCAAAGACAAAAGCAGCGTAAAAAGGAGAGGAAAGGATATGGAACTGAAAGAATTTGCAGAGGGAGTATTAAAGGGAGTGGAGGAAAAGCAGGTGGAAAACTGAAAATGCGGCTCGTCCCGAGAGAAAAAAACAACAGCGTCACACTTACAGGAATTACGGCATTCAGACCAGAGGGCAGTAATGGGACATGTATTTATCTGAATGGTTATTATGAGGGCTATTGTAACAGCCGGATAACACTTGCCAAGGTAACAGAGGATGTTTACGATAAACTTATAGGACACTGTAATGACCTTGACGGCGTAGATATGAGGGTGTTATGGGATTGGGAAGCGGCTAAGGAATGTATCCGTGCAAAACTGGTAAATCGTGAAATGAACAGTGAACTTCTTAGAAGAGTGCCTTACCGTGAGTTTCTTGACCTTGCGGTTATCTACTATGTAACAGTGGATGGGCTTTCAGAGGGAGTGAATGGTGCATTTACAGTATCGGATAAGAATATGGAAGTATGGAGAAAAGATGAAAAGGCTCTTTACCAGACGGCTGTTTCCAATATGCGTCTTGATGGGAAACCGGTATTTGAGGATATGGAGAAGATTATCCGGAGCATAATGCCGGAGGAAATACCTGATTTTGCAGTTGGAATACCGAAATTCAGGTTCTATGTCCTGACTAACCCCAAGAAAGTATTCGGGGCTGTGGAACTTCTGGATGGAAGTACCTTAAAGGAAATCGGTGATGAGCTGGGGGGATAATCCGGCTTTCCTTTTTCCAATGCAGAGAAAAAGAGACAGACTGAAGAATTTTGGAGGTAGATATCGTGGGCGAGAAAGATACAGACAGGAAACAGCTGCCAGAGGAGATTTCAGGAAAGAAATCTGAAGGGTATGATGACATATTTGTGTATGTTCCGGAGATGAGGCAGATTATCCGCATTGCAGAAGGTGACGGCTCCAACCTGCTTCCGGAAGATATTGAGGAAGGGTATGCAGGTTATATTTATTATGAGCAGTATGAAATTACAACAGACATACCGGAAGTGGATGGAGGGCAGATATTACTGGAAGAGATGCTGCGGGATAAATACCGCTGTATGGAAGAATGCATACCGGATGTGCTGGATATGGCATATGGAAGCCGCATGGCTAAGTATATGGTTTTATAATAAAATGGGCAATGCAGATGTTTCCCATGCTGTTTGATACCAGCATTAGTATCCGTGCTGCCCACCGGAATATGCTGTAAAAATGACAGCATATGCAATCAATGTGTTGCAGATTTTGTACTTGTGGGTGTAATAAAGGGTTAAAAGTTGCGTATCTGCAATCAGATATAGCGGATATGCAAGAACAGCTTCATTGTAAAATGATAAGATTTATGTTACTATGAATAAAAGAAGAGGATTAGTAAGGCAGGTGAAGAGATTGGAAAGAGACAGTGCAGAGATTTTAGACAATGTAAAGAAAGAACAGGAAGATATCATGAAGCGCACGATTAAGGACAGCGTATTTACGAATCTGTTCCAGGATAAGAAATACCTTCTCCAACTGTATAAAGCGCTCCATCCGGAAGATACTGATGTTACAGAGGATGATTTAAATGATATAACAATCAAAAATGTATTAACGGACAACATTTACAATGACCTTGGGTTTACAGTGGGCGATAAGCTGATGATACTTGTAGAAGCGCAGTCCTCTGTATGGACGGTGAACATCATAGTCCGTGCGCTGATGTATCTGGTGCAGACATGGCATGATTATTTTGAGAGGACAAAGCAGAACCTGTATAAGAGCAAAAAAGTGCAGATTCCAATCCCAGAGGTCTACGTCATATTCACCGGAGAGAGGAAGACAAGGCCATCCGAAATTTCATTGTCACAGGAATTTTTCGGTGGAAAAGAATGTGCGGTTGATGTAAAGGTAAAAATGATATATGACGGTAAAGAAGGAGATATTATCAATCAGTATGTCATGTTCACAAAAGTCTGCAATGAGCAGATGAAGAAATATGGAAGGACAAGAAAAGCAGTTATGGAGGCAATCCGTATCTGTAAAGACCGGAATGTACTCAGCGAATATCTGAGCAGTAAAGAAAGTGAGGTAGTGTCAATTATGATGGTATTGTATGATGAGGAAGAAATCATGCGCTCGTATGTAGAGAGTGAAGTCTATGAAGCAACGCAAAAGGCACAGTATAATGAAAAGATTGAGACGGCTAAGCGTATGCTAAATGATGGGGTATTGCCACTGGATAAAGTAGCAGAATTTTCTAATCTTCCTTTAGAAGTAATAGAGAGATTAGCAAATGAATTACAGCCTGTATAGGCGCAGTCAAATAAATAACAGGATTGGAAAGCAGGAAACCTTATTCTATTAAGGAACCTGCTTTTTTCGTGGGGATTTTAAACAATAGGCCATAGGAAGGGAAGAGAGTAGATGAAGGAAAATGGATTGTTGGAGATCATAGCAGCACACAGGACAATGACAGGTTTAGAGGAGGTTTTAAAAAAGGACAAATATTATCAGGAAGCAATGTCGGAAGAACAGGCAGCTTCCGATATCATGGACAGCCTGAACCTTACATCTGAACAGAAAAAAGCGGTTGACCGTGTTATTACTGCATATAATCAGTGCGGTGCGGCTTATGGAGCGGCAGCGTACCGGTTTGGAATGGAGGACGGGATCAGATTAAGGATGGAGACAGAGGAGGCTATGTGCCTTTAGCATTAGTGCCTGTGCAGTAAAAAGTTGTTGCAATTATGTTGTTATCCGCATGTAATGTGTTGCGGATTTTGCATTTGCGGATGAAATGAAGTGATAAAAGTTGCATATCTGTTACATCTGGCTATAGATATGCAACTTTTTGTCTGTATTTAATATTTTTGTGTTGTTCCATATATCATTTCAAATTTGATATAGGAACGGTCGGGGGCTTGGTATATGCTGTTAAAGAATGCGGATAATTACTAATTATAAAATACAGGCATATGATTGTACCCCTATAAAAGTAGTGGGATGGCAACTATACTGATAATGACTGGAAAGAAAGAAGGACAGAGCGATTCTGTTCTTCTTTTTTTGGTGCGCCCAGTATGGGCGCAATCTAATCGGTGAAAGTCCGTAACACGCCCTGGTAGTGGGAAGTGTATAGCCAAGAGCAAGGGGGTCCATCGTGAGGTGGAAACTGAAGAAGGCTGGAGGCCAGGCTCTGGTCTGACAAATAGAAATCACATCAGGCTGCCATTAGGGATAAGACTGCAGAATCCAAATGCACGACTTTGACAGATTTAAGAATATGTTGAAAGTGGTTATGGCGTAAATTATATAAATATCTGATAAAAAATAGTTCCGAATATCCCACCCAAAATCTCCTGTTAGTGAAGGACAGGAAACATCTTTCAGGCAGAGCCGCACGCTCTGTCTTTTTTCCTGTCAAAAAGCCCGGATAACGTATCGCAATCGACATATCTGTGTTAAAATGGAGATGGACATCACAAAGAAATGGACGGGACACCGCCAGGACCGGGAAGGCTGGCTCTGCCCGCTTACAACTATTCATAAATCTTATGTCAGTTTTTTTGATTTACACAAAACCTGAAACGGTTTCAATTATTTATGGAGTCATGGATAAGTTTCTTAATTGTGTCTGAATGCTTCTGGCTTTCCTGCATTAAATTATGTAGTTTAAGGCAGTTTTCCCAATGCTGTTCCCACATTTTTGTACCGACAATTTTTTCAAAATCCAGTCTGACAGGTGTGTAATGCTGTTCAAATTCTTCTAATTTGGCAATACGATATTCTATATCTGGAATTTGTAGTGAATGTGGAGAAAGGGGAGCATTCCCCAACATCCATGTTTTCCAGTTCGTATTGCCTTTACTTTGATTACATTTTCCGCAAGAGGGAACCAGGTTGTGAATTTCAGAAATATAACCAGTAGGCATTTTATTCTTTACCAATGGGCGAAAATGATCCCATTCTGTATGCGGATTACCACAATATACACAAGTAATATGTTCTTTGTCCATTCCCAGTGTCTGCAATACATCTTCAATTTCCTCATCTGTAGGTTCGATTATGGGTATAATTCCATTCACAAAGGCATTTGTGATACTTGAAGTTCGTCCTGTAATTTTAACAGGGATAGGCATTTTAAATATCTTTTTCATTTGTATTACCCTTCTTTCTGTGAAAGACACCAATGTGTCATGAAACATGTGCTTTCGCTTTCTAATTTATTTTCCTTCTGATATTATTTCTTTATAAGACTGACACACTACAGAACACGTGGCGGTAAGTGGTGAGGCTGTATAGCGGCGAGCCTGTATAAGCATATGGTGTCGGTCATCCGTTAAGGTATCAATGAATGGCGCATAAAAGTAGCCCGTAAACTTATCTCTTCCGAAGTCGGCCTGATCTCGCCGAATGACAAGTCACTGTCAGTTTTATCACTATAATATCAGGAGGTAGTTACCTGCCATTTAAAATACAACTGCTGTGGACCTGAAGTCCACAAAACATGGATCTATGCATGTACCGGTATTACTGATTCCGACAAGCGTACTGAATATAAACAAGTCCGCTTTTCTTCCTTCACGAAAGGATTGAATGAGAGCCGTCCCCGGCAGCATAGACATCTAAAACAAAAGAATTCTGTCCGGTTCCTGTTTTTTCCTGATTTTTCTGCCTGTTTTATCCGCTCAGGCTGACAGAAAAATCTTTTCTGCTTCCGGATCTTTCATGCGCTTTTTCAGGGCGCGCAGTCCGGTGTCCTCCTGATGAAGATTGCCACTGCCTGCGAATGGTTCGGCAGGGCGTTCTTTAAACCGGGACATCCATGTGCAGAGGGTGTTCGCATTAATTCCGGGTTCCCTTGCAGCCTGTGCCGCGGGTACTCCTGACTGCACCCTCTTACAGGCCTCTTCCCTGAATTCAATACTGTACGTCTGTGCCATAACCCTTCTTTCTGACCTTCCGGATAGATTATACCACCCGTTCTGTTTGTCGATCAAGTGGGGTATAAGACACTGCATCATTGTCCGGAACAGCGAAATGGATATGGATTTTGAGATCCGCGTCAGCCGGCATACCGGACAGGGGGATGCGGTATGGAGAAAAGAGATTACAAAAAGGAGCAGGAAACGGAGAATGGAACAGACATCCGGTTTCAACTGGATATACTGAGGCGGGACGGCTATCATGCCGCTGCGCGGATCACCGAATCCATGCAGGGAACAGTCAGCCGGGAAGCGGAAATGAAGTATCTGAAGGAGTTTGTGCGGCAGGGCTGTTTCGATGAGGAACCTGGCCGGAACCAGCTCCGCTGCCTGTGGACGGCATACTGCCTGCACCACAGGCTTGATGCGGACACATCCGGGTATGACAATGACCTGATGGAGCTGTGGAACACCACGGCGGAGGACGAACCGGAAACGGCGGACCGGGATGATTTTATCAATCATTTTTTCTTCCTGTTTCTATCACTTCCTAATACTTAAAATAGAATTTTGATTTGTTTATGGTATCGGATGTGAAAGTTATTGTCTGGCTTTAGCTAATTCAATCGCTTCTTTCCCGGATAAATGTTCAATGGAGAATTCCATCATGCATAAAAGTTTCCATTCTTTTTCAATTACCGCATTGCGTCCTGTTTCATTATCGGCGGGATAGTATTTTTGGGCTAAATCGTCTATTGCCTTTTTGATTTCAATTTCATTTTCCATGATATGAATATTTCCGAAAGCAATAACGCTTCTAAAATAAGTGGTATATTTTTCGGGTATAATCGTATCCTGGTCAATTACGCAAAAAGAGGCTTTGGGGCATTTGCTGATTGCGTCTATTTTATGGCCGCTTTTTGCGCTGTGGAAGTATAGTTTGGAATTACAGTACACATAACTGACTGGAATGGCATATGGATAGTCATGATCGCCTGATAATGCCAGTACGCCGGATGTACCTTTGTTCAGAATTTCAATACATTCATCAACGGATAACATTTGTTTTTTTCTTCGCATTTCTCTAAACATTTTTCGTACCTCTTTCTGATTTAATATATAATGCAATGCCGGTTAAAGTGACAAAACATTCAGTAATTGGATAAGACAGCCATACTCCCGTCATTTTTAATAAAAAAGACAGGAAAAACGCCATAGG
>OFFG01000698.1_pt1 | contig 25977 bp, 16 predicted proteins | sample 1521331 | NCBI WGS metagenome assembly OFFG01 (sample SAMEA3504129, study PRJEB24116) | mouse gut metagenome | biome: mouse gut; feature: mouse-associated habitat; material: faeces | place: Denmark | collected 2011 | reverse complement strand
GACAGAGGTCTGAAAGCCCCATGAAATAAGGGCTGAAGATTCCGAGAAGTTATAACACAAAAAAGGAGGAACTAAGATTGAAGAAGAAAATCGTGGCATTATTATTAGTTGGATGTATGGGTGGAACAATGCTTACAGGATGCGGCAATGAGGGTGTACAGTCTTCTGAAGCCAACGGAAGTACCAGCAAACAAAGTTCCGGGGAGAGTGAAGCGTCCGGAAATGAGACAGAACAGGAGAACTCTGGAGAGAGCGAAGCGGACGCGGCAGGCGGCGCGGCTGAAGTTGATACAAGCGAGCATGTGGTGCTGACCATGTACTGTATCGGTGATGAGGGCGGAATCTATGCGCAGCAGCATCTGGATGAACTGAATAAAGTATTGACTGAAAAGATCAATGCGGAAATTTCCCCTATCATGGTATCATGGGGGGATTATAAGACAAAGCTTCCTATGGTATGGGCAAGCGGGGAAGCATATGACATTACCTATACTGCCAGCTGGGCAAGCTATTTCACAGAGGGCAGCAGAGGAGCCTTCATGAATATCAATGAACTGTTCCCGGCCTATGCGCCCCTGACATATGAAGAAATGACAGGGTACGGGACGTTGGAAACTACCAAAATCGGCGGAAATCTTTATATGGTTCCCAATTATGTACCGGATTACACAACCTATGTGTTTCAGTACAGAGAGGATTTGCGTAAGAAGTATGACTGTCCTGAAATTACCAGCTATGAAACGCTCAATACCTATCTGCAGGCGATCAAGGATAACGAACCCGGTATGCTGCCATTGGGCAACAATGGAAGTGAGGCCATGCTGACCCAGGTCTGGCTGAACGAGATGGACTGGTCAAGGCCTATTGAATATGGTAATGCGGGTGTATTCAGTTATGATTTAAAGGATCCCTCAAAGGTCTTCAACCTGGTGGAGACTCCGGAATATGAAGCCAGGGTGAAGCAGTGCAGGGAATGGTATGAAAAGGGATACTGGTCTCAGAGCATTATGGCGGAAACCACAGCATCCAAAGATAATTTTAAGGCAGGAAAGGTGGCTTGCCTTGTACAGAATTTCTCAGGCTGCAACGGAAATTATCAGGAACTTTCCAGCACCAATCCTGACTGGGAGATCGGTTACTGGAGTTCGGACCTGGCAAGCGGTACCACAGAGAGAGTGGGGGGTGCCAACAATGGTGTAGCCATCGGCGCCTACAGCAAAAATCCCGAGAGAGCAATGATGTTCATCGAGCTGATGTATCAGGACAGAGAAGTATATGATATCCTGATGAACGGCTTGGAGGGGATTACTTATGAGGCGGACAGGGATGCCGGTGTTAAATGGATTCCGGAGGGTGTGGATTCTTCTACCGTTAATCTGAAGAACCTCGGTATGGGATTTGGTGTGGAAAAATGGTATCTGGGTTCCAAAAACGATGATCCGTATATCGATGAACTGAAAGCAGAATATGACAAAGTAGGTGTATTTCCCGGCCTGTCAGGCTTTGCCCTGAATCAGGATCCCATTGCGGCAGAACTTGCTGCGCTGAAGAACGTATGTGACGAGTATAAGGTACCGTTGGAAAAGGGCGTGGTCGATCCGGAGGAAGGTCTTGCAGAATTGAAAAAGCAGTTGGAGACAGCCGGTGTTGAGAAAGTGATGGAAGAGATCAACAGGCAGATTGCCGAGTATCTGGCACAGTAAATTTTCGTCATATAGGCAGCCGGAATTAACTGTGATGATTTTCCTGAAAAATAACTGCCGGCTTTCGATAAAGCCGGCAGTTATTGTACTGGTGCGCTTATATGAACAAAAGCTTTTCTTCATAGGAATAAGAATTTGAAAATATCCGGACAGCCTGAAGGATACCAGAGAGCATATCCGGAACGGATGACCCTGAATTCTGTAAAAGGGGCGGTCATATCGTTGATTTCCTGATCATTGATGCGACAGCTCCTTATTGTTGTTTTTATTGCTTTAAGAATTGTTTTTATGATACAATAGACGAAGGGGGAAAATAAGTTTACTATGGATGGAAAGTATGAATAAGTTAAGAAGAGATATGGATAACAATAAAATATTATACAAGATGATCGCAATCTACGCGATTGTGTGCATGTTGGTAATTTTATTGGTGAGTTCGTCTATTTACACTGTGTTCAGCAGGGAACTAAGGGATGAAATTTATCAGTTTCAGGTACAGAATCTGAAACAGATTTCCAATACGGTCAGCTTTCGGGCAGAGTATGCCAAGTATCTGATGCTGCAGGCCAAAACGGGTCAGAAGACTTCTAAACTGTTTTATTCCAGTGAACAGGATGTGGTAGTGGACGCTATAAAAAGTATGGATGAGCTGCGAAGTGCTGTGAGGCAGCTTTATTCTATTTATATATACAATGAATATGAAGGGCAGATTTACTATTCCGGAGAAAATCTGGTGCCTGCCATTAGTTCTGTTGAGAATTTTGCGGATAAAGATTTTGTGGAAATGCTGCAGAATGTGGAAGAATACCCTAAGTATATGCCGTTTTTGAGGTTGGTTTCTGTCGATAGCCCCAGCGGGAGGAATTTTGAGACTTATGTATATACTTATCTTATATATGACAGCTACAGCTCCGGCAATATAAGGAATATTGTAGCATTTAACTTTCATACCGGTTGGATCAGGGACGCTTTGGACTTTATTTCCATGGGAGATCAGAGACGGACGGAAAGCATTCGGATCGTGAACCGGGACAGGCAGATCGTGTATTCCAGTACGGGGGAATTGATCGGAACCTATATGGATGAGGAAGGGCTGCCGGATGAGATTTTTGAGAAGAAGAACGGGTATCTGTTTACCGGAAGCGGCAAGGACAGGAAAATGCTGGTATATGCCACGCCGGCTGACAGTGCATATGATAATTGGACTTTTCTGTCCTGGATTGATTATGCGGCGCTGATGAGTCCTCTGGAGAGGGTAATCGGAATCATATATTTCGTATGCACCATTACGATCATACTCAGTTTATTGCTGATCATCAGATTATCCATCGTGCTTTACAAACCGGTCCGCCTGATATTGGACAGGTCAAAAGCACTGGAAGAGGAAAACGAAGAAAAGCAGAAAATGGAGCGAGCCTTGTTTTTGCGTAAACTCTTTCAGGGGAATGTAGAGGATGACCTGCAGGTGATTCAGGAAGGTTTTACCCGCTATGGGATAGAGGGGGGAGCAGAAGATGATATCCGGATGCTGTATGTCACGGTTGATTATCTTAACAGCTACTGCAGGCAGGCGGGCAGCGAGGTAGAAGCAGCGGATGGCAGGATAGAGAAGGAACTGCTGAAATGCTGTAATGAGTACTATGTTTCTTCTATCTGTATTAAGATGCAGAATGGCGCATGGGCAGTTTGTGTGCCTGCCAGTGAAGAAACGGAACAGTTTAAGGAATTGTTTGATGAAATCAACAGAAAACTGGAGGTCATGAAAGTGACTGTGAGTATGGCTGTCAGCTCCATGGGACATTCTGCCAGAGATATTCCTTATCTGTACTCGGAAGTGGTGGATATCCATTCCTATCTGTACCTGCGGGGACAAAACCAGCTTATCTCAGGGGAAGATATACAGAATCAGGGGCAGCAGAAGTTTGAGTATCCTCACGAGGCGGAGAAGAAATTCCTGACTCCGCTTTTTGGGGGAAAACACGAGGAAGCGGTGGAAGCCTACAGAGAGTTCGTGGATGCGATCAGCGTATATACGGTGGAGGAAATCAAGATGTCCTTTATGCTGCTTGCCTATGCGGTGAAGAATACATCCCAGAAGACTATGGCGGAGACATCCAGTATTCTGACAGAGTTTGACCAGTTTTACAAGAAGCTGCAGTCGGTGGAGACCATTGACGAATCGAACCATATGTTTTTAAATCTCACCAGTGAGATTACCAATAAGCTGCAGGCCTACTCCAGAGAGCGTTATGTGAGGCTTATCGGACAGGTGAAGGCTTATGTGGGAGAAAACTACGGAGATATCTCTCTGTCAGTGAATCAGGTCTCCGATTATGTGAATATGTCCGCCGCTTATCTGGGCAGGGTATTTAAGCAGGTGGCAGGAATTACATTTACAGAATTTCTGACAAAATACAGATTGGATGCCGCCTGTAAGCTGCTGAAGGATACAACTATGACTGTGAATGAAATATCGGATGAGGTAGGGTTCACCAACAGTTCTTATTTTCACATCATTTTCAAGAAGAATTTAAACTGCACCCCGAATCAGTATAGAAAGCAGTTCAGAGATGCTGATTAGAGACAGGGGAAAAAGAAGAAAGAAACATGATAAAAGCACCTTCATCTTCCGGATGAACAGGTGCTTTTTATATATGAAATATTGCGGGAGGGCTGTTTTTCGAAATCTTATTTACCGGATACGGCAATATAAAAAGCTGCGTTTCCCTGTATGTTCGTATTTTAAACTATTCTTATCAGGCAGTATCTTCTATGCTATAAGCAGGGAGAAAGAGGTAATGCTATTGTCTCCGGATATACAGGCAGATGAATCATGTGACTATGCTGCAGGAATGTGATGGGAATGTAACGGGCAGGAACCTGAATAGAAGCGGAACCGGATAAGAGGAGGATAAAACAGTTGCGAAAAGAAATATCCACGGTAATCATAGGAGGGAGTTATTTTGCCATAGGCTATGCATCCGCCCATGCAGACTGTATGGTTCTGGAATCATCCCAGATTCTGGGTATTGATTTCCACAGAGGGCTTCGGACTGCAGACTTGGCCGATGTCAGGGCAAAGGAAGCGGATACGGAGCTTGGAAAGCTGTTTGCGGACCATCAGGTATGGCAAGACGGAAAATTTGATATCCTGAAGGCGGCGCCGGTGCTTCATGCGTACTGCAATCAGAATAACCTGAAGGTGACTCTGGACGCAAGGCTTCTGGCGGCGGAGAAGGAAAGCAAGGGCTATATGGTACGCTATATCACCAATTCAGGTATTCACGAAATCCGCTGCACGCATCTGCTGGACACCACTGTTCTGCGAGATACATACAGAGAGGGTGTATACTGTAAAGAGAAGACTTTAAATCTGTTTACCGTATGCGTGGAGGACGGATTTGAAGAGAAACTGAAGGCAGCGGTTCCTGATTGCAGGATTGAAGAGGGAATGAATCCGGGAGAGAGAGTCGTGAAGATTCCCTTTCCCACAGATAAAAAAATTTCCCGTGCCTATGAAGCCGTGACGGAAATCTGGAAGAAAGCTTTTCCCGGGGGAGAAGAGAAAATATTATTTATAGCACAGGATTTCGACTATTCCTGCAGCAGCCTCCGGAAAGAAAATGCACCCTGTCCATGGGTGGGAGCAATGTTTTCCGACCCGCTTTCCGCGTTTGCTGCCGGCAGGGGATATGAACTGTGAGGCAGCTTAGGGGGAGACAATTCGGGAAAAATAATGTCCTGATGTCTGCAGCAAAGGCAGTCGCCGGACAGCAGTTTGAAGACAAGGACAGAAGAAACGCAGAGGGGGAACAGGAGAGTTCAGATGCAATACTATGAATTATTTGAAGGAATATCCAGATCCGCAGAGACAGAGGAACCGGATTGGGAGGGCGGCTATGATATCATCGTGTCAGGCGGCGGAAGTTCGGGAATCTACTGCGCCATGTCCGCGGCAGCTGAGGGCAGAAACGTGCTGCTTTTGGAGAAGGGCGACTGGTGCGGCGGCACCCATATACAGGGACTGGTAAACGGATATTATTACGGTTTCCGGGGAGGCCTGTATGAGGAGACGGACAAAAAGAGCGCGGAACTGGCAGCCGGCTGCTTTTATGATTTGACGGATGCCAAAAGGCTTATGGTCAGCAGGCTGCTTGAAGAAAAGGGAATCGATACACAGGTATCCTCTCGCGTTATCGGTGTCTATGCCAAGGGAACCAAGACTGTGGGAGTCAGGGCGATCCTTGGAAATAAAATCCGTAACCTGGCCTGTGGGATGCTGGTGGATGCCACCAGTGACGGGCATGTGCTGAGGATGCTGCCTGTGAAGACACGCAGGGGACGGGCAGGGGACCAGGAGGTACAGCCCTTTTCCAGCGTCAGATGTGTCTATCTGGACAAGGGGAAATACGATGGGGGCCTGCGGGTGGATGCCGGAGTCGTGTCGGGGAAATTCGGGGTCTATCATGAATATCGTGACAACGGCTATGTGAACCAATATGAGGATGAGGAATTTGCCAAAGCCATTATCCGTGCCCACGCCAGCCATCTTAAGTCCCTGGACGAGGCGGCGCGCTTCCTGTACATTGCGCCTTTGATCGGAGTGAGAGAGGGCGTTCTGTTCGAGGGAGAGCAGGACATGACGCTGGAGCAAGTGCTGGTAAGCGAGAAGAAACCGGACAATATCCTGCTGAACTGCTTCTCAGATGTGGATAAGCACGGCAGTGCCCCGGCTTTTGATGATAAGGCCTATCAAGACTGGTTCGTGTGCTGCAATATGAGTACCTGCACCGTGTACATTCCCGTGCCCGTGGGCTCCGTGGTGCCAAAGGGATGGAAGGGAATCATCACCACGGGCAGGTGTCTTTCCATGGACAGCTATGTAAACTCGGCAGTCCGCATGAATACGGATATGATACGCATGGGCGAAGCCTGCGGCGTACTGGCTTCCATGGCAATGGAGCATGGAGGCGATTCCATGGCGGTTCCCTATCCGATGCTTAAGGAAAAACTGGAGGGCAGGGGATTTGTCCTGGATAAAGAACCGGGACTGCCATCCTTCTGGACGCCTGCCATGGGAGAGAAGCGCAGATTTGTGGAGTGGATGGAAAAACCGGAGGATATCAGGGCGGCCTTATCCACCAACTGTCCCGGCGTGGCTTTGTGGTCCTGTCGTCTGCTTGGGAAGGAAGTCATTGGGGACGCGGTTTATGAGATGAGCGTTTCGGAGGATGAAATGCTTCGTTATCATGCAGGTGTTGCGCTGGGCATCATGCATGACGAGAGGGCGCTGCCGATTCTCCATGAAATCATCCGCAACAGGAAAACCTTCTATTTTATGGACTGCCGCAGAAGCAACCAGATGCGCAGTGTCATAGCCATATGTCTGTGCGGGCAGATGGAGGATCAGGGAATCGTGGAGGAGCTGCTGTCCGTGATCAGGCCGGAGGAATTTGAGAAGCCTATGTATCATGAACTGCTGGAACCCAGATATGAACTGAGCATTGTAAAGGAGCAGAATTCGGTATATTTCCAGCATTTCTCCCATGCCGTTGCGGCTCTGGTGAAGATTGCCCAGGCTCATGAGGAGTGCCGGGAGGAAATCAGAAGCGCGCTGCATGCCGCTTTGGACGACGGAACTTATATTGAAAGGATTACAAAAGAGCCGGAATATAACGTATACCATCAGGCGGCGGTAAACTGCAGGAGATATTTTGTGAACCGGCTGGAACATGAAACGGACTGCGGAAAGGAAAATGGATAATGGAAGAAAATTTTTTGCTGAATACGCCTACGGCGCAGTATTTGTATCAAGAACATGCCGAAAAACTGCCGGTGATTGATTATCACAATCACTTAAATGTTCAAAAATTATCGGTAAATAGACAATGTGGAAATCCGGCGCAGCTCTGGGTGATGAACGATCCTTATAAGCACAGAGCCATGCGCATCTGCGGGGTGGAGGAAAACCGGATAACCGGGCAGGCGGATGCGTTTGAAAAGTTCAGCGCATGGATGTCCGTGCTGCCCCGCCTGGCCGGAAACCCCCTTTATGACTGGTCCGTCATGGAAATGAAAAGGGTATTCGGCACGGAGCTGAAGCCCGGTATTACAGATGCGAAGCTTCTCTGGGAAGAGATAAATGCGAAGCTGTCCAAGCCGGAATACTCGGCATTCGCTCTGCTGGAACGATTCCAGGTAGAGTACGCCGCACCCTGTGCCCTGATTACGGAGGATATCTCGCCTTTTCGCTATTTTCAGAAGCTTGCCCCGTCTCTGCGGGGGGATACCATAGTGAATATCACAAAAGAATGCATTGACAGCCTGGGAGAGATGACACAGACCAACATAGAGACCAGAGAAGATTTTTTTGCGGCTTTGGAAACGAGGCTTACGGCATTTGAAGAGGCAGGATGCAGATTTTCCGACCATGCCCTGGACGATGATTTCGTGTATTATCCCGATGACGGAAAAAATTCCGGCCGTTTTCTGGAACTGAGACAGGGGAAGGAACTGCAGGGGGAGGAAAAGCCGAGGCTGGCTTCGGAAATTCTGCGGTTTCTGGCAGGACAGTATGCAAAGAAGGGATGGACTATGCAGCTTCATATCGGAGCCAGGCGTTACACCAGTTCCCGGCTGCGGGCCATGGCAGGTCCGGCGGGAGGGTTCGCGGGAATCGGAAGCTGCTGCGATATCAAAAATCTGACCCGTATGCTGGATGATTTTGAAAAGGGCAGATATGGATTGCCCAGGACAATCCTCTTTACGTTGAATCCTGCGGACAATGCCGCTATGTCCGCCTTAAGCGGTTCCTACAGCCAGGACGGCGTGGCGGGAAAGATACAGCAGGGTCCGGCCTGGTGGTGGTGCGACCATCTGTACGGTATGCGGGAGGTTTTTGAAAATATCAGCGCATTCGGGGTACTTTCTGTCTTTGTGGGGATGACCACAGATTCCAGAAGCATTCTTTCCTTTGTGAGGCATGAATATTTTCGCAGGGCACTGTGCGGCTGGCTGGGGGAGAAGGTTCACAGGGGAGATTTGACGGCGGACAGGGAAGTGTTGGGAAAGATGGTGGAGGATATCTGCTATTATAATGCGAAGAGACGGTTGTAGTACATTTCGTAGGGGATATTGTCCAGGACCGGGATGGAAGGAGAAGCCGGAAAATGGAACATCTGCGGATAAAAAGAAAATAATGGAGGAAAAAACATTTGAATTTCAACGTAAAAGAAGATATTGTGCAAATGACATGCCTGTGGAAGGGGGAGCGATTTGAGGACGGAAGGCCCAGAGTACCGGACGAATATTTGAAAGCGCTTCATAACCTGACCCTTGAAGAGGTGTGGAAACCCATTTTTGTCAAGGGCTATACGAATCAGTTTGAAGGGCGGCTGAAACTTCTGCATGGCGACGGCAGAAAGATGATAGGAAGAGCGGTTACGGCCTCTTACTGCCCCACAAGGCCGGATTTAAACGAGACAGTGATGGAAATCGGAAGGGCAGAGGGCAGGACCGGAACCTATAATCAGTGGGTGGTGGACAGCCTGGTGGAAGGAGATGTGTGTGTCATTGATATGTACGACAAAATATATAAGGGAACCTTTCTGGGCGGAAATCTCACCACAGCCATTGCCAACCGGACCAAAACGGGAGGCGGCGTGGTCTGGGGCGGTATCCGTGACCTGGAACAGATGAAAAGAGTTCCGGGAGTGCAGGTATATTATCGGGGGATTGACCCTACGCCCATCCGGGAATTCGTGATGACAGGATTCAATACGCCTACAAAGATTGGAAATGCAGTGTGTCTGCCGGGGGATGTGGTATTCGGAACGGACTCCGGCGTACTGTTTATCCCGGCGCACCTGGTGCAGGAGGTGGTGGACGGCGCCGTGAAGACAAAGGTGAAGGATATGTTCGGCTTCGAAATGATCACCCGGAATAAATTCACCACAGCCCAGATAGATAAAAATGTATGGACCGTGGAAATGCTGGACCTGCTGATGGAATATATCGACACCAATGAGGCGGCTGCGGATTTCAGGGGAATTGACTGGTCTCAGGAATATGACCTTGCGGTAAACGGGGACCCCAACGATACGCAGTCTGCATTGTAAAGCAGGGATTGCAGATAACAGAGATAATTCCTAACGTGGGTCGTCACTTGAAGAGAGTGAGTACAGCAGGAAAATCAGTTTGACAACAGTGGGAATGAATGTATCGCGATAAGAGGCAGGTAAGAAGAAGGAGACAGTAATTATGAGCGGAATTTTTAAGGACCGGACGGCGGTGGTAACGGGAGCGGGCGGAGTGCTGTGTTCCGAAATTGCCATGAAGCTGGCAGCAGAGGGCGCAAAGACGGTACTTGTGGGAAGAACGGCAGAAAAGCTTCAGACCGTGGCAGACAAAATCCTGGCGGCGGGCGGAACCTGCATGGTGAGGGCGGCAGATGTCACCGATGAGAGAGCCATGGAGGAGCTGGCAGGGGAAGTAAAGGAAGTCTATGGGCCATGCAGATACCTGATTAACGGTGCAGGGGGCAATAACAGCCGCGCCATTACCACGAATTTTACCTATGAACCGCAGGAACTCGGAGAGGAAAAGCCGGAGGACATGATTGGTTTCTTTGATCTGGACATGGATATTTTTGAAAGCGTCCTGAAAGTCAATACCCTGGGGACGGTGATTCCCGTCAGGGCTTTTGCGAAGCAGATGGCGGAAGCGGGAAAGGGCAGCATCCTCAACTTTGCATCCATGAACAGCACGAGGCCCCTTACCAGGGTTCCCGCATATGCCATGAGCAAGGCGGCGGTGGTGAATTTCACCCAGTGGCTTGCGGTCTATCTGGCGCCTGCGGGAATCAGAGTCAATGCGGTGGCGCCCGGATTTTTTGTCAACGACAGGAGCAGGAAGATTCTGTATACGCCGGAGGGGGATTTAAGCCGGAGGGGAGAGAATATCATGAAGCATACGCCCCTGGAGCGTTTCGGGGAGGCAAAGGAGCTGCTTGGCAGCGTGATGTGGCTTCTGGATGACAGGAAAGCATCCTTTGTGACAGGAATCACCGTGCCCGTGGACGGAGGCTTCCTGGCACACAGCGGAATCTGAGAGCAGGCTGTCAGCAGTGATACCTGAAATGGCTGGCTAAGCAGAAAGGAATACGGAATGATATTGACAGATTACCTGAGAAGCGCCAGGGACATTACTTGGGATTACGCAAAGCAGTGCGGTGTGGAATACGGCGTGATCCGCCTGCCGGAAGATCCGGAGTTCGATATATGCGACAAATTCCACTGGCAGAGCGTACACAGGCGATATATGGATTTTGGAATCAAACCAGTAGTCATAGAACCCATGCCAAACGCTCTGCACAACCACATCAAAGCGGGAGATGCCAAACGGGACGAATCCATTGAGAAAGTGATCAAAATGCTTCCCATCATGGACAGTCTGGATATCCGGATCATCTGCTTTAATTTTATGGCCCATGTAGGCTGGCATCGGACGGCAAAGGCAATCCCGGAGAGAGGGGGTGCCCTGGTGACAGGCTTTCGGATGGAAGACTACAAAGAAGACGGAAATGAAATCACACAAGAGCAGCTCTGGGAAAATTATACCTGCTTCATTCAGGCCGTACTCCCTTATGCGGAGCGCTATGGAATCCGCCTGGCGCTGCATCCTGATGATCCGCCGGTTCCGAAGCTGGGAAAAGTATCCAGGATCATGATAAGCCATGAGAATATCAAAAAAGCGGTGAGCATGGGGAAGAGTGCGAATCTGGGCATCACAATGTGCCAGGCCTGTTATCAGATGATGGGAGAGGATTTGCATCGGGTTATACCGGAGATGAAGGACAGTATTTTTTTTATTCATTTCAGAAATGCCACCGGGAACAGATTTGACTTTCGTGAAACTTTCCATGATAACGGCGATATCCGGATGGGTGAGATTCTTGCACTCTATCAGAAATGCGGTATTGATGTGCCCATAAGAGCGGATCATGTTCCAACCATGGCAGGGGAGAAGGAGACTTCCGGCTATACGGTGCTTGGGAGGCTGTATGCGACGGGTTACCTGAAAGGATTGTTGGAAGGCCTGGAAACGGTAAGGCTGGGCAGCATTGGATAAAGAGGAGTGTGGAAAAGTCATGAGTGAAAAAGCGGTAAACTATTATAGAAATCCATTAAAAAAGGGGACGGAGGCATATGAAATCAAAAAGCCTGATATTGCTTTTAAGCTGACCTGTATTGGCACGCTGATTCCTAAAACAACGAATGAGATTGCAGGTTCAAACTGGTTGTTGGGCTGTGAAACCCTTGACAGGGATTATGCCGATTATGATCAATATAAGGAATACCTCTGCCCTCTGGGAATCAAATATCTGAGGTTCCAGGGAGGATGGGCGAAGACGGAAAAGGTGCAGGGAGTCTATGACTGGGCATGGCTGGATCATATTATTGAGGATGCAGTGGCCAGGGGGCTGAAGCCCTGGCTGCAGACGGGATATGGCAATCCTGTCTATTCCGGTGCAGGGGGCGTGAACCTGGGGGCAGGGATGCCGCTGTCCGAGACGGGGCGGGCTGCCTATGAGCGGTGGGTGTCTGCCATGGTTACCAGGTATGCGGACAGGGTTGAGGACTGGGAGGTCTGGAACGAACCCAATTTTGGCGACAACAAGGTGAATACACCTGAGATTGCGGCGGATTTCAATATCCGCACAGCCCGAGTTATCAGGGGGATTCAGCCGCAGGCAAGGATATCAGCGCTTGCACTGGGACATATGGACGAGGCGTACGTGGAGCGCTTTTTCAGGTATCTGAAAGAACAGGATGCCTGCGGGTTATTTCACAATGTGACATACCATGACTACGTCTATAATCCCGATGCCAATAAGCTGGCAGTATACAAATTGCGGCAGATTGTGGAAAATTATGCGCCTGGACTGATTCTGCGCCAGGGGGAGAACGGAGCGCCTTCAGAGGAAAATGCGGGAGGAGCGCTGGGAAATTATCCCTGGTCCGAGATTTCACAGGCAAAATGGGATATGCGGAGAATGCTGGAAAATCTGGGAAATGATATCCAGTGCAGCGTGTTCAGCATCGTGGAGATGCAGTATAGCGGAAACGGTCCCATCACAAAGACAAACACCAAGGGGCTTTTGAAATCCGATGCCCGGAATAAAGTGCTTCGGCCCAAGATTGCCTACTATGCGGTGCAGCATATCACATCCGTATTTGACGATACCCTGGAGCGGGTGAGGGAAACAGGATTCAGGCACAGCATCGATGCCGGCGACAGGTACAAATATCATGTGAGTACGGATAGAAGCGTCTCCGTGTACGGGTATGAGAAAAAAGAAACCGGACGGCGGTTGTATACCATCTGGATGGACGATGCGATCCCGGGAGATTCCTGTGTATTGACGGAGCTGGATTTTGATTTTGCGGACAGTCAATTTGAGCAGCCGGTGCTTGTGGACTGTCTCACGGGATGCGTATACGAAATTCCCGGGGAACAGTGGAAAAAGGAGGGGAATATGGACAGATTCAGGAGAATTCCGGTTTATGATTCACCGATATTGCTGGTGGAGAGGAGCCTGCTTTTTTTCGATAAATCAGGCTTTGAATCCGAAGAAAAAGAAGAACCTGTATGATGCCGCCATGGATTTGATGCTTGTGGAGCAGGCGGAAAAGAATGGCGCCTGCATAAAGGAAGGGCTTGAACTGCACATAGGAAGGGCCTGTGGAAAACAGTATCCGTGTATATGGCAGGGCTGTGCTTGAACGTACATCACAGCCCTGTCATGACCATATAGATACGTCAGCCTTCCGGCAGGCGTATCATAAAGAAATGTCCGGAAGAAGTGAGGGGGCCTTCGGCTGCGGACAGATGAAGACCCTTGTAAGGCAGGTCCTGCATTTTTGCAGGGAGGTTTCAGCGGCGGAATACATACCAGCAGGGTTCGGTACCGCCGAAGGAATAATCCCCGCTTTTCCACTGGACAAAGAGATAGGCCGTATCTTCAAATCTGCGCAGCACATACTGGCCGGCGGTGGTCCTGGGGTTGCAGATCACATATCCGGTCACCCAACGCCAGACGTCGGGGGAATCGGTATAAAGGCTGTCAGTGGACTGGTTCATAAACTGATTTACCATTGCGCCGCCTTCCAGGAATTCGGCGCTTCTCCAGTAGAGTGCATCGAAAGGGATGATTGGGCAGGGATTGCGGGGATCGAATGCTTCCGGTGAGTGTACCAGGCCGCATACGTTCCATTTTCCCAAAATCGCCCTGTCATCGGCGGGAACATCAGGAATCTCATCCTTTCTCATAATGTCCTGCTTTCGGTATGCATTGGAATCCCTTTTCCGAAAAACCAGGATATCCGCTCGGCCGCCTCTGTAATAGTTCGGGCCTTTGAATTCTATGAACATATAGGTTTCACCGCCGATTTTTTCGATGGTATAGGGGTTTTGGCTCTTTCGGGCCGGATAGCCGCAGGTGGACAGAAGCAGTCCCTTCGTCCAGCTGAAGCACCAGTACTGTTCACCCCCCGGAAGAAAATAAAGCCCGTTCACGAAATCCTCAATGAGGGCGGACTTCTGTTTCTGCGGGTGGAACATTTCCCGGCAGGGCAGGAAATCTGTCATCTCCCAATGCCCGATGGCTTCCTCGTCATTTTCAAAGGGCAGTTCTAGCTCTTCGTTGTAATTGACATCGAAGCCCTTTAACTTTGCCACCGGCAGCTTGATTTCCACAGTACTGTCTTCGTACCGGATTTTGCAGGAGGGACCTGTAATCTGATAGTCGTGTTCCAATACATATTTGTGGAGGGCTCTGAGTCCGTCTTCATATTTCGAGGCGGGGCAGACGAGGTTAGCGGTCTCCCCGTCGAAAGAGAGAGTCTTCTCGGACAGGCCGCAGGATTTGGGCAGGCTGCCTGTGATTTCCACGCCAAACCCCATATCAAAATTTTCCGTTCTATATTCCGTTTCGTAGTCAATCAGGACCGTCCTGCGCCCGGATATGGCTTCAGGGACGGAATGCTGCATATGCTGCAGGATTTTCTCTCCCTCCGCCTGGGAGGAGACGATTTTCCGGTTATAAGCCAGGCGGATTTCATCACTTTTTCTGATTACGATATCAAACATGGACATACACTCCTTTAAGGTTGCATTCAGGTTTTGGAGGATGGTGATGCGCTCTTCGGTTCTCTTTTTCAGAGTGTGCAGTTCCTCTTCCTTTGCCCGGAGGAACTCGGAGAAATTTTCCTTTGGCAGCGAAAACAGGGCCTTGATTTCCCGCAGGCTGAAGCCCAGCTCCTTCAGGGCAATGATGCGGTAACAGTCTGACAATTTTGCGGCTCCATAATAACGGTATCCCGTCAAATCGTCAACGTAGTCAGGCGGGAGAACGCCTTCTATGTCGTAATAACGAAGTGTTTTCACCGGAATTTTACTTAATTTTGAGAGTTCGCCGATTTTATACATAGCATCGCTCCTTGTACAGTGTTCAGGGCTGCCTCATGAAGGGCCAAAGCGTGGGATATGGCTGCATATATCCAGCGTAGTGCCATATCCGGCACTATAAGCCTCTGACGCGGCAGTCCTTTTGGATTTGATTCCCGCGGGCAATGAGCCAAGCGGATGCGTCAGCATCCATTTGGCGAATGCCGCGAGGGTCACATACCCCGCTGTTTGCAGCGCTACAAGCTTGATGTCCCGTTGCTTGCAGCGGGGTTGTTGACTTTGCAGGTACCTTGCAGGATTATCATATCATTACAGCCAAGGGGAGAGTCAAGGGGGAAAGTTTCTCTTTTTTATTCTAAGAGGAGGTTGGCTTCGGCATTCGCGGAGATGCTATTGAAAACGGCGATTGGGGCGGACCGTGGAAGCCGGTTCCGCCTGATGTCAATTATGGGGGTGGAAGGGCGGTTATCGATGTGGTGGAAAAGGCGATTTCCGCCAGAACGTGTCTGAAAATTGCGCTCCGGCAGAAGGCGGGAATGGATTTTCAAACATGCGCTAAGGCGGCGGGACGGCCGGAATACATACCGTGACCACAGTCCCTTCTCCGGGGCGGCTTACGCAGGACAAGCCGTAGGGGGCGCCATAGGCCAGGACCAGTCGTTCCTGAATATTGCGGATTCCGTAACCGCCGGATGTTTTCGGGTTTTCCGGCGGCGCTGTCCCGGAAAAGTGGGCAAGGAGGGTGTTTTCATCCATTCCGATGCCGTCGTCTGCCACGGTAAGGCGGATGCAGTCTGCGGAGCGGCAGGTTTTTACTTCCAGACATCCGCATTTTGACGTTTTTTCGAAAATTCCGTGAAGGATGGCGTTCTCGATCAGAGGCTGTAAAACGATTTTCACAATCTGGCAGGAATCTATGGACGAATCGATATCCCATTTTGCAGATATCCGGTTCTCAAAGCGCATATTCTGAATTTCCACATAGAGCCTGGCATGCTTTATTTCCTCGGACAGGGAAATCACCTCCCGGCCGTTGCTGAGGGACAGGCGGTAAAACTGTCCCAGGGCGTTGACCATACGGCTGATTTCCGGCACGTTGCGGCTGATGGCCGTGCAGTTGATGAGATCCAGGGAATTGTATAAAAAGTGAGGGTTGATCTGGGCCTGGAGGGCTTTCAGCTCCAGGTTCTTAATCTGACGGCCATGTTCCATCCGTTCTTCCATCAGGGCATCCACCTGATCCATCATTTGGTTGAAGCCGCTCATAAGCTGGGCGATCTCATCGTTGCCCGATGGCTCCAGGCGTACTGCCACATTCCCTTTTTCCACCGCCTGCATGGTTCCCGTAAGCTGGGCAATGCGCTTCAGGGTGGATTGGCTGATCAGGTATGCAAGCAGATAGGCGGCAAGGGAAACGGAGAGGACGAAGACAAACATTTCAACGCTCATCTCCCGGCTTAAGCGGAATACGTCCCGATGAGGCAGGATACTGGCAATCAGCCATCCTGAAGGCCCGATTTTCTCACAGCGGGCGTAATACTCACGGCCTTCCGTCTGCAGTGTTTCCCAGGTGCCGGGGGTCAGGCTCTGTACCTGCCGGACCAGGGCGTCCGGATGTGACGGGGAGGAATCGGAAGCGGAGGAGTGCAGAATTCGTCCGTCCCGCAGCAGCAGGATCCATCCGTTGTCCGTGACTGAGGTTTCACACAGAAGCTGCGCTACACGTTCGGCATCAATATCCGCCCGCAGAACCGCCAGGGGTTCCGTCACTTCGTTGGGGTTATAGATCACCTGTACGGAGGAAAAACAGGGCTGAGCCGGTTCCTGCCCGCATTCCTCGAAATCCACGGGGGCGTACCACATTCGCCGGCCGTTCTTCGAGGCGCTTTGAAACCAGGAGTTGTGCGCAGCCTGGCTGATGCGGATGATATTGGTCGTGGTATTGGAATAAGAATAATCGTTGTTTACATAGAGCCGGATGGAATCAATATCCGCCAGCATGCAGAGATGCTCAAAGGTGGTAGCCAGCTGGGCCGAGTCCTCCAGCCGGTGGATATAGGTATAATCCCCCGGGTCATTGGAGGCCATGGTATAAACCAGGGGATCCGTGGACAGGATGTCTATAACCCCGTCCAGCCGCCCGAGAAGGCGCTCCAGCGACAGACAGGTGTCGTCGAAGGCGGCCCGGGCGGCGGAAAATGTCTGTTCCTGCACCATGTTCCTTACCCGCAGATAGGCATAGAAAGAGAACATCCCCAGGGGAAGGACGATCAGCAGGAAATAAATGCACATCAGTTTGCTGCCAAGCCTGCCGCCGGCGGTGAACCATCGCAGGAATTTATTCTTCATAGGCATGCCTCTTCTGGTATTCTCTGGGCGACAGCCCTACCTCCCGGGTGAACAGTTTGACAAAATACCTGCCGTCACCATAGCCCACGGCATTTGCCACTTCATAAAGCCTGTAGCCGGTTGAGGCCAGAAGCTCCCTGGCATGGAGAAGGCGAATTTCCGTGAGCCTCTGGTTGACGGTCTTGCCGCAGCTCTTCTTGTAGGCGGCGCAGAGATAGGTATTCGTAAAGCCAAGGTCTCCGGCAATGCCCTGTACGGTGAGGGTACAATCCTGGTAATGGCTCTGGAGGTAATTCTCCACCCGGGAGGCAATATCCGGACAGGAGGGGTTCAGGGCTGCAAAGTATTCTTCTGCCGTGCGGAGCAGGATGTCATGCAGACCCTCCAGGGTTTCCTGTTTTGACACGGCATAGAGCAGACGGTCCGTTTGGGCGGTGACAGTGCGGATATTGCGGCTCTCGGCGGCATGCAGAAACAGGAAAAGAATTTTGCAGTATAAGCGGCGCACATCCTCAGGGTCCGTTCCCTGGCAGCGGCTGACTTGTCCGTTCAGCTTCCGCAGTGCAAACAGTACGTCTTCTTTTTTATCCTGCCGAATCCGGTCTTCCAGTCGGTTCAGTATGGCTTCCGGATCCTGAAACACTTCCGTGTTTAAAGCCATGTCAGGGCAGGCGCCGCCGTGAAAAAACAACTCTTCTGCCGTGGGCTTTGCCTGACGCAGCAGCTGGGCGGTAAGTTCCCGGACAGCCTCGGTGATTTCCTCCAGGTTAAGGGGTTTTTCCACATAATTTGCGGCTTTAACCCGGATGGCGCCCTTCAGGTATTCCTTATCGGAATAACCGCTCAAAAAGATAAACTGACAGTCCGGCAGAAATTCCCGCACGGCAGCAGCCATTTCCAGTCCGTTCAGATGGGGCATTTTGATATCGCTGATGATGATCTGGGGTCGGTACCTGCGGGCCTGCTCCAGGGCTTCTTCGCCGTCGGTGGCCAGATAAACCTGCGTCACGGAGAGGTCTTCCCAGGGAATATAGTTCTGTAAAACGGTACGCGGCATTGATTCGTCATCGGCAATCAATACGGTAAAATTCATCATATTCACCTCATAAATACTGTCCTTGCTTCTATCATATTAAAAAAAGCACAAAAAAGCAAGCGGATTCCGCCCTAAAAAGGGAAATATAAATAAAGACCATAAGAATACCCTCTTTTCGAAATTCTGTCCCGTTGTTTCCGGTCCCTTCATCTGTTAGGATAAAGGCATCAGATTTGCGGAGAATACAGGCAGACGCAGGGGAGGAACAGCGATGAAAAAGAAGGAACACCCGTTTTGGAATGATCTGAAAAAAAACCGTACCAAGTGGCTTATGATTCTGCCGGCTGCTGTTGTGGTCATTTTGATGTGCTATATTCCCATGGCGGGAATCGTACTGGCCTTTAAGGAATTCAACTATCATGACGGGATTTTCGGCAGTCCCTGGGTGGGATTTAAGAATTTTGAATACTTCTTTCAGTCCGGCAAAGCCTGGACCACCACCAGGAATACTATCCTATATAATGTGGCCTTCCTGTGTGTGAACACGCTGCTGCAGATCACCTGCGCCATACTGCTCAGCGAACTGGCAGGGAAATATTTCAAACGGATCACCCAGTCCGTGATGTTCCTGCCCTACTTCATCTCCTGGGTGGTGGTAGGCGCATTTATCTACAATATGTTCAACTACGAATTCGGGGCGGTGAACAGCTTCCTTCGTTCTATCGGACAGGAACCCCTGGATGTATATTCCAACAAGGCTGCTTGGCCGGTAATCCTGATTGTAGTCAGCGCCTTTAAGAATGTGGGATACGGCACGGTGATGTACCTGGCCAGTATTGTGAACATCGACGGGGAAATGTTTGAGGCGGCAGATCTGGACGGGGCTACCATGTGGCAGAAGATTCGATATATCACACTGCCCTGCATACGGCCTACAGTGGTGATTCTGTTCCTGATGGCCATCGGCACCATTATGAAGGGCGACTTCCAGATGTTCTGGCAGGTCACGGGCAATAACCCCATGGTTCTGGAGGTGACGGACGTAATCGACACCTATGTGACCCGCTCCCTGCTGAATCTTCAGGAATTTGGCATGACCAGTGCGGCAGGCCTCTATCAGTCGGGACTTTCCTTTGTCCTGGTCCTGATAGCAAATTATGCCGTGAAAAAAGTGGAACCGGATTACGCGCTGTTTTAGTAAATGTTTGAAAGCAGAAGGGAGGCCATGGCAATGGCAAAGAGAACGCACCGCGGAGGAAAGCCTGTAGGGCAGGACCGCATTTTATTCAATATACTTTCCTACATAATACTGACAGTCCTGTCAGCTGCATGCCTGCTTCCGTTCTTACTGGTGTTAAGCGGGTCCGTGTCGGAGCAGTACGCCATTCAGCTTCACGGCTATCGGCTGATTCCGGAGACCTTTTCCCTTGACGCATACAAGATGCTGTTCCGGATACCGGAGGAGCTGCTGCGGGCATACGGAGTGACGATTTTTGTGACCGCGGCAGGAACGCTTCTGGGACTGTGGCTCACCAGTATGGCGGCGTATGTACTTGCAAGCCGGGATTTCCGGTATCGGTACCAGGTATCCTTTTTCTTCTACTTTACCTCCATTTTCGGAGGCGGCCTGGTGCCCTGGTACATTTTCAACACCAAGTATCTGCGCTTTCACAACAGTATCATCGCGCTGATTCTTCCGATTCTGGTGAATGTGACTTATCTGCTGATTCTGAAAAGTTACATGATGAGCATTCCGGACGCTCTGTACGAATCAGCGAAACTGGACGGCGCGGGGGACATGCGGATCTATCGGAATATTGCGCTGCCCCTGTCCAAGGCAGGCCTTGCCACAGTGGGATTGTTTATCGCTTTGAACTACTGGAACGACTGGTACAATGCAATGTTGTTCCTGGATGAGGGCAGACGGGATATGTATCCCCTGCAGTATTTTCTGAACAATATCCTCACCAAGGCCCAGGCCATGAACGCCGCTGCCGCAAGAAGCGGCATTCCTGCCAGTGATGTGCCAAGCGAACCCATGAAGCTGGCCATGACGGTGGTTGCCACAGGACCCATTATCCTGCTGTATCCTTTTCTGCAAAAATACTTTGTAAAAGGTGTCACCATAGGCGCGGTCAAGGGCTGACAGACGAAAAAAATTCGCAAGAATTTTTGATAAAAACCTTTCAATTTTCAAACTTAAAAGGAGGAACGATTTATGAGAAAGAAAACAAGAATCTGTAGTTTGCTCATGGCGATGATGCTGGGAATCGCCACGCTGGGCGGATGCGGCAGCGAACCTGCATCCTCCGGCACGCAGGAATCTTCAGATGAAGCTTCCCGGGAGTCTTCAGGTGAAGATTCCACGGAAGCAGGCGAATCGGAGTCTGCTTCCGAAGAGGGGCAGGAGCCGGAATCCGAAGCAGCGGCAAACCAGCCGGATATTTCGGAGGAAGTGACCCTGACAATGTATCTGATCGGAGACCGTCCAGTGGACAATGATGAGGTATTTGCAAAAATCAATGAAAAACTGAAAGCGGAAATCAATGCAACCATTGATGTGAAGTTTATGAGCTGGGGTGAATATGAGCAGAAATATCCCCTGATCTTTGCCTCCGGGGAAGACTGGGATATCATTTACACGGCTGACTGGTGCTTCTACAATGCACAGGCAACCAAGCAGGGATTCTGGGAGATTACGCAGGAAGCGCTTGACACCTACGCGCCCATGACGGCACAGACCATTTATCCCGAGGCATGGGAGCAGGCAAAGGTAAACGGGCAGGTATTTATGCTGCCCATGAACTACAAGGAAATCACTTCCTACGTTTACATGGCCAGGGGCGACTTAATGGACAAATACAGCATTACATCCGTTGCGTCCCTGGATGAGGCAGAGGCTTACATGGATGCCATTGTGGCAAACGAGCCCACTCTGATTCCGCTGGATGTAGGTTCCGATTACGATAAGTTATTTGTGTTTGACCGTATGTGGAATAAGGCCAACTGGGAGTCCCAGGAAAAGGTGGGAGGCATTGGTACCTGGCAGATCATGAGCAGTGTCGGCGAAGGGGATGACAACGCGGAAGTAAAAGGCATCTACGACCAGGCATTGTTCCAGGGAGTGATCGAGCGCCTGAAGGACTGGAAAGACCGGGGGTTCTGGAGCAAAAACGCCGTTGTCAATACCCAGAACAATACGGAGAGCTTCCAGGCAGGAAAGTCCGCACTGGCTTTGTGTAACGCAAACACCGCAAAGAGTATTTACGCCCAGATGTCAACCGAACATCCGGAGTGGGATGTCCGTGTATTTGACGCCCAGGACGGCGTTCCTCCCGTTTTGAATTCGTTCCTGGCAAACGGCATGAGCATATTCTCCAAGTCCAAGCATCCGGAGCGCGCGCTGATGGCACTTGACTATCTGCGCAACGACGTGGAAATCAACAATCTGTTCTGCTACGGTATCGAGGGCAAGCACTGGGAGGCTGCCGGTGACAATGCGCTGGTATCCCTGCCTGACAGCGGAAACTATGCTTACGACAGCAACTGCAACTGGGGTGTGCGCAATGATGCAAGCTGGCGTATGGTTGAGGGAGGCATCCCCGGACTGGAAGAAATGAATGCGAAATGGAAGGAAAGTGCGCGCAGCAGCCGTTATCAGACATTTGTATTTGACGACTCGAATGTCAAGAATGAGGTCGCTGCCATAACCGAAATATTTAACTCGGATTACAAACTGCTTGGTCTGGGCTTTACGGATGACCCGGCAGGAGATATCGCAAAACTGAAAGAAAAGATGATATCGGCAGGAGCGGACGCTGTATACGCTGAAATGCAGAAGCAGGCGCTGGAGTTCCTGAAGACAAACGGCAATTGACAACAGAATATGTTCTCAAGGCAGGCAAAGGTATCCGGTACCTTTGCCTGCTTTCCATGTACAGCCCCGTGCAGGGAAAATGTGCCCCAGGAAGGCACGGCGGGCAGGGGAAGGCTTCCCTGCCTGATTAACCGGAAAGCCCTCTTTGAGAGGAACCCGGCATCACGGGCCGGTCCCGAAGTCCGAAACATCTTGAATTTTGAGTGTTTCCAGAGTATCATAGGATAAGAAGTGGCAATGGGACATGGAGACAGGAGGGCTGCCGTATGATATTAAGTGTCAGCAGGAGGACGGATATCCCCAATTATTTTTCCGACTGGTTTATCAACAGAATCAGGGAGGGGTATTTATATGTGCGGAATCCTGTGAATGCACACCAGATCAGCAGGATCGCGCTGTCCCCGGAGACAGTGGACTGTATGGTATTCTGGACCAAAAATCCTGAAAACATGCTGGGACAGCTGGATTTCCTGCGGGACTATACCTATTATTTTCAGTTTACACTCACCGGATACGGGAGAGAAGTGGAACCGGGTCTTCCCCATAAGCGGGAGAAGCTGATACCGGTATTCCGGCGTTTATCTGAAAAAATAGGAAAGCAGAAGGTGATCTGGAGATATGATCCGGTTTTTATCAGCCAGAAGTATACGGTGGAATACCATTTGAGGGCTTTTGCGGAAATTGCGGACAGTCTGGCCGGTTATACGGAAAAGTCCGTGATCAGTTTCATGGATATGTACGAAAAAACACAGAGAAATACAGCCGGGCTTGGTGTGAAAGAAATCACAGGGGAAGACATGGTTTCTCTGGCAGAAGGGATGAGGCAGATTGCTTCAAAACATCATATGGTCATGGAAACCTGCGCGGAACAGACTGACCTTCAGCACATGGGAATCCCCCACGGGAGCTGTATTGACAAAAACCTGATTGAGAAATTACTGGGCTGCAGGCTCACCGGCCGAAAAGATAAAAATCAGAGAAAGGAATGCGGCTGTCTGGAAAGTATTGAAGTGGGAACCTATCATACATGCTTAAACGGCTGTAAATATTGCTATGCGAATCTGAGTGACCACAAAGTAAAAAAGAATCTGGAACTGTATGACAAGTTGTCACCCTTGTTGTGCGGCCATGTGGGGCCAGAGGATAAGGTAACGGAGAGAAAAGTAAAATCATTGAAAAGTACCCAGCTGAGTCTGTTTGACGGGGAGTCTGGGGAAAGCCGTCCCGGGGCGGCAGAATGAGAGGAAAGATGTACATAGGAGATCTGCATATTCATTCCAGGTATTCCCGGGCCACCAGCCGGGACTGCACGCCGGAATACCTGGATCTGTGGGCCAGAAAAAAAGGAATCCACATTGTGGGAACCGGGGATTTTACCCATCCGGCCTGGCGGGATGAACTGGCGGAAAAGCTGGAACCGGCAGAGGATGGACTGTATGTACTGAAAAAGGAATACCGGCTGGAGGGAGCACCGCCGGCCGCGGATCCCAGGTTTGTGGTCACGGGGGAGATCAGTTCCATCTACAAAAAGGGAGACCGGGTGAGAAAGGTGCACAGCCTGCTGATTTTGCCGGGGCTGGAGGCGGCCCGGGCAATGGCAGGGCGGCTGGAGCTGATAGGGAACATTCATTCCGATGGGCGGCCCATTCTGGGGATTTCCTGCAGGGATCTGCTGGAAATCATGCTGGAGACCAGCCCGGATGGAATTTATGTGCCTGCCCATATCTGGACGCCCCATTTTTCCATGTTTGGCGCTTTTTCGGGATTTGATACCGTGGAAGAGTGCTTTGAAGATCTGACACCCCATATTCATGCCCTGGAGACAGGGCTTTCTTCCGATCCGCCCATGAACTGGCGCGTGGGGGCGCTGGACCGTTTCTGCCTGATATCCAATTCCGATGCCCATTCCCCGGCAAAACTGGGAAGGGAAGCCAGTCTGCTGGATATGGAATTGTCCTATAGGGGACTGGCAGATGCCATACAACTGGGAAAGGGACTGGCAGGTACCATTGAGTTTTTTCCGGAGGAGGGGAAATATCATTTTGACGGGCACCGGAAATGCGGCCTGTGCATCAGTCCCCGGGAGACTGCCGGGTATGGAAACCGATGCCCGGTGTGCGGAAAGAAAATAACCATCGGGGTGGTGAACCGGGTGGAGCAGCTTGCGGACCGGGAGGAGGGATTTGTCCTGCCAGAAGGGAGGCCCTTCGAGAGTCTGGTGCCGCTTGTGGAGGTAATCGGCGCTTCCATGGGAATTTCGGCGGCGGGGAAGAAGGCGGCGGAAAAATATGAACAAATGACAGGGGCGCTGGGATCGGAATTTGTCATTCTGCGGGAAATTCCTGTTGAGGATATCCGGAAAACCGCAGGTCCCCTGGTGGCAGAGGGCATCCGGCGTCTGCGCATGGGCCAGGTGCAGCGGGAACCCGGTTTTGACGGGGAGTATGGGAAGATCGGGCTGCTGACCCAGGAGGAAAGAGACAGCCTGGAGGGACAGATGAGCTTCTTTCCGGCAAAGGAGCCGGAAAAAAACAAAGGCACGAAAGGAAATGGCGAGGCAGCCGGGGGCAGGGAAGTGCGGGTAGAACCGGAGAGCAATGCTTCGATGGCGGAAAAAGCCATGGCTGCGGAAGTGGCAGAACAGCCGCAGGAGAGAGGGCAGAATGAGGGCACAAAGCCGCTTCTCAATGAACGCCAGCGGCAGGCCGTGGAAGAGACGGGACGCTGTGTGGCGGTGATTGCCGGGCCGGGTGCGGGAAAGACCAGAACCCTGGCAGCCAGGCTGGATTATCTTCTGGCGCAGAGAAAGGTCTCCCCGGAGGAGATTACGGCAGTGACCTTTACCCATAAGGCAGCCGGGGAGATGCGCGCCAGGATCTCGGAAAGAGATTCCGGGGAGGCGCGTGGACGGAGGAACAAGAAAGATAAAACCGTGTCAGACGTATGGATCGGCACATTCCATGCCATATGCAGCCGCTTCCTGCAGGAGGCGGGGCTTTCCTTTGTGGTGGCGGACGAGGGCCTGCAGATGGAGCTTGCACAGAGAGCGCTCCGGGAATTTGACGGCAAAGAATCCCCAGGGAAATTCCTGCAGGAGCTGTCAAAGGAGAAGAACGGCCTGTATGGGAATGACGCCGAGCCCGATGACCGAAAGAACCCGTGCATGTACCAGCACTACCAGAAGCTGCTCCGCCAGGCCGGGGCGCTGGACTATGACGACCTTTTGTTGGAAACCCTGCGTCTCCTGGGGGAGCTGCCAGAGGAAGCGCCGGAACGTCGCTGCTTCTCCTATCTGCTCGTCGACGAGTTCCAGGACATCAACCCGCTCCAGTACCGCCTGGTAAGGGAATGGAGCCGGGGCGGCAAAGAGCTCTTCGTCATCGGGGATCCGGATCAGTCCATCTACGGCTTCCGCGGCTGCGACCCGAAGGTTTTCTCCAGGCTGGAAGAGGAGCGCCCGGACCTTGTGACCATCCGCCTGGAGGAAAACTACCGCTGCGCCCCGTCCATCCTGAACGCCGCCCTTGGGGTAATCTCCCACAACA